>Ga0302046_10000137_pt1 | contig 77094 bp, 59 predicted proteins | sample RVTome_11_FD_200261 | JGI IMG/M metagenome (GOLD analysis project Ga0302046, IMG submission 200261) | Soil microbial communities from uranium-contaminated site in the Upper Colorado River Basin, Wyoming, United States - RVT147D111 (version 2) ... | reverse complement strand
CGACGGGCTGCGCGCGTGGCCGATCGTGAACGCCTCGGTGGAAGGAACCACCGTCGTGTACAAGAGAGACCTCAACATCGGCATCGCCGTCGCGCTGGACTGGGGCCTCATCGTCCCCGTGATCCGCAACGCCGACGATCTGTCCATGGCGGGGCTGAACAAGAAGGTCGCGGACCTCGCGGAACGGGCCCGCACCAAGAAGCTCAGTCCCGACGAAGTTCAGGACGGGACGTTCACCCTCACGAATCCCGGCGTGTTCGGCGGGCTGTTCGGCATGCCGATCATCAACCAGCCCCAGGTCGCGATTCTCGGCATCGGCGGCATCGAGAAGCGTCCGGTGGTCGTCAACGACGCCATTGCCATCCGATCGATGATGTACCTGTCGATGTCCTACGACCATCGCGTCGTCGACGGCGCCGTGGCCGATCAGTTCCTCGGGCGCGTCAAGAAGTTCCTTGAGAGCTTCGACGAAGCGCTGTTGTGAGCGCGCGCCTGGGCCCGCTGGAGACCGAGCGTTACGCCGGCGCGAACGGTCCGCCCCTGAGAGCGCGGTGGCTGGGGAGAGTGACCTACGCCGACGGGCTGCGGCTGCAAGACGATGCGGTCCGGGAACGCCGCCGCGAAAGGGCACCCGACACGCTGTTGCTGGTCGAGCATCCGCCGGTCATCACGCTGGGGCGCGGCGCCAGGCCGGAGCACGTCCTGCTCGAGCCTTCCGAGCTCGCCGCTCGTGGGATCGAGGTCCACGAGGCGGGCCGAGGCGGCGACGTCACCTTCCATGGCCCGGGTCAACTCGTCGGCTACCCGATCCTGGCGCTTCGCGGGGCGCGACGCGACGCGCACCGCTATCTCCGCGATCTCGAGGAGGCCCTGATCCTCACCGCGGCGCGTTTCGGGATCGAGGCGTCGCGATCGCCCGCCGGGACGGGAGTGTGGGTCGAGGGTCTCAAGCTCGCCGCCATCGGAGTGCGGATCTCGAGCGGGTGGATCACGTCCCACGGCTTCGCGCTGAACGTCACCACGGATCTCGCCGGATTCGGCGCCATCGTGCCGTGCGGTCTTCGAGACGCCGGCGTGACGTCGCTCGCCGATCTCGCGGGCCGGGCGATCGGGCTCGAGCAAGTGGCCACCGAAGCCGCGGCTTCCGTGGCCGCGGTCTTCGGGCGGACCCTCGTGACACCCGCGAATCGCGGCGCGGGTCGGGCCGCCGCGGCCGGAGCCGGCGAGGAGGGCGCTTGGCGATGAACGCGGCGCACGCCCCACGGCCCTCATGGCTGCGGATTCGGCTTCGAACCGACGAGAGCTTCGTCCAGTTGCGCTCGATGGTCCGCGATCTGAAGCTCCACACCGTGTGCGAGGAGGCCCGCTGTCCCAACATCTACGAGTGTTGGAACGCGGGAACGGCCACGTTCATGATTCTCGGCGACACCTGCACGAGGCGCTGCGGGTTCTGCAACGTGAACAGCGGCCTCCCGCGCGAGGGAGTCGATGCGGACGAGCCCGCCCGCGTCGCCGAGGCGATCGCCCGTCTCGGACTGCGCCACGCGGTCATCACGAGCGTGGATCGCGACGATCTGCGCGACGGCGGCGCGCTGCATTTCAACCGCGTGATCCGCGCCGTTCGCACGAGGAACCCCGAGTGCGCCGTCGAGGTCCTGACGCCGGACTTCAAGAACAACTCCGGGGCCCTCGCGATCGTCTTGGAGGCCGCGCCCGACGTCTTCGCCCACAACGTCGAGACCGTCCCCCGGCTCTATCGCGTGGCGAGACCCGGGTCGCGCTACGAAGGCTCCCTCGCCCTGCTGCGGGCCGCGGCGCAGGCGCGCGACAACTCGGGCAGCTCCCTCCGGGTCAAGTCCAGCCTGATCCTGGGTCTCGGTGAGAACGACGCCGAGGTCCTCGCCGTGATGCGGGAGCTGCGCGACGCGGGCGTCGACGTCCTGACCCTCGGACAGTACCTCCAGCCGACGCGCCGGCATCTGTCCGTGGAGCGGTTCGTGACCCCGGAGCAATTCGGCGCATTCGCACGGGCGGGCTCCGAGATGGGGTTTCGGCACGTGGAATCGGGTCCGCTGGTCCGGTCGTCGTACCATGCCGAGCGGCAGCTCGGCCCGGGATCGCCGGCGGACGTTCCTCACCCCTGTGAGTGAGGGGTCAGGGAATGGTGACGCTCGGGACGCCCTCGGGCTCGATGATCGTCGCCAGGCGGCCGCCGTCCAGCCACGCCTCGACGTCGGCCACGAGCCCGGCGATCTGCTGCGGAGTGGCGCCGACGTATCTGCGCACGATCACGCCCTTGGAATCGATCAGGAAGCTCGTGGGCAGGAGGCCGACGCTCCAGCTCTCGGCGTCGTCCGGATCGCCCAGGCGGATCGGGTAGTCGATGCCCCGCTCCTCGATGAAAGCCAGGATCTCGTCGATCGGCTTGCCGAGCAGGTGCACCCCGATGACGTTCAGGCCGTCGGACGAGCGCCGCGCGTAGAGATCCTGGAGAGCCGGCATCTCCTCCTTGCACGGCTCGCACCACGTCGCCCAGAAATTGACCACGGTCGCCTTGCTGAGCTTGAAGTTCGCGCGGTCCAGGCTGCCGTCGAGCGTATGGACGTTGAGCGTCGGCGCGGGCTCGCCGGGTGCCACGGCCAGACCCCGGCGTCCCGCCGCGAGCTCCGAGCAGCCCACGGCGATCAGGCCCACGGACAGGAACAACCCGGATGCTGTGCGTGCCTTCATCGTCGCCCTCGAGTCGTGGCCGCCACCGCTTCCGCCCGGGGCGGGGCGCGGCGCGAAGCTGTGGAGCGGGAAACCGGACTCGAACCGGCGACCCCGACCTTGGCAAGGTCGTGCTCTACCAACTGAGCTATTCCCGCCCAGCGCGCCGCCGCGCTGCCATCGGTGGCCGCACGGGGATCGCGTACCGCAACCGCAGAAAGTTACCCCAACCGGGTGCCGCCGTCAACAACGCGTCCTGGAATCAGCCCGTCCTCCACAACCGGAAGGCATCGCGAATGTGGCGGATCTCGGTCGTCGCGCCCTGACGCAAGACCTCGACGACGTCGAACCGGCAGTCGTGATCGTGAAGCGAACGCTGCACGAGGTAGACCTGCGCCACGCGGGCCAAGCGCTCGCGTTTGGCGCGGGTGATCGCCTCGGCGGGCCGTCCATACCCCAGCCCCGCGCGCGCCTTGACCTCGACGAACACGATCGTCTCCCCTTCCTTCGCGATCAGGTCGATCTCGCCCAGACGGCTCCGGAAGCGCACCTCGAGGATCTCGAGCCCCGCGCGCCGGAGCTCCCGCACGGCGGCCATCTCCCCTTGGCGCCCGAGGCGCTGCCCCGAAGCGCGACGCGCGCTCACGGCCGGTGGATCCGCCGCTTCCAGCGCACCCCTGCAGGGGTGTCCTCGAGCACGATGCCCCGAGCCGCCAGGTCGTCCCGGATACGGTCGGACTCTGCGTAATCCCGCGCCGCGCGGGCCGCCTGGCGGCGGTCGATCAGCGCCTGCAACTCGCCGTCCAGGACCTCCGCCGCCGTCGACATGACGTCCAGGACGGAGTCGATGCTCGCCAGGCACGCGTCGAGCCCCGTCCGGCTGTCCTCCGGCAGCTCCCCGCGGTCGAGCGCCGAATGGGTCTCCCGCACCAGCGCGAACACCGCGGCCATGGCGGCGCTGATGTTGAGATCCTCGGCAAGCGCGCTCTCGAACCCGGAGCGAGCGATCGCGACCCGGCGATCGAAAGCCTCGTCGCGGCCCGGGATGAAGCTCTCGCGGTCGAGCCTCGCTCGGAGGTCGTCGAGTCGCTCCAGCTCCGTCGCGGCCAACGACAGGCCGTCGAAGGTGAAGTTCAGCGGACTGCGGTAGTGAGTCGTGAGGAGCAGGAAACGGATCGGTCGTGGATCGAATCCTCGATCCCGGAGATCGCGCAGGGTGTAGAAGTTGCCTTTCGATTTGGACATCTTCTCGCCGTCCACGATCAGGTGGGCGGCGTGCATCCAGTACTTCACGAACGGACGGCCCGTCGCCGCCTCGCTCTGAGCGATCTCGTTCTCGTGATGCGGGAAGATGTTGTCCACTCCGCCCGTGTGCAGATCGAAGCTCTCGCCGAGGTACTTCATGCTCATGGCCGAGCATTCGAGATGCCATCCGGGACGGCCGCGGCCGAACGGACTGTCCCACGCCGGCTCGCCCGGCCGCGCGCCCTTCCACAGCACGAAGTCGCGCGCATCTTCTTTCTCGTACTGGTCGCTGTCGATCCGCGCGCCGTCTCGAATCTCGCGCTGATCGAGATGCGAGAGCTTGCCGTACTCCGCGAAGGCCGAAATGCGGTAGTACTGCGAGTCCTGGCTGGCGTAGGTCAACCCGTTGGCCCGCAGCCTCTCGGCGAGCGCGATCATCTCGGGAATGTGCTCGGTCGCACGCGGGTAGTGCTCCGCCCGCTCGATGCGCAGCGTGTCGAGATCCTCGAAGAACGCGTCGATGAACGGACCCGTCACCGCCTCGAGATCGCGGCCGGTCTCGATCATCTTCGCGATGATCTTGTCCTCGACGTCGGTGATGTTCATGACCTGCGTCACGCGGAGCCCGGTCAGCTCGAGGGTGCGACGCAGCAGGTCCTCCCACACGTAGGTCCGGAAGTTGCCGATGTGCGCGAAATCGTAGACCGTCGGGCCGCAGGTGTACAGACGCGCATGCCCGCTCTCGAGCGGCTCGAAGGTCCGCAGCGTGCGCGTCAGGGTGTCGTAGATCCGCATCGGGGGCGGATTCTAGCGATCTTCACTCCCGGCTTCAATCCGGAACGACGGAGGCCGCCCGGGGCGGCCTCTCGGAAGACATCGGCGTCCCGCGGGACGGTCAGAAGGCAAGTCGCAGGCCGAGCTGCCACTGCCGCCCGAACGCCCTGTTGTAGGTGTTGAACCCGTTGTCCTGCCAGAAGACTCGCAGGGGATCGTCGTTCAGGAGGTTGAACACATCGGCGCTGACCTGCATGTTGACGCCGCCCTCCAGGTTAAACTCCTTCGAGACCGACAGGTCGATGTTCCACCACGACTCGTTGCGCTGGTCGTTGCGCTGTCCCGTCACGTACCGCAGCCGGGCTCGGGCCTCGGGGCTCCCGATCCCGACGTACTCCGGGGGCACGGAGTCGAAGCTCAAGGCGCGCCGCCGGATGGAGTACGGGTACCCGGATTGCCAGCCGAGCGCCGTACCGAACCGGAAGCCGCCCGCCCACGGAACGATGGTGGTCGCGTTGACCTTGAACGAGTGCCTCTGATCGTAGGCCAGGTATCCGAACTCGTCGCCGATGATGGTGCGGTCGTTTCCCAGAATCTGCTGGAAGTCCTCGGCGTCTCCCACGGCCTCCGACCAGGTGTACGACGCGTTCAGTTGCCAGTTGCGGTACTGGCGGCGCGTCAGCTCGAGAATGAAAGCCTCGTATTCGGTGGTGTTGAAGTTCCCGACCACGAAGATCTCCCCCCATCCGGGGTTCTGGAGATAGGAGTCGGGGAAGCCGTCGGGCCGCACCAGCAGACCGTCGAATATCGGCAGGCCGCCCTCGGGTGCGCCCCCGCCGCCGGGGTTGTCCACGAAGTCTCCGACACAGTCGTCGAAGCGTCCGTCACCTTCGCCGGGATCGGTGTCGACGTACGTATCCCCGGAGAACGGGTCGACCAGGACCTGCCCAGCGCCGGGCGACTCGATGAGCGGCGGAGTGTTCGCCAACTCCTGGAGCTGACAGCGCCCGAAATCGCCGGCAACGTGGTTGAGGTCGATGTCCTGGAGCTGGTCCTCGAAGCTCCTCCTGAGGTACGTGAAGGCGATCACCGTCTCGGCGGCGAGCTCGCGCTCGACGCTGAATGCGAACTCGTCCTGATACGGCGTCGACAGGTTCCGGTCGACCGTGCTGACGTTGGCCGACGGACGCAGGCACGCCCCGACCCCTCCGCACAGCTCGCTGACGACCCAGTTCGCTCCCTCTCTTGTGGCGCGGAAGTTCATGTCGGTGGTGATCGGCTCCAGCTCGATCAGTGGAATGGCCAGGAAGATCTTGTCGTAGTGCCGCCCCGCCGACACGGCGAACCGTGTCTTGGCCGTCTTGAACGGATCCCACGAAATGCTCAGGAACGGCGAGATGTTCGTGTTCCGGATGTCGACGTTCTCGGGACGCCGGCGGCGATCCCACGTCGTGCTCGTGGTGACCGAGGGGTTCAGGCTCACGAGGATGGTGTTCCGGGACAGACCCAGCTCGACGGCGAGGTCGTTGACGAACTGGCCGATGTCCTCGTAGGCGGTGAATGCGGTTTGCAGCACCGCGGAGGCGTTGGCCGGGTTGTTCCGGATCCCGTTGAGGTAGTTGTTGGCCTCGAGATCGGGGTCGAACGGCAGCATGCCGCTGGAATTGATCTCCTCGTTGTCGACGCGCGCCCCGACGGTGATCGTGAGGTTCGGCAGCGGCTTGAGCTGATCCTCGGCGTACACCGCCCAGTTCGTTCCGGTGGCTTCCGCCGTCGAGACCGACGGGACGGTCAGCCGGGCCGACACGATCCCGACACGCTCGATGTCTCCGGCGCTGTCATCCGTGGCCTCGAAGAACGTCAACTGCGGCCGCTGATCGAGGGTGCGCGCGTAGCGCTCGTTCGCCACCTCGAAGCCGAGCGTGAACTGGTGGCTCGAGCCCCAGAACCGCCCGCCGAAGATGCTGGCCTGGGTCCGCACCGTGAAGCGCTGCCGGGAGTCGTCCCAGTTGAGGTTGTAGGAGCCGCTGGTCTGGCCGGTCGTCAGATCGACGCACTGCGCCCCCTCGAGAAACGACAGGCCCTTCACGCAGGTGTTGGAGACTCCGTTGGTGGTCGGTTCGATCTCCAGGGTGGCGTCCTGGTAGGCGACGATGCTGTCGACCAGGAGACGCGGCGAGTACGGCGCGGTCCAGCTCACCCTGTAGGTCGGACCCTCGAAGGACTGCGTGTAGGTGGTGGTGCTCGGGTTGGTGGAGTTCACGCCGATATTGTCGACCGTGATGGGGTCGCTCAGATAGCTGAACGCAAGCTTGTTCCTCCGCGAGGCCTGCCACGTGATCATGTCGGAGCTGGTCGTCTGCTCCACGGTGGTGATCGCGACGCCGCTGCCGATGTTGACCGGGATCTCCACCTTGCGCCAGTCGTGCGACAGGCGGTACCACAGCTTGTCGCGCATGATCGGCCCCGAGATCTGGATCGAGGGTTGGATCCACTCGAAATCCTGAATGTCCTTTTCCGGTGTGTTCGACGCGCCGTTGCCGTCGAGCGCGCTCGTTCGGAAGGTGAAATTGAACACGCCCTCGAATTGGTTGCTGCCCTGCTTCTCGATGACGTTGGCGAAGCCGCCCTGGGCCCGGCCGTACTCGACGCCCGCCCCGGCGGTGATGACCTCCACCTCCTCGATCGAGTCGTAGTTGATGTTCGTCAGCCGCAGACCCGTGAGCGGGTCGACGTTGCTGACACCCCCGACGATGGCCGCGAAATCGCGCTCGCGGGCCCCGTGGACGTTCGGATTCCCGTCCATGTCCTCGTCCCCGACGCCCGGGGCGAGGGTCAGGATGTTGGTATAGAAGCGCCCCTGAACGGGAAGGTCCTGAATGAACTCTTCGCCGAACACGGTCGACGTTTGGGTCTTGTCGAGGTCCACGACGTCGCGCGTCGCGACGACCTGCTCGGTCTCGGTGATCTCCGCGCCGAGCGGTATGACGATGACTTGGTTGTCGCTGATCTTGACCCGGATCTCGTCCTTGCGCATCGTCGCGAAACCCGGGAACGTCACCTGGACGATGTACCCCCCGCCGGGACGGAGGATCGGAAACTCCACGACGCCGTCGACGTCGGTCAACACCACGGTCTCGGCGACGAGCTGGACCGAATTGGTCAGGACCACCGTCGCGCCGGGAAGCGGGCTCTGATCGGTGGCGTCCACCACCTTCACGGTCAGGCTGCCCGACTGGGCGCTGGCCGCAGTCGCGGCGGCCAGCACGACGAACGTCGCCACGGCCGGACGAATGAGCTTCATGACCCTCCTCCTAGCAATCTCCCCCAGTCGGCGAGGGCTCGAGCGTTGGCGCCCGTCCCCGCGGGCGCGAATCGCGCGTTTATGTACCACCGGTACCCCACCGCGTCAACCACGCGTCTGGGGTCGCGGTTCGTGGAGAATATCCCCGATTTCGGGCCGCGCGGCACGGCGTTGACGGTTCGTCCGCGGGGCGCATGCAGCAGCGGAGCGGGCTCCGATCCGGGAGCGCCGCTATGTGGCTGCAGGCAATGGACATCGCACCCGGGGACGGGAGCCCGTCCGCGATCCCGTGGCGGCGGGAACGACTCGGACGGGCTCCTAGGTCTGGATTCCGAGCCTCTTGATCTTCTCGTTGAGCGTCGTGGGTCTGAGCCCCAAGATCTCCGCGGCGTGCTTCTGCACCCCACCGGCCCGACGCAGCGCGGATTCGATCAAGGCGCGCTCGTAGCTCGCCACGGCGTCGTAGAACCGGGCGCCGTCCGGCAGAGCGACCGCCTCGGGCGGCGCAACCTGCTCCACGAGCTCCCTCGGAAGCAGCTCCACGCCGATGTGCTCGCCCCTCGCCAGCACCACGCCGCGCTCCACGACGTTCTCGAGCTCCCGGACGTTGCCGGGCCACGAATAGGACATGAAACGCTCCATGACCTCTGCCGAGACCCCCGTCACCGTCTTGTCGTTCTCCTCGGAGAATCGCTTGAGGAAGTGCTGAACCAGCAGCGGGACGTCCTGCATGCGCTCGCGCAGCGCCGGCAGTCGGACACGGATGACGTTCAATCGGTAGTACAGGTCCTCACGGAAGCGACCCTGATCGACGAGCGCGCGCAGGTCGTCGTTGGTCGCCGCGAGAATCCGCACGTCCACCTTGCGGCTCTCCACGGAGCCCAGGGGCAGGAACTCCTTCTCCTGGATCACGCGTAGGAGCTTGCCCTGGACCTCCGGTGAAACCGTGCTGATCTCGTCGAACAGGATCGTGCCGCCGTCCGCCGTTTCCACGAGCCCCTGCTTCGTCGCGCTGGCTCCGGTGAACGCCCCGCGCACGTGACCGAACAGATTGTCCTCCAGGAGCTCGGTGGGAATGCTGTGACTGTTGACGACCACGAAAGGACGCTCGGCGCGCGTGCTGCGCCGATGGATCGCCTGGGCGACCAGCTCCTTGCCGGTGCCGCTCTCTCCGCAGATCAACACCGTGGTCCTGCTCGGAGCGACCTGCTCGATGAGCCGGTAGATTTCCTGGATGGGCTTCGACTTTCCGACGATCTTCTCGAACCTCTCGCGCTGCTCGAGGGCGCGGCGCAGGTCCTTGTTCTCGACGCGCAGGCGCGTGGTCCGGACGGCGTGAGCCACGAGCAGTCGGACCTCGTCGTTCTTGAACGGCTTCGTGAGGTAGTGGAACGCCCCGAGCTTCATCGCCGCGACGGCATTCTGGACCGATCCGAACGCCGTGATCATCACGACGGCGAGGTCGGGCTGATGCTCCCGAAGCCACTGCAGGACCTCGAGTCCGTCCGCGTCGGGAAGCATGACGTCGACGAGGCAGACGTCCCACGGTCCGTCGTGCTCCAGCATCTCGCGGCCCGACGCTGCATCGGCGGCCACGTGAACCTCGTGGCCGTCGCGACCCAGGACTCCTCGCAGGACGTCCCCGACCACGGGCTCGTCGTCGATGACCGCGACACGCGCGGGTTCGACGATTCCGCCGACTTCGGCGGCGGCGATCGGTGCGGAACCGGGGTTCTTCATACCCTGCCTTCCTGACGCGTTCGGCTCGCGCTCGACTTCCCTTGCGCCGCAGCCTGGACTCTTGCGGTCCTGGGAAAGGTGACACGAAAGCGGGTGTACTCGCCCGGCTCGCTCTCGACCTCGAACGCCCCGCCGTGCTCCCTCACGATCCCGTAGCTGATCGACAGCCCGAGGCCGCTCCCCTTGCCGCGGCCCTTGGTGGTGAAGAACGGATCGAAGATGCGCGGCAGGTCGTCCTTCCCTATGCCCACGCCGTTGTCGGTGACCTCGAGCACGACGCGGGAATCGTCGGAGCGTGTCTCGAGGGCGATTCGCTCCCCACTTTCCACCGCGTCCGCGGCGTTGAGCAGGAGATTGAGCATGACCTGCTGCAGCTTGGCCTTGTGGCCACGAATCGCCGGCAGCCCGGGCTCGAGTTTGGACTCGAGGCGGACGCCGCGATCGCGAAGCTGGGGCTCGAGCAGCTGGGTAACCTCCGCGACCGTCTCGTTGAGCGACAGCGTCTCGAAGGCCGAACGCTCCGGACGCGCCAGGTTGAGCAACGAGTTGGCGATGTTCGACGCGCGGCGCGTCTGGGTCTCGATCTTCTCGAGGATCCTGCGCCGCTCGTCGTCGGCTTCGAGGTCCTCGACGAGCATCTGGGCGTAGCTCGAGATGCCCGTCAGCGGCGTGTTGATCTCGTGGGCGACGCCGGCGGCCAGCAGACCGAGGGACGCGAGTCGCTCCTGCTGCATGACCTGGTCCTCGAGCTTGACGCGCTCGGTGACGTCGTCGAACGAGATGACGCGCGGGCCGGGTCGCTCGTCCCGCTCCGGCGACACCGAAATGTTGACGATCAGGGGTTGGCCGCCGCGGTTCACGAGCGCATAGCGGTACAGCCGCGCCTCCTCGCCCTCCCGGACGGAGTGCTCCTCGCGCTCGATGGCACGGAGCAGGTGCAGGGGAAACACCTCCGCGAGCTCGCGGCCGATCGCCCGGTCGCGGGACACCCCGTAGATCTCCTCCAGGGCGCGATTCAACGCCATGATCTTGCCGTTTTCGACGAGCAACAGGCCGACTCCGCTGCTCTCGAGGATGCTCGCCTGCCTCGACTGCAACTGCGCCACGTGCTCCGCTCCGTCCCGGACTTCCTGGAGCAGCCGCGCGACCTCGATGGCGGTCGCGGCGTGCGCCGCGAGCGTCGACAGCAGGGCGCGGTCCTCCGAGGAGAACGAGCCCCTCGTGCCCTCGCGCTCGGAGATGGCGAGCACCGCGCGCAGCCGCCCCTTGACCCGCATCCCGAACAGGAAGCGGGCCCACGGCAAGGCGGAAAGCGCTCGCTCCGCGATGGGATCGTAGGCGTTCTGCTCGAGGCGCTCCACCTGGTCCGGCGAGATCTCGAGCCGCACGCGCATGGCGGCGCCCGTGCGGCCCTCGAACGTTCGGTCGCCGGTTCGAAGCAGCACCTGCGCTTCGGGCACGTCGAGCGTCGCCCGCACGCGCTGGCGGATGCGCTCCGTGAGCGCGCCGAGGTCCGTCTCGAGGTTCAACTCGCGGGCCCAATCGAGAAGGGTGGCGCGGTAGCTGTACTTCTTCTTGTAAAACGAGCGGTCGACCCACACCCGCACCCACGAACGGATCTGGGGATAGGACACGACCGTCAGGATGATCCCGACGTAACGCGCGTTGCTCTTCGACAGCGGAAACAGACCCACCTCTTCCTCGCGCAGGAGGATCTGGCTGATGGCGTAGACCGTTCCCGTGAAGAACACCGCCGTCACCTCCGTGAGCCCTCGGCGCAGGACGAGGTCCAGGTCGTCCAGGCGGTAGCGGCCGAGCGCGGCCGTGAACGCCGCGGGGACCAGCACCACGGGGAAAACGGAGAGCCGTGCCCAGCTCGGAATCTCCGCCTTCAGGAACCACGGCACCGCATAGAACAGGATGAAGGGCAGAAGCCCGGCTCCGAGGCCCCATAGCATCCACCGCATCTGACTGCGGTGCAGGCCGGAAGCGGAGCGCGAGTACGATCGCGTGAACGACAGGGCCGCCCACAGCACGGCCACGGCGAGAAACAGCATCTGGAAGCGATCGCGGGTCTCGAGCGCCGCCACCGGATCTGCGAACCGGTGCCGACCCCCCATCCTCATCATCCAGAACCCCGCCCCGCACAGCCCGAGCGCGATCGAGTACGACAGGGCCACGCCGAGGCGACGAGACGGCCCCGTGCGCCTCGAGAGGGTCAGGACGAGCTGCACCACAAGCGCCGGGACGAAAGCGCCGGCCGCCAGATCGACCCACGACACCACCCGGTCCGCGGTGTCCGCCCGCCCCGTCGGACTGTAGACCAGCAAGGCGAACAACACCCCGCACATCACGGCGTAGACCATTGCGCCGCGCGCCCTCGGCCAGCGTGCGGCGATGAGGCTTCCGGAGACCAGGAAGGCCAGGCCCACGAGCGCCAGGTAGGCGTAGATCGGGGCCTGCGGCGCGACCGGAACCCAACCAGGTTGAAGCTCGACGCCGACCGCCTCGCCGGAGCGCCGAAGGTCGAGTCTCGCCGCCCTCCCGGGCTCCAGGCGCCACGGGAACTCGACGGCTTCGGCGACGGTGCTGACCACCTTCCCGTCGATCCGGGCCAGGATGTCCCCGGGCAGCAGCCCGGCCTCCCACGCGGGGCTTCCGGGCTCGACCGACAGCACGACGGGGCCCGCCGCCGACGCGACCCATTCGACCCCGGCGACCGGCTCGGTGGCCGTCACCCGGCGGGCGAACGCAATCGCACCTCCGGCCACCAGGACCGCCGCAGCAGCGTAGACGCCCCAAGTCCTCACCGGGTGAACGTGGCGGTGCATCCGACCTCTCCGGCAGCAACCCAGGGGCCATGGCGGGCTCGCTTGGCCACGATCTCGCCACGGGGGCGCAATAGCGACCATTGTAAGGAAATACGGCGGTCGCCGCTCGCTCCGGACTTCCGGATCGAGAATCCGGACTGTCGGATACCCGGGTCTCGCCTACGAGTTCTCGGATCGAGACCGCCGCGCTGGGACGATGGTCCCGGCCGCACGAACCCCCCCGTGCCGGTCCGCACGCACCCGCCCCACCCTTGTCAACTCGCGGTGAAGCAATAAGATAGGGGCTGGACCCGGAGGACGCGCGTGAGTCACCTGCCGATCCGCCCTGTTTCGCGCGCGCGGCGGCTCGTGGCGTGCGGCGGCGTGATTCTCCCCATGGCTGTCGCGTTCGCGGCGTCGGCCTATTCCGTGAAGCACGAGCCAATCGTGAGCCTGCGAGTCGATGTTCTGGAGGTGCGTGGCGACCAGACCGTGAGCCTGGGCTCCCAGGAACTCGCCGTGTCCCCTCGGACCGGAGGCCGGTTGAGGCTCGACATTCCATGGGACGCGTCCGGGACGGTGGCGACGATCGAGCTCGACGCCACCGCCACGCCTGGCGACGAAGCCACGCCGCACCGCGTGACCCTGCACACCGCGGTCGCCGCGCGAGGCCGGCAGGTGGTGTCGAATCGCGAGCTCGTGATCCGCGAAGCCGGCACCCAGCTCGTGGCGATCTACGAAGACGACGCCCGCCGGTTGGTGCTCGCGATTCGCGCCGAGGCCGACTCGCGTCCGATGCTCGAGGTCGCGGAGCCGGTCCCGGTCGGGGAGCCGGTTCGATTGCGAATCGAGGTCGAGCGCGTGGAGGGTGAGCGGCTCGTTCCGCTCGAGACGAACAGCCTCCACACGTTCGTCGGCCACAGCGTGGAGTATTCTTTCCGTCGCGGAGCCGGCGCGTCGGCCGAATCGGTGGTGCTGATCCTGACCCCGGAGCGACTGGCGGGGGAGGTCGCGGAGATCTCGGTGGAAGTGACGGGAAGCCTGCCCGGGGATCCGGACCGCCTCCTCCTGGCGAGACGGGAGACGATCGTATCGACCCGCGGCGCGGCCTCCGCCCTGACGGTGGTCTCGGGAGAGCCGGCCGCCGGGTATCGCTTCAGGATCACCCCGGAGTTCTGAGGGATGCCGTCGACGCCCATGGACGGCCCTCGGACGCGGATGGCGCCGGAGCGCCGATGAGGCTCACCCCGTCGTGGGTGGCGATCGCCGGAGTCACCGCGTCGCTGGCGCCGTGGCTCGCTCCTTCCGTGACCGTGACCCTTCCGCCTACCCTGGCCGGGGAGGAGATCGCGCTCAGCTCGGACCTGCGCATCCGGGTCCGGCTCGGGCGGATCATCGAGCTCTCCGTCTTGCCCGCCCCCGGAGAGGGTTACGGCGAGATAGCCCAGCGCGTCGCGGGCAACCCCGACCTCGGCCCGGTCCTGTCGGACTGGAACGGGAGCCGATCCCCCGCGGGCGATCTCTTCGTGCGCGTGCCGCTGTCGCTCCTGTCCGACGAATACCGCGCGCTGGTCCTCATGAACCTGTTCCCCGAGGATCGAGCGGAGGGTGGGGACTGGCTCCACGTCGCGCGCTCCGGCGCGCTGCCGACGTACGACGAGGGACTGTGGCAGGTCGCGGAGTGGTTCACGGGAGACGGCTCGCGCTTCTCCGAGATCCAGCGGGCCAACGGTTTGGAGCGCCCCGAGCTCGAAGCCGGCCAGCGCGTGCGCATTCCGGCCGCCATGCTGCATCCCGCTTTCCGGACGCCGAAGCGATCGGCCGACGGCGCGCTCGCCTATGCCGAGGATCCGGACGGCCCCTATGCCGGCTATCGGCTGAAGCGTGGAGAGGCTCTGTATTCGGCGGTGGTCGTGCGATTCACGGGTCGAACCGCCGCGGAAGACGTCATGGCGATCTCCGCCGAGCTCGCCCGGCGCAGCGGGATCCGGGATCCCACAGACATTCCCGTGGGCCATCTCGTCAAGATCCCCTATGACGTGCTCGAGCCGGAATACCTGCCCCCCGACCATCCGCGAAGGGTCGAAGCCGAGGCCGCGAAGCAGGCGATGGACCAGGCGCTGGTGCAGGAGCCGGTTGGGAAGACCCAAGGCGGTCTCGAGGGGGTCGTCGTGATCCTCGACCCGGGCCACGGCGGCAGGGACCTCGGAACCATGAACAACGGCATCTGGGAACACGACTACGTCTACGACGTGACGTGCCGCTTGAGGCGCCTGCTCGAGGACCGCACGCAGGCCCGGGTCTTCAGCACCGTCGTGGACGAGGAGACCGGCTGCGTGCCGTCCGAGGAAGACCGGCTCGAGGCCAATCGCCAGGGGACGGTCCAGACCCATCCTCCGTTCCTGGCGCGTGCCGACGGCGAGGCTGCGATCGCCGTGAACCTGCGTTGGTACCTGGCCAATTCGATCCACCGTGCCACCACGAATCGGGGAACCCCGACGGACCGTGTCGTGTTCCTGTCGCTGCACGCGGACGCCAGGCATCCCTCGCTGCGCGGCGTCATGGTCTACGTACCGGGGGCTGGCTACCGCGAGGGCTCCTACGGGCTCTCCGGCGCCACGTATCGTCGCTTCGAAGAGGTTCGAGAGAAGCCGACGGTCAAGTTCTCGTACAAGAGCCGCGTGCGCTCGGAGGCGTTGTCGCGCAAGCTGGCCGATCGAATCGTCCAGGGATTCGAGAGCCAGGGCCTTCCCGTCCAGCCCTACAAGCCGGTGCGCGATCGCATCATCCGCGGGCGGCACGAGTGGCTTCCGGCCGTCCTTCGAGGCAACGAGGTCCCGGCCAAGGTGCTCGTGGAGCTGGTCAACCTGAGCAACTCGCAGGACGCCGCCCTGCTGTCGTCCGGATCGAGCCGCGAGCGTCTGGCCCAGGCTCTTTTCGTGGGGCTCCACGGGTACTTCGGGGAGAAGGTGCCGGTGTCCGAGACGAAGATCGTGGGAAGGTGAGAGGCTGCCAGAGCCGGCACGCCTTCGCGGGGCAAGTCCGACTGACCCGCTTTCCGGGCTTCCCGGGGCGCCGCAAGCTCGATCCGCCCTCCTACCGGCCGCGCTCCATGCGCGCGAGCACGCGGGCCAGGCTCCCGGTATCCGGGTGGTCCGCCACGATGCGGTCGACGAGCTCGGGGCCCCATTCCGGATGGCGCGCCAGGACGAGTCGCGCCAGGAGCTCGCGCTCTGGACGACGCGGCTCGCGGCGGCGCAGGGCGGTGAGGTCGGCCCGAAGTCGTCGCGCCACATAGCGCTCCGAGCGGACCCACACCCTGAGGGCCCAGGCCGCGGCGATCGCCGCCGCCGTGAGGCCCGCGAGCCAGGGAGATGCGAGGGCCATGAGGGTCCACCCGGCGACGACCGCCGCGCACCGCACCGCCGTGTAGGACGCGGGCGCGGCCGGGTGCAGAAGCCACGCCGGGCGGTCCCAGGCTCGAAGTCTCCGGAGATGGGTGTGGTGCAGCCACGCCGCGAGACCGACGACCACGAGCGCAATCCCGGCAGTCAGCAGCACGACCGATCCCCCGTCTTCCATCATGCATGATCGTCGCGTTGACGGTCGCGGCGCGCGCGTGGAATAATCGCGCGCTTTCCGACACCGAGATCGACACATGAAGCTTCTCATCGTGGGCGGCGGCGGCCGGGAGCACGCGCTGGCGTGGTCGCTCCGCCGCAGCACGGCGGTCCGGGAGGTGCGTTGCGCCCCGGGAAACGCCGGCATGGCGACGATCGCCCGGTGCGTCGACATCCGCGCCGAGGACACGGACGCGCTGGTCGATCATGCGACCTCGGAGCGCTACGATCTGGTCATCGTCGGGCCCGAGGCCCCGCTCGTGGCGGGATTGGCGGATCGACTGCGCGCCGCCCACGTCGCGGTGTTCGGACCGTCGGCAGCCGCCGCGGAGATCGAAGGCAGCAAGGTCTTCGCGAAGCGCTTCATGGCACGCCACGGCATCCCCACGGGAACTTTCCGCGTATTCGACGAGCGGGCCGCGGCGGTGCGATTCCTCGAGGACGCGGACTATCCGCTCGTGGTCAAGGCAGACGGGCTCGCCGCGGGCAAGGGCGTCGTCCTGTGCCCCGACCGGGATGGCGCGGTGGCGGTCGCAGAACGCATGCTGGCGGGCGAAGCGTTCGGAATCGCCGGTCGTCGAATCGTGGTCGAGGAGATGCTCCGCGGGCGCGAGGTGTCGTTCCTAGTGCTGTCCGACGGCGAGCGCGTCGTCGAGCTCCCTCCGTGCCAGGACTACAAGCGCGTCCACGACGGCGATCTTGGACCCAACACCGGCGGGATGGGTTGCTACTCGCCGTCCGCATACCTGGACGACGCGACGCGGCGCCGGCTGCTCGAGACGATCGTGATGCCCACGATCTCCGGGTTGCGGACCGAGAATCGCCCCTACCGCGGGGTGTTGTACGTCGGCGTCATGCTCACCGCCGATGGACCGCGCGTCCTCGAGTACAACGCGCGGTTCGGGGATCCGGAAACCCAGGTCCTGGTCCCGCGCCTCGACGGCGACTGGCTCGAGCTGCTCGCGGCGTGTGCCCACGGCACCCTCGAGCGAGTCGCTCCGCGGTGGCGCCGCGAAACCGCGGTGTGCGTCGTGATGGCGTCTCGGGGCTACCCGGGCCCGTATGCCGCGGGCGTCCCGATCGAGGGCGTCGACGACGCGGGCGCCCAACCCGGAACGACGGTGTTCCACGCCGGTACGAGTCTGGCGAGCGACCGCTTGACGACGTCGGGCGGACGCGTGCTCGGCGTGACCGCCCTCGGGGCCGACCTGGCCCAGGCCCGAGCGCGCGCCTACGATGCGGTGTCGCGCATCCGCTTCGAGGGGGCCCACTACCGCACCGATATCGCCCAGGACGCGCTTCGCGCCCGGCGGGAGAACGAGACATGACCAAGGCCAAGGGGAAACCTCGTGTGGCGATTCTCATGGGAAGCGACTCCGACCTCGCGGTGATGTCGCACGCCGCCAGGATCCTCGAGCGGTTCGACGTCTCGTACGACATCGAGATCACCTCGGCCCATCGCACGCCGGAGCGGACGGTCGAGCTCGTTCGGCGCGCGCAGAAGCGCGGCACGGGAGTGTTCATCGTCGGGGCCGGCGGCGCGGCCCATCTGGCGGGCGTCGTCGCCGCTCACACGCATCGCCCCGTGCTGGGCGTTCCGCTGGCGTCGACGGATCTCGCCGGTCTCGACGCGCTGCTGGCGACGGTGCAGATGCCGGGAGGCGTTCCGGTGGGCACGCTCGCCATCGGCGCCCCGGGGGCCACGAATGCGGCACTGCTGGCGTGCGCGATCCTCGCGCTGTCCGACGCCGTTCTCGCGGAGCGCCTCGTCGCATACCGTCTCGATATGGCGGAGGGCGTCGAGCGCAAGAGCCGAGCCGCCAGGAACGGACTCCGTTCGCTCCTGGACCAGGATCCCGGCGGCCGATGAGGCGCCGCGCGCGTCAAGGCAGGGACGCGGGTGCTTGGGCATGGGACGGGCCCGAATCGCCGGACCGTCCGGAGCGGGGGCGGCTCCGCGATCCGGAGGCCGTGGGGGCGATGACGCTCCCCTCGGGTGGATCGCCCACCTCGATCTTCTTCGCCGGCACCCGACCCTGTCTCCCCTCGCTTCCCGCGGAGAATTCCAGGTAGTTCGCCAGCAGCCCGGGAAGTCCTTGCACCTCGGTGTGCGCCGGATCGGGCCGGTTCATGATCTGCATGTGGAGATGCGGGCTCTGGGAGTTGCCGCTGTTTCCGCATTCGCCGATTCGATCGCCGGCCTGTACGAGCTGGCCGGGCGCCACCGCGACGGAGCCACGTCGGAGATGACCGAGGAGGACGAAGGCTCCGTCTCCGACATCGAGGACGACGAAATTGCCGAAGATCCATTCGGGACGTCCCAGCGTCTCGAGGAGGCTGCGCCGCGGGTAGGACTCGAGGCCGTCGTTGTCGGTGACGTCGGCGACCACCCTGACGACCCGTCCCGCGGCGGGAGCGAGGATGGGCTGGCCGAAGCCGTACGCGTCCACGTTGAGGCGTGACTTGCGGTACGCGGGGCCCGGAGTGCCCCCTGGACCGACGGCCGCGAAGTCCCACGCGAACTCGTGCCCGAACTTGGCGGTCCGGTGGTTGTTGGAACAGGTGTGACCCTGGGAGACGAGCCAGTAACCCTCGAACGGCAGCCGCAGGACGACCGGTTCCGGCCCCGGATCGAGAGCCACCTCGATCGATTGTGTCGCTTGCAGTGGCCCGAGCTTCCGGGAGCCGGACAGCTCCAGGTCGAATCGCAAGCGGTCGGCGTCCGGCGGAACCGAGTCCAGGCAGATCGCGTCCCACGCGATGCGCTGTCCGCCGTCGATCCTGGCGGAGCGGGAGAAGACCGGGTCCTTGAAGAACTCCTTGCCGAGATCGACGCTCTCGATCTGCCGGTCTCCGCTCAGGAACGCGACGACGACCCGCTCCACGCGAACCCGGAAGGCGGTACGGTTCGCAAGGTCGAGCTCGAGGACGGTGTCGGCCCGATCACCCGTGCGATGGACGACGGCCGTCGATGGGATCGCAAGAACCTGGAGCCAGGTCTCGGGTTGTTCGTGGGAGACGCTCGCGCCGAGGAGCAGGCACACGACGACCCCGGCTGCCGCCGAGCGGCAGCGCCGAGGTCGCGCGGGATGTCGTGGGTTCGACTCGGTTACTTCTTCTTCTTGACGATGTCTCGAAGCGCCTTGGCGACCGAGAACTTCACCACCGTTTTGGCCGCGATCTTGATCGCCTCTCCGGTCGCGGGGTTGCGCCCCATCCGTGCCTTGCGCTTCTGGACCTTGAACTTGCCGAGGCCCTTCAGGGGGACCTCCCCGCCCTTCTTGATGTTCTTCTCGACGAGGCTGGTCAGTGCCTCGAGGAAGACCTTCGCTTCCTTCTTCTCCATCTGCGCTTCCGCTGCCAGGGACGTGATCAATTCGGTCCGTGTCATGGATGCTCCTCCAGAAATGAAGTTCCGTGGCTGGGTCTTGTATCACTTTTTGACCAAGGAAATCAATGGTAGACGGCGTGAATCGTGCGCACAACCCGGGCCGCGACCTCGTCCGGAGTGTCCGCCGAGGCGTCCACGCGGAAGTCGCACAGCGCGTACACCGCCCGCCGGCGCCCGTAAAACGCTCGGAGAGCGATCGGGTCGGTTGCGTTCCACAGCGGCCGGCCGGTTCCCGGCCCCAAGCGACGGCGCACGGTTTCGAGACCGGCATCGAGCCATACGGTCGCTCCGCCGTGCTTCATCAGATGTCTGGAGGACCGGTCGAGAAACAGCCCGCCGCCGGTCGCGACCACGATGGCAACCCGACCGGACAACTCCCGCAGGACGGCGCGCTCCGCCTCGCGAAATCGCTCCTCACCGGCCTCTTGGAAGATGCGCTCGACGCTCTGCCCCCGCTCCCGCTCCACGGCGCGGTCGGTGTCCTCGAAAGACCATCCCAGATCGGCGGCGACACGCCGGCCGACCTCGGATTTGCCGCTGCCCATGAACCCGACCAGAAACAGTATGCGAGGGAGCGAGGGCACGGCCTATCCCGATCGATGCTTCTTGTAGCCTCGCTCCCCGGCTTCTATCCTGACGTCGAGCCTGTTCTCGCGTGGCGCGACCGGGCACGCGAAACGCTCCGGCGCTCCATAGGCACACGACGGGTTGTAGGCTTCATTGAAATCCAGCACGTACAAGCCGCCGGGCTCGCCCTGCAAATCGACGTACCGGCCCGCAGGGTACGTTTCGATCCCGGAGGTCCGATCGGTGAACGGCAGGAACAGTCCTCCGCCCTCCCCGGTGTCGGTCAGGCGATAGACCTGGAGCGTCAAGCGCTTCCCGTCCACGGAGAACGTCACCCGCCCGTACTTCTCGCAGTCGCGGACCTTGCCGGCGGTCGTCGCGATCTCGAATCGCTCGACCTCGTCATAATCCTCGAGGTCGCCCACGAAACGGTACTTCGGGTCGGCGCTCCAGTAGTCGAGTCCCGTGAACGTCGCCAGGTCCTCCGGGAGAAGCGGCGTGTCGGAGTTCTCGCGGAACGCGCGATCCCGCTCCGCGCGCGCGGTGGCGATGCGATCCTCCCAGCCCGCCGGCGGCGGGACCGAGACCATGCCTCCTCCCGCGGAGGGACCGCATGCCAACGCCCCGCCGAGCAGCATCGTGGCCGCGAGCGACCTCATCGTCGAAAGAACGAACATGAGCGATCCCCTCCTCGGCACTCGACCGCGGCTCCGCTACCAGCCGACCGGCACGCGCACGCGCTCTCCGTCACGGTGGCGGTAGAGGAGGTATCCCTGGTGCCGGCCGAGATCGTAGAGTCGCCGAGTGACCTCGACGTCCTTCCTGCAGTAGTGCTCGATCAGGTCGATTCGACCTTGCTTCCACCACGCCAGGCTCTGGAGGCCGTCCGCCGCTTTCGACTCTCCCAGGTTGACCTCCGCGAGATGACCGAGCGAGACCCTGAAGCCGATGCGATCGTAGATCGCGGCCAGGAGGTCGAGCGTGCGAATGCGGCGCAGGTCCCATTCGGTATAACCCGAGAGCACGGCCAGGTCGAAGCGATCGATGTTGAAGCCCACGACGCGATCCGCCATGACGAGGTCGAGGAGCAGGCGATCGACGTCGGCCTCGAAGTACGTGCGATAGGCCTCGCGCTTGACGTCGTAGGCCACGGCCAGCGCCAGACCCATCTCACGGATGTTCCCCCAGCCCCCGACGTCGTCCGCTCCGCGCTGCGTCTCGAGGTCGAGCACCACGACCCGGTCGGCGGCGGCGGTCTCCGCCGGAATCGCGGCGCGGAGCGCACCGAGCCGCGCCTCGGGCAGGTTCCCGGCGCGGGTGATGCCGTGGCGGCGGCGCGCGCCTGCGCCCACCGGCCCGGCGCCGCCGGGAAGCTCCCGCGCGACGGCGCGCGCATCGACCGGGGCCCCGACCGGCAGGCGCTCGTCGCCGAGGACGATTCGAAGGACCCGCAGCGCCGCCGCCTTGTCGAGGGGTTTGTTCCCGTTCCCGCACTTGGGGGACTGGATGCACGCCGGGCACCCGTCGTCGCAGGCGCAGGCCGCGACGTGGTCGAGGGTCTTGCGCACGAGCTGCTCGAGGTCCCGGAACGCCTGCGCGGCCAGGCCCGCGCCCCCCGGAATCCCGTCGTACAGGAAGATCGCGGGCCCCCCGATCTGGGGATGACCGGTGTACGAGATGCCGCCGACGTCGCCGCGGTCCGAGATGGCCAGCAAGGGGAAGAGCCCGATCGCGGCGTGCTCGGTGGCGTGGATCCCGCCCATGAAGTGCAGCCCTTCCGCCGTCATGGCGCCGCGCAGGGCGGCAGGCAGCTCGATCCACAATCCGGTGGTCTCGAAGATCAACGGCGGCGCGTCCAGGGAATGCTCCGAGATCGGCTCGCCGCCGAACAGCCGTTTCTTCTGGTAGCCCCGGATCCGAACCGTCACCTTGAGCTTGCCGTAGCCGACGGGGTGCTCCCCCACCCGGCGCCGCTCGAGCGTCTCCAGGATCTCGGTCTCCTTCTCGCCCAGGACCACGGTGTAGTAGTCCACGCGAGCGGGGTGCACTCGGACCCGGCGCGCGTCGGTGTCAAGCTCGATCACGCGATAGCTCCGGCCGGCGTGGAGGTAGATCGCCTCCGGGTGGCACTCGTGATACACGCGCATGCCGTCCACGGTGCCGAGCGTCCTACCGGTCTCGGCGTCGACGATCCCGAACGGCTCGCCGGCCGAGCGCGGATAGACGTCGCGGTGCGGGCGGCGGCGGAACGAGAACCAGCGCCGGCCGTCGGCATCGAGCGTGAGCCGCCCCTCCTCGACGAGACGCGCCGCCACCCGCTGCGCGCGCGGGCCCGCGGCGGCGAGCTCCTCGCGCATCAGCGGCTCCTCGGCCGCGGCGCACACGAGGTGCTGGCCGGAGACGATCTCGTTCCACGGATCGAGCACCGCGCGCTCGAACTTGCCGTCGAAGAACTCCTCGGGATGCGCGACGAGATACTGGTCCAGGGCGTCGGGCATGGCGATCAGCACGACCAGCGCGTCGCGATCCTGACGTCCCACGCGTCCGATCCGTTGCCACGTCGAGCTCAGGGATCCGGGATAGCCCACCAGCACGCAGACGTCGAGTCCGCCGACGTCGATCCCGAGCTCCAGAGCGCTCGTGGTGAGAACCGCCTTCAGATCGCCCCGGAACAGCCTGGCCTCGATCTCCCGCCGCTGCTCGGGAAGGTAGCCGGCCCGATACGGCGCGACCCGGCCCGCGAGCTCCGGCGCCTGCTGCACCAGCCACGTGTGCAGGAGCTCGGTGATGCGCCGCGCCTTGGTGAACGCGATGGTGCGATAGCCGCGCCGCGCCGCCTCCGCCACGACGCGCACCGCGGTCGTGTAGGGCGAGACCCCGATCGGATTGACCAGCAGCACCTCGCGAGCCGCCCTGGGCGCGCCCGAGCGGTCGACGACGCTGAAGCGCTCGCCGGTGAGGGTGGCGGCGAATTCGCCGGGATTGCCGATGGTGGCGGAGGCCGCCACGTACCGCGGGCTCGCGCCGAGTCGCGAGCAGACTCGCCGCAGCCTCTTCAGGATGTGGTGGACGTGCGCCCCGAACACCCCGCGATAGACGTGCATCTCGTCGAGGACGACGTACCGCAGCTCTCGCAGGAAAGCCTCCCACGAGTCGTGATGGGCCAGGATCCCCATGTGCAGCATGTCGGGATTCGTGATCAGGACCTCGGGCGGGTCGGCCTTGATCTTGCGACGGGTGCTCGACGGCGTGTCTCCGTCGTAGATCTCGACTCGCGGCGGGCGCAGAGGGCTCATGGATAGCGCCAGCTCCCTCAGGCCGACGACCTGGTCCTGCGCGAGCGCCTTGGTCGGGTAGATGAACAGCGCGCGGGAGCGTGGATCGTGAAACAGGCCCTCGAGCACCGGCAGCGCGAATACGAGGGTCTTTCCGGACGCCGTGGGGGTGACCGCCAGGAGGTTGTCGCCCGCGCGCACGATCTCGAGGGATTCGACCTGGTGGGCGTACAGCTCGGAGACGCCCTGCCCTTCGAGCGCGCGGACCAGCGCGGCCGGAAGCGGATTCCCGGGGACGGCGAACCGCGCCTCGGCACCCGGCACGCGCCGATGGTGGGCGATCATCGGTCCCAGGCTGCGATGCTCGAGAAGGTCGCGGACGAAAGCGCGCATGCCGATCCTCGCTGCGAACCCGCGAGGCCGCGCGAGTCGTCCCGGGGCCGCGTTCCCGGCGGGAGGACTCGCACCGCCTCGCGACTCCCTTATAGCACGCGCTGTGGGTCGTCCATCGCCGCGCGAAGGTCCTCGGGCAGCGGAGCGTCGATCGTGATCGCGGCGCCCCCGGCCGGGTCGGGAGCGACGAGTCGCGCGCAATGCAGGAGATGCCTGCGGGGCCCGTCCTCGCCGCGTCGCGGATCGCGCGCTCCTCGCACGACGTCGAGGAAGTCGTCGTCGTCCCGCCCGTAGAGCAGATCCCCCAGGATCGGGTGGCCCATGGCGGTCAGGTGGACTCGGATCTGGTGGCGGCGGCCGGTTCTCGGAAAGACGCGTACGAGCGTGCAGCCCCGCAACCGGCGCTCGACCTTCCACGACGTGCGACTCGGTTTCCCGTCCTCGTGCGGCGCGAGCCGGTAACGGACGCGCGAGTCCCGCGCCGGGCCGATCGGGAGGTCGATTTCCCCCTCCTCGCGATCGATCTCGCCGCGCACCAGCGCGAGGTACTCCTTCGAGACCTCGCCGCGCTCGAACGCTGTGGACAGGGCGCGCGCGGCGATCGCGTCGCGCGCGACCAGCAGCGCACCGCTGGTCTCGCGGTCGAGCCGATGGACGAGCCGGAGGGTCGCGGCGCCTTCCTGCCGCCTCAACATGAGGATCACGGTGTTCTCGCGGACGCGGTTGACGGGATGAACCGGGATGCCCGCGGGCTTGTCCGCGGCGAGCCACCCGGGCCCGCGGTCGAGGACGGGAATGCGGACATCCAGGAGCGTCTCCGCGAGGGGGGTGAACCCGACGTGCACCTCGCCCCCGGGACGGACGCGGGTCGAGGGGCGCACCCGCTGCGTCCAGGACAGCGTGACGCGCGCCTCGATCGCCCTCTGGATCGACGCCCGGGACGGCCCCGGAATCCGCGCGTGGAGGAAGCGGTCGAGACGCTGGCCGCGGTCCCGCGAGCCGACCTGGAAGATCGTGCCCGGTTCCGGCACGGCTCAGCCCCGGACCCGGCGCGCGAGCGATCGTAGGATCGCGCGGTTGGCCGCGGGCATCCCCGCCGGATCGAGATCCGTGAGGGCCATCCAAGCCCATTCGCGACCCGCGATCGCGACCTCTCCCTCGGGGTCGAGCGCCACGAAGCAGTGCAGCCGCACCGTGCGGTCGGGATAGTCGTGGACGACGACGATCAGCGGCTCGACCTCCGCAGCCGCGAGGCCGGTCTCCTCGCGCAGCTCGCGGCGTGCCGCCGCGGCCGCATCTTCACGGTCCCGGATTCGGCCGCCCGGGAACTCCCACACCCCGGGCAGGTGCGCGTCCGCGGCCCGCCTCGCGACCAGCACGCGATCCTCGCGGATCGGAATGGCGATGGCGACCTCGACCGGAGCTCCCGCACGCGACGAACTCGGGCGCCGGCGGCTCACTTCGGCGAGTAATCGTAGAACCCGCGTCCGCTCTTGCGCCCGAGCCACCCGGCCTCGACGTGTTTGCGAAGCAGCGGACACGGTCGGTACTTGTCATCGCCCAGCCCGTCGTGGAGCACCTCGAGGATGTACAGGCACGTGTCGAGCCCGATGAAGTCCGCCAAGGTCAGCGGCCCCATGGGGTGGTTCATCCCAAGCTTCATGATCTCGTCGATCGCCTCGCGCGCCGCCACTCCCTCGTACAGGCAGTAGACGGCCTCGTTGATCATCGGCATCAGGACGCGGTTGCTGACGAACCCCGGGAAGTCCCGACACTCGACCGCCGTCTTCCCGAGACGCGCGGCGAGCTCGTGGACCGTGCGACAGGTCCCGTCGGAGGTCCCGAGCCCGCGGATCACTTCGACGAGCTTCATCACCGGGACCGGATTCATGAAGTGCATGCCGATCACGCGATCGGGACGCTTCGTCGCCGCGGCGATGCTCGTGATCGAGATCGACGACGTGTTCGTGGCCAGGATCACCTCGGGGCGACACAGGGCGTCCAGCTTCCCGAAGGTCGCTCTCTTGGCGTCGAGGCTCTCGACGATGGCCTCGACGACGAGGTCGGAGGCCGCGAGCTCGGCGAGCGACGTCGTGCCCCGGATGCGCCCGAGCGCCGCCTGGCGGTCGCCCTCGGACAGCCGGCCCTTGTCCACGCCGCGCTTCAGGTTCTCGCCGATGACCGACAGTCCCTTGCGAACGAACGAGTCCTCGACGTCGTGCAGCACGACGCCGAGCCCCTGCAGCGCCGCGACGTGCGCGATCCCGCTTCCCATCTGACCCGCGCCGACCACACCGATCGTCTCGACCTTCATCGTGCGCTCCCGTGGCTCACCCGCGCTCGATCGCCATCGCCACCGCGTTGCCGCCTCCGAGGCACAGGGCGGCGATTCCCCTGCGCTCGCCCCGGTCCTCCAGGGCGTGCAGCAGGGTCGTGAGGATCCTCGCGCCCGAGGCCCCGATCGGGTGACCGAGGGCGACGGCTCCACCCCGCACGTTGTGCCGCGCCCGATCGATTCCCAGGACACGGCCCAGGGCGACCTGCTGGACCGAGAACGCCTCGTTGAACTCGTACAGATCGACCTGGTCCACCGACCATCCGGTCTTCTCCCACACGCTGCGGACCGCCTTCTCCGGGGCCATCATGACGAGCTCCGGGGCCAGGCCGCTCGAGGCGTAGGCCACGATCTCGGCGCGAGGCCGCAGACCGAGCCGCCCGGCGGCGGCCTTCGAGGCCACGACCACCGCGGCCGCCCCGTCGTTGACCGGGGGGGCGTTCCCGGCGGTCACCGTGCCGTCCTTCTTGAACACCGGCTTCAGCTTCCGCAGCGCTTCGAGCGAGGTGTCCTTCCGCGGGCACTCGTCGGTGTCGAACGGCGCCGGACCCTCGTTCTTCCGCGGGATGGGGACGGCGACGATCTCGCGCGCGAATCGTCCGGCCTCGATCGCGGCGATCGCCTTGGCATGGCTCTCGATCGCCCACTGGTCCTGAGCTTCGCGGCCGACGTCGTAGCGCTCGGCGACGATCTCGCCGGTCGACCCCATGTGGAAGTCGTTGTAGGCGTCCCACAAGCCGTCATGGATCATCGAGTCCACGACCTTCCCGTGCCCGAGGCGGTATCCGCTGCGCGCGCCGGGCAGGAGGTAGGGAGCGTTCGACATCGACTCCATCCCGCCGGCCACGACGATCTCGGCGTCGCCCGCCTTGATGGCCTGCGCCGCGAGGACGACCGCCTTCAAGCTGCTCCCGCAGACCTTGTTGACGGTCATGGCGGGCACGGAGTCGGGCAGTCCCGCTCCCAGGGCCGCCTGCCGCGCCGGGTTCTGACCCAGGCCGGCGCCGACCACGTTCCCCATGACGACCTCGTCGATCCACTCGGCTCGCACGCCGGCCCGGCGCACCGCCTCGGTCACGGCGATGGCGCCCAGCTTCGGCGCGGGGATCGTCGCGAGCGCCCCGAGGAACTTGCCGATCGGTGTGCGCACCGCGCTGAGGATGACGGGATTGTCCATTCGAGAACCTCCCAGTCCTAACCCGGCGGCCACGCCATGACGCGTCCGCCGAGCAGGTGCAGGTGGATGTGGAACACGCTCTGCCCGGCCGGCGCCCCGCAGTTGTTCACCAGGCGATAGCCGCCCGCGACCGCTTTCTTGGCCGCGAGGTCCCTGGCAACGAGCAACATGCGCCCGAGCAGCTCTCGATCCGCCTCCAGGGCCTCGTTCAGCGAGGCGATGTGCTTGCGTGGAACGATCAGGAGATGAACCGGTGCTTGGGGACTGAGATCCTCGAAAGCCACGACGTCGTCGTCGCGATGGACGATCTTGCCCGGAATGTCGCCGGAGACGATCTTGCAGAACACGCATGCGCTCATCGAATTCGCTCCACCGAAGCCCCGAGGCTTCCCAGCTTCTCCTCCATCGGCTCGTAGCCGCGATCCAGATGATAGACGCGGTCGATGACCGTGACACCGTCCGCCACCAGTGCGGCCAGCACCAGGCAGGCCGAGGCCCTGAGGTCGGTCGCCATGACCTGCGCACCGGTCAGCGGCGCGGGGCCGACGACGACGGCCGTGTGACCCTCGATCCGGATGTCGGCACCCATGCGCAGCAGCTCCCCGACGTGCATGAAGCGATGCTCGAAGATCGTCTCGGCGATCACCGCCGTGCCCCGAGCCTGGGTCATGAGCGCCATGTACTGCGCCTGCATGTCGGTCGGGAATCCGGGGTGCGGAGCCGTGCGCAGGTCCCGACTCAGGAGTTCCGCCGGAGCCGAGACTCGCACGCCCGACTCGCTCGCCCGGATCGGCACGCCGGCTCGCGCGAGCTGCTCGGCGACCGGCTCGAGGTGCTCGAGCCGCACGCCGTCGAGCTCGACGCCGTCACCGGAGAGGGCGGCGGCCACGACGTAGGTTCCGGCCTCGATGCGATCGGGAATGACCCGATGGCTCGCGCTCCCGAGCCGGTCCTGGCCCTCGACGACGATCTCGTCGGTGCCCGCCCCGTGGATCGACGCTCCCATCGCGACGAGCATCTCGGCGAGAGAGACGACCTCGGGCTCCTTCGCCGCATTCTGGAGAATCGTCGTGCCGTGGGCGATGCTCGCGGCCATCATCAAGTTCTCGGTGCCCCCGACGGTCTTCGACGGAAACGCGATGGTCGCGCCGTGCAGCCGCTCGGCCCTCGCTTCCACGTAACCGTGCTGGAGATCGATGACGGCGCCCATGCGGGCCAGGCCGTCGAGGTGCAGATTGATGGGCCTCTCGCCGATGGCACATCCGCCGGGCAAGGACACCCTGGCTCGGCCGCGTCGAGCCAGGAGCGGGCCGAGCACCAGGACCGAGGCCCGCATGGTCTTGACCAGGTCGTAGGGCGCCTCGAACGACGCGAGGCGCTCCGTCTTCACGGTGGCACCGCCGTCCGCGGTGACGCTCACCGACGCCCCGAGCTGCTCGAGGACGCGCAACATCGTGCGAACGTCCCGCACGCGCGGCAGGTTGTCGAGCACGACCTCCTCGCCGGTGAGAAGCGCGGCCGCCAGCGCGGGAAGCGCCGCGTTCTTCGACCCCGCGATCCGGACCCGCCCCCGGAGCCGCTTTCCGCCGGTGATTCTCAGCTTGTCCATCTTCGCGCGCGATCTTACCACCGCCGCGATGGAGTCCGCGGACTGCTACAATGCGCGGCTCACGGAGCCCGACATGCTGGATCTGCACCACGTCAGGGAGCACGCCGACGAGGTCGAGGCCGCTCTCGGCAAGCGCGGGATGGGCTCGTCGCTCGCGCCCCTGAAGGACCTCGACGCGGAGCGCCGGGCCGTGCTGGTCGAGGTCGAGGGTCTCAAGAAGGAGCGCAACGACAGCTCCAAGAACATCGGTCGGCTGATCCAGGCCGGCGAGAACCCCGTCGCGCTCAGGGATGCGATGCGGCGGGTGGGCGAGCGAATCGCGACGCTCGAGGCCGAGCTTCAGGACGTCGAAGCGCGGCTCCGGCAGTTCATGCTCTCCCTGCCCAACGTTCCCGGCGAGTCGGTTCCCGCGGGCCGGTCGTCCGAGGACAACCCCGTGGTCCGCACCTGGGGAGACCCGCCGAGCTTCGACTTCGCGCCGAAAGCGCACTGGGAGATCGGTCCGGCCCTCGGGATCCTGGATTTCGAGCGCGCGGCCAAGATCGCCGGGGCGCGGTTCGCGCTGTACGTCGGAGACGGGGCGAAGCTGGAGCGTGCGCTCATCCAGTTCATGCTCGACCTCCACACTCGCGAGCACGGCTACGTCGAGGTCCTGCCGCCCTTCATGGTCAACGCCGAGACGCTCGTCGGGACCGGACAGCTCCCGAAGTTCGAGGACGATCTGTTCAAGACGAGTCCCGGCGACTACTACCTGATCCCGACGGCCGAGGTGCCGGTGACGAACATCCATGCCGGCGAGATCCTGGAGGCCGGCGATCTGCCGTTGGCCTACACCGCGTTCACCCCGTGCTTCCGCAGCGAAGCCGGATCGTACGGCAAGGACGTCCGCGGGCTCATCCGCCAGCACCAGTTCAACAAGGTCGAGCTGGTGCGCACGACGAAACCGGAGGACTCGTACGACGAGCTCGAAAAGCTCACCTCGCACGCCGAGGAGGTGCTGCGGCGCTTGACGCTTCCCTACCGCGTCGTGACCCTGTGCGGCGGCGATCTGGGATTCGCGGCCGCCAAGACCTACGACGTCGAAGTCTGGCTTCCCGGCCAGGGCGCCTATCGCGAGATCTCGTCGTGCTCCAACTGCACCGATTTCCAGGCGCGGCGTGCGGGCATCCGCTACCGTCCCGAGCCCAAGGCGAAGCCGCGCTTCGTCCATACCCTCAACGGGTCGGGGCTTGCCGTCGGGCGCACGTTCGTCGCGGTTCTCGAGAACTTCCAGCAGGCCGACGGCAGCGTCGTGATCCCGCAAGCGTTGCGGCCGTTCATGGGCGGGCAGGAGCGCATCGAACCGCGCCGTTGATAAGCTGCGGACAGACCCGGGCCCGGAGGGGTGGCCGAGTGGTTGAAGGCGGCGGTCTTGAAAACCGTTGAGCGCAAGCTCCGTGGGTTCGAATCCCACCCCCTCCGCCAGGTCCGTTGACGGTGCGGGGGGGTGCGTTACAATCCCCCGTTCCGTTCCCCCTCGTTGCAGCTTGACGGAGAGGTGCCGGAGTGGCCGAACGGGGCGGATTGCTAATCCGTTGTAGGGGGAAACCCCTACCGAGGGTTCGAATCCCTCCCTCTCCGCCACTCGCGCCCTTCGGCGCGCCGTCACGATTCGAAGCTCGATGACGTCCAGGCCCCGCGAGCGCCTCGCGGATCTCCCTCCCAGGGGCATCGAAGGCTCTCAGCGGCAGAAATCCCCGTCATTCAACACCTTGAAGCTTCTCCGGCTCCCGGGGTGTTTTTTTTCTTGGGATACCAGACAAATGTCTGGTATATTCGAATCCCCACTTCGGGACGAGGTCAGGCATGGGACGCACCCCCCCGGGAGAGACTCGCGAGCGCATCTTCCGCTACGTCAGGGAACGCTTGCTCTCCGGCCGCCCCCCCACGGTTCGAGACGTGCAGCGGGCCTTCGGCTTCCGGGCGGTCCAGACCGCCCGCGAGCACCTCGAAGCCCTCGTCGACGAGAGGCGGCTCGGCAAGGAGCCGGGACGGGCCCGCGGCTACCGGCTGCCGGCCGGCCGGGGACGAGACGAGGCGCCCACGGTCCTGGTTCCCGTGCTCGGCCGCGTGCCGGCCGGGCCCCTCGACACCGCGGTCGAGGATCTCGAGGGCTACGTCCCCCTCCAGACGAGGCACTCCCCCGGCGATCTGTTCGGGCTCCGGGTGCGCGGCGAAAGCATGACCGGCGCCGGAATCCTGCCGGGAGACCTCGTCGTGGCTCGCCGCCAGCCGTCGGCACAGTCGGGCGAGATCGTGGTGGCGCTCATCGGCGACGAAGCGACCGTCAAGCGTTTGCGCCTTCGAGGTCGACGCGCGGAGCTGCACCCCGAGAACCCTGCGTACGAGGTTCTCGTACCCGGTCCGGAAGAGATGACCGTGCTGGGCAAGGTCATCGAGGTCCGGCGTCACCTGGAGCGACCGTGAGCGCCGGGGTGCGGATCGACCCGTCGCGCTCCCTGCCCGAGACGTCGCCGGGCAGGCCCGACGTCTCGCCGCCGCCCGTCGAGGGCGTGCGGCATGGCTGGGGCGTCTCGTCCCAGGGTCCGACCGCCTGGCGGTTGTCCTCTCTTTTCGGCCGCGTCGGGGAGATCTCCGGAAGCCGCGACACGGCCACGCTGACCCTGGCCATGCGTCTGGTGCGCGAGGCACAGCGCCAGGGAGAGCCGGTCGCTTGGATCACCCCCAGGGAGAGCGTGTTCTACCCCCCCGACGTCGCGAGCGCGATCGACCTCGACGCGCTCGTGGTGGTGCGGGCGCCGGAGGCTCGCTCGGCCGCGCGGGCGGCCGACCTGCTGGTGCGCTCGGGCGCATTCGGCCTGGTGGTCATGGACCTCGGCGTGAACGCTCGCATGCAACCGCCCGTCCAGGCGCGGCTGGCCGGACTCGCCCGCAAGCACCACTGCGCCGTCGTGTGCCTCACCGAGAAAGAGAGCGGCCGCTCTTCGGTGGGGTCCCTGATCTCGATCCGGGCGGAGGCGTCCCGGACGAAGCACGAGCAGGGCCGCTTCCTGTGCGAGGCCCGCATCCTCAAGGACAAGCGCCATGGACCGGGCTCGAGCCACGAGGAGATGTGTCATGGACCGGATGGCCTGCATTGATCTGCCGGCGTTCCCGTTGCAGCTCCTGCTGCAACGTCGCCCCGAGTGGAGGGACCACCCCGTCGCGGTGGTGGACCACGACAAGCCCCAGGGGAAGATCCTGTGGGTCAACGAGCGGGCACGCTCGTTCCGGATCTTGCCGGGCATGCGATATGCCGCGGGGCTGTCCCTCGCCGGAGGGCTGCACGCGGCCGAGGTGACATCGAAGGAGATCGACCGCGCCGTCGCGACGCTCGGCCGGCGGCTGCGACGCTTCACTCCCCACGTGGAGCCCGCCGGCGAGGATCCCGGCGTCTTCTGGCTGGACGCCTCGGGGCTCGAGCACCTGTACGGATCCATGGCGAGCTGGGCCGGCATGATCCGCGCCGACCTGAGACGCTCCGGGCTCGAGTGCAACGCCGCGGTGGGCTTCGATCGTTTCGGCACCTACGCCCTCGCGAAGGGCAAGCGCGGCATTCTCGTCATCGACCGTCCCGCCGACGAGCGCGCCGCCTCGCGACGCGTCCCTCTCGACCGTCTCGCCCTCGATCCCGAGGCACGGGTCGTCCTCGACAAGCTCGGGGTCCGAAACGTCGGCGACCTCGTGGACCTGCCGTCTCAGGGCGTCGAGCAGCGCTTCGGGCCGGAGATCCACCGCCTGCATCGCCTCGCCTCGGGAGCGCTCTGCCGGCCCTTGCAACCCCAGCATCCCGAGCCCCCGGCCCTCGAGCGCTTGGGGCTCGACCTTCCCGAGACGAACGTCATGCGGTTGATGGCCGTGGTCGAGCGTCTGATCGAGCCGCTGCTCGAGACGCTCGCCGGGCGCGGCCATGCGCTGGCCAAGCTGAACCTCGGATTCCGTTTCGAGCGCCTCGGCGATCACATCGAGGGGCTGCGCCCCGCGGCCCCGACGCTGGATGCCGCCCAGCTCCTGGAGCTGGTGCGATTGCGGCTCGAGGCGCTGCGCAAGCTCCCGGACGGCGTCGTCGAGGTCGTGCTGCACGCCGAGAGCACGAAGGCCACGCGCGAACAGCTCGGGCTGTTCGCCGAGCGGCCGCGACGCGATCCGGCGGCGGCCAACCGCGCTCTGGCGCGCGTCCGCGCCGAGCTCGGCGACGACGCCGTGGTGCGCGCGCGTCTCAACGACGGCCATCTGCCGGAAGCCCGATTCACCTGGGAGAAGATCGAAGGGGTGGCCGCGCCCAGGCCGCGCGAGGCGGACCGTCGCACGCTCGTGCGAAGGATCTACGAGCAGCCGGTTCCCCTGCCCGCGCGCACGCGCCACGAGCCCGACGGTTGGATGCCGCGCGGTCTCGAGCAGGGACCCGTGGTGCGCGTGCTCGGGCCGTACGTCGTCTCGGGCAGATGGTGGAACAAGCCGGTGCATCGCGAGTATCACTTCGCGGAGACGCAGCGAGGCGACCTGCTGTGGGTCTACTACGACCGTCCGCGGCGCCGCTGGTTCCTGCAGGGCCGGGTCGAGTGAGGCACAGCGAAGAGGACAGACACCGTTTTCGTCATAACCAAGAGGCGCGAACGGTCATGGATCGAAAACGGTGTCTGTCCTCTTCGCTTTCCTGATCTCGGGTCGTTCGAAGCGGATTCCGGATGTCCGGCTACGTACCGCTGTGGTGCAAGAGCAACTTCTCGTTCCTCGAAGGGGCCAGCCACCCCGAGGAGCTGGTCGAAGCCTGCGCGCAGCTCGGAATCGAAGCGCTCGCCCTCACCGACCGTGACGGCGTCTACGGCGCGGTCGAGGCTCACGTCAAGGCGCGCGAGCTGGGCGTCAGGCTGATTCTCGGCTCCGAGATCACCCTCGACGACGGCTCGACCCTGATCCTGATCGCCACGAATCGCGAGGGCTACGCGAACCTCTGCCGCCTGATCACCGTCGGACGGCGGCGCAGCGAAAAGGGCGAGAGCAAGGTTCGCTGGGACGAGGTCCGCGCCCACGCCGCGGGTGTCCTGGCGCTGTGGGGCGGCGATCGCAGCCTGCTCGCGAGCGAGGCCGACCCCGTGTTCGTCGCGCACGACCTCAAGGATGCCCTCGGCGACAGGCTGTACGCGCTGGCGGCGCGCCACCGCCGCGCCGAGGAGCCGCGTCAGGAGGCACGGCTGCGGCGGCGCGCGGAGCGCTTCGGCATCCCGGTCGTGGCGGGCACGGAGGTGCTGTACCACAAGCCCGCGCGTCGCGAGATCCAGGACGTCCTGACCTGCATCCGTCACGGCGTCACCCTGGCGGGCGCGGGGCGGCGGATCAAGCCCAACGGGGAGCACGTCCTGAGGTCGCCCCACGTCTTCCGCTCCCTGTTCGAGGACGACCCTGGGGCGGTGGCGAGGACCCTCGAGATCGCCGAGCGCTGCTCGTTCTCCCTGGACGCGCTGCACTACCGCTACCCATCGGAGAAGCTCCCCGGGGGGATGACCTCCTCCGAGTGGCTCCACAAGCTGACCCTGGACGGCGCGGGCGAGCGCTACGGCGGAACGGTTTCCTCGGAGATGGCGCGGCAGATCGACAAGGAGCTCGCGCTCATCGACGAGCTCGACTATGGCGGCTACTTCCTGACGATGTGGGAGATCGTGCGCTTGTGCCGCGAGCGCGGGATCCTGTGTCAAGGCCGGGGCTCGGCCGCGAACTCGGCGGTGTGCTACTGCCTGGGAATCACCGCGGTCGATCCGGTGCGCATGGGATTGCTGTTCGAGCGCTTCCTGTCGCGAGAGCGCGCCGAGCCTCCCGACATCGATCTCGACATCGAGCACGAGCGCCGCGAGGAGGTCCTGCAGCACGTCTACTCGAAGTACGGACGCGGCCACGCCGCCATGGTGTGCAACTTCATCCGCTACCGGTCGCGCTCGTCGGTGCGCGACGTCGGCAAGGTCCTGGGAGTGGCCGAGACCGCTCTCGACCGGCTGTCGAAGCTGATGTCCCACCACGACGGGATCCGTCCCGAGACGCTGGCTCTGGCCGGGCTGCGCCCGGATCACGAGGTGCACGGCCACCTGCTGCGGCTGGCCGGGGAGATCCTCGACTTTCCGCGCCATCTCTCGATCCACCCCGGCGGCTTCCTGCTGGGTCACGAGCCGGTCTCCGATCTCGTCCCCGTCGAGAACGCCTCCATGCCCGACCGCACCGTGATCCAGTGGGACAAGGACTGTCTGGAGGAGTTGGGTTTGTTCAAGGTCGACCTGCTGGGCCTGGGGGCCCTGCACCAGCTGCACTTGGGCTTCGACCTCATCGAGAAGCACCACGGCGAGCGCTGGTCGATGGCCACGATTCCCGGCGACGACTCTCAGACCTTCGACGCGATCTGCAAGGCCGACACGGTCGGCGTGTTCCAGATCGAGAGCCGCGCGCAGATGGCGATGCTCCCGCGTCTCGAACCCCGCACGTACTACGACCTCGTCGTCGAGGTCAGCATCGTGCGTCCGGGTCCGATCACCGGCGGCATGGTCCATCCCTACCTGAGACGGCGCGCCGGCGAGGAGCCGGTCGTCTACCCCCATCCCAGCCTCGAGCCGGTGCTGAAGAAGACGCTCGGCGTTCCCCTGTTCCAGGAGCAGGTCATCCGCCTCGCCATGGTCGCGGCCGACTACACCCCGGGCGAGGCCGATCAGCTGCGGCGCGACATGGCGGCCTGGCGCCGCTCGGGACGGATCGAGCGCCACCACCGGCGCCTCGTGGATCGCATGACCTCGAAGGGCATCGCGCCGGAGTTCGCCGAGCGCGTGTTCGAGCAGATCCGCGGCTTCGGCGAGTACGGCTTCCCCGAGAGCCACGCCGCCAGCTTCGCTCTGATCGCGTACGCCACCGCCTGGATGAAGCGTCATTATCCGGCGGCATTCGCCTGCTCGCTGTTGAACGCCCAGCCCATGGGGTTCTACTCCGCGGCGACGATCGTGGACGATGCCAAGCGCCACGGCGTCGAGGTCCGTCCGGTGGACGTCGCGCACAGCCGGTGGGACTGTACTTTGGAGGAAAAGGTGGAAGGAAAGGGGTCGGACCCTTCGTTTACGATCCGGATGGGGCTGCGATACGTCAAGGGGTTGAGCAAGAAGGCCTGGGAGCGGATCGAGAGCGCGCGCAGCGAGCGGTCCTTCGCCTCGGTCGAGGAGTTCGTCGATCGCGCCGCGCACGACGAGGGCTCCTTGATGCGCCTGGCCGAGGCCGGAGCCCTGTCGTCGCTCGACGCCGGCCGCCGCTCCGCGATGTGGCGCGTTCGCGGACGGACCCGCAGCGCGCGGGCGAGTCTCGAGATGGCGGTCCACGAGAGCGCTCCCGGATTCGCCGCTCTCGACGACCTCCAGACGATCAACTGGGACTACCGCACGACCCATCACAGCCCGCGCGGCCATCCTCTCGCCCCGCTGCGTCGGGAGCTCGAAAGCCGCAAGCTCCCGGACGCCAAGCGTTTGACGACGATGGGCGATGGCACGCGGGTGCGCTACGCCGGCCTCGTGATCTGCCGCCAGAGACCGGGGACCGCGTCGGGCGTGGTCTTCATGACCCTCGAGGACGAGACCGGCTTCGTCAACGTCGTGATCTGGAGCCGGGTCTTCGAGAAGCACGCCGCGCTGCTCAAGACCACGAGCTTCCTCGGCGTGACCGGCAGGCTCCAGGTGCAGGACGGGGTCACGCACCTGATCGCCGAGACGTTCTGGATTCCGCGGGTCGGATCCCGGCCCGAGAGCGGGGGCAGCCGGGATTTTCACTAGGAACCGTCCGCCCCTTCGCCTCGCCCCCCTTTTTGGAATCGCTCCCGGGAGTCTGTTACGATTCGCGGTTCGGAGACACCGATGTCCACCATTCGAGCCCGCTTCGCGCCCAGTCCGACGGGCCACCTGCACGTCGGCGGCGCCCGGACGGCGCTGTTCAACTGGCTGTTTTCCCGCCAGTCCGGCGGGCGGCTCGTGATCCGCGTCGAGGACACGGACGTGAAGCGCAACGTCTCCGGCGCGGAGACCAAGCTGCTCGAGGACCTGCGGTGGCTGGGCATCGAATGGGACGAGGGGCCCGACGTCGGAGGCGAGTACGGCCCCTACCGCCAGAGCGAGCGCCGAGCGGGCTACGATGCGGCGCGCGATCGCCTTCTGGCCTCGGGCGACGCGTACCCTGCCTTCGACACCGCCGAAGAGCTGGACGAGTTGCGCCGGCAGGCGGTGGCGAGGAACGAGACGTTCCACTACCCGCGACCCGGCTCGCCCCCGACCGCAGCCGACGCGGAGCGAGCCCGGGCGCAGGGTCGCCCGGTGGTGGTGCGCTTCAAAGCGCCCGCCGCGGGCGTCACCGTGCGCGACCGCATCCTCGGCGCGGTCGAGTTCCCCGCCGACCAGGTCGACGACTTCGTGATCGTCAAGTCCGACGGCTGGCCAACCTATCACTTCGCTGTGGTCGTGGACGATGCCGCCATGGGGATCACCCACGTGCTCCGGGCCCAGGAGCACCTCATGAACACGCCGAAGCATCTGGCGCTCCAGAGCGCGCTCGGCTACGCCCATCCGACGTACGCGCACCTTCCGCTGGTACTCAACATCGACGGCACCAAGATGTCGAAGCGCGACAGGGACAGGGGACTGGAAGTCGACGTCCACGACTTTCGGGTGTCCGGCTATCTCCCGGAGGCGTTGGCGAACTTCATCGCGCTCATCGGATGGTCGCCGGGCGAGGACCGCGAGAAGATGACCCTCGAGGAGATGGTCGCGTCCTTCACGCTCGATCGAATCACCAAGACCGCCGGACGCTTCGACCGCGAGAAGCTGCTGGCGATGAACACCGACTGGGCCGCGCAATCGGCGCGCGGTCGGCTCGTGCGAGCCTTCAAGGACTTCGCGCGGCTGAACGGCTCGCCGATGGCCGCGCTCGACGACGACACCACCGGCCGGGTGCTCGAGGCGTGCCGCGGCTTCAGGACGTTCCGCGACGTCGAGGCGAAGGCCGGGGTCCTGTTCGCCGAGAACGAGCGCGTGATCTACGACGAGACCGCGGTCCGCAAGTTCCTGGAGGGCGACGGCGGCCGGGGATGGAAGACGCTGGAACAGCTCGTTGTGGAGCTCGAGGCGCTCGTGCCGTGGACCAAGGAGTCCATCGAGACGTGGCTCGGCGCGTACTGCGAGCGCCGTGCGATCAAGCTCGGGGACGCGGCCCAGCCGCTGCGCGTCGCCGTGGCCGGTCGCGCGGTCAGCCCATCCATCGGAGACACGCTGGTGTTCCTCGGCCGGAGCAAGACGTTGAGCCGCATTCGCAATTGCCTGAGCACGAAGGGGGCTGAAGCGTGACCTCCGTTTCCGACGATCGCGACGCCGGGGGTGGGCGCGGCGAGACGCCTCGCCGTCATTTCATCGACGACATCGTCGAGCACGACCTCAGGCTCGCAACACACGGCGGCCGCGTCCACACGCGCTTTCCGCCCGAGCCCAACGGCTATCTGCACATCGGCCACGCCAAGTCGATGTGCCTGAACTTCGGAGTCGCCGCGCGTTACGGAGGCCTGTGCAACCTGAGGTTCGACGATACCAACCCGGTCAAGGAAGAGCCGGAGTACGTCGAATCGATCAAGGCGGACGTCCGCTGGCTCGGGTTCGATTGGGAGGACCGCGAGTTCTACGCGTCGGACTACTTCAATCGGCTCTACGAGTTCGCCGTGCGGCTGATCAAGGGCGCGAAGGCCTACGTCGACGACCTCAGCGCGGACCAGATTCGAGAGCACCGCGGGACACTCACCGAGCCCGGCAAGAACAGCCCGTACCGCGGGCGCAGCGTCGAGGACAATCTCGACCTGTTCGAGCGCATGCGCGCCGGTGAATTCCCCGACGGCTCGCGAACGCTGCGCGCCAGGATCGACATGTCCTCCCCGAACCTCAACATGCGGGACCCGGTGCTGTACCGCGTCCTCCGGGCCACCCACCACCGCACCGGCGACGAGTGGTGCATCTATCCGATGTACGACTTCGCGCACGGACAGTGCGATTCGATCGAACGCATCACGCACTCGCTGTGCACCCTGGAGTTCGAGGACCACCGGCCGCTGTACGATTGGTTCCTCGACAACCTCGAGATCTACCATCCCCGGCAGTACGAGTTCGCGCGTCTCAATCTCAACTACACGGTGCTCAGCAAGAGACGCCTGCGACGGCTCGTGCACGAGGGTCACGTGCGCGGCTGGGACGACCCGCGCATGCCGACGATCTCCGGGCTGCGCAGGCGCGGCTACACCCCCGAATCGATACGGCAATTCTGCGAGGACATCGGAGTCTCGCGAGCCAACAGCGTCGTCGACGTCGTGCAGCTCGAGAACACCGTGCGCGACGATCTCAACCGGCGGGCGCCGCGCGTGATGGGCGTCTTGCGACCCCTCAGGATGGTCATCGACAACTACCCCGAGAACCGGGTCGAGAGGCTCGAGGCGGTGAACAACCCCGAGGATGCCTCGATGGGAACCCGCGAGGTCCCGTTCTCGCGGGTGCTGTACGTCGAGCGCGAGGACTTTCGCGAGGACCCGCCCAAGAAGTGGTTCCGCCTGGCGCCGGGTCGCGAGGTGCGACTGCGCTACGGGTACTTCGTGACCTGCGTGGCCGTGATCAAGGACCCGGACAGCGGCGAGATCGTCGAGTTGCGCTGCACCTACGATCCCGCGTCGCGCGGGGGCGATTCACCGGACGGACGGAAGGTCCGCGGGACACTGCACTGGGTGTCGTGCGCCGAGTCGATCCCCGCCGAGGTCCGGATGTACGACCGGTTGTTCAGCAAGGAGAATCCCGAACAGACCGACGACGGCGTGGATTTCACCGCCCACCTCAATCCCGCGTCCCTGGAGGTCCTCCCCGGCGCCCGCGTCGAGCCGAGTCTCGCGGGCGCGCGGCCCGGCGACCGCTTCCAATTCGAACGCCAGGGGTACTTCTGCGTCGACCCCGATTCGAGCGGCGAGCGGCTGGTGTTCAACAGGACCGTCGGGCTCCGGGACTCGTGGGCCAGGATCGAAAGGGCGATGACCCGTGGGGCGTCCTCCCCGGACTTGCTATAATCCGCCCCCCGACACGTGTGCTGGGGTGTCGTCCAATGGTAGGACATGCGGCTCTTGACCGTAGTATCGGGGTTCGAATCCCTGCACCCCAGCCAATCTTCGCACCCGCGCTCCGGACCGCTCGCGGAGCCGCTCGGTTCCGGGAACCGGAGCTCTCGCCGATCCGAGCTTCCTGAAGGGCGGCGTCGATGCGCGCGATGCTCCTTCGACGACACGCGCCGATTCGCGAGCGTCCTCTCGAGCTGACGGAGATGCCGGAGCCCGAGCCCGGTGCCGCGGAGATCGTGGTTCGCGTGTCGACGTGCGGGATCTGCCGAACCGACTTGCACGTCATCGAGCGGGATCTCCCCTCCGATCGCATGCCCGTCGTTCCCGGCCACCAGATCGTCGGCCGCGTGGAGCGTTCGGGTCCCGGGTGCCGCCGATTCCGTCCGGGAGACCGCGTCGGTATCGCATGGCTGAGGTGGACCTGCGGCCGATGCCCGTTCTGCCGGAGCGGCTCCGAGAACCTGTGCGATGGATCTCGCTACACGGGCTACCACGAGCACGGAGGGTATGCCGAGCGGGCGGTGGTGCCCGAGGACTTCGCCTACGCCCTGCCCTCTACGTTCTTTGACCTCGAAGCGGCTCCTCTGTTGTGCGCCGGCATCATCGGCTATCGCGCCCTGCGTAGGAGCGCGGTCGCAGAGGGCGGTCGCCTCGCGCTGTACGGCTTCGGCTCGTCTGCCCACGTCGCGATCCAGATCGCCCGGCACCGGCGATGCGAGGTGTTCGTCGCGACACGCGGGGCGCAGCACCGCGATCTGGCGCGCCGCCTGGGAGCCGCGTGGGTCGGAGACACGTTCGACCCGCTGCCCGCCGCTCCGGACGGCGCCATCGTCTTCGCGCCGGCCGGTGCGATCGTGCCCGCCGCGCTGCGCGCGGTTCGCAAGGGTGGAACGGTCGCGCTCGCCGGGATCCACATGTCGCCTGTCCCCGAGATGGACTACGAGGCCTGCCTGTTCCACGAGAAGAACTTGGTGAGCGTCGAGGCCAATACCCGGTCGGACGGCGAGGCCCTGCTCCGCGAGGCCGCGGAGATCCCCATCCGGCCGCGCGTCACCCCCTTCGCGCTCGAGCAGGCCAACGAAGCGCTGATCCGGCTGGCGGCGGACGGCATCGACGGCACGGGCGTCCTGGTGGTCCCCGAGGCGTGACACCGCGTCGGCGCGGCGAGTCGTGGAGCGCCGATCCGCCGACCTCCGACTCCGTCGTCCGGGCTTGAGATCCAGGAGTGGGCTGGTATGCTGGGTGCTCTCGCGAAAGGACGCTCATGCGGGGTTCCGTAGCTCTGGTCACCGGCGCGGGAGGCGAGCTGGGACATATGCTGTTGCCCGCGCTCCGCGACGACGGCCGCGAGATCGTCGCCCTGGACCTGAAGCCTCTTCCCGAGAGTCTCGCGGAGTGCTGCCGCGAGACCGTCGCGGCCAGCATTCTCGAGGTCGACCGGCTGCGCGCGCTGATCCGTCGCCATCGGCCGGACGCGGTCTTCCATCTCGCCGCCGTCCTCTCGACCAGCGCCGAGCGCGACCCGGCGCTGGCCCACGCGGTCAACGTCCAGGGCACGGTTCACCTGCTCGAGCTGTGCGCCCAGGAGCTCGCAGGGCGCGCGGAGCCGATCAGGTTCCTGTTCCCCAGCAGTATCGCCGTCTACGGCTTTCCCGATGCTCGCGCCAAGGAATCGGCCGGCGCGGTGCGCGAGGAGGAGTGGAACTTCCCGTCCAGCGTCTACGGCTGCAACAAGCTGTACTGCGAGCTGCTGGGAGCGAATTACGCCGGCGCCGCGCGCAAGGAGCGCCGGGTGGACTTCCGGTCGATTCGCTTCCCCGGACTGATCGGCGCCGACACCGTGCCGAGCGGAGGAACGAGCGACTACGCCCCGGAGATGATCCATGCCGCGGCCCGCGGCACGCCCTACGCGGCGTTCGTGAGAGAGGACACGCGACTGCCGTTCATGACCATGGAGGACGCGGTGCGGGCGTTCCTCGCGCTTGCCTCCGCGACCGAATCCGGACTCACCCGGCGGGTCTACAACACCCGGGCCTTCAGCCCTTCGGCCGGCGAGATTCGAGAGCGCGTGCTCGAGGCGTTTCCCGGCGCGCGCGTCACGTTCGACCCGGACGAGCGCCGGCAGGCGATCGTGGATTCCTGGCCGGGGGACGTGGACGATGAGCGCGCACGAAGGGATTGGGGGTTCGCCCCGCGGCACGGGTTCGAGGAAGCCCTGCGCGACTATCTCCTGCCGGCCCTCGGAGCGCGCGCCGATCGCCAGGCCGCACGACCCTGAGTCACAGCTTCCAGTGCTCGAGGTTGCGCTCGATACCCGCGACCTCGTCCTCGGGATCTCCGCCGTGGATGTGGTGGCCGAGCGACATGACGACGAGCAGCGACGTGTAGAACACCGCGCCGCCTGCCAAGACGATACCGGGAGGGATCGGCCCGACGGCCATGCGACTCCAGTACTCGGACCACGACCGCGCGAAATCCGGGTGGATCGCCACCTTCACGAACCACGCGCCGAACACGATGAGAAAGATGAAGTAGTAGTTGCGTCGCAATCGGAATCCGACGGCCTCCAAAAGGGTCGTCTTGTATTTCGGAAGGTCGAGATCCATGGCGATCATCTCGCGCCACGACCGCATGGGTGATTCCAGGGTGCGCGTGATGATGGGAATCAGGAAATTCTCCTCCAGCATGCGGACCCTGGCGCGGTAGACCTCGAAATAGCGATAGCGTCTGGCCTCGATGGCGAGGTAGGCGAGAATCACGAGATTCGACAGCAGAAGGAGAATGTGCGCGTGCTCCCAGGTGGCGAACGAGAACGACAGCATGGCCGCGGTGGTCAGCACGGCCCAGTTGGTCGTCGCGTCGAGACGTTGGCGCCAGGCCGTGGAGCGGTGGATCTCGCCACGGTAGAAGTGGACCATGACGGTGATGTACTCGTTGCGGGTGAGCGGGTAGTCCTCGAACCTCCCGGTGTCCTTGGCGTACGGTGCGTCGGCCGATTCCATGGCGCACGGCATTGTACACCTCGCGCGCGCGCCATCGGCCGTGCGAGGCGGCCGGCGCGGCTCGAGCGCTATGCCGAGCAGGTCGCCAGCGCTTGGTGGAGCACCCGCCGCACGGTCTCGACGTCGAGCGGTTTGGCCAGGATGCGATTCGGCAGATGCTCGAGGAACCGGATCGTCTCCTGGCGCACGAGATCCCCGGTGGCGAACACGAACCGACGCACGAGGTCGGGACGCTCGGCCGCCACCATCTCGTACAGCCGTTGCCCGTCGACGTTGGGCATTCGAAGATCGGCGACGATCAGATCGTAGTCCGCGTTGGCGAGGCGTTGCCACGCCTCGAGCCCGTCGTGCGCCAGGGTCACCAACGCGCCGTCGGCCTCGAGCACCCTGGCCAGGAACTGGCAGACCACCGGCTCGTCCTCGGCCACCAGGATCCGTCGCCCGTGAAGCAACGTCCGGCTCGCCGGATCCGCGGCCTCGGCCCTCGCCGCCTCCGGGGCTCCCACAACGGCGGGAAGCGAGACCCGGAAGCGCGCCCCCGGTCCCGCGGATCGCAGTTCGATGCGGCCACCGTGCTCGTTCACGATGCCGTACGATACCGACAGGCCCAGTCCGGTGCCGCGGTTCCCCTCCTTGGTCGTGAAGAACGGATCGAAGATCCGGTCTCGCACGTGGGCCGGGACGCCCGGTCCATCGTCCCGAACCTCGAGCCACAGCTCTTCGTTCCCGCGTCGAGTCCTGAGCGTGATCGTGCCGGGGCGGTCGGCAGACTGAATCGCCTGCTCGGCGTTGTTGAGCAGATTGAGCACCACCTGCTCCATCTGATGAAAGTCGAACATCGCCCGCGGCAGGTCGGCGTCCAGGTCCTGGACTACCTCGATGTTCGACGCCCGCAGGTGGTAGCTCTTCAGATCCAGCACGCGTCGCACGCACTCGTTGAGGTCGTGGGGCTTCTTCTCCGGCCGATGCTTGCGGGCGAACGACAGCAGGTTGTGAATGATGCGCTGGCAGCGCCGAGCCGATGCCTCGATGCGGTCGATGTCCCGCCGCAGCGCGGGATCGCTGACCGCCGACTGGATGAGCTGCGCATAGCCCAGGACCCCGGATAGCGGGTTGTTGAGCTCGTGCGCGACGCCGGCGGCCAGCTCCCCGACGCTCGACAGCCGCTCGGCCTGCGCGAGGCTCTGCTCGACGCGCCGTTGGTGGGTCACGTCCCGTCCGACCCACACCCGACCCGCTCTCTCCCCGTCGGGCCCGATCTGCGGAGCGCTGACCAGGCTGATCTCGACGCTGTCGCCCGACGGGCGCCGCACGACGCGTTCCTGGCTGTGCGGCTCGTTCGTGCGCGCGATCTCGAGCGGCGCGCCGTCCACCCCCTCGCCCAGCATCTCCGTCACGGGACGGCCGAGGGCCTGCTCCTGCCTGACGCCGGTCACGGCCTCCGCTCCGCGGTTGAACTCCGTGATCCGTCCCTCCGGATCGGTCGCCACGATCATGTCGGGCGAGCAGTCCAAGACGCGGCGCAGTTTCTCCGAGGTGCGGCGGTGGCGGGCCGCCTCGAGCGACATGTCGCGATACAGCAGGGCGTTCTTGAGGGCGTTGGCCGAGGCCCCGGCCGCGACCTGGCAGAACCGGATCTCCCCGGCCGTGAACGGCTTGCCCCGCGTCGCGCGCAGGAACAGCGTTCCGAGCAGCTCCTTGCCGAACACGAGCGGGATCACCAGCAGCGACCTGTAACCGTGCTCCACGAGCATTTCGCGAACCGGGGCCAACAGCGGGTCGTGCTCGACGTCCTCGATCACGACCAGCTCGCGCGTCATGAGCGCCTTGCGAATCTCCGGGTAGTTGGCGAGATCGATCTCCAGCATGTCCGCTTCGGGGTTGTCACTGGCCGCGAGCACGAAGCACTCGCCCTGCTTCTCCTCCACCAAGAGGATGGAGCACCGGTCGGCATGCACCTGCTTGCCGACGCGATCGACGATCAGATGCATCACGCGGCGCGCGTCGAGGGTCCGGGCCACCCCGTTGGTGATCTCGAGCAGGGCACGCAGCTCTTCGCTGCGCTCCTGGCTCGCCCGCGACGTCACCGTGCTCGATTCGATTCGTGAGACGAGACAGCCGACGTACGGCGCGGCGACGGCGAGCAGCGGCAAGGAGAGCAAACCCTCGATCAGTCCGGCCTTCGGCGTGACCAGCCCCACGGTCAGCGCCACGCCGTACAGCGCCGCGGCCGCCAGGCCGGCGATCCCGCCGCGCAGCAGATCGGAGGACAACGCGCCGAGCAGCACCGCCACGAGCAGCGCGACCGGCAATCCCGGCCCCGTCCCGCTCCCGGCAACGGCCAGGGCGACGATGACCGTGTCGCCGATGGCGAGAACCCCGTCGAAGCGGGGGTGATTCTCGACGGAGCGGGGCGCGAGGTGCGCCGCGGCCAGGGCCGATACCAGGATCGCGATCCACGCCGTCTTGGCCGGCTGCGGCGTGCCCGCCGCCGAGATGATCAGGATCGCGGCCGCGAACAGCAGGCCGCGCAGGAAGAGCAGCAGGTGACCCGTTTGCCCGAACGGCCTCACGCAACCGACCTCGGAGTTACGAAAGAGAAACGAGGACGAGAGCGAATATAGGCGCCACGATGGGGCGGTCAAGGAGCGTCGCTCGACGGTCCCGGGTCGGTTGACAGCGTGCCGCGCTCCTCTATAATCAGCGGCGCGGCGCTATCGTCTAGGGGTTAGGACGGGTGGTTCTCAGCCATCAAACCGGGGTTCGAATCCCCGTAGCGCTACCAAACCCACGACTCGGTCTCCACACCGCGACGCCTCACTTGTCGTGCGGCGCGGGCTCCGTTTCGGCGGCCGCGGGACACGTCAGGATGTCCATGTGCTCGGGGAAGCGCGACTCGGGACACAGGCGCCGGAGGATGCTGAGCACGTTGCGCCGCACGTCGTTCACGCGGTCCGTGGTCAGCCGGTCGTGGACCACCTTGCCGATGTAGTCGTCCTCCCCCAGGCGGCAGATCCGGAGGAAGGTCGAGTCGTCCGTCGAGACGTACCTCCGATCAGTGCCGGAAATCGACTCCAACTGCCGCCGCAGCTGACCATCGAGCTTGAAACCGACGAAGAGGGGTGTTCCGTCGTCGAGCTTCACGAATCGGACTCCTTGCACGCCGGGCAACCCGAGCGATCAGGGTCGCAGCCGCCCCCCGGAAAGTCAAGAACGCCCGCCGTGCGGATCCCGCCATCCCGCAGCTCACGCCGGGGCCTCGAGCAGCGCCAGGACCTCGCGCGTCTTGGACTCCATCAGCGCGGCGTCGCCCCGGGATTCCACGTTCAGTCGAATGAGAGGCTCGGTGTTGGACAGCCGGAGATTGAACCGCCAGCGGTCGAACTCCACGCCGATCCCATCGGTCGTGTCGATCTTCCCGCCGAGGGGCTCGTACGCCTCGCGCGCCGCGCGCAGCGCCGCCTCGGGCCGGGAGACACGGCGGTTGATCTCGCCGCTCGCCGGGTAGCGCTCGACCCGTTCTCCGACGAGTTCGCTGAGCGGCTTGCCGGTCGCGCTCATCTGATCGAGCGTCAGCAGCCACGGGATCATGCCGCTGTCGCAGTACGAGAACTCCTTGAAGAAGTGATGGGCCGACATCTCGCCGCCGTATTCCGCATCCTGTTCTCGCATGACCTCCTTCATGAAGGCATGGCCGCTCTTGCTCTGGACCGGGACTCCCCCGCCCTGGCTCACGATCTCGATCGTGTTCCACGTCAGCCGAGGATCATGGACGATCCTGGCGCCGGGATGGCGAACCAGCACGCCACCGGCGAGCAGCCCCACGATGTAGTAGCCCTCGATGAAGGCACCGTTCTCGTCGAACAGGAAGCAGCGGTCGAAATCGCCGTCCCACGCGATGCCCAGATCCGCGCCCGCCTTGCGGACGGCGTCCGCCGTGACCTCGCGGTTCTCGGGCAGCAGCGGATTGGGAATGCCGTTGGGGAAGTTCCCGTCCGGCCGATGCTGCACTTTGACGAACCGGAACGGAAGGTGCGGCTCGAGCCGGTCGATGACCATGCCCGCACCGCCGTTGCCGGCGTTGCTGACGACGGTGAGCGGCTTCAGCTTCCCGCGCTCGACGTACCCGAGGATGTGACGCACGTAGTCTTCGCGAACGTCGATCGCGCGCGTCGTGCCGCGACCGCGCGCGGGTTCGAACGCCTTCTCGACGGTCAGGCGCTCGATCTCCTTGAGGCCCGTGTCGGAGCTGATCGGTCGCGCCTCGTGGCGCACGAGCTTGAGACCGTTGTAGTCCGCGGGGTTGTGGCTCGCGGTGATCATGATCCCACCGTCGAGCTCGAGATGGAACGTCGCGAAGTACACCTGCTCGGTGCCGCACAGCCCGATATCCACGACGTCGACCCCGGAGTCGTTGAGTCCGCGACACACCGCGCGCGCCATGGCCTCGCTCGACAGGCGTATGTCGCGGCCCACGACCACCGTCTCGGGCCGCACGAAGGCGGCGTAGGCGCGAGCGATGTCGTGGACCAAGCCCTCGTCGAGCTCCCCGGGAATCCGGCCGCGGATGTCGTACGCCTTGAAGGACGTCAGGCTCGCGCGAGCGTCACCCATGTCGTCTCCTCCGCCCGTTCGTCGCTGCGTCGAGCGCCTGCCGCGTGCGAAGCGCGCTCCCTTCGGGGGCGCGCGGGCGAAGCATATCAGAGCGGCTCGACACCGGGCAAAGCTCGCCGCGTCGCCGGACTCGCCCCCTGGCGCCATCTTCGCTATGCTGTCGCGAGACGGCGCCCTCCCGAGGAGCGCGCCGCGCGCGCGGAGGTGGCGAGACGTGGCCGGGGATCGGACGACGAGAATCGAAGCGGACTCCATGGGCGAGATGGAGGTTCCGGCCGATGCGTACTACGGGGCTTCGACCCGCAGGGCGGTCCTCAACTTCCCGATCAGCGATCTTCGTTTCGGGAGGAGGCTCATCCGGGCCATCGGGCTGATCAAGTGGGGCGCCGCACGGGTCAATCGGGAGCTCGGGGGACTCGACGCGCGTCTGGCCGAGGCCATCGAGCAGGCGGCTCTCGAAGTCGCCGACGGCCGCTTCGACGACCAGTTCGTGGTCGACGTCTACCAGACCGGCTCGGGCACCTCCACCAACATGAACGCCAACGAGGTCATCGCGAATCGCGCGGCCGAGATTCTCGGCGCTCCACGAGGGTCGCGAGGGATAGTCCACCCGAACGATCACGTCAACCGCGGACAGTCGTCGAACGACGTGATTCCCACGGCTCTCCATCTGGCGGCGCTGCTCGCGCTGGACGAGGTCCTGGATCCGGCGATCCGCGAGGTGGGCCGGGAGCTCGAGGCCAAGTCCGAGCGGTTCTGGAACGTGATCAAGACCGGGCGGACGCATCTCCAGGACGCCACGCCCATTCGGCTCGGGCAGGTGTTTCGGGGCTACGCGGGGCAGATGAAGGCGGGGCTGCGCCGGCTGGGCCAGGCACGGGAGGAACTCGCGGAGGTCGCCCTCGGGGGAACCGCCGTGGGGACGGGCGTGAACACCCACCCGGAGTTCGCGAGCCGCGTCTGCCGGGTGGTCTCCGAGAAGTCCGGCGTCGAGATCCGGGAAACCGGCGAGCACTTTCACGCGCAGGCGACCCTCGACGCCTACCTGGCGGCCTCCGGGTCGATCCGCACCGTGGCGGTCAGCCTGCACAAGATTGCCAATGACCTGCGGTGGCTCGCCTCGGGACCACGGACCGGTCTGGGCGAGCTGAAGCTCCCGGAAGTCCAGCCGGGAAGCTCGATCATGCCGGGCAAGGTCAACCCGGTGATCGCGGAGTCGCTCATCCAGGTGGGCTCGCAGGTCGTGGCGAACGACCTGGCCGTCCTTCAGGCGGCGCAGTGGGGGTTCTTCGAGCTCAACACCATGATGCCGCTCGCGGGCCACGGCCTCGTGCAGTCGATCGAGATCCTCGGCGCCGCGGCGCGTAACTTCGCCGTGCAGTGCGTGCGCGGCCTCGAGGCGACCGAGCGCGGTCCCGATCTCGTCGAGCGCGGCCTCGCGATCGTGACGCGGCTCGTCCCGCGGATCGGCTACGACCTCGCCGCCGAGATCGCCAAGGAAGCCGCCAAGACCGGCAGGACCGTACGGGAGGTGGCCGCCGTCCGGAGCGGCCTGTCCCCGAAAGAGCTCGACGAGATCCTCGACCCGTTCAAGATGACCGAGCCTGCGGCGGACTGACGGGATCACCGGGGCCGGCGTCCCGAGTCGCGGGAAACAGCACTCCGGGGGCAAACCTCGTCTCGGGGTCGAGGGCGCGCTTCACCGCGAGCATCGCCGTCATGGCCCGCGGCCCGTGGAACCGCCGCAGCATCTCCTGCTTCACGGGATTCCGTCCCACGCCGTGCTCCGACAGTGGGCAGCCCCCGCGGCGCGTGACCTCCTCGGCGAACTCGAGGAGCGCGTCGAACCCGCGGCCGGTTTCTCCGGCGTCACGCGGAAGGGCATTGGGGTGCAGGTTGCCGTCCGAAAGGTGGCCCCAGATCGCGAACTGGAGCCCGCGGCTCGCGAATCCCCGTTCGTAGCACCGCAGGATCTCGGACATTTGCGAGACCGGGACGATCAGATCGCCGCCGACCTTCTTGATCCCCGGAGACGCGCGTCGCCGCTGCGCGAGGATCTCGTTCACCCGCACCGGAACAGCCTCGCGGAACTCGCGGAGCGATTCGGCGCGCGTCTCGTCCTCGGGAAAGGCGAGCTCGAGGCGATCGAGCGCATCGTGCTGCGCGAGGATCTCGAACAGCCGGCTCAGCGGGCGGTCCCCCGGGAGGTACGCTCCCTCCAGGAATCGCGCCAGCACCTCCTGGGCCCGGTCGTCGGTCATCGCCTCCCTGAGCTCGACCTCGAACAGCAGCGCCGCGCGGGCATCCGGGGGAACCTCGACGCGGAGCTTGCGGCTGCCTCCGTGCCCTCGCAGCAGGTCGAGGGAGCGCTCGTCCATGAACTCGATCGCTCGAACGTCGGGTTCCCCGGGGTCCGCGCGTTCCCGGGCGTCCTGTGCCGCGGTCCGCAGCGCGGAGCTCAGGGCGATAGCCTGCTCCGGGTCGGGTTGAAAGGCCAGTCCCGTCAGCTGGCTCGCGGGCAGCGGCGCCAGGTCCAGCGTCGCCGAGGTGATCACGCCGAGCGTCCCCTCCGCGCCGATGAACAGATCGAGGAGATCGAGGGGGTCGGCCGCGTGGTAGCCCGCGGAGATCTTCTTGAGGGCGGGAAGCGTGTAATCCGGAACCGGAACGCGCAACTCGCCGCCGTCGGACAGCGCGACCTCGAACGCCTGGCCGGGACGTGCCCGGCACTGACCGCGCTCGACGTCCAGAACGTCTCCGTTGAACAGCACGACCCGCAAGCCATGGACCCAGTCCCGCGTCACCCCGTACTTGAAGGTCGCCGCCCCGCCCGCGTTGGTGGAGATCGTCCCCGCGATCATGGCCTCCTGATAGGTCGGGACCGGCGGATAGTACAGGCCTTTGCGCGCGACCTCGCGCTGCAGGTCGCGCAACCGCACCCCGGGGCCGACCTCGACACGCGCTCCTCCCGCAAAGACGCGGGGCGCGCCGATCTCCGACATCGCCTCCACGGAGATAACGACGTCGCCGCTCGGAATCGCACCGGCGGTGAGCGACGAGCGCGCGGCCTGCGGCAGAACCGTGATCCCCCTTCCACGGGTCTCCCGCAGGAAGGACGCGATCTCGGACTCGCGCTCCGGCCGCAGCAGTCCCGCGGCGCGCCCCGCTGGGCTGCCGGACGCGTCCTCGAGGTACGCCTCCAGAATCTCCGGATCGGTGATCGGCTCGGGCGATGCGACATCGGGGAACCGCGTGGCCCGAATGCGAGACGAAAACATCCGGCGTTCTCCGCGAAGCGCGCGGCGACGCGCGAGCCTCGGCGGGAGGAGTATACGGGGTCGGGCGGCCGGCACGACCGAGCCCGGAGATGGCTGTGCCCGGCGCGTGGGCTGCGCTACCCTTTCCGTGCCACGGAGGGCCCGTCGTTGACCGCGAACTCGCCGCACCCCCACACGCACGGCACGCCGACGCGCCGGCTGGCGTGGGTGCTGAGCTTGACGGTCGCGTACACCGCCGCCGAGGTGACCGGCGGGCTCCTGTCGCGCAGCCTGGCCCTGCTCGCCGATGCGGGCCACATGATGATCGACAACCTCGCCCTGGCCCTCGCCCTCGTTGCCGCGTGGTTCGCGCAACGCCCTCCCGACCCGGCCCGCACCTACGGCTACCGCCGAGTGGAGATCCTCGCGGCCCTGGCCAACGGCGTGACGCTTGTCGTGGTTTGCCTGTTCATCGCGTGGGAGGCGTGGGAGCGGTTCCGGGAACCGGCCGCCGTCCGCGCCGGTCTGATGGCGGCCGTCGCGGCGGGAGGCCTGGCGGTCAACATCGTTGCAGCACGGATCCTGCGCCGCACCCACCACGGGCTGAACGTCCGGGCGGCGTACCTCCACGTCCTGGGCGACCTGCTGGGCTCCCTGGGAGCCCTGGCCGCCGCAGGGTTGATCGCGCTCTACGGCTGGGCGTGGGCCGACCCGCTCGCCAGCGTGCTGATCTGCATCGTGATCCTGTTCTCCACGGTCCGGCTGCTGTTCGACTCCATCAACGTGCTCATGGAGGGCGCGCCCTCGCACCTCGACATCGAGGAGATTCGACGCTGCCTCGCCGGAACAGCGGGCGTCGACGACGTCCACGACCTCCACGTCTGGAGCCTGGCCGGGGGCACGCCGCTGCTCACCGCGCACCTGGTCGTCGACCACACCATCGCGCCGACCGAGGTCGTGCGTCAGGCGGGACGCGCGTTGCACGTCAGGTTCGGAATCGTCCACTCCACGCTGCAGGTCGAGCCGCCCGACTACAACGTCTTCCTGAACGAGCCGACGCCGGCCGTCGGCGGGCGCCCGGGCCCCGAGCCCGGGTCGGGCTCGTAGGCGACGGCCGGGCCGCCGGATTCCAGCATCTCGAGCGAGCCGACGCCGGCCGTCGAGGGCAGCCCTTGCCCCGAGCCGGCGCGGAAGGCGCGCTCTCGCTTGGCCCGAGGCCCAGCGATCATCGGCGACCTCCGTCGTGGGGCACCACGACCACCGCACTCGCGGACCCGACGTTGCCGGAGTCGTCGGCGGCGGTGTAGGTCACACGGTAGACTCGAGTCGTCTCCTTTCCGGACCGCTCCGCGCGCAGCTTGAAGCCATAGTCCGGGGTCGAGAGCTCGGCGCCTTGGACGTCGTCGTCCGTGCCCGCGTGCCCGCCTCGTCGAGCGCCGTCCGCCTCGTTGCTCGAAACGGAGGCCAGCACGACGCTCGCGGGGCCGCAAGCATCCCGCGCCACCACCCGTGCCTCGACATCCACCATCGCGTGGTTCGGCGGCCACAACGTCCGGGGGACGGTCTCCACCGCGATCTCGGGGGGCGTCGTATCCACGACCGTCACCGAAGTCTCGTCCGTGGCGCGGTCGCCGACGCGGTCTGTGGCACGCAGCGTGATGACGTGGCTGCCCTGCGGAAGCGGCACGTCGAGACGTTCCGCGGCGCCCAGCGAGGCCTCGGACGGTAGCCCGAAGTCCACGAACCACTCGAACGAGACGATGTCGTCATGGGTGCCGGGTCTCGAATCGGGATCGAACGAGTCCGATCCATCCAGTGTCACCGTGGCACCGGCCGGCGACGTGCATTCCACCGACCGGTCCGCCCCGGCGATGGCGGCGGGGGGCCGATTGTGGTCGCTCAGGCCTGGATCCGCGATGACCACGTGCAGGATCGTTCCATTGGTCACGAGCACGCTCCCGCGAGCCACACCGTACACACCCGTCGCCTGCAAGGTCGGATGGGCGTTGATCGCGTCTACCAGACTCGAGACGACCTCCGCGGCCTCCTGGCCGGCGATCGTGTTCGCGACGATCGACACCCCCGCGATGCTCACAGAGACCTCGCCCGCGCGCGCGAATCCGAACAGCTCGAGGAAGTCCTCCGGCCCGCACGACGGCGAGCAGCCGTCCCCGCGCCCGAGATTCCCGTCGTCGCACGCCTCGCCCGGCTCGGAGGCGCCGTTGCCGCACGACACGGTCTGAAACTGACGCATCATCTCGTTGTCCTCGTGCTCGAGGATGTGACAGTGGTGAGCGTACCGGCCCGTGAACCCGTCGAAGCGCGCGATGATGCGAGTGATCTCGAAGGGCGGGGCTTGCACCGTGTCCTTCCATCCGGCCTCATTCGGAAGCGGCGGGACGCGCGTCCCGGTGGGGACGATCGCACCGTCCACGATCTCGAAGGGTTGCCGGTCGAGGACCTGGGCCTGGACGAGATGCGGGTGCATCGGATGGGTGACACCCGAGCGGTTGATGTACCTCCAGACCTCGACCGTCCCCAGCTCGGGGTGCTCCGTGATGTCCTCCCACCTCAACCCGTTGATCAGCCACGCGCTGCCCGCGCAATGGTCTTCCCCCATCTGGAGCTGGAAATCCCGAGAGACGGTCGCCGATTCCTCCGACAGCCTCTCCAAGGGACGCAGGCTCCCGGGCAGCGGCGCCGTGTGCCCGGCTTCGTCCAGGACGACGAACTTCATCACCAGGTGGGTCGGCGTCCCGGTCTCGAGGCCTCCTTCCGGAAACGGCGCGGGAGCGAAGTTGTACAGCACGAGCTCGGAGCCGGGGCGGAAGCCGGCAAAATCGAAGACGACGTCGCCGCGCTCGCCCGGCAGCAACGTGACGGCCTCCACGAGAACGGGCGCCGGGAGCAGGCCGCCGTCGGTTCCGATCTGGTGGAACGGATAGAAACCGAAGTACAACTGGTAGGCGCGGGAATTGGAGGCGTTCAGGATCCGGAAGCGGTACTTCCCGCGTTTCACGGCGTGGGTCGGCCAGGCCTTGCCGTTGACGGTGATCGTGTCCCCGAAGAAATGGTCGTGCCACTCCGGTGGATACTGCAGGGAACCGTCGAGGTTGAAGCGCCGATCCTGAATCACGAGGGGCACCTCGAACTCCCCGCCGGGCAGGCCGAGGGCGTGCTCGGCCTCGTCGCGGAGGAGGTAGAAACCCGCCAGACCCATGTACACGTTCAGACGGGTGATTCCGAGGGCGTGGTCGTGATACCACAGGGTCGCCGGAAGCTGCCCATTCGGGTAGTCGTACACGTCCTGCTGCCCGGGAAGCAGCGTGTCCTCGGGGTAACCGTCGGATTCGGGCGGCACATGAGCCCCGTGCACGTGCACGACCGAACGTGGGCTCGGGTCTTCCGCGCCGTGGGGACAGGTGTCCACCTCCAGGTAGTGTTCGGATCGCGGGTTGCCCGAGGAATCCCGGAGGTCGTTCACCCACGTGACCGTCACCGGGTGGTGCCGTGCGGCCTCGATCGTCGGCCCCGGGATGGTCCCTCCGGTCGTGCCGCCCCCGAACCCCCAAACCGTGCTCGGGGGAAGATCGCGGTGGAACCGATGCTGAAACTCCCGCATGGCGATCCTGTAGGAGGCCTCTCCGCCCGGCAGGCCGGCGACGGGGCGCGCCACCGCCGGAATGGACAACGCGTCCACGAACGGCTCGAGGACGGGGCGACAATGGTCCGAGCACGACGTGCCGTCGCCCTGATAGAGACCTGCCGCGGCGCAGCAGGCGCTCGCGGTTTGCTCGGCGCAGGGCGCATCGTCGAAGCAGCACGCCCCTGTGGGCGGCGCGTCGCAAGGGTTCGGGACGCACGTCGTCCCCGCGCCCTGGATCGTTCCCGATAGGGCCTCGCACTCGGCCGGCGTCGACACGCCGCACGTCCCGTCCGCGAAGCAGCACGCGTCGCCGATCCCCGGCGGCGTGAAGACGACGGTGAGCCGCGGGCGGTTCGACGCCGCGACGTTCTCCTTGCTGTCGAATCGCTTGGACGTTCTGCTCCCGTGCTCGGGACCCATCAATAGCCACCCGAAGTCGCTCGACGGCTGGTCGAGCCACGATTGCACTTCCCCCACGAGCGCCGGCGAGGTCCAGGAATAGAAACCGGGGCTGTCGACCGTCTGGGTCGCGCTCGCCGTCTCGATGAAGTCTCCCCCGGGACGAGACCAGCGCGAGGAATCGTAGAACGTGTGCATCCATGTCGCGTCGCCCGGAGCCGCCGGGGCACCCTGGCCCTCGTTGAGGCTCGCGTCGGAGGTGCCCTCGCCCCAGTCCGACAGCACGCGGTGCAGGTCGATGAGCTGCGCTCCGGAGCTGGTCCTCGACAGATTGAGGGTGAGGGTCGCGCAGTGGATGGTCGAGCCTGCCGGTACGGACCCGGCGACATCGAACCTCAGGAGACCGCGCCTCTTCAGCACCTCACCGGTGCTTCCGGCGTTGAGACCCACGAAGATGTTGCTCCCGGAACCGTTGCTCCTCCGGCCCTCGGAATCCTCGTACAGCGTGGTGTCCTGGAGGGAATTCAGGACGAGGACTTCCCCCCGCACGACGGTCGGGGCGAGCAACGCGCAACCCAGCACCCCCAGCGCGACAAGGACTCGGCGACTCCTGCCTCTCGTCATGCCAGTCTTCCGGCGGGCTCCAGGCCGTGCGACCGTGCCTCACGACGACCCCTCCCACGGCGGAAGGACCTGCCTTTGCATCTACTTCGCCTTTCGACCGAGGTCAAGCGCGCCGTGGAAGGACTCGGACGGGTTTTCTGGATCTCCACCGGGGTGCGCGGCTTGTCGCCGCCTCGAGCGGTACGGCCGGCCGGCTCCGAACGCTCGGGCGTTTCGCCCTGTTCCCAGGCCGTTGACGGGGAGTCGGAGGGGGTGGCGCATGTCGGCCTGGCCCTCGAATCCGGCGAGGCCGTTCCGCCGCGCCGCCCGCGGTACGGGCGAAAGCACGGCGACGGTCGCGACCACGTCGCTAAACGTCGAACCGCACCCCCTGGGCCAGCGGCAGCGCGGTCCCCCAGTTGATGGTGTTGGTCTGGCGCCGCATGTAGAGCTTCCAGGAATCGGACCCCGATTCGCGGCCGCCGCCGGTGTCCTTCTCGCCGCCGAACGCGCCGCCGATCTCCGCGCCGGAGGTCCCGATGTTGACGTTCGCGATCCCGCAGTCGCTCCCACGATGCGACAGGAACGTCTCCGAGGTCAGGAGGTTCGTCGTGAAGATCGACGACGACAGGCCCTGCGGAACGTCGTTCTGGAGAGCGATCGCCTCGTCGAGGGTGTCCACCTCGAACAGATACAGGATCGGCGCGAAGGTCTCCTCGCGCGCCATCGCCAGGTCCTTGCTCGCCCGCACGAGCGTGGGCTTGGCGAAAAAGCCGGGTCGGTCCACGACCTCGCCGCCGGTCAGGATCTCGCCTCCCTGCTTCGTGATCTCCTCGAGAGCGCGCATCATGGAAGTCCGGGCGTCGTCGTCGACGAGCGGTCCGAGAAGCGTGCCGTCCTCGAGCGGATCGCCGATCGGCACCTGCTCGTAGGCGCGCGTCAGGCGACGCGTGAACTCCTCCGCGATCCCGCTCTGCAGGATGAGCCGGCGCGTCGAGGTGCAGCGTTGACCCGCGGTTCCCACCGCTCCGAACATGACCGCGCGCAGAGCGAGGTCCAGATTGGCGTCGTCCATCACGATAACGGCGTTGTTGCCTCCGAGCTCCAGGAGGCACCGTCCGAGGCGATCGCCCACGACCTGCGCGATCCGGCGCCCCATGCGGCACGAGCCGGTCGCCGAGATCAACGGCAGCCGGCGGTCGGCGATCAGCCGCTCGCCGACGTCCGAGCCGCGCCCGATGACGAGATTGAAGACCCCGGAAAGGCCATGGGCGCCCATGACACGGTTGGCGATATTCTGCACGGCGACCGCGGTCAACGGCGTCTTGGACGACGGCTTCCACACCATGGTGTCGCCGCACACGGCGGCGATCGCCGCGTTCCACGCCCACACCGCCACGGGGAAGTTGAACGCGGTGACGATCCCGATCGCACCGAGCGGGTGCCACTGCTCGTACATCCGGTGCAGCGACCTTTCCGAGTGCATCGTCAGGCCGTAGAGCTGGCGCGACAGACCGACGGCAAAATCGCACACGTCGATCATCTCCTGCACCTCTCCGAGGCCTTCGGACACGATCTTGCCCATCTCGAGCGACACGAGGCGTCCGAGGGGCTCCTTGACCCGGCGCAGCTCGTCACCCAGTTGACGGACCATCTCGCCGCGTTGGGGAGCCGGCACCATGCGCCAGTTGACGAACGCCGCATCCGAGGCACGGACGACCCGCTCGTAGTCGTCGACCGAGGCCTGTCGCACGGTCGCGATCGGTCGACCCGTCGTGGGGTTGACGGACACCAGATCCGGCCCGTCGGTCTCGATCCACTCACCGGTGCACGCTCCGGAATTCACCTCGCGGACACCCAGGAGCTCCAGCACGTCTCTGGCCACGGCTTGTTGCATGATCAATCCTCCTCGGGGAGCTCACAAGTCTATCAGACGGTCCCCATGGATCCGTGGCCCGTCCCTGTCGGGCAGGGGTCCGGTGCGTGGACCCTCACTGCGGTTCGAGCGCGCGCGGCGGGAGCAGGTAGCGCACCCGGCCGCCGATCCGGCTCGCGAACCCGGGATCGACCTCGATCTTGCCCTCGAGGGAAGCGGACACGAGAAGGGTGCGACCCTCGCGGCCCTCCACGAGCAGGATGGCCTCGACGCGTCGCGCGCGCTCCAGGTACTCGGCCGCGGACGGAGATCCGGCGACGAACATCGCCGTGCTCAGGGCATCGGAATCGGCCCCGCCGTCGGCGATCGCCGTCGCGGACACGACATCCGACCTCGCCGGCCGCCCCGTCTCCCGAGCCATGATGTGCCCGTAGCTCGTCCCGTCCCGGGTGAAGCGCTGCTCGTAGTCTCCCGACGTCGAGATCGCGCGATTCGCGAGCTCCACGCTGGCCATGATGCGCGACGGATCGTCCGGGTCGCGGACTCCGATCGTCCAGGTCGCGCGGCCCGGGGGATGCCCGAACGCGTACAGGTCTCCTCCGAGACCGATGAGCGCGCCCGAGACTCGGGCCCTGGCGAACTCGCGCGCGGCGACGTCGAGGGCGTAGCCCTTGGCGATTCCGCCGAGGTCGATCTCGACGCCCGGGGCTTCGAATCGAACGGCGCGCGCGCCGTCGACGACCGCGACCTTCTCCCAGCCGACGCCGGCGCGCGCTTCCTCGAGCGATGCGTCGTCCGGCACCCTGGGATCGAGCGGCCGGAATCCATAGGCCCGCATCAGGGGTCCGACCGTGGGGTCGAACGCCCCGCGAGTGACCCGGGCGTACTCGAGCGACATCCGAATGCAACGCAGGAGATCGGGATCCTCAACGACGAACGGACGCTCCGCCGCCTCGCGGTTGAGCCGGCTCAGCTCGCTGTCGTCCTTCCAGTTGCTCATGCTGGCGTCGACGCGCTCCAGAGCCGCCCGGATGTCGTCGAGGACGCGGTCGGCATCGCCCTCCGCCTCGGCGTACACGCGGGCGCTCGCATACGTCCCCATGACGGTCCAGCGGCGCTCCACGTGGATCGGCTCGGAGCATCGCGGGAGCGCCGTGAGGGCAACGAAGGCGACGAGGTACGGGAACGACAGGCGGCCCATGAGTTCTCCACCGCGCGGGCAGGCACACCATGCTACCGGCAGCCGTCTTCCGGATTGCCACCTCCAGAGGCGGGCTATACGATAGACGCGCGTGAGCAACATCGGCTGGAATCTCGGCTACGTCGACGAACTCTACGCCCGCTATCTCGAAGACCCCGGTTCGGTGAGCGCGGCGTGGCAGGAGTTCTTCGCCGACTACCGCCCCGGTCGCGGTTCGGAGACCCCGCCCGCCGAGACGGTCGAGAGACCGGCTCGGGTGTCCAAAGCCGCCCCGGAAGCCGGCCCGGGCGAAGCCCCGGAGGCCGGAGAGGCGCTGCGCGGGATCGCCGGCCGGATCGTCGAGAACATGACGGCGAGCCTCGAGATCCCCACCGCGACGTCGACGCGGACGATCCCGGTCAAGCTCCTCGAAGAGAACCGCCGCGTGATCAACCGCCATCAGGAGGCGATCAGCGGGAACAAAGTGTCCTTCACCCACCTCATCGCGTGGGCGGTGGTGCGCGCCCTCGAGCGTCATCCCGGGATGAACGCCGGGTTCGAGGTCCGCGACGGCGTCCCCCATCGCGTGTCGCGTCCGCGGATCCACCTCGGCGTCGCCGTCGACATCGAGCGCCGCGGCCGGCGCCTGTTGCTCGTTCCCAACATCAAGAACGCGGGAGCGCTCGACTTCGCGGGTCTCGTCCTCGCGTACAACGACGTCGTGGCACGGGCCCGCGCGAATACGCTCGAGGTCGGGGACTTCCAGGGCACGACCGTGACGCTCACCAATCCCGGCATGCTCGGCACCGGGATGTCCGTTCCCCGGCTGATGCCCGGCCAGGGGGCGATCCTCGGAATCGGGAGCATCGGATACCCGGCGGAGTACGCCGGGATGGCTCCCGAGGTCATCTCGGACCTCGGCATCTCGAAGGTCATGACGGTCACGAGCACCTACGACCACCGCGTCATCCAGGGCGCCGAGTCCGGCGCGTTCCTGGCGACGCTGGGCGAGATGCTCGCCGGCTCCCACGATTTCTTCAGGGAGGTGTTCCGCTCCCTGAACGTGCCCCACGATCCCGTCTTGTGGTCCGGGGACCAGAATCCGCAGGGCCTCGGCGGCACCGGGTCGACCGAGACCATCGCGAAGCAGGCTTCCGTGATCCAGCTGATCCGGGCCTACCGCGTCCGGGGCCACCTCCTGGCGGACATCGATCCTCTCGGATACCAGCCCGGAACCCACCCCGAGCTGGAGCTGTCGGACTACGGCCTGACGCTGTGGGATCTCGACCGCAGGTTCATCACCGGCGGGCTCGCCGGAATCTCCGGTACGCTGACGCTCCGGGAGATTCTTGACATTCTCCGCGAAACGTACTGCCGCCACGTCGGGATCGAGTTCATGCATGTCCAGGAGAAGGAAGTCCGGAGCTGGCTGCAGACGCGCATGGAGCAGAGGCGCAACAACGAGCCTCTGTCCGCCGACGCTCAGCACCGGATCCTGACCAAGCTCAACGCGTCCGAGGCCTTCGAGCGCTTCCTGCACACGACCTACGTCGGACACAAGCGGTTCTCCCTGGAAGGCGCCGAGACGCTCGTCCCGATGCTCGATGCGCTCCTCAACCAGGCCGCGGATCATGGGATCGAAGAGGTGGTCATCGGCATGGCCCACCGCGGCCGCCTCAACGTGCTCGCGAACATCATCGGGAAATCCCACGAGCAGATCTTCCGCGAGTTCGAGGGCGACATCGACACCTCGTCGCCGTACGGCACCGGAGACGTGAAGTACCACCTCGGCGCGAGCGGCGAGCACGTCTCTCCCGGCGGCCGCCGGGTGCGCCTGGCGGTCGCGTCGAACCCGAGCCATCTCGAGGCCGTCGACCCGGTGGTCGAGGGGATGGCGCGCGCGCACCAGGACCGCGAGGGCGATACGGCGCGCGAGCGCGTGCTGCCGCTCCTGATCCACGGCGACGCCGCCTTCCCCGGCCAGGGGGTGGTGGCGGAGACGCTGAGCCTCTCGCAGCTCGAGGGCTACCGGACCGGGGGAACGGTCCACATCGTCATCAACAACCAGATCGGCTTCACGACCGGCCCCGCCGACGCCAGGTCGTCGCGCTATGCCACCGATGTCGCGAAGATGGTGCAGGCGCCGATCTTCCACGTCAACGGCGATCACCCCGAAGCCGCGGTGCGCGTCGTGATGCTCGCTCTGGCGTTTCGCCAGGAATGGAAGCGCGACGTCGTCGTCGATCTGCTGTGCTACCGGCGGTGGGGCCACAACGAGGCCGACGATCCCTCGTACACGCACCCGACGCTGTACGCCAAGATCGAGCGCCAGCGATCGGTCCGAAAGCTCTACACCGAGGAGCTCCTGCGGCGCGGCGACATCGACGCATCCGCCGCGGAGAAGGCGCTGGAGGACTTTCGCGCCAAGCTCGAGGCCGCCTTCCGGAGCGCGAGGGAAGCCGAGATCGCCGTCAAGGAACCGCCCCTGCCGGAGGAGGCGGAACCGCTCGATGCGGCTCCGGGGGAGTTCCCGCCGACCGCCGTCCCGCGCGCGCGGCTCGAAGCGGTGCTCGAGGCCCTCGACCGCATGCCCGAGGATTTCGAGCCGCATCCCAAGCTCCGGACGCAGCTCGCGCGCCGCCGACAGCGATTCGACGCGGACGTCGTCGACTGGGCGCTCTCCGAGTCCCTGGCGTTCGGGTCGCTGGCCGTCGAAGGCACGGCGGTGCGCCTGAGCGGCGAGGACAGCGGCCGCGGGACCTTCAGCCAACGGCACGCCGTGCTCTACGACCACCGCACCGGCAGGCCCCACGTGCCCCTTGCCCACCTGACGGAGTCCCAGGCTCCGTTCGTGGTCTTCGACAGCTTGCTGTCGGAGTTCGCCGTGCTGGGATTCGAGTACGGGTTCAGCGTCGGCTATCCCGATGCGCTCGTGCTGTGGGAAGCCCAGTTCGGCGATTTCTCGAACGGCGCGCAGGTCATCATCGACCAGTTCATCGCCAGCGCGGAGGACAAGTGGGGCCAGCGTAGCGGGCTCGTGATGCTGCTGCCCCACGGCTACGAGGGACAGGGCCCGGATCACTCGAGCGCGCGGCTCGAACGATTCCTCCAGCTCGCGGCGCGCGGCAACATGAGGGTCGCCTGTCCCAGCACGCCGGCCCAGTACTTTCACCTGCTTCGTGCGCAGGCAGGAGCCGAAGAGCGCAAGCCGCTCGTGGTCATGACCCCCAAGAGCCTCCTGCGCCTCCCCGAGGCGACATCGACCGCCGCGTCGCTGAGCTCCGGGTCGTTCGAGGCCGTGATCGACGACCCCGAGATCGGCTCGCCGCACGACGTCCGCCGCCTGATCCTGTGCTCCGGCAAGGTGTATTACGACCTCCTGGCGCACCGCAAGAAGCACGGGATCGAAGGCTCGGCGCTCGTGCGCCTCGAGCAGCTGTACCCCTACCCCCACCTGCGTGTCGCCGAGATGCTGAATCGCTACGGACGCGCACCCGAGGTCGTGTGGGTGCAGGAAGAGCCGGCGAACATGGGCGCCTGGACGTTCGTGGAGGCGCGGCTCACGGGTCAGGTGCCGGCCGGAAGGAATCTCGGGTTCGTGGGCCGTCCGCGAAGTGCGAGCCCGGCCACGGGATCGCACCGACGCCACGTCGCCGAGCAGGAGTGGCTCGTGGGCCGTGCGCTGGCGCCGCAGACGCAAGCGCACCCGCTCGCCGCGACGGACGCCGGCAGCCGGGGGACTGGCTCCTGACTAGCGGGGCTTCTCGAGGGCGGCCTTGAGCGCGTCGGCCAGGGAGGTCCCGAACGCCGCGGTCGGCGGCGCCTGACGCGTCGATTCCGCCGCCCCCCGGGACGGCGCGCCTCGCGGCGCGCGCGATGCGGAGCGCGCGGGCTTCCTCGGGGCGTCGGCGGCTCCGCGCTCCGCACCCTTGACGGCGAGGCGAATGCGGTTGTCGTCCGACACGGTGACAACCTCGACGTCGAGCTCCTTGCCCACGGGGAAAGCGCGCGCGAGATCCGACCCCCGCGGAACGCCGGACAGCGCGCCGGGCAGCAGACCCACCCGGCCGTGGGCCAGCCACACGAACACGCCGAACCTCTCGACCCGCTGGACCCGGCCCTTCAAGGTCGCCCCGGGCTCGATCTTCAACGGTTCGGCCGCGGCGCCGCCCTCGGGCGCCGGCACGACGGTCGCCCGGCGTCTCTCGGCGTCGACCGCCGTCAGCACCCAGGATCGCTCCGTCCCCGGCTCGAGGCCATGCGGCCAACCCGAGACGGTCGGCGGGAAATCCCGCGCCGGAGCGAGAACCTCGAGGCTCGGCGCGAGTTCCACGAACGCACCGAAATCGACGATGCGCGTGACGCGCCCAGGATAATGGGACCCCACTGCGAATCGTCCGATGAGCTCCGCCCAGGGGTCCTTCTCCGCCTGTCTCATGCTCAGCGAGATCCGGCCTCGCGCGTCGTCGAGCTTGAGGATCTTGACGTGCACCGGGTCGCCCGCTCGAACGACGTCCGACGCGCGCGGAACGCGAGCGTGCGACATCTCGCTGACGTGAACGAGTCCGGTCACGCCCGCTCCGAGGTCGACGAAGGCGCCGAACTCGGCCACGCTCACGATGTGCCCCCACATCACCGCACCCTCGAGCAGGGTCGCCCGGACGGCCTTGGCCTCGTCGCTGCGGTCCCGCTCGAGCACCGCGCGCCGCGAGAGCACGACGTCATCGCCGCCCCGGCGGAACTGGATCACCGAGAAGTGCAGGCTGCGACCCACGTATTGCTCCGGGTCGTCGACGCGACTGAGGTCCATCTGCGAGAACGGGCAGAACGCGCGGGTCCGACCGATCCGGACCTCGAAACCGCCCTTGATCGCTTTCTCCACGCGACCCGCGACGGGCCGGCCGGTCCGGAACGAGCGCGCCAGAGCGGGATCGGGCGACCGCCGGCGCGTGGCGGGTTTCGGCGACCGCTTCGCGGGAGGCTCGGGAACCGCGGCCTCGGCCTCGCCGACCTCGGCCGCGGGAGCCGGTGCCTCGCTCTCGTCCGCCACGGTCTGCCCCGGCGCCGGCTCCTCGCCGGGTGCCTCGGCCAACGACTCGAACATCTCCGCGCCGCGCTCGGATTCTTCGCCCACGCTTGGCCCCGATACCGACCCTGAATCGACGATCGACCCCTCCCCGCGCCATGGCCCGGGCCGAGACGCGGTTCGTTTGGCGGCATTGTGCCACAGACCGCTCGACGCGCGCCCGGAAACTTTCCGCGGCGATGGTAACGTACGGAGGTGGCCGACCGCTCCCCCGCCGCCCTCGAAGCATCCCTCCGGTATTCCGGGTTCCGCGGCGGGATCCGGGTCGAGGAGCCGCTGTCGGTCCACACCACGTGGCGAATCGGCGGTCCCGCGGATCTGATGGCCGAGCCTGCGAGCCGCGAGGATGTGCGGATCGCAATTCGGTGGGCGGCCGACCGCGGCGTGCCGTGGCGCATCCTGGGGAACGGGTCCAACCTGCTGGTTCGCGACGAGGGCGTTCGCGGATTGGTGATCCGCATCCGGCGGGTGCTCGACGCCGTGAGCGTCGACGGCAACCGGGTCGAAGCGGGCGCGGGGGCCTCCCTGCCGGCGGTATCGAAGCTGTGCGCTTCCAGGGGGCTGAGGGGGTTGGAGTTCGGCGCGGGTATCCCGGGAACCGTCGGCGGCGCCGTGGTGATGAACGCCGGGTGGCACGAGTTCGAGATCGGAAACGCGGTGCGGAGCGTGGAGTTTCTCGGCCCCGACGGGAGATCGCGGAACTTCGACCACGACGAGTGCGGGTTCGGGTACCGCTCGAGCGCTTTCCGAGGGCGGCCGGGAGTCGTCCTCGGCGTCGTGCTCGAGCTGCTCGTCTCGGACCGGCGTGAGGTCGAGTCGCGACTCGATGCGTTCGCCTCCGCAAGGAAGAAGAACCAGCCCACGGATCTGCCGTCGTGCGGCTCGGTGTTCTTGAAGCCCGAGGGAGATTTCGCCGGGCGTCTGATCGAGGAGGCCGGGTTGAAGGGCACGCGCGTCGGCGGCGTCGAGGTCTCGCGCAAGCACGCCAACTTCTTCGTCAACGTCGGCAACGCGACCTGCGCGGACGTGCTCGCGCTCGTCGCGCTCGTTGAGCGTGAGGTCGAATCTCGCTTCAAGGTCAAGCTCCACAGGGAATTCGAGCTGTGGTAGGCGGGTGAGGCGCTACGGGCCCTCGGGCGGCTCCCCGTCGTCGAGCAACCTCTGGACCTGCTCCGCCAGCGACCACGGTCCGGGCTGCCCCATGACGACCCGGTCCACGTCGTCGATCAGCAGTCCCTCGAACAGTGCGCGCTTGCTCTCCACGATCTGCCGGACCCGTTCCTCGATCGCGCCGCGGGTCACGAAGTGCAGCACCTGGACGCTGCGCTTCTGGCCGAGGCGGTGCACGCGTCCGATGCGTTGCTCGAGCACCGCCGGATTCCACGGAACCTCGAGGTTGACGACCACCGAGGCCGAGTCCTGCAGGTTCAACCCCAGTCCGCCGGCGTCGGTGGAGAACAGGACTCTAATCTCGGGACGGTCGCGAAACCCGTCGAGCATGCGGCGCCGCTTCCGGCCGTCCAATCCGCCGTGGAAGATCTCCGACTCCTCCCCGCGACGCGCGAGGACCTCCCGTGAGACGAACTGCGCCAGTCGGAGCATCCTCTCCCACTGGCTGAACACCACGACCTTGGAGGACGATTCCTCCAGGAGGTCCTCGAGGACCCGGACGAATTCCTCGAGCTTCGGCGAGTGCAGAGCGCGCAACTCGCCTGCCGTCGGCGGCGCCGGATTCCGGAGGCGCCCCTCGATGCTGTCCCACGCGTGCTGTGCGTGGGCGTTGCACAGGATGCGCATCGACGTCAGCGTCTGCAGCAGCACGCGGACGTCGTTCGGTCCGAGAGGCTGCTTCTTGGCGAGCAGCGCCGCGATGCGCGCCGCCTGCCTGCGGTAGACCCTGCGCTGCACGCCGCTCATGTCCGTCCAGAACGTGTTGTCGGTGCGCTCGGGCAGCTGGTCGAGAACGTCCGCGCGCTCCCTCCGCAGGAAGAACCCCGACAACCGGTTGCGAAGAACGTCCAGCCCCTCGTAGGCGAGAACGCGATCCTCGGGATCCGTGACGGCGTGGAACGGGAACAGCCGCCACCTCGGACCGAGCGCGCGCGGGTACAGGAACTCCACCAGGGAGTGGAGCTCGACGAGCCGGTTCTCGAGCGGCGTTCCGGTCAGGATGAACGCATGGGGGCTTTCCAGGCGCTTGACGGCCTTGGCCGTCTTGGTGTCCCAGTTCTTGATGCGCTGCGCTTCGTCGAGGATGACGAGATCGGGCTCGCACTCCCGGATGCGCTCGAGATCTCTCAGAACGAGCTCGTAGTTGAGGACCAGGAAGCCGCTTTCCCAGCGATCGTAGGCGCGCATCCTCTCGAGCCGGCTGGCCTCGAGCACGGCGGCCTGCTCGCCGCACGCCCTCTCGATCTCCCGCCTCCACTGGTACTTCAGGGAAGCGGGACACACCACGAGCGCCTTGCGCGCCCCGGCCGCTTCGCGCAGGCACAGGGCGGCGGCGATCGCTTGCACCGTCTTCCCCAGCCCCATGTCGTCCGCGAGAAAGGCCCGCCCCCGTCTGGCGAGGAACAGCACGCCCTCGTCCTGATAGGGATGGAGCCGCATGCCGAGCCTCGGGACGATCCGCTCCCAGATCTCGTTCCCCATCGCAACGCTCGACAGCGTCCGCTCCCCGGTCTCCTCGAGGACCGCGCTCGCGATGTGCCGCGAGACGGCATCGTCGAGGTCGAAGCTCGAACCGCTCTGTCGCGCGACGCTCGCGACCGCCTCGATCGCCTCGCGCGCCCACGCGGAAACCGCTTGCCCCGCCGGAGCCTCCCGCAGCCAGCCGTCCTCGTCGAAGTACGCCACGAGCGCCGCCGGACCCGCCTCTTCGGGCCCGTCCACGCGGACCTCGCGCAGCGGACGCGGGACCTCGACGGACCACTCGCGCGGTCTCCACCACAACGACAGGATGTGCTTGGGCAGACGCTTGCGGCGCCGCGCGAACCAGTTGCGGGCGCGCTCGACGTGCTTGCAGGTCGCAAGCTCGTTCTTCGCGAAGTCGGGGCACGTGCACGACCCCAACTGAGCCTTGCTCCCGCGAAGGACCACCGTGTACGGTGCTTCGGGCTCGCCTCCCGCGATGCGGAACCGCGGCGGCCCTCCCCCGCCGGGGAGGCGCGCCACCTCCGCTTGGGTCTTGCGCGCGCGAGTCCTGCGGTCGTGCATCTCACTCTCGCGGGCGAGAACGATGCGCTCGTCCCGCGTCAGGATCCATCCTCGAGGTCGGGGAGGCTGCTGCAGGATCCGTCCTCGCCCGCGCGCGGTACGTCCCGCCCTTCGGGGGCCGCGCTTCGCGCCGACGACCTGCGCCAACTCCGGTCTCGGGAAGCGCAGCGCCTCGACGGTCGCGACCGCGTGCTTGCACGGGCTCCCCTCGTCGTGGCCGCACGAGCAGCGACTGCTGAGGGCCCCGTCGAGCACCGCCACCCGAACGTGGTGCGCCGCGCGGCCCGTGTCGCGCACGCTCGCCTCGACCGCGCCGCCGTCCGAGACCAACCGCAGGCTCTCGACCTGCCCGAGCAACGCGCTCCGGCGGCCTCCGCGCGCCACTCCCTGTCCCGCCCAGCGCGACAGGTCGGTGGACAGGAACGCCGCGTGGGCGCTCGCTCCGCCGGCCGGGACGGCGGAGCGCTTGGATCGGCTCTTCGCCAACGGTCGGACTCCAGGAGACGGCTTCGACGGAATCGTCGCCGTGAAACCCGTAAGTTTGCCGCAAGTTCGACCGCTCGCGCAACCTCCGGCCCCGCGGCCTCCGCCGCCCTTGCCACGATCTCGGCGAATCATTAGCATCGGGTGCGCATGGCCCGGCCGACGCGAAAACCCCCTTCGAGCTCCAAGCGCTCGACGACGGCATCCGTCGGCATCGAGGCCCGGTTCGCGGCTTTCGTCGCGGAGCGTTTCCCGCTGTCTTCGAGCGTCGCGTCTCGGGTGTTCGCGAAAACGCTGGCATCCGCGGGCGGCGATCCCGGACGCGATGCGGCGGTCCTCGGGTCGTTGCGCGCGCCGCTCAAGCGCGCGCTCGAGCGCGAGCTCGAGCCGAGCGCCGACGGCGTTCCCGAAACGACGCCGCGCACCTCCGCCGCGACCCGGCTGGCCGCGGCGGTCGAGGAGCTCGCCGACGCGTGCGACGGCTTCCTCGACCGCGAGGCCATCGCCGCGTCCCTGACCGACGCCGAGCGACGCGAGATCTTGAGGGGCATGGTGCTCACCCGCGCCGTCGACAACCGTCTGAAAGCGCTGTTCGTCTCGGGCGAGGTGCGCCACGGCAGCGCGAGCTTCCAGGGCAAGGGCTACCGCTCGCTCGGCCAGGAAGCGATCTACGCCGCCCCGCTCCGCCTGCGGAGGGGTCCGCAGTACCGCTCCGAGGACGGCTCGTGGCGCGGGGACGTGGTGGCGCCCATGATCCGCGACCTCGGCGCCGCCCTCGCGATGCATCCGGAGGCCGAAGCGGTCCGGGCGGTCCTGAACGCGCAGGCGGGCAAGGCCGGACCGCCCATGAACGGCAGGGACTTCCACATCGGCGATCTGTCGAGAGGCGTTCTCCCCGCCGCCGCGCCGCTCGGGATCTCCACGGCGACGGTCGCGGGGCTCGCGTTCGCGTTTGCTCGCGACGGCAACCAGCGTGTCGCCGTGTCGTTCATCGGCGAGGGCGGAACGTCCCTGGGCGAGTGGCACGAGACGATCAACATCTGCGCCGTGCGCAGATTGCCGGCGGTGTTCTGCGTCGAGGACAACCGCACCGCGCTCTCGACCCCCGTGGCGGAGCAATCGGCGGCACGCGTGTTCGCGGACAAGGCGGCCGGTTACGGCATTCCCGGCATCACGCTCGACGGGACCGATGCGGAAGCCATCGCCGCCGCCTTCGCCTGGGCGGCCGCCCGGGCGCGATCGGGATTCGGACCGACGTTGATCGAGCTCGTGTGCATGCGGATGTGCGGCCACGCGCACCACGACGACATGCTGTACCTCGGACGGGACCCGAAGCCCGGCTGGGACTATCCGGAGCTCGCGGCCGACGGCTACGCCGATCCCGCGGCCTACGCGTTCTGGTCGCGAAGAGACCCGATCTCCGCCTACGGGGCCGCGCTCGAGGCCGAGGGCGTCATCGAGCCCGGCGACCTCGACCGCATGAAGACCGATACCGAGGCCCTCGTGGAGCGCGAGGCCCGGGCCGTGGTCGACGCTCCGTGGCCGGACGCGGCCGAGGCCGGCGCCGGAGTTCTCGCGAACGAGGCCCCCCGGCGCCACGTCGAGCCGCTCGAGCGACGCCCACCGCGCCGCACCGCTCCCACGCTTCCCGGCGTCGACGCCGGGCCGCCGTTCGACCGCAGCGGCAGGACGTTCCTCGAGGGCGTGATGCTCGGTGTTCGCGACGCGCTGCGCTCCGACTCGCGGGTGTTCGTGTACGGACAGGACGTCGGGGGCCGGTACGGCAACGCGTTCCTCCTGTTACGGCCGCTGCTCGCCGAATTCGGCGACCGCATCGTCAACTCGCCGCTGTGCGAGGGCGGGATCCTCGCGGTGTGCACCGGGGCAGCCCTCGCCGGGCACCGGCCGATCGGGGAGATCCAGTTCAACGATTTCGTGGCCACGGGCTTCAACCAGCTGGTCAACAACGCCGCCAAGATCCGCTACCGCTGGGGCGCGTCCGTGCCGATGGTCGTCCGGATGCCGTGGGGCGGCCTGCGCCGCGCGGGCCCCTACCACAGCCAGAACACCGAGCCGTGGTTCTACCGTACGCCGGGACTGAAGATCGTCTGTCCCTCCACACCGCATGACGCGCGCGCGCTCCTGGCGTCGGCGGTCGCCGATCCCGACCCCGTGCTGTACTACGAGCACATCAACCTGTACCGCGATCCGAAGATCAAGCAGGCGCTCGGCGAATCGCCTCCGGAATCGATCCCGCTCGGGCGGGCCGCCCTGCGACGCGCCGGAGCCGACGTCGCGATCGCGACCTACGGCGCCTACGTCCACAAGGCCATGCGCGTGGCCGAGCGGCTGGCCACGGACGGCATCGAGTGTTCCGTGCTCGATCTCCGGAGCCTCGTGCCGCTCGATCGCGACGCGCTGCTGGCCGTCGCGCGCCACTGCGGCAAGGTGCTCATCACCCACGAGGACAGTCGCACCGGCGGCATCGGCGAGAGCCTGGCGGCGATCGTTCAGGAGGAGGCCTTCGAGGACCTCGACGCGCCGGTTCGCATCGTGGGAGCGCTGGACACTCCCGTGCCCTATTCCCCGCCCCTCGAGGACGCCTTCCTCGCGAGCGACGAGCGTCTGGAACGCGCGGCGCGACTGCTCGCGGCCTACTGAAGTCCACGAGCGTACTCGACGATCAGCCAGGCCGCTCCCCATGCGACGAGAGCGACGCCGACCGGGGCCGCCATCCGCCGGCCCCACGACACGTTCTTCTCGACGACCATGAGCGTCGCGAGGATCAACATCCACATGACGCGGCCGGTTCCCACCGCGAACATCAAGAGCATGAGCGCCCAGCAGCAACCGACGCAGTACAGACCGTGATCGAGGCCGAGCTTGAGCGCCTGCCGGCGGTAGTGATGCCCGCGCCAGTGCCGGATGACCGCGCCGACCGGCGAGCGGCACTTGTCGAGACAGCGGTACTTGAGCGGCGAGAGCTGGAAGAGCCCGGCGACGACGAGCAGTAGCGGCGCCGCGCGTGAGGAGCGCTCGCCGAGCCACGGGCTCGCCGACACCAACGCCTGGACCCCGAGGCCCGCCACATGGACGACCGCGCCCAGCGCGGCCCACGTCGCGAGGTAGCCCGCGACCACCAGCCCCAGCAGCAGGACTCGGTCCGGCCGCGATCGCGCCACGCCGTCGTACACGATCAGGACCGGGAGGCTGGTGGGAAGCATCATGGCCACGGTCATCACGGACCATCCGAAAACGAAGATCGCGCCGGCCAGGACCGGGGATCCGCCGCGATGGGCGTGGCCGTGGGCGTGCAGGAAGCCGCCGTGGGCGGCGCCGTCCGCCAGCCCCAGGGTCAGCCACGCGGCGGCGGCGAGCGCGCCCACCGAGACGAGGACCCACGCGCGCCCCGCGGCCGCCGACGCGGGAACTCCGGACGTCGACGCCACTCGCACCTCGATGGCCGCTCGCGGGCCGGACTCTACGACGGAAGCCCGAAGTATGACATCATCGGCCCTCGCAGTGTGCCGGCTGGGATCGCCTTCCACCGACGGTTCGAGGTCGATTCAGGCATGATGCCCACGGGCAGGAGTCGCTATCGCGCCGGGGACAGCCTCGAGGACCTGTGCCGTCAGTGCAAGCTCGAGCGGCGCCACACGGTGGTGGTCGCCGATGACGACGGCCGGCCGTCGCGGGTGCTGTGCGACTACTGCGGCAGCCAGCACAACTACCGCGGTGGCTCGCGCCCGGAGCGCGTGGCAGATTCCGCCCCGAGGAGCCGCGCTCACGAGTCGCTCGGTCTCGTTTCCGAGCGCGAGAGGAGTGCACCGCCGATGACCGACTCGACCGACCGCTCGACGGGACAGGACCTGGAGCTTCTGCTGCGCCGGATCATCCGGGAGGAAGCCGGGCTGACCCCGGCCACGCCTGCCGACAAGTGGCGCGGAGGAGAGCTGATCCTCCGTCCGGGCCGGCAGGAGCTGCAGGACAAGATCTGGCCGATCGAGACCTTCTTCCACAAGATCGTGATGATCCGCAACCGGTTGCGCGTCCTCGAGCAGCAGATCAACGGCGCGGAGCTGCCCGAGAATCTCAAGATCAAGCTCCAGGCTTACATCACGGCGTGCTACGGGTCGCTCACCAGCATGAACGTGCTGTTCGCCGACGAGGACGACCGCTTCCACGGAAGCGGATCCCAGGATTGACCCTCGCCGCGGAGGATCACGATTCTCCGGTCGTCGCGACCGCGCCGCCCGCCGGCGCGAGATGGCGCTCCATGGAATCGCGGGCGATCCGGACGTTGTCCTGCATGCGCTCGCCCGGATACGACGACGGCGCGAAGATCACCATCCACAGGGAGGTCGTGCCGCCGTCCACGCTCGTGCGCCACGAGTCGGAGGTCGGGTTTCCGAACGGTCCCTCGACGTCCTCGAGAACCGGGCGCCCCTCGAGATGCACGTCGTCCTTTCGAATCCCACGGTAGCTCTCCCCCGGCCGACCCCGCCGGAGCGTCACGGGCGGGGCGATCTTGGACGCGTCGTACAACCCGATCGGCAGCAGGAACCGCAACGAGCACAGGTTGCACACGTCGACGGCGTTCGAGATCCGCGGCAGGGGCTCGCCCTTGAGCGCGCGCCGGAGGAGAGCTTCCGAGGACGGCCGCGTGCGCGTCGGGTCGATCCCGAAGGCACGGTACAGCTCGCGGGCGTCGGCGAGCGGCGCGATCTCCGCGGGGGAGCGCCCCACGTAGCGTCCCCGATACTCCTCGGCCAGCTCGTCCAGCTCGGCGGACAGCCGAGCGCTGGACGGCGCGGTCGCGACCGGCTGCGCCCGGACGAGGCCGAGCCGGACGATCGCTCGGATCGCGGGGTCGACCGTGAGGTCGATGCGGACCGGTGAGGCTCCGTTCGTCATCGGGTTCGTGCCCGTGAGAGTCTAGCCCGTTTGCTACCATGCCGTGCGGTACGGAGGAGACTTGCGATGCCGGATTCCCCCGACCCCCGCGCCGCCGGTCCGAAGGGGGAGGACGCTCTGCGCGTCGAGGAGCTGGCTCAGCTCGCCCGGCGGGCGCCGGACAAGATCCGGGACCACCTGGAGGGAGTCCCGCTCGCGCGACAGGCGGAGCTCGCCGCGCAGCTACCGGCGCGCGAGCGCCTCGAGCTGCTGCTGCACGCACCGCAGCCGATGCGTCTCGTTCGAACGCTCCCGGACGCCGAGCTGTACCTCACGATTCGCGAGGTGGGTCCCGCGGACACGCTGCCGCTCATGGCGCTTGCCTCGACACCGCAGCTCTTGCACCTGATCGATCTGGAGTCGTGGCGCAAGGACCAGTTCGACCCCAAGCGCTCGGGCGCCTGGGTCGCGCTGCTGCTCGAAGCGGGCGAAGACGTCGTGCGGCGGTTCCTGAGAGACGCCGACGACGAGTTGCTCGTGCTCCTGCTCCAGAAATGGGCGCGGGTCCACCAGATCGAGACCGACGACACTCCGGACCGGGGCGGCCACGGCGAGACGGAAGCGAGCACGGATCTCGGTTTCCTGTCGCCGGACGGCCAGCACCGCTTCTCGCCCCTGATTCCGGAGCACGCTCCGGCGATTCGACGCCTGGCCGAGATCTTCGCCGCGCGATGGCCCGAGCGCTACCGGCGCGTGGTGTGGGCGGCGGTTTCCGAGCCGTCCGCCCAGGTCGAGGAGGAGGCCTTGCGATGGAGACAGAGCCGGCTGGAGGAGCACGGCTTCGCGCCGTGGGAAGAGGCGCTGTCCGTTTACGCCCCTCCCGCCGGCGGCAAGGAGTCCGCCGCGCTCCTCGCCGCGCCGGCCGACCCTCCAGCCGCGCCGGGCGCCCTGCTGCGCTGGGCGGATGCCACCGACCTGCTCGTGCCGGCGCTCGGGCGGCTCGATGACGCCAGGCGGACGGGGGTGCTGCAGGAGATCGCCTCGCTCGCGAATCGCGTCCTGGTGGTCGAGGCCACGGACACGGGCGATCCCGATGCCCACCGCGCCGCCATGCGGAGAGTCGCGTCCTATCTCCGGATCGGCCTCACGGCCCGCGGCGCCCGCAACGATTCCGAGGTCGCGCACGTGATGGCGGAGGCCCCGATGAGCGAGCTGTTCCGCGAGGGCTACAGCAGGGCCATCGCGGTGCAAAACCGTGCCCGGGCGATGGTCGCGACCGGGTGGGCGTCCATGCACCCCGAGGCGCTCCGGATGCTCGATCCTCCGCTCGGTCCGGCCATCGACGGGCTCCTGCAGCCGCGTCCGATGCACTTCGACCCTCGCGCCGGAAGCGACGCCGCAGGCTTCCGCGACTTCCGGTCGCTCGACGAGATCGAGGAAGCCGGCGTGGCGGTGAGCGTTGCCGAGACGCTCGGGCGCGTGTTCGTCGAGCGCCTGGGGGTCGATGTCTCCGCGCTGCTCGCGGCGGAAGACCGGCTCCCGCACGGGGCGCTGCGGTTCAGCACGCTGTTCCTGACGGCGCTCGCGTGGAGCGCTGCTCGCGGCGAGCTGCGGGGCGATCCGCTGCCCACCGAGGTCACCGCTCACTTCCTGCGGACCGTCGCCTCGCGACGGACCGCCGACGCCGAAGCGGCGTCGCGAGCGCTGCGCGAGTTCCTCGATCGGCTCGTCGTCGCCCTCGGCCTCGAACCCGCGGAGCACACGGCGCTGCGCGCGTTCGGGACCGCCTGCCTGGAACGGCTCGCGGGAGAATGCTCGGCGCTCGACCCGGGAGCGCCGGTGGATCCGCGCTACGTCTCCTGCCTGCTGCTCTCGCCCGCCGCGGGACGCGGTAGAATAAGCTCCTGACCCGTCCGGCCCCGAGAATCGGACGATCGAAGCGAGGATCGAGAATTGAAAACGACTCGACGAGGAGACAAGCCCCTGAAGTCGGCCTACGAGCTGGCCATGGTGCGCCTGCGCGCCAAGGACCGCGAGGCCGGTGTCGAAGAGGACGCGCCGCTGACCGCGAAGCAGAAGGCCGAGATCGCGCGCCTGCGGCAAGAGGCCAAGGCCAAGCTGGCCGAGATCGAGATCCTCCACCGGGACGCGGCGAGCGCGGCTGCGGGGAAAGCCGAGGACCTCGCCAAGATCGAGGAGCGGCACCGCATCGACCGCGAGCGCATCGAGTCGCGCCTCGAGTCCGCGGTCGCGAAGGTCAGGAAGGGAAAGTCCGGCTGACGCCTTGGAAGGGAGCGCGCTCCAGGGTGTCCGCCCATGGCACGAGTCCCGAGAACCGCCAGGGCCGAGTGAGCGCGCTGCGGGGTACATTCCTCGAGGTCGCGCTCCGAGGCGAGTCCGAACGAATGGGAGGCATTTCATGGAGATCTTTCCAGGAATCACGGTGGACCCGGGGGTTCGATTCGGGAAGCCGTGCATCGCCGGAACCCGGATCGACGTTGCAACGGTGATCGGTACCCTCGCAGGCGGCGAAGGGTTCGCAGACGTCGAGCGCGACCACGGGCTCACGCACGAGCAAGTGCTCGCCGCACTCCGCTACGCAGCGCACGTGGCAGCCCACCTTCCGCCGGCGGTGAAAACCGCGTGAAGATCCTCTTGGACGAGAACTTCCCGCTTCCGCTTTACCACCGGCTGCGGGATGCGGGGTATGACACCGAGCACATCATCGTGCTCGGTCAGCGCGGCATTCCGGACGCGGCGATCCGGCGGCGTCTTGCGACAGAACGGCTCGTATTCCTCACGAACGACACCGAGTTCGAGAACCTCCCCGGGGATCTTCAGGCGCAAGTGATCATCTCTCGCGTTCCCCAGAACCTGCCGGCGCGACAGCGAGTCGACATCTGGTTCAAGGCCTTGGAGGAGTTCGTCGAGCGTGTGCCACGGGGGAAGCTCTTCGATCTGCTCGAAACGGGACACATCGTCCCCGGGGAGATCCACGGCACGCCCTGAGCCATGGCCTACGTCCCCAATCCTGTTCTGCATCGAGCCGAACGTCGTCGGGCACGTCGGTGATCTTCTCGGAGGTCCGGTTGTTTTCCACCCAAACTGTGAGAAGCGCCTCACGCTCCTGCCCCAAGAGCAAGTGCGCTGCACACAGATCTCCTCGACGCAGGACCGAGCGAACGTGAGGCACCATGACCCGAGACAAGCAGCTGAGGCGAAGGATCCGCGCTCTTTTGGCTTTCTTCGTGCTCGGATTGGTCGTCAGCGGTCTCACGGCGTTCGCTCTCGAGACCGAGCTGCGGCTGCTCGGCGCGTTGGTCGACATCGATCCGTCTGCAGCCCCTGAGACGTACAACGGTCTCCAATACTGGATCGCGTGGGTTGCTCGGGGGATTCGGGACACGAATGCGCGCTACCCCTTCATCGCCTACGGGACGGATTGGCTGGCCTTCGGCCATCTCGTGATCGCCGTCACGTTCATCGGGCCGCTGCGCGATCCCGTTCGCAATGTGTGGGTGGTGACGGCGGGGATGATCGCGTGCGCCGGGGTCATCCCCCTCGCGCTGATCGCTGGTGAAGTCCGCGGGATTCCCCTCTACTGGCGCCTGATCGACTGCTCGTTCGGCGTGGTGGGCATCATCCCGCTATGGCTGTCCCGGCGCTGCATCGCCGAGCTTCAGGCGATGGGTCTTCGGAATGATCCCGCGCGACCTGCGGGCTGAAACCTGATGACGCGGGAAAGCAAGGGCGTTCTGATCGCCGCGGGCGCGCTGGCGCCCCTCGTTCACCTCGGCACGCTCTTGATCTTGGGTGCGGTGTGGCCGGGCTATGACCACACCTCGCACGCCATCAGCGAGCTCGGCATGTCGAGTGCCGAGGTGTCGCCGTTCATGAACATCGTCGGCTTCGGCGCGACAGGTCTGCTAGTGAGCACATTCGGATTTGCCTTCGTCGGGGTCCTCGAGATCGGTGGTCTGTCCCTCATCGCAACCACAGCTTGGCTCGGCGCGGGGTTGAGCTTTGCCGCCCTGGGACTTTGGCCGTACCCGGAGTTCCGTCATCTCGAGGTCCTCCTGTACTGCTCGATTCTCGCGATTGTCGCCATGATCTCGGCAACCCTCGCCCTCAGCTTGGAGATTCGATCCCGGTTGCTATGGCCGCTGACGGTCGTCGCCGTGCTCGCCGTGGCAAGCTACCTATGGCTGCCGAGCTACGGTGAGCGCTTCGGTCTCATTCAGCGCGTTCATCTTGGTGGTATCGTCCTGTGGCTCGAGCTCGCGGCATTTCATCTGTGGAGGATCCGCCAGCACGAGGTCTGACGCGGAGCGATGCTCGGGTTCGAGCTGTACGCCGTGCTGTTCTCGGTCCTCGGGATCTCCCGCGTCGCGGCGGCGGTGTTGCTCGCGATCTCGAACCGGGGAACGGTCCCGCTCTCGGCGGGCGTCCTCAGGGTCCTGGCCTCGATCTCGTCGGTGCCGGCGCTCACTGCTGTCCAAATTAGCTCAGGTTGAGAACATGGCCATGTCGGTTTCCTCGGGATTTGGACGGGTTCAAACTCGGGTTCAAGACCAGGCGCCCCGGTCTGCTGTCCAACTTAGCCGAGACCGAGAGCGAGTTGCGGGGATTCCGGGATCCCGAGCGGTTCCTCAAACGGGCGGTCGATCCAGGCCCACAAATCGCGATGCGTGAACAGGTTCATACG
>Ga0302046_10000136_pt1 | contig 77758 bp, 75 predicted proteins | sample RVTome_11_FD_200261 | JGI IMG/M metagenome (GOLD analysis project Ga0302046, IMG submission 200261) | Soil microbial communities from uranium-contaminated site in the Upper Colorado River Basin, Wyoming, United States - RVT147D111 (version 2) ... | reverse complement strand
ACCTGGAGCGTCTCGAACGCCGCCAGGACCTTGTCGGCCGTGGGCGTCCGGCACGCTCTACCCTCCGGGTACAGCGGAATCGACGTCAGGCCCCGCCGCCTCATCCCGCGCCGGACCTCCCGCTCCAGCAGCGACTGCACGATCATCGCCAGGAAGTACAGGAAGAGCAGCGCCTCGATCCGCGTAATCTTCTTGAGGTAGACCGGTGTGACCGCGTACACCGACTTGAGCTGCTCGTGTCGCTTCTCCAACCGCGGCTGGTACTTGTACGCGTCAAACACCTCCTCCAGCGAGAACTCCTCGGCCTTCGTGTTCGTGACCAGCGGGAACATCCCGTCCGACTTCGCGTCGTACGCAATCGCCCCCTCGTCCACGCGCGGCACCACACGGAACTTCGCCTTCGTAAGCCTCCGGTACCGTGTGTCCTTCCCGGGCCGCCCGCGCTTCTCCTGCTTGAACCGGACCGCGTCCTCCTGATGGATCTCGTACGACACCCACCGCCCTACCGGCCCCTCGACGATCGCGTCCGCCGCCTCCATGATGCGCTCGCGCTTCGTGATCTTGCTCCGGGGACGCCGCAGCCGCTTGTCCAGTGCCTTCAGCCCGTCCACCGCCCGCGTGACCATCGCGTGTCGCGACCGGCGGTCCCGCTCCGCCTTGTCATGGCCAAGCAGCCACACGACGCGAAAGCCCTCCGCGCTCGGCGCGGGGGCCTCGAGCGCGCTCCACACGTCCCCCTCCCACTCGTTCTCCGGCGACTCCCCTTTCGCGCCGTCGTCCTCCCGGCGTGGCCAGACCTGCGTCCACTCCACCGCGTGGGACTGGACGTGGTCGCGGAACCAGCCGTCCTCCGCGCGCGTGCGCGGGAGGACCACAACGAATTGGCCGCCTTCCCCGTCCACATACCGGAGGAAGTCGGACGAAGACGCCTTCGAGTCGGCGACGTAGAGGAAGTCGGCGCTCCGCTTCAGTACGCGGACCGCGTCCCACGTCTCGCGGTGCGTCGGCGAGTCGTTCTGGTTGCCGTCGTACACCTTGTAGTGGACCGGCACGGCCCCGTCCGCGGTGACCGTCAGGTTCCACAGGAGTTGCTTAAGGTCCGGCCGGTGGTCCTTGCTGTGGCCGCGGGTGGCCTTCACCGTGCGCTTTCCCCGCTTGAACCCCCCGTCGGCGCCGGCGTAGGCGCCCGTGAGCTTGAGCGTCGTGGAGTCGTTGTGGACCTCGTCGAGTTTGAGGCGGTACGTGCGGATCATCCGCACGACGACCTCGGTCTGCAGGCTCGCGCGGTCCGCATCGAAGAGGTGGTCGAGCGCGCGGCCGACGCGGTCGTCGTTGAGGCGGTCGGCTTCGCCGGGCTCCAGGCCCAGCATGTCATTGCGGACGGGGGATCCCCATCCAGCGAGCGCGTAGACGGGACCTCGGTCGAGGACGAGGTTGCGCAGCAGCACGCCGAGGCACTGGGAGGGTGTGGGGCCAGCTCGCGTCGCGGCGTGCGCGTCGACGCGCGCGAGGAGGTCGGGGATGGCGAGGCGGTCGAGGATGTGGTTGACGAGGGGGAAGGCGCCGAGGGTCCGCGACTCGAGGCGGAAGCCGGCGGGGGGCACGTGCGAGCAAGGGGGCGGTGGCTAGATATAGATTGTGATGTATATACATCACAATGCGTGAGGGGCTCCTTGTGGTCTACCACCTCCCGGCAGGCTCGTCGAAGGGGGACCACAACCGGTTCCGGTGGCGGATCCACGGGCGCGACACGTCGAGCTGGGGCGGCAAGTACGCGTACCACCGGCCGGGGTTCCTGGACGGCGTCCCGCACGTCCTGCTCCACACAGGGATCGTGATCTTGCGGCCCGAGGACGGGCCGGCGTTGCTCGAGATCGTGAAGGCGGAGGGGGGCGAGGCGGTTACCCGTCAGGTTCTGCTGGAGCGGGCGGACCAGCGGGCGCTCGCGGCCGGTGGGCGTCGGCCGTCACGGGCATCAGGCGGGGCCCGAAATTCGCGATGAACGTGAGCCGCCTATGCGGAAAGTCCGCCCCTCGTTACGGCTGCTTCCGTTTCCGCAGGAGCAGGATCGCTCCCGCCCCCGCACCGGCGGCCGCGGCCAGCCCCGCCGCGATTGTCAGGCCGCCGTCCGAGCCGGCGGCAAGCGCGATCGTGGCCACCCCGGAGGCCGTGGTGCCGCCGACGGTGACGGTGGCGCTCACCGCGCAGTCCTCCGCGCCCGCCGGCTCCCCCGCCGTATAGGTTACCGTGGTCCCCGAGCCCTCGATCGTCCCGCATGGCGCGACCCACGCCACTGCCTCGGGAGGGACCTCACGGCCTGCGCCGTCCAGGACGTGTACGGTGAGGCTCTGGCTCTCGCCCGGGCGCAGTGTCCCCGTGGCCGGCGTCACGGTGACCGTGAACGGCCCCGCGTAGCCCACCTCGACCTCGACGGAAGCTGTCGCCGCCCCGACCGCGGCCGTCAGGGTGCATGTGCTGCCGCCGGCGCTAGCCGCGGCGGTGACCGTCGTCCGTTCCCCCTCGGCGGGGGTGGCGCCCGCGCACGTGGTCGTCCAGACGACCCCCAATGCGTCGATCGTGTGGCCGGCGGCGTCCCGCACGGTGGCCGTGGCTTGGGCCGAGCCGCCCGCGGCGAGGCCGCCCACGTGGATTCCTACGTCCGCCGCGGGCCCGTGGCCCACCGCGACCGTCGCCAGCAAGTGCAGGCTGCCGGCCGTGGCGCTCACCGTGCAGACCGAGCCCCCCGCACCGGCCGATGCCTGGAGCTGCGAGGTGGGTCCCTCGGCGGGCACCATCGCCCCGCACGTGGCGGGCGAAACCGCCCACGCCGCGGACATGGCGTGGCCGTGGGCGTCCGCGACATGGAACGCTAGGCTCTCGCCCTCGGTCACCACGCCCGTGGAGGGCACGATGGAGCTGGAGCTCGTGTCATGGGCCACGTGGAGGGTGGCCTGGGACACCCCGCCCCCTGAGCTTGCTTCGACGGTGCAGGTCCTCCCGCCGGCGCCGGTCGAGACGGCGAAGGCCGTGCTGCTCCCCGAGGTCGGGTTGAAGGCGCCGCAGTCGGCAGGCTCGACCGACCACTGCACCGAGATGGCGTGGCCAAACGCGTCGGCAATATGGAACGCGACCGAGCCGCCTTCGGCCACCGAGGCCTCGGTAGGGGCGAGGGGGAGCTCGCTCACGTCGTGCACGACAAGCGCCCGCGCGGTCACGACCGCCGTGCCCACTTCGGCCGTCAGCGTGCAGGTGTTCCCGCCCGTCGTGAGCGCCGTGAATACCACGTCCGGCCCCGTGTCCGTGTTCAGCCGCCCGCAGGTGGTGCTCCACTGGCCGGTGGCCGGGTGGCCGTAGGTGTCCCGCAGGGAGAACGTGGCCGTCTGTCCCTCGACGACCGTGGCCTCGGGTGGCGTCACGGACGGTGCGGAGAGGTCGTGGAGCACATCGACCGTGGCCGTGGCGGTGTGGCCGTCGATCGAGGCCTCGATGGCGCAGGTCGTCCCGCCCGCGCCCTCGGAGGCGTGGAACACGCCGTTCGACGCCTGGGCCTCCACGGAGCCGCAGGCGCCGGGTGCCACGGACCACTCCAGCTCGAGCTCGTGGCCGAGGGCGTCGAACGCCGCGAACGGCTGCGACGAGCCCTCGGGGACGGCGGCGTAGGACGGGCTCACGGAAAGCGAGGAGAGGTCGTGGCCGACCGTGACCGTGGGGACGGGGGGAGTGCACGCCTGGCCGAGCGCGTCGCGCACCGTGAGGGTCGCGGTGTAGGACCCGGCCTCCGCGTAGGTGGCGAATACCACCGACTGGTTGGAGGCCGTCCCGTCCCCCCGGTTCCAGGACCAGGTGAGCGGCAGCAGCCCGCCCGTGACGTTCACCCGGAACACGAACTGCGTGGTGCCCTCGACCCCCTCCGTGGCCGAAACGGACGCCACGCACTCGAGCGGCGAGGCGACGCCGACCACGCGCACCTCGTCGATGTACGCTCCCTCCCGCTGGACGCTGGCGTCCGATGTGAAGCGGAACTGGATCTGGGTCGTGGTGGCCGGCAGCGCAACGGACACGCTCTGCCACCCGCTCGAGCTGCCGTCCAGCGCCTGCGCCACCTGCCACGTGCCGTCGAAGTACAAGACCTCAAGGAAGTCGTGGCCCGCCTCGCTCTCCAGCCAGTACCGGGCCTCCAGCCGCCCGCTCGCGTAGCCCGCCAGGCTCACGGCGCGCGTCAGGGTGGCGTCCATCCCGTTCTCGTAGACCCCGAGGACCGAGTTGCTGATGTGGCGCGTGGCGGTCAGCCGGACATCGTCGACGTAGGCTCCCTCCATCGTGTTCTGGCCGTCTGAGTAGAACGAGAACCCGAACTTCGTGGCCGCCTTCGGGATGGTCACGGAGCCCTGCTGCCAGCCGCCGCTGGCGTCGACGGGGTTCAGGAAGTGCCACTGGGACTGGGCCCAGTAGATGACGAAGAACGAGTCCACCGAGGACTCCGCGCTCACCCAGTACCAGAACTCGACGGTCGCGTATTCGAACCCGGTGAGGTTGACGGCCCGCGAGACCGTGGCGTTCATGAAGTTGTCGTACTGGTGGATGTCGGCGTTGTAGGGGAGGGCGAGCGCGCTCATCTCCTCCTCGCAGCCCTTTTTCTGGCACTCATCGTAGGCCTGGTTGTCCCCCACCTGCGCGCTCCAGATGCTGTAGTTCCCGGAATGGACACGGTATTGCGTGGGCCCCCAGTAGTCCTGGCCGTAGGCGTTGTCGTCGTCCGTGGCCGTCCACCCCGCCGGGAGGCTCGCGTTCTCGAAGTCCTCGGTGAGGAGGAGGACGGTCTCGGGGCGGAACCCCGTGCCGGCCGCCCATGCGCTCTGCGCGCCGGCGACCGCGCGTGCGGTCGAGTTCCCCCAGAAGTCGTCGCCCTCGGACCCGTTGGCGTCGAGGGCGTCCCATCCGGCCGCGGGGAAGGGGCCTTCGAACCCCTCGTAGGCGACCACGTTTTCGGCAAGCGCGGTGTTCGCCGCCTTCGGGTCCGCGGCGGAGCCGGCGGCGGGCGCCCCGAGGAAGGAGGTGGCCGTGAGGACAATCACTGCGGCCAAGGCGAGAGCGGGCCGCCGCGGGCTGGATGGTATCCGGGTGCTAGACATGGAGATGCGAACCCCCGGCAGCCCTCCGCGTGATACGCGATAAGGCTTCGCCCGGAGGTGAGCGGATGCTCAACATCCGGGCGGCCGTGCCCGGGGGCGCGACCCGGGGGCCCTTGGGCGAGCCCGCGCACCGCCGTCAGGGCGCGCGTGCGCGCACGCGCGCGTATTGCGCGCCCCCGCGCGCCTCCGACGTGCCAGGAATCGGCCGCTCCAAAGTCTTATATCACACCCAGGGGTATCGTGCGAACTGGCGGGATGGGGATGCAACAAGCCGCCGTACATCCAGCGGGAGCGCCAGCTCCCAACCTAGTCGGGCCGGTCGATCGAGTGGGCCCCGGGGACGCCTTAGAGGCGTTCCGGGACCAACTCGTGGGGAACAAGTCGTCGCCACACACGGTGCAGATGTACTGCTGCCACGTCCGTTCGCTGCTCACCTGGGCGGAGAAGTCCGCCGAGGAGATCACGCCGGGCGACCTGGAGCACTACAAGCGGTACCTCGCGGTCGAGCGCGACTACTCGAAGAACTCCCTCTACGGGGCGGTCAAGGCCATCCAGGCCTTCTACCGGTTCCTGGGAGCGGACACGGCGGCGGGGCTGAAGCCCCCGCGGCGTGGGGACCCTTTACCGAAATACCTCTCGCCGGAGGAGACGGGGCGCCTGCTCGAGGCGGCCCAGAAGTCGCGGCGCAACTTCGCGATCCTCGTGACCCTCGGGTACACGGGGCTCCGCGTGTCGGAGCTGTGCTCGCTGCGCGTGGAGGACCTCGACTTCGGGGGCCGGACGCTCACCGTGCGCCACGGGAAGGGCGACAAGGACCGCGTCGTGCCGCTGGACGAGAAGTGCACGCTCGCGCTGCGGGCCTACCTCGCGGAGGAGGGGATGCCCCCGTCGGGCGTGCTCTTCCGCTCGACCCGGGGGCAGCCGCTCTACCCGCGGGCGGTGCAGCGGATGATCAAGACGTACGCCAAGCGGGCGGGGATCGCGCGCGTGGTGACGCCGCATGTGCTGCGCCACACGTTCGCGACGACCCTGCTGGCCAACGGCGCGGACATCCGGATCATCCAGAAGATCCTTGGGCACCGGTCGATCGCCACGACGCAGATCTACACGCACGTGGACGGCCGCCTGCTCAAGCAGGCGTTCGAACAGGCGAAGCCGACATACTAGAGGGGGGGGTGGGAACACGACGGTATCGGGTGGGTACATGCGCAAGGGGACGAAAGCCCAGCCGCCGTCCTACTGGGTGCAGCTGCTCTACGAGCAGGTGGAGCGCGCCCGGGCGGAGCGGCAGCTGGAGGACGAGGGCGCCATCGAGGCGATCGAGGAGGGCTAGGGGCCTCCCGTCCGCCACGGCCGCTCCGGGCCCGCGAGCGCAGCCCGCGCGCGCGGGGGACTCGCTGGTGCTAGCACACAACCTTCATAGCGGAGCCTCCCGGTCGGCCCCGCGGTAGCAGCCAGATGGCCAAGAAGTCCCCCGGGAAGGAGGGTGCCGGCACGCGGACGGCCGCCCCGAAGGGCGGCAAGGGGGGCGGCGCGAAGCTGCGCAGGTGGGAGCTCGAACGCCGGCGGCGCCGGATGCGCGCCGCGCTCCCCCTGCTCGCGGTCGCCGCGGGGGGCATCGCGCTCGTGGCGGCGGTCGTGCTGATCGCCCCCGGCCCGCCCTCCGGGGGGGGCGGCCCCTGCGACTACCCACTCAAGTCGTCCCACTACCACGCGCAGCTGCTCATCTACCGCGACGGTGTCCTGCGGGACGTCCCGGGCGATATCGGCATCGACCCCGCGCTCACGTTCGACTCCTCGCTCAGCGAGTGCGTCTCCGGCGGGACCGCGCACGGGGTGAACCCCGTCCATACGCACGCGGGCGAAGCGAACCTCCTCCACATCGAGTCGCGCGTCGACCGGACGTACTCGCTAGGCGACTTCTTCCGGACATGGGGTCAGCCGATCGGCCCTCAGGCCACCTGGGACCTTCGGGCGGACGCCAACCACCGGCTCACGATGACGGTCGATGGCCAGCCTTCGGACGCTTGGGGGAACCTCGTCCTTCAGGAAGGCATGCGCGTGCGGATCGACTACACGACGGTCTGAGGGCCCCGCGCGGCCCCCATGGTTTATGGGGACCTGGCGCCCCTCTGCGACAGATGGGTTCCGCGCTGCCTTGGGTCGAGAAGTACCGGCCCAAGCGGCTCGAGGACGTGGTGGGCAACGGCCCCGCGGTGGCCGCGCTCAAGAAGTGGGCCGCCAGCTGGGAGGACGGCGTCCCCCCGAAGCGCGCGGCGGTCCTCTCCGGCCGGCCGGGTGTGGGCAAGACGAGCGCGGCGCTCGCGCTTGCCGCGGACCTCGGGTGGGGGGTCATCGAGCTCAACGCGTCGGACAGCCGCAACGAGGAGGCGATCCGCCGGATCGCGGGCTCGGGGGCGCTGAACGAGACGTTCCGGGACGACGGCGCCTTCATCCGGGCGTCGGCCGGCGGCCGCAAGCTGATTGTCATGGACGAGGCGGACAACATCTTCGGCCGCGAGGACCGGGGCGGCGTCCCGGCGATGATCGACACGGTCAAGCGGACGCGGCAGCCCGTGGTGCTCATCGTGAACGACTACTACGCGCTCACGCGGCGCGCCTCGACCCTGAAGGGCCTCGCGCTCGAGATCAAGTTCCAGGCGCTGCGGTCGAACCAGGTGGAGAAGGTCCTGCGGCAGGTGGCGGCGCAGGAGGGCGTGGAGGTCCACGAGGCGGTCGTGCGCGCCATCGCGCAGGAGGCGGGGGGCGACCTGCGGGCGGCGATCAACGACCTCGAGGCGGCGGCGGCGGGCAGGCGCCAGGTCCCCGAGGCGGCGGCGGCCATGGCCGGCGGGAGGGACGACCGCCAGTCCGCCTACGGGATGGTGGGGGAGGTGCTCCACACGTTCGACGTGCTCAAGGCGAGGCAGGCGCTCTGGGACCTCGACGAGTCGCCCGACTTCGCGCTCCTCTGGATCGACGAGAACGTGCCGTTCGAGTACCGGCACGCGCCCGACCTCGAGCGCGCGCTCTACTACATCGCGCGCACGGACGTCCTCCTCGGGCGTGCGGCGCGGCGCCAGCTCTTCGGCCTCTGGCGGTACGCCTCGGACCTCATGGGTCCGGGGGTGGCGCTTTCCAAGAGCGAGCGCGTCCACGGGTACACGCGGTACAGCTTCCCCATGTGGTTGCTGCGCATGGGCCGGTCGAAGGCGGTGCGGCGCCAGCGCGCGGAGACCTACGGGAAGCTGGGGGCGTATTTCCACACCTCGCGGCGCGAGGTGGGCCTCTCCGTGATGCCGTTCCTGCCGCGGCTGATGGAGTCGGACTTCGACCTGGCCGTGCATGTGGCGGCGGCCGCCGACCTGGAGGCGGAAGACCTGGCGGAGGTCCTCGGGCGAGACGCCGACTCCCGCGAGGTGCTCGCGATCCGGGAGCAGGCGCGGGCGCTCACCGAGTCCGGCGCGTCGCTCGGCCAGGCGTCCGAGTCCCGCCGGGGCGCGCGCAAGGGGTCGTTGTCCTTGGGGGAGGCCGCCGCGCTGGCCCACGAGAAGCAGGAGGGCGCGGGGAAAAAGGCGCGCGGAAAGCGCAAGCGCGCAGGAGGGCAGGAGGAGGAACCGGCGCCCGGAGGGCCGGAAAGCGACGACCCCGAAACCGGAGGGGCGGGCGGGGGCGACGCCGGAGACGCAAAGGGGGCGGGGGGAGGCGAAGGGCCTGCCGACGAAGGGGAGGGCCCGGCCCCCCAGAAGTCGATCTTCGAGTTTTGAGGGGCTCCCCCGGGGGGGCGGGCCGAAACGCAGATTAGCCGCAGGCCCCCCTTGGACGCGGGGCGGCCATGACCAAGCCAGACGCGAAGTTGGCGGCTTTCCGCTGGAAGATGTCGCGGAAGCTCCAAAAGCCGATCAGCCACAAGGCGGACGCGCACGGCGACGACCGGCCGGACGGGTTGGAGCTGTACGCGCCCGACCCCGAAGTGCATGGGCACGGCTCCGCCTTCCAGGAGTCGGAGAAGGCCGAGCTCGGGGTCGTCTGCCCCGCCTGCAAGTCGCCGGCCCACGCGCACGACACGAAGTGCCCCTGGTGCGGCGCGCCGCTCGCCCCGTGAGAGGGCTCCCGGGGCCGCGCCCGGGCGCCCGCACGCCCAGCGGGGAGCGCGCCGGGAGCGCGCGCCGGTCGCTACCCTCAAGAGGGACGTGGGGCTAGGGGGACTGGGGCCGCCGCAGCCATGGAATCCTCCCTGAAGCTCGCCCTCGACCGTCAGGGCTACCGCCTCATCGGTGAGGGGGGTGCGGTCAAGGTCTGCCACTGGTGCAAGGAGTCCCTCAAGACGGGGCGCGGCTGCTACAAGCAGAGGTTCTACGGGATCCAGAGCCACCGCTGCATCCAGATGACCCCCAACGTCCACCAGTGCAACGAGATGTGCCTCTTCTGCTGGCGGTACCAGGGGTACCAGCTGACGAATGACAACCCCGTCGACCCTGCGGAGCTCGTCGAGGGGGCCGTCGAGGCCCACCGGAAGCTCATCGTGGGGTGGAAGGGGGACCCGCGCGTCCCCCGCGACAAGTTCGAGGAGGCGTGGAACCCCGACCAGGTGGCCATCTCGCTCTCGGGGGAGCCGACGATGTACAAGCACCTCCAGGACCTGCTCGTGGAGTGCCACCGCCGGGGCCTGCGGACGTTCCTCGTGACGAACGGGACGGGGCCGGCCGTCCTCGAGCGGCTTGACCCTCTCCCCTACCAGCTCTACGTGACGGTCGCGGCCCAAAACGAGGACGTCTTCAACCGCCTCTGCGCGCCCCAGACCCCGCGCCTCTGGCAGAACCTGAACCGGACGCTCGCGCTGCTGCCGAGCCTCGGCTGCCGCACGGTGATCCGGCACACGCTCGTGAAGGGGTGGAACCTCGAGGACCCGGACGGGTTCGCGGCGCTCGACGCGGTCGCCGACCCGGACTTCATCGAGCCGAAGGGGTACGTGTGGGTGGGGGACTCCCGCAACCGGCTCAACCCGGAGAACATGCCCACTTTTGCTGAGATCCGGGCCTTCTCGGACCGGCTGGCCGAGCTCAACGGGCTGACCGTCCTCGACGGCGACCCGACCTCGCGGGTCTGCCTCGTGGGCGACCTTGCGACCAACCGGTGGGTTGGAAACGACCCGATGCCGGGGTCCCGCGGGTGACCGGCACGCGGGGGCCGCGCCGCCGCGTTCGAAGAATCGGCCCTCTGCCCCTCCAATCGCAACGCTTTTCTTCCGGTCTCATCTTAAGTTGAGCGACCGCAAGCGCGCGAGGGGAGACGGAGACCAGGACTTTCACCATTCCCGAGCGGCGGTTAGGGGGGGTTGCCGAGGATGGCGCACACGGGCAAGCGAGCGATGGGGCCCCACGAGAGGTGGGGCGCGGTGGTCAGGGAAGACACGGTTCACCCGGGGATGACGGTCGCCGAGCTGGTGAGGACGTTCGGCGGCTCCGCCTACAACGCGAGGCGCCTGGCCAACGCGGTTGACATCTGGGCCCAGGCGCTGGAGGCGGGCGCGAAGGTCTACCTCACGCTCGCGGGGGCGATGACCCCCGCCGGCCTGCGCCGCCTCATCGGCCAGCTGGCGCGGGAGGGCCTCATCCACGCGGTCATCTCCACGGGCGCGAACCTCGCCCACGACGCGCAGAGCGGCGCCCAGCCCGGGTCGCTCGTGCAGGGCTCCCCCCAGGCGAACGACTCGATCCTGCGGGAGAACCGCGTGTTCCGGATCTACGACGTCTTCGTGCGCGAGGACATGTGGGACGTCTACATCAACGAGGTCGAGCGGCAGATCATCCCCTCGATCACGAAGGCGCACGCGGGGTCGCCCTCCATCGTCGCCCCCTCGACCATTTTCCGCGTCCTCGGCGAGGACCTGCTCGCACGTGGGGACGACGGGGTCCTCGCCTCCTGCGCGAAGGCGGGGGTGCCGGTGTACTCCCCGGCGATCATGGACTCCGAGTGGGGGATACAGATCCACGAGGCCAACCGGCGGCACCGCGAGGAGGGGTACCGCCTCGTCCCGGACCAGGCGAAGGACCTCGAGAACCTCGTGGAGGACATGCGGGCGCACAAGGAGCGGGCGGTCGTCGTGGTGGGCGGCGGGAGCCCGAAGAACTTCACGCTCCAGTCGTCGCTGATGGTGGAGGACGGCGGATTCCGGTACGCCGTCCAGTTCACGACGGACGCGCCCCACTGGGGGGGGCTGTCGGGCGCGACGCTCTCGGAGGCGATCTCCTGGGGGAAGATCGACCCGGAGAACGCGAAGCTGGAGACCGTGTACTCGGACGCGACGATCACGTTCCCCATCGCGGCCGCCGCGGTGATGGACCGGGTGCGGGGCAAGGCCGCGTGACGCGCCGCCGGGCGCGGGGCGTGGGGGCTCGCGGCCGCACGGGGGGGCCCTTGGCCACCGGCGGCGCGCCCATCGGGTGAGGGTTGCCACGAAGCGCCGCCCCACCCTCTTAACCCGGCACCCCGTTTCCGGGGCCCGTGGTGGAGGAATCCGCCAGCCCGCCCCCCGCGACACTGCCCGCTGCGACGCCGCTCGCGGCACCGGCCGCGCCCCGCGAGGTCGCGACCCCGCGGGAGAAGGACACGCTGCGCGTCGAGGCGTTCAGCGACGGCGTCATGGCCATCGCGATCACGCTGCTCGTGATCGAGCTCCACGTGCCGGACGCCAGCACCAAGGACCTGACGGCCGCTCTGGCCGACGAGTGGCCCTCGTACCTCGCGTTCATCACGAGCTTCCTCACGATCCTCATCGTCTGGATCAACCACCACCGGATCTTCTGCCTGCTCGGGCGCATCGACGCCCCGCTGCTCTTCCTGAACGGCATGCTCCTGCTCGCGGTGGCGTTCATCCCCTACGCCACTGCCGTGCTAGCCACCCACATCCTGGGGCCAGAGGCGCGCACGGCCGCGCTGCTCTACGCGGGCACGGGCCTCTTCCTCGCGCTGACGTTCAACGGCCTCTGGCGGTACGCGGCGGGGGGCCGGCGGCTGATCCAGGAGAGCGCGCCGCAGCGGGAGGTGGACGCGATCAACCGCGAGTACTGGGCGGGCCCCATCTTCTACGGGGCGGCGGTGGGCCTCGCGTTCGTCTTCCCGCTCGGGAGTTTCGCGCTGTGCACCGTCCTCGCAGGGTTCTTCGCGGTGACGGCGAAGCTCTGAGGTGCGTGCGCGCGGCCCGGAGGAGACGTCTATCTGGCGGGCTCCCCGAGAGGCCTTCGCCGATGGCCGGAGCTCGCGGAGCTCGCCGATCCCGCCCCGGGGCCCGAGCCGCGGGGCCAACGGCCGCATGGGCCGTGTCGGCCCTGGCGGCCACCGCGCTGGCGGCCCGCCCTCACGCCAGCCGGATCGTCTCGAGGTTCTGCGGCACGAGCGCCGTGAGCCCGAATTTCTTGCGCAGCGTGCTCGCGAACTCGATGCACTTCGTCTCGTCGCCGTGGCCCACGAACACCGTCTTCGGCTTCGGGTGCAGCCGCCGGAAGTAGTCCATGAGCTGCTTGCGGTCGCTGTGCCCGGAGAAGCCGTCGCAGGTCTCGATCTGCATCTTGATCGGGTAGGAGATCTGCTTCCCCTTGTCGAGCAGGGTGAGCTCGTTCCAGCCGCGCTGGATCTTCCGGCCGATCGTGTTCTCCGCCTGGTACCCCACAAAGATCATCGTGTTGCTGGGGTCCGAGCACCAGTGCTTGAAGTACTCCATCACCGGGCCGCCGTTCAGCATCCCCGAGGTCGCGAGCACCATGATCGGCCCCTTCTCCGTGAGGACGGCCCGGCGCATCTCCATGTTCTCGACCTGGTTGAAGATCCGGTTGAGGAAGGGGTTCTCGCCCTCCTGGAAGATCCGGTTGCGCAGCGCGGTGTTGAGGAACTCCGGGTAGGCGGTGTGGATGGCGGTCGCCTCCATGATCATCCCGTCCATGTAGACGGGCAGTTCCGGGATCTCCCCCTTGGCCACGAGGTTCTCGATGACGATCATGACCTCCTGCGAGCGGCCGACGGCGAACACGGGCACGATGATCCGCCCGCCCCGCTCGACGGCCCGCTGGACGATCTCCCGCAGGTTGTCCCGCGCCTCGCGGCGCGTGGGCTGGAAGTCGTGGTAGCCGCCGTAGGTCGACTCGATGAGGATGGACTCGAGCCGGGGGAAGCGGTCGTGCGTCTGGTTGAAGAGCCAGGTGTCCTCGTACTTCATGTCCCCCGAGAAGACGATGTTGTGGAGCCCGTCGCCCACGTGGAAGTGGCAGGAGCTCGAGCCGAGGATGTGGCCGGCGTTCTGCAGGGTGAGGCGGACGTCGGGCGCGATGTCGGTCGTCTCCCCCCACCGCAGCGGGATGGTGTGGAGGACCATCTTGCGGATGTGGCCGGTCTCGTAGGGGGCTTTCCGGCCCTCGCCGAAGGCGACCTTGAGGTAGTCGATCATCAGCATGGACATGGTGTCGCGGGTGGGCGCGGTGCAGTAGACGGCGCCCTCGAAGCCGTACTTGAAGAGGAGCGGGGTGATCCCCGTGTGGTCGAGGTGGGCGTGCGTGAGCACGACGGCGTCGATCTGCTCGAGGGGCAGGGCCTCGGGCGCGTTGAGGTAGGGGGTCGCGTCGTCCTGGCCCCCGAACTTCACCCCGCAGTCGATGAGGACCTTCGAGTCCTTGGTGGAGAGGAGCGCGCAGGAGCGGCCGACCTCCCGGAAGCCGCCGAGTGTGGTGAGGCGCGCCCAGTTCTCGCCGTCGGACACCTCCCGGTTGATCTTCCGGCCGATCTTTCGCAGGATGTCCTTCCGGTCCTCCGCCTGCATGCGCAGGTACGCGCGGATTTCCCCGACGGTCTTCGACGAGATGGAGGGCGTGCGCTGGACGATGGGCGCCCAGCGCGTCTCGCGCTTGACCTCGTTCAGGTACTGGCCGTGCTTTCCGATCGCCACCCCGGGGTTGCGCGCCTCGACGGTGACCTCCCCGGTGGCGGGGTCGAACCAGATGTTCGTGATCTCGGCGTCCTCGGGGACGGCCGCGCGGATCTTCGCCTCGGCGTCCGCGGGCTTCATCAGGTCCTCCGGGTCGGGCCGGATGATGACGCGCCGCCGGAGGGTCTGCGCGAGCTTGCGCACGATGTCGCCGTCCTCGGCGAAGGCCTCGAGGTTCTTCGTGTAGATGACGACGAAGGGGCCCTCGAACTCGACGGCCTTGATCTCGACGCCCTCGGGGACGGTGGCCTTGACGGCGGCGGTGGTGTCCCTGCGGTACTTGTCGTATGCCATCGCGGAGCTGTCTCCTGGAACTTTTCGTGCCGAACTGCGTCGCCGCCGGGGGCCGGAGGGGGGGCGCGGAGCGCGCTCCCCCGTGGGGCCCCATCGGGCGCGCGCGGCTCGCGCGCGCCGGCGTAAGGGCCCGGCCGCGCGTGCGGCCGGGGAAGGGTGAATGGGAAAGGGGGCGCTACGCGGGGGCCGTGAGCCCCATCTTGTCGCGCCGCTTCAGGATCTCGTCGGTGTCGAGGCTGTGCCAGCCCTTCTTGTCGATCGTGGCCACGTCGATCCCGTTGCCGGAGGCCGCGTCCCGCTTCATCGCCGCGGTGATGCCCCGGATGGCGAGGTTCACGCCCTCATCGAGGCTGAGGCCCTTCTTGTAGTGGTCCTCGAGGACGCCGTAGACGAACGGCGAGCCGGAGCCCGTGGTAATGTAGTCGTCCCCGATCGAGCCGCCGGCCGCGTCGATGGAGTACGTGTGGCCGCCCTCGTCGTCGACGCCGCCGATGATGAGCTGGACGTAGTACGGGTAGTAGGAGCGCCCGCCCACGATGTTGGCCATGAGCGTGGCGCACGCCTTGACCGTGAGCGGCCGCCCGCGCTTGAGCCGGTAGAGCTCCGCCTCGGCTTTGATGTAGCGCGCGAGGAGCTGCGCGTCGCCCACGAGCCCGGCGACGGTGAGGCCGAGGTTCTTGTCGATCATGAACAGCTTCTTGGTGTCCTTGTGGGCGATCATGTGGCCTGCCGTGGCGCGGCGCTCGGTGGCCATCACGACGCCTTCCTTGCAGACGATCGATACGGTCGTCGTCCCCGTCTTCAGTTCGGTGGGCTGCTCCATAAGAGGTTCCCCGCAAGGCGCGAAAACGGGCGCCGGGGTATAATGACTGGATACCGCCAGTTTGCTTCCAGTATTTAACATCTTCCGGCCGGCCCGCGCGGGCCAGGGGTGCGCACGCGCGCGGCGGCCGGGCGCCTTCCGGCGCAGGTCTTTAGGGCCTCACCCGATCGGTCGCGCGGGGACCGCGGTCTGGTCTTTTACAAATACGAATACGACTGCGAGCTCTGTGGACACCTCTGGCTCACGACCCACATGCTCCTCGAGCCGGCGGCCTGCCCGCGTTGCGGCAACCGGGACGCGATGAAGGTGGCGTGGCGCGAGCTGCGGCCAGAGGAGCGCAGGCGCGCGCCCACGACGGAGCGCGGCCGCCGCGGGCGGCTGTAAGGCGCGGGGGGCGCCGTCACCGGCCGGGCCCGGCCAGCTGCTCGCGGACGGCCCCCTCGACCTCCCGCGCCGCGGGCGCGGGGTCCTCGCGGTCGAAAGCGATCCACGCCAGGCGCGGAAGGGCACCGCGCTCGGGGACGCCGCGCGCCTTGAGCGGCACGATCGGTTTCCCACGGGCGACAGCCAGCGAAGTCTCGAGCGCCACCCAGTCGGATTCCATCGGGTCGTCCGTGAGGACGGCTACAAAGAGGTCGCAGGCGGCGATCGCGTCGCGAGACCGGAGCGGGATGGGCCGTCCCCGCGCTTCCTCGGACTGCGCGCTCGTGGCGACCGCCACGCCGGCAGGCAGGGCCTCCCGGACGCGGTCCACGACGGCTTGGCTCGCTTCGTCGTGGCAGTGGGCGATGAACACGGTGGTCGGCGCAACCATCGGCGTGTCTCCGCAGCCCCTTCCCGTTGATCCGCGATAAGCCTTCGCACGCGCCGCCGGGGCGCGCGCGAGGCGCCCCCGCGCCCGCAAGACCCTTAATAGCCCACGACCCCGATGACGCCGCCCGATGGCGCGCGGGTCGCGGGATTCGCCGGCGGGGCAGGAGCCGGAGCGCCCGCCGGACGCGGGGTACAGGGACGAGCGCCGCGTCTCGCGCCGGCTCGCGTTCCTGGTGGACGGCGACAACGCCTCGCCCGAGCTCATCGGCGAGATGCTGGCGGAGGCCTCGAAGTACGGCTCGCTCGTCGTGCGGCGCATCTACGGCGACTGGGGCTCGACCCGGATGAACGGGTGGCGCTCCGTGCTGCGCGAGCACGCGCTCGTCCCCGTCCAGCAGATCGCGAACGTCGCCGGGAAGAACGCGACGGACATCGGGCTCGTCATCGACGCGATGGACGAGCTCCACGGGGGGGTCGTGGACGGGTTCTGCCTCGTGACGAGCGACTCGGACTTCACCCGCTTGGCGACGCGGATCCGGGAGGAGGGCCTCTTTGTCATGGGGATCGGCGCGGAGAAGACCCCCGAGGCGCTGCGGCGCGCGTGCGAGGTGTTCGTCTACCTCGAGAACCTGCCGGGCGCGCGCGGGCTGGACGACGATGGCGGCGGCGGGCGATCGCGCCGGGGCGGCCGGTCGCGCCGCGGTTCGCGCGGAGGCACGGGGCGCGGATCGCGGCCCTCGCGCACCGGGCGCGAGACCCTCGAGCGCAGCGGGGGCCGGCCCCGGAGCGACGCACTCCCCCTTCTGGGGCGCGCGCTCGACCATGTCGCCCGCGAGGACGGCTGGGGGACGATGTCGGGCGTCGGCAACGCCGTCCTCAAACTGGACCCCGCGTTCGACCCGCGCACGTACGGCCACTCCAAGCTGCTCGACCTCATCGAGGACATGGAGGACGACTTCGAGATCCGCCGCGGGGAGGGCGCGCAGAGCCGGATCATCTTCGTGCGGCGCGCGGAGGGCCCGCCACCCGGCCGGTCGCCGCGGCGGCGCTGACCCCGCCGGCCGAGAAGCCTGGCAAAGGGGTTATCTCCCGGCGCGCACGCTGCGCTTCCAGGCGCCGACAATGGGGCTCTTCTCACGCAAGGCCGCACCGCAGCCGGGCCCGACGGGCACCGGCTCGGTGCGCGTCCTGGATGTCGACGACAGCAAGACGACGAGCCCGCCGTCGAGCGCGCCCGTCTACATGATCCAGTTCATCCAGGGGCAGCTGAAGGCCACGGAGGCCGTGGACGCGGCCGCGCTCTTCGAGGTGACGAGCCCGCGGCCCCCGGGGACGCGGCGGTTCCTGCTCCGCATCCACATGGCGCCCGGCCACGAGGGGGAGATGCAGGCGGTGGCCTCGGGGATCGTGAAGGCGGAGCGGGGCTCCTTGCGCGGCAGCACGCGCGAATCCATCCTGCTCGACCTCATCGAGGAGCGGGCGCCGCTGCCCGCGACGCTCGCGGACGGCGCGAGGAACCCGAGCCTGATCTTCCGGCGGTAGCCGGATCGGCCGCCTTCCAGGCCCCCGGCCCGCGGCCGCCGACACGCCCCCGGGAGCGGCCACCTCAGTCGCCGAGCCCCAGCGACCGCGCGATCACGATGCGCTGCACCTCGCTCGTCCCCTCGCCGATCTCGGTCAGCTTGGCGTCGCGCAGGTACCGCTCGACGTTGTACTCCGTCACGTACCCGTACCCCCCGAAGATCTGGACGGCCTTGTTCGTCACGCGCGACGACACCTCGGAGGCATAGAGCTTGGCCATGGACGCCTGCGTCTTGAAGTCCAGGCCCTTGTCCTTCCGCTGCGCGGCGTTGAGCACGAGGAGCCGCGCGGCCTCGATCTCGACCGTCATGTCGGCGATCATGAACTGGATCGCCTGGTGCTCCGCCAGCGGCTTGCCGAACGTGGTCCGCTGCTTGGCGTAGGCCACCGAGTCATCGAGCGCCGCTTGCGAGAGCCCCACGGCCATCGCACCGATCCCGATCCGCCCGTTGTCGAGGACCCGCAGGGTGTCGGCGAACCCGAAGTCCACCTCCCCGAGGCGCTGGCTGTCGGGGACCTTGACCTTGTCCAGGACGAGCTCGGAGGTCGCCGAGCCGCGCAGGCCCATCTTGTGCTCGTCCTTCGTGGCGTGGAAGCCCGGCGTGTCCGTCCGGACAACGAACGCCGTGATGCCGTGGCTGCCCTTCTCGGGGTTCGTGGACGCAAGTAGCACGACCGCCTGGGCCTTCGACCCATTCGTGCAGAACATCTTCGAGCCGGTGATCTCCCACTCGTCCCCCCGGCGCACGGCGCGGGTCTTCATCCCCGCGGCGTCCGACCCCGAGCCGGGCTCCGTGAGCGCCCACCCGCCGATCCACTCGCCCGACGCGAGCCTGGGGAGCCACTGCCGTTTCTGCTCCTCCGTCCCGGCCACGTTGATGTGGCCGCAGCAGAGCGAGGTGTGGCCGGCAAGCGTGAGCGCGGTCGACCCGCAGCCGCGCCCGAACTCCTCCATGATGATGGCCCACTCGACCGCCCCCATGCCGCCCCCGCCGTACTCGGCCGCGACCGGCGCGCCCACGAGGCCTAATTTCGCTGCCTCCCGGAAGTTGGCCGCCGGGAACTCGCTCTCCATGTCGATGCGCTGCGCGTTCGGCCGCAGCTGGCGGTCGGCGAACTCGCGGACCATCTTGCGGACCATTTCCTGCTCGTCCGTGAAGGTGAACCGCGTGCGCGCACCTCCTAAGGGGGCAGGGCCCAGAGGACATCGCCCGCGGAGCGCAGGGCGACGGTCTCGCCGGCCTCCACGGCGCGCTCGACACGCGCGAGGACGCGGACGGCGGGCCTTCCCGGGGCGCCTGGGGAGATGCGCACGAGCGCGACGTGGACGGGCGGGTCGAACCCCTCGGGCGGGACCTCGATGGTGGTCCATGTCTCGACGACCCCTCGCGCCGCGAGCTGCGCGCCCGCCATGGGGCGCTGGCAGTCCGGGCAGTACCGGCGGGGCGGGTACACCTCGCGCCCGCACGCGCACTTCGAGCCGTCGATTCCGGGCACGGGGCGCGAAGCGGGCGGCGCCGATTTAACCCCTGGGGTGAGCGGCGCCGCGCGCGCGGAAGGCCCCTCACGCCGCAAGGCCCGATGGCGCGGCGGCGGCCGCCCGCGAGGCGACGTGGTGGACGAGGAAGAGGTCGGCCTCCTCGAGTTGGCCGCGCAAGATGCGCAGCGCCCGGTACCCGGCGAGCCGGGCCACGAGCAGCACGAGCGCGCCCGCGAGCGGCACCTCCAGGTAGAGCGCCGCGGGGGGCTCGCCGAGCATGCTGCCGGGCGCGCCGTAGGGCGGCGACAGGAGGGGCATGAGCTCGGCCGCCCGGCACTCGCCGAGCTCCTGGCAAGCCACGTCGAAGTCGAGGTACGCGAGCGGGGCGCCGACGAGGTACACGGCGACGGACGGCACCACCCACAGGAGCATGAGCGTGACGAACCGGCGGCGCCCGCGCCGGCCGGAGACGGGCGTGAGGTTGCGGAGCATCCCTGCCAGGCCGCGGGAGAACGGCAGGACGCCGAGGGCGGCCGCCACGACGCCAACCACGAGGGCGTAGGCCGCCGCGTCCGGGATGCGACCGGCGCGCGCGAAGGTCTCGGCCTGCAGCCCTAGGAACACGGCCACCGACCCCACGATGGCGAGCAGGACAGCGCCGCGGAGGACCCCGGCGAGCGCCGCATCCACCTCTCGCCGCTGGAGGTACCCGAGCTCGTCCCGACCCCGGTGCGCCCACCGCGCGCCCCGCACGAACTGGAAGAGGGCCCACAGCCAGAAGGCGAGGGTGGCGACCCCGAGGAACATCCCGGCGGTGCCCATGCCCACCGGCGCAATGACGCCGGCGAAGGGGAGCGCGAGCAGCACGACGAGCAGCAGGGCCGCGACGAGCGCGAAAAACTCCCCGAGCGTGCCCCACCGGGCGGCGTCCTGCCACAGGCGGAGGCCGCGCAGCGTGTAGCGCGCGCCGTTCTTCACGGATTCGAACGCCTCGGCGCCCTTCGACGGCGCGGGCCCCGTGCGGGGCCGAGGGCGGGCGGGGGCCGGCTCGTCTTCGTACTCCTCGGCTTCGGCCGCCGCGCCGGCCGGGGCCTTCGTGTGCTTGGGGGCCGCCCAGGCTCCCTCATCGACAGCGTCCCCTGCGCGCGCGCCCTCCACCGTCTTCCCCTCCCCCGTGGTCGGCGCACCCATGCATGAACGTTTCGAGCCCGGTGTCGGCCGTGCAAGCCATAGAAAAGACGCTTTTCGACGGGCCAGGTCGTCCGGTGCCGCTGGCCGCCTCACACCGGGGGCGGCGCCACGGGAACGGGCGCAGGCCCCGTGGCGTCGGGGTTGAACTGCCCCGTCTGGATCATGGTGCGCGCCCCGAGCTCGGCGTCCTTCAGCTGCATGAAGTACAGGTACAGCGAGACGATGGACACGATGGAGGCCAGCGACCCGAGCCCCTGTGTCGAGTCGAGCGCGAGGGGGTTGAAGATGAAGACGCTCACCACCTCGAGCACGAGCGCGAGGGCCGCCCCCGCCACCGCGAGCCCGAGGAAGGGCATGCGCAACCCGCGGCCGCGCGCCGTCATCAGCCGCTCCAGCAGGTTCTGCATCCCGAGGCCGAAGAAGACGACGGCCACCAACGAGAGCGCACCGGAAACGATGGCGGTCATGAGGAGGGAGTTCTGGAGCGCCACCGGGTCGATGGCGAACGTGAAGACGGCGGAGACGGAGAGGAAGACCGCGGAGAGGATGGCGGCGAGATATGTCACCATCCCGAACACGATGAAGTTCACGCCCTTCTTCACGCTGGCGGCGTGGGCGTTCCCGAACTCCATCCGGCCCTCGTGGAGCGTGTAGATGCCCATGAGGGCGAAGATGAGCGCGATGAGCCCCAGGATGAAGACCACGATCCCGAACGCGACGAACGTGAAGCCGATCCCGATGACCGTGGCAAAGTCGCCCCCGGTGAGGGCCCCCATCATGCTGATGAGGAGCAGGCCGATGAGCAGCCCCACGACACCGACGGCCATGGCGAGGATCGTCGCGATGCGCAGGCGGCCTAGCCCCTCGAACGTCTGCTTGCCCGGCTGGGGCGGCGCCATGTAGACCATGGGCGGCGGCGGGTAGGCGTACTGCGGGGGGTACTGGGCGGGGTAAGCCGGCTGCTGGGGGTAAGCCGGCGGCGGGGGGTACGCCGCGGGCGGCGGCGGGGGGGGCGGTGGAGGAGAGCTGCTCTGCGCCGGATAGGGTGGCGACACGCGTTGTGACCCCCGGGTCGGGGCGCACGTATCCGTGGGCGCGGATGTAGTTTTCTAAGGGCTCAGGCTGGCGTGCGTGCGGCGCCGGACCGTGATGGGCGGCCCCCTGCCCGCTCGGGCCGGTCCGCGCGGTCTCGCCTCCGTTGCCCCCGCGGCGCTGCGGTCGAGGAACGGAATGGCGCGTGGGGCGATGCGCGCCATGCATTGCGCCTCGCGTCTGCGTTGCCTTGACGCTCCCCGGTCGCGGGCTTCGAACCCCTTATATCCGGGCAGCCCGTCCGCGCCCCCGGGAGGCTCCTCTGATGCACGGCCCCGGCAACGCCCAGCGCACGTGCCGGAGGAGCCTTTGTCGGCACCGCCGGTAGCGGCGCCCGCCCGTGCCTGGCGCGGCGCGCACGGAGCGGCCCGCCGCGTTCCTTCTGAGCAAGGCGGTGAGGTACCATAGTGGCAATGGGTCTGACTGCAGATCAGAATATCGGGAGTTCGATTCTCCCCCTCACCACTCCTCCGCTCCCGGGCGGGGCCCTTGCGGGGGGGCGCTGACATGGGGCTGCGCCTGTGGAACACGCGGACGGGCGCGCTCGAGGAGTTCGCGCCCGCCCGCCCCCCCCGGGTGGCGATGTACGTGTGCGGGCTCACCCCGCAGGACTTCACGCACGTGGGCCACGCGCGCGCCTACGTGGTGTTCGACACGGTCCGCCGCTACCTGGAGTACCGGGGGTTCCGCGTGGTGTACGTGCAGAACTATACGGACATCGACGACAAGATCATCGCGCGCGCCCGCGAGGCCGGCGTCGAGCCGCACGAGCTCGCGCAGCGCTTCATGGAGGAGTGCGACTACGACTTCTCGCGCCTCAACATACGGAAGCCCGACATCACGCCGCTCGTCACGGAGCACATCGACGACATCGTCGCGGTGGTGGCCAAGCTCGTGGAGGGGGGGTTCGCGTACGCCGCCCCGGACGGCTCCGTCTACTTCCGGATCGCGCGCGCCCGGACGTTCGGCTCGCTGACGCACCAGAAGCTCGAGGCGATGCGCGTCGGCGCTCGGGTCGACCCGGACGAGCGGAAGGAGGACCCGATGGACTTCGCGCTCTGGAAAGCGGCCAAGGAGGGCGAGCCGTCGTGGGATTCCCCTTGGGGGAAGGGCCGGCCGGGGTGGCACATCGAGTGCAGCGTGATGGGGATGAAGTACCTCGGGCAGCAGCTCGACATCCACGGGGGCGGGATCGACCTGATCTTCCCGCACCACGAGGCGGAGGTGATGCAGAGCGAGGCCTACACCGGCAGGGTGCCCTTCGCGCGGTTCTGGCTGCACAACGGGCACGTGACGCTCTCGCAGGAGAAGATGAGCAAGTCGGTGGGCAACTTCCGGACGGTCCGGGAGATTCTAGGGGAATTCCGCCCGCAGGAGCTGCGCTTCCACCTCCTGAACACGCACTACCGCAAGCCGCTCGAGTGGAACCCGGAGAGCCTCTCGGGCGACGCGGGCGGCTTCCGGCGGATCGAGAAGGTGGTGCTCGACCTGCGCGCGCGCGTCCGGCGCGCGCGGGGCGAGCAGGACGGGCGCCAGGCGCGGGTGATGAAGGGGGCCTCGAAGATGACGCAGGAGGTGATGCGCGCCTTCCAGGAGGCGATGGAGGACGACTTCAACACGCGCGCGGCGATCGCCGCGGTCTTCGAGTTCGTGCGCGCCACGAACTCGTTCCTGGAGCAGGAGGCCGACCTCTCGGTCACGACGCTGAACGAGCTGCACAACACGTACACGGAGCTGCTCGGTGTCCTCGGCCTCCAGGTGGCCGACGACGGGTCGTCCTCGGGGCTGGCGGCGGAGCTCGTCGACTACCTGCTCGAGCTCCGGGAGCAGGCGCGGGAGCGCAAGGACTTCAAGGCGGCAGACGCCATCCGGGCGCGGCTAGCCGCCGTGGGCGTGGAGGTCGAGGACTCCCCGGCGGGCCCGACCTGGAAGCTGCGCGCGTGACGGCGGGCGGCTCGCGGAAAAGGGGGGGAGCGCGGGGTGACGGACTGGGAGGTGCCCGAGCAGCTGCCGCCCGGCGAGGTCGCCGGGCGGGTGAAGCGCGTGCAGGCCGCCATGGCAGCCGCCGGCGTCGACGTGCTGCTGGCCCAGCAGAACTCGGACATGTTCTACCTGACGGGTTTCGTGGCGCAGGGCGTGGCGGCGGTCCCGGCGCGCGGGGAGCCGGTGTTCTTCGTGAAGCGCCCGTTCTCGCGCGCCGCCCGCGAATCGGCGATGGCGCCGGTCGCGCGGTTCGAGAAGGACCAGGTGGCCGCGCTGCGCGCGCGGGGGGCGGACATCCCGCCCGAGCCCGTGGTCGGCCTGGAGCTGGACGTCCTCCCCTATGCGTGGGCCGAGCGCAGCCGGGCGGCCGCGGGCGTCCCGTGGGACCGCGTGAGGGACGTCGGCGGCCTCCTTCGCGAGGTGCGGGCCGTGAAGACGCCCTGGGAGCGGCGTCAGCACCGCCAGGCGGCGGCGCTCGTGGACAAGGCGCTCATGGAGGTGCCCAACCTGCTCAAGGAGGGGATGCGGGAGGTCGACCTGAAGGCGCGGCTCGAGCTCAAGCAGCGCGAGCAGGGGGCGCAGGGGTTCGTGCCCCAGCGGCGGTTCAACCAGGAGCCGTTCCAGGGCCACGCGCTGGCGGGCGCGACGGCGTGCCTGGCCTCGTACCAGGATTCGGCGATGGGGGGCGTGGGGCTCAGCCGCCGCTACCCGCAGGACGCGGGGCTGAAAAAGATCCGGCGGGGCGAGCCCGTGGTCGTGGACCTTGCCAACGCGTGGAACGGGTACCTGGCGGACGAGACGCGCACCTACGCGATCGGGAGCCTGCCGGCGCAGCTGCGCGACCACTACCAGGCGGCGGTGGACGTCCTCGCGTTCCTCCGTGGGCGGCTCGTGCCGGGCGCCCGGGGCGACGCGCTCTTCGCCGCGGCGGAGGAGGAGTTCGGCAAGCGCGGCCTCCTCGAGCACCTAGGGGGGCTCGGCGAGGACCGCATTGCGTTCATCGGCCACGGGATCGGGATCGAGCTCGACGAGCTGCCGGTGCTCGCGCGCGGCTTCGCGAACACCGTGAGCGAGGGGAACGTCGTGGCCATCGAGCCGAAGCTCGTCTTCGAGGGGGTCGGGATGGTGGGGGTCGAGGACTCGCACTTCGTGACGGAGGCGGGCGCGGAGGTCTTCACGAAGGCGCCCCTGGACACGTTGGGGTAGGGCGCGCCAGAGCGTCGGAGCGCCTGGATATCGCGGGAGTTTGCAACGCACTACTTCAGGGGCGTAGCCCCTTGGGGGGCGTCCTTCGGGTTGGGGGGACAGCGGGTCCCTGGGGGGAAGTACGAGGCGGTTCCCCCGAACCATGATCCAAAGACGCCGGGGGGAGATCGGCCGCGCACAATAGCGTACCAATTGCCCAACCGTCCAACCAACCTCTTTATATGGTGCTGGCGATTGATCAGGCGATGAGAATGCCCAAGAAGGCAGAGGCCAGCCAAGCGGTCGGAATACAGGCCGAGTTCGATAGGCTCCTCGAGGAAGCGCTCAATCAACCCGGTGTTGCAGAGGTTGCAGCGGTATTCAATCGAGTCTACCCCATTGAGGCGCAACTCGAGCACATGATGGCCGCGACGACCGCGCGGCCGAAGGCGACCAACTCAAACTCAACTCAGTAGCGGGCTGATCTGGGGGGTTGCAAGTGCCCGCATGGGGCGAAATCCTCAACGAGCTCAAGGCTGGAACGCCACCCGGGGGGTCGTCCCCTTTGACCAAGTTCGGCGAAAGTACCTGGTTGCTCTGGCAAGGCACACTCGTCGCAACACGATCTTCTATGGCACGAAGTGGACCGTTCCCGGCGTTGCTCCGCCTGAATTGACTTCCATCGGAGAGGAAGACGTCCAGGGGCTCATGACGGTCATCCACGGAATGGAAGGAGATTCCCTCGACCTGATCCTGCATTCGCCTGGCGGATCGGCAGAGGCAACGGAAGCCATTGTGACGTACATCCGCTCCAAGTTCAAGGACGTCCGAGTCATTGTGCCCCAGGCCGCCATGTCCGCAGCAACGATGCTCGCGTGCTCGGCGGATCGCATCACTATGGGGCGGCATTCGTCATTGGGCCCGATCGACCCGCAAGTCCTCATTCCATCGGGTGAGGGCCGGATGCTGGTCCCTGCATATGCGATCCTTGCGCAGTTTCGGAAGGCCCAGGAGGAGTGCAAAGACCCAAGCAAGCTCGCGTCTTGGTACCCTATGCTTTCACAATACGGGCCCGGACTGTTGGTGCAGTGCGAAACTCAGACAGCGCTCGCCCGGAATCTCGTTCAGACATGGCTTCGTACATACATGCTCAAGGGCAACAACCAGGCCGCGGAAACCATCGCCTCGACGCTGTGTGATCACAGCAGGTATGGAAGCCATGCTCGACACATCGGTCGGGATGAGGCACGAAGAATAGGACTCGTCATCGATGATCTGGAGGCAGATCAGGTGCTGCAAGACCTCGTACTCTCCTATTTCCACGCGACAACGCTGACGTTCGATGGGACCATAGCCGTTAAGATCTTTGAGAACCAGAACGGTCGAGCGTTTGTCAAGCATTACTTGCCGGGCGTCGCCAGGGCCCGGGCGCCGCCCGAAGTGGAACGTCGGGACAAAGGCAGCCAATAGGTGTGGGTAGGGCAAAGCCCCGCGGCCCGCGGGGGCGGATGAGGGGGAATGGGCTCTCGCGTTGGCGGAGGGGGTCGGCCGCCTTCCCGCGGCTCGTCATCGCGCGCAAAACGGATTATCGAGGTTCGCCATTCCCAGGCAAGAGGTCGGGCGCGTGGCGGCCAGGCGAAAGGCGGTCAAGCGCCGCGCGCGCGCCAAGAAGCGGCGGCCGGCGGGCGCGCCGTTCCAGCTGCCGGAGGGGTGGACGCTCGACCGGGGGGGCAAGTCGATGAGCTTCCGCGTGCGCACGGCTGACTTCCTGGAGGCCGTGGCCATCATCAACGCGGTGGCGCCCGTCGCGGAGGAGCTCGAGCACCACCCCGACTTCCACCTCGAGGAGTGGAACAAGCTCCGGATCACGACGTGGAGCCACGACGCGGGCGGCCTCACGGCGCGCGACCTACGCCTGGCGCGGCGCATCAACGAGGTGCTGGCCGGGCGGTGGCCGTCGACCGGATAGCGCGGAGGTGCCATCCATCTGGGGCCTGCGCGGCGGACGCGGGATCAGCACGGAGGGCGCCCGCCGCCGCGCGCGTGAGGAGGCGCAGCGGGAGTACGACGAGCAGCGGAACCTGCGGCCGGTGACCGATGCGCCCGAGGCGCTCGTGCGGGCCCTGGAGGCCGCCGCCGACCGGGTCGGCGGCGTCCGCTGGATCACCCTCGGCGAGTACCGCGACGACCACGGGGGGCTCTCGCGGATGATGGTGGGCGTGCGCCTCGGGCCCGGGGGGCCCGCGGACTTCGCAAGCGTGGAGGCTGCCGTGAGCGCCGCCGTCCGCGAAGCGCTGGCGACGGCCGTGCGGCTCGAGGTCGTCGAACTGGACGCGGACGTCGATGAGACGATGGCCGACGGGACGCCCAACCCGTACGTCGTCGTCCGCCGGCGCTAGGAGCGGGGGGGGGGGGAAGCCCACGGAGGGAGTTGAACCCCCGACCCTCTGATTACAAATCAGATGCTCTGCCGGGCTGAGCTACGTGGGCGCTCAAAGGGCGGCGAGCGCCGACGGGGCGAAAAAGGTTCGCTTGCCGCGGGCTCGCCCTACCCGATCTCTGTCGCCCGGGCCGCGTAGAGGTGCGTGCTCACGTTGAGCGTCCAGAGGGAGAGCGGCTGGGGGGCGAACCCGCCGTCGACGATCCCCCCGCCGAGCTCCACGGCCACGACCTCGACGACCCACACGCCGGTCCCCCTCGTGCCGACGTAGGATCCGCCGAGGCTGGCCACCGCGTCGGCGGCGGAGGCGGCGCGCACTTGGAGGTCCGCCGGGACGGGGTTCAGGTTGAAGGACAGCGTGACGTTGTCCACCGTCCCCCGCGCCGTGAGCAGGGACCCCTCGGGGGAGGTCACGCGCAGCTCGAGGACGTCGTTGGGCACGCCCGCCACGGGCAGGGGGTCGCGCCAGGTGAGCGTGAAGTTCGCGCGCGTGAGGTTGTTGAGGAAGACCTCGACGGTGGTGGTCTTCGTCTGGTTGGCCAGCGTGAAGTTGCGGATGGGGGGGAGCTGCGACCCCTGCTGCTCGAAGGTGATCGCGTACGTGTGGAGGTCCACGAAGATCGGGACGTTCTTGGCGTCCGACGCCCCGTGGTCGTCCGTGACGCGCAGGGCCACGGTGAACGTCCCCGTGTCCTGGAACTCGTGGGAGACGCGGGCCTCGGAGGCCACCTGCCCGTCGCCGAAGTCCCACGCGTAGGCCGCGATGCGGCCGTCGGGGTCGCGCGAGTCCAGCGCGTCGAACTCGATGGGCTCCTTGGCGAAGTAGGGGCCGTCGGACATGGAGAACGAGGCGGTCGGGGGCGCGTTCACGGTCACGTTCTGGACGTCCGCGTTCTGCAGGCCTTCGGGGTCGTGCACGGTGAGCGACACGGTGTAGGTGCCGGCGGCAGCGTACATGTGGCTGGCGGTCACGCCGGTGGCGGCGGCCCCGTCCCCGAAGTTCCACTGGTAGAGCGCGAGCTCCCCGTCCGGGTCGGACGAGGCCGACGCGTCGAAGAGGACCGCCTCGCCGATGGCGACGAGGTCGCTGGAGAGCGCGAAGGCGGCCACGGGTGGGCTGTTGAGGAGGGCGCCGGGGGCGCCGAGGCAGCCGGCGCTTGCCGCCGCGGCGGCGGTGACGATGGCGACGAGCCGGGCGGCGCGGGAGGAGGCCACGGCGTACCCCGGGCCGCGCCAGCGGGGGGCGGTCTATTCATAGTTTCCCTGGAGTTGGCAAAGCGATGCCAGACCCGCTGGGTGGGCGGTGGGACGCCGCGGCGGCCTACGACCGGATCGCCGCCGCCCGCGACCGGGCGCTCGGGGCGCCGTGGCCCGCGGTCGGCCGCTTCCTCGCGGGCCTGCCGCGCGGCGCGGTCGTGCTCGACGTGGGGGTGGGCAACGGGAGGTACGCCGCGCTCGCAGAGGCGTGGGGCTTACGTTGGCTCGGGGTGGACATCTCGCGGGAGCAGCTTCGGATCGCAAGGCTGGCCCTGCCCGAAGGCTCCGGGCTCGCACGCGCGGACGCGCGGCGGCTGCCGGTGAGGGGGGAGGCGGCCGACGCGGCGCTCGCCATTGCGGTGGTCCACCACCTGCCCGCGCGGGGGGACCGCGTGGCGGTGCTCCGCGAGGTCAAGCGGACCCTCAAGCCCGGGGGGCCCTGGCTGGCGAGCGCCTGGGCCGAAACCGCGGGGTTCGCGCGCGCCGGGCGGCCGGCGCCGGGGGGCGGCTCGACGGACGTGGTGATCCCCTATCATGAGGGGCTCCCGCAGCCGGTGGACCGCTTCTTCCACCTCTACCGCGGGGGTGAGCTCACGGCCGAGGCCGAGGACGCGGGGCTCGCGGTTGCAGGCGAGCGGCTCGAACAGGAGAACCGGTTTGCCGAGGGGAGGCGCTAGGGCTTCCCCGGGCGCTCCGCGAGCAACGCGGGCGTCAGGAACCACATCGCGAGCGCGGCCCCCGCCACCACGAGGAGCGCGAGCGCCTCGAGCGGCAGCTCGAACGGCACGGGCCGCTGCTGGACGGCGACCTCCACCTCCGCGGCAGCGCCCGGCGTGTGGACGCCGTCGACCTCCACGCGCAGCGTGCGCGTCCCTGGGAGCTCGTAGGTGGCACCCAGGCTCGCGAGGACCGCGCCGCCCGGCGGCAGCTGCGGGACGCTCGCGCGCGAGAGGACGCGGGTGGCGTCCTTGAGCAGGATCTCCGCGGCACCCGACGGGGCCGCGCCGAGGTTGCGCACGGTGACGAGCACACGGAAGTTGTCGCCCGCATGCACCGTCGCGGGCTCGATGCGGGCGCCTTCCACCACCAGCACGGCCGCGGCCCCGGAGAAGACCGCGCTGATCGTGGCCTGCTGGCCGCCGGGGAACGATGTCGCCGTGAAATTGTGCTGCCCCGCGCGGGCGGTCCACGTGAAGTTCATCACGGCGGTCCCCCCGGGGAGAAGCGTGAGGCCCTCGCGGGCGCCGAGCGGCTCGCCGTCGACGAAGACGTGGGCGGAGACCCCGGTGGCCGTCTTCGGCCCCTCGTTCGAGAGCTGGAGGAAGAGGAGCACGGGCTGGCCTTCGGCGGCGCCGGGGTCGGAGAAGCCGATGGCGGTGAACGCGATCGGCGGCCGGTAGCTGTAGTCGAAGAACGCGGCCGCCGCGCTCACGCTGGGCGGCTGGCCGACGAGGTCGGGGACGGCGTCGACGGCCGTGCCGCTCGCGTTGAAGAGGACGGCAGCGAGGCGTCCGGCGGCGAGGAAAAGGAGCGAGTCGCGGGGAGCCGAGAACTCGATGAGGCCTGCCGTGTCGTTGCGCGCGGCCGTAAGGCCGAGCTCTTGGAGCGTCCGGACCTTCCAGGAGGCCCCGTCGAAGTAGGTGAGCTCGGAGGCCCCGGGCAGCGGCCCCGAGAGGTCGAGGTAGATCGCGAACGTGAGCGCGGCGCCCGCGGGCAGCCGCACGCCGAGGCCGCGGGGCTCCGCGGGAGAGCCCGCCTGGTCCTCGCCGAAGAAGTAGAACGCGAGGGTGCTGTTGCCGGGGGCGCCGACCACCGTGTAGTTCGCGGCGAAGAACCAGTGCGAGGCGTTGTCGTCGGCCAAGAGGGCCGTGAGGTCAAGCGGCGCTCCGGCCCGCGCCGCCAGGTCGCCGAGGGCGACCACGTCCTCGCCGTCCCAGTCGTCGCCGTGGCCGTCGGAGCGGTGGGTCTCCTGGGCCACGGCCGACCCGGCTGGGGCGGCCGCGGCGAGGAGCAGGAAGGGGACCACCACGAGCGCCAGGGCGGCGCGGCGCGCGCGCGTTCCGGTCACGGCGTCAGGCCCCCCGCCGGGAGCTTGGCCGGCACGACGAGGACGACGAGCGCCTCCGCGGGGATCGACGAGGACGCCGGCTCCTTGTCCAGCGCGCCGGCCAGGTCGAGCGCCGCCCGCTCGAGCTCGAGCGCGCGTACGACCTCGCCGCGCGCGGCCTCGGGGCCTGCGAGCGCAAGCGCGCCCCGCGCGCGCAGCCGCTCGACGAACCCCTCGAGGAGCGCCTCCTGCGCGGCGTCCGTCCAGGCGTCCGCGGCGTTGGCGATCCCCGAGAGCGCCTTGAACTCGAACAGGTCGCCCTCCAATTGCACGGGCGGGCGGACGGCCTTGAAGTACGAGGACGAGACCGCATACGCCATCGGCCGGAAGGCCTTCTGGAGGGCGTCGTTCAGGCCGTAGTGCTTGATCCGCGCGAGGTCCTGGCGGAGGTTCGCGACGGGCTCGAGCGCGAGGGCCGGCGGCGGCCCCCGCGCGCGCGCGAACGCCATCCGGCTGCCCTCGGCCCGGAGGTCCTCGAGCGCCAGGTGCGGCCGGACCTCGACGAGGGGCGCGCCCGCCGCCGCCATGAACCCCCGGGCCGTGGCGGCCTGCAGCTCGTCGACCTCCCCGCCAACCACGGCGGCGAGCTCCTCGAACGCGTCAGCCGACGCGGGCGCGGCCGACGCCGGCCCCGAGAGCTCCTGCAGGCGCTTGGAGGCGTCGGCCACCGCGCGCTCCACGCGCGACGCGCGCTCCCGCAGGCGGGCCGCGTCCGCGGCCCCGGCGGCGGCGGCGGCGCCGGCCGGCACGAGGTCCTCCGCGACCCACATGCCGACGGTGCGCGCGGCGGCCACTGCCGGGTGGCCCCGGGCGGCGGCCTCGATCTCGGCAAACGGTGCGCCCCGCTCCACCTGGCCGGCGGCCGACGCGAGGAACGCGCGCAGGTGCCCCTCAAAGAGGGCGGCGTAGTGGGCCGGCTGCGACACGGAAAAGAACCTCCGGGGGGGCGCGCGGCGCGCCCATCCCCGGAGGCTGGCATTAAACTTGCCCGGTCGGGTTCCATCAGTGGACGCTGTCGATGCCGACACGCCCGCCGGAGGCCTCCGGCACCGCCTCGCGCGCGCCGGTGAGCTCCTCCCCCGTGACGCCGGTGAGCACGACCATCACCGAGATCTTCCCCTGGTAGTCGGGCTCGATGGCCGCCCCCCAGATGATCCGCGCGTTGCTCCCCACGCGCTCGCCGATCAGCGAGGCGACCTCCTGGGCCTCCTGGAGCGTCATGTCCGGCCCGCCCGTGACCTTGACGAGCACGCCGCTGGCCTGCGAGACATCGTACTCGAGCAGCGGCGACTGGACGGCCGCGTCGACGGCCTCCCGCGCGCGCTTGCCCGACTTCTCGGAGCTCTCGGACTCCCCGACCCCGACGACCGCGATCCCCGCGTGCGACATCACGGTGCGCAGGTCGTTGTAGTCCAGGTTCACGAGGCCCGGCTTCGTGACCATCTCGATGAGCCCCTTGATGGAGTGGTTGAGCAGCTCGTCGACCACGTGGAACGCGGCGTTGAGCGGCAGGTTGGGCACCATCTCGAGCAGCTTGTCGTTCGGGATCGTGACCACCGTGTCCGCGTTCGACCGCAGCCGGTTCAGCCCGTGGTCCGAGTTGTCCTGGCGGGACTTGCCCTCCGCCTGGAACGGCTTGGTCGCGAAGACGATGGTGAGCGCGCCGGCCTCCTTGGCCAGCTGCGCCACGACGGGGGCCGCGCCGGTGCCGGTGCCGCCCCCGAGGCCGCACGTGATGAAGACGATGTCCGCGTGCTCGACGACCTTCCGCAGGTCGGCCTCGGCCTCGCGGGCCGACTTCTCGCCGACCTGGGGGATCGCGCCCGCCCCGAGGCCCCGGGTGGTGTTCTTCCCGAGGAGGATCTTCTTGTTGGCGTGGACGCGGTGCAGGTGCACGGCGTCCGTGTTGCACGCGACGAGCTCCGCGCCTCGCACGCCGTCCTCCATGAGGCGCGTGATCGTGTTCGAGCCCCCGCCCCCGCAGCCGACGACCTTGATCGTCAGCGTGATCGACTTGAGGAGCTCCTCGAGCTCGGCGTCTTCGCCGCCCGGGCCTGCGTTCGTCTTCCCTTCCGTCTCCTTGTGCCGCGCTATCGCGTTCTCAATCAGCGTGTCCATCCCGTTCACCGGTCCTTGAGGCCGTCAGGGAGGCGCTCGCGCGCGACGGGCGAGACCTTGGGTGGCCCGTGAGCGGGCCGGACGTGGCCAAGGCTAGCGCCCGTGGCGCTTCAGTGCATCCCGCGCGCCCATCGCCCGTGGGTCTATATAATCCATTCGAGCGGCCAGGGGGAGCCAGCGTCCGGGGGGCGCCGCGCCCCCATGCGCGCCCGCGCGACCAGGGGCGCCCGCTCCGTAAATATTACGACGGCCCAGGTCGGCGCCCCGACGAGGGCCCTATGAATATCACGGGAGCAAGAGGACGGCCACAGGTTATTAGGCGATTGCACACGCTATGGTGCAGGGATCGCGAATGGAAAGCGCCTTGAAAGAAGTGCTGTGTGATGAGCTCAACTTGCGGATGGTATCCACGGTGACCCAGCGGCCGCGCAGCGCGCGGGAGCTGTCGATCGTGCTCGGGATCCCCGTCTCTCGGACGTACCGCCGGATCAAGCGCCTGGAGAAGGAGGGCGTGCTCGCGGTGCGCGACCGCGTCCCGTCCGGGTACGGCAAGCGCGAGAACCTCTACGAGTCGAGGCTCCGGGGCTTCGAGATCCGCTACGAGGTGGGGAGCCTCGAGGTGCGGATGGAGATCGAGGGGAGGGAGCCCATCGTCGCGCGCCAGGAGTTCCGGGAGGAGATCTTGGCGAAACTGAGCTCCCCGATGTTCGAGGCGCTCGGCGGGCCCGAGGCGGGCGATGGGGCCCTGCGGGCGGAGCCGTACGTCCGGGCGAGCCCGTCCGCGTGAGCGGCGGGGGCGGCGGGGGCGCTGGCGGCAAGCGCATAAGGGCGCGCCGCGTCCCCCGCCACGGGGGCCCCGCGCGTGGAGCTCGTCGTCCTCGGGTCGTCGTCGAGCGGCAACTGCGTGGCCGTGCGCTCGGACGCGGGCGTGCTGCTCATCGACGCGGGGTTCGCGCTCGGGAGCGTGCGGCGCCGCCTCGGGGAGGCGGGCGTCGGGCTGGAGGAGGTGCGGGGCCTGCTCGTAACGCACGAGCACTCGGACCATGCGCGTGGCGCCGGCCGTTTCCTCCGCCTCAAGGGGGCGGAGGTGGCGGCGGGCGAGGGCACGGCCGAGGCGCTCCGCTCGGGCCTCGGGCTCCAGGGCGTCCGCCCCCTACCGGGGGGAAGGGGGTCCTCGGTCGGCGGCTTCCGCGTCCGGCCGATCCGCGTCCCCCACGATTCGGCCGACTGCTCGGCCTTCGAGGTCGTGTCGGACGGTTTCCGGCTGCTCTACGCGACGGACCTCGGCGCCGTCCCGGAGGAGCTCGTCGAGGCCGGCGTGCGGGCGGATGTGGCGGTGTTCGAGGCCAACCACGACCGGAAGATGCTGTGGGAGGGGCGCTACCCGCAGTTCCTCAAGGAGCGCATCGCGGGGGGCCGCGGCCACCTCTCGAACGAGCAGGCGGGGGCTGCGCTCTCGAGGATGGCGCGCGGGCGGCTGCGCCGCGTCGTGCTCGCACACCTGAGCGAGCGCAACAACCGCCCGGAGAAGGCGGTCGCGCAGGTGCGCGCGGCCATCCGGGGTCGCGCGCGCCTTTCGGCGTATTCCGTCACCGTGGAGGCCGCGCCGAAGGACGGCCCCCTCGTCGTGCCCTTCCCGTAGCGCGGGCGTCGCCCGCACCGATCCCTTCCGGCCGACGGCGGAGCGAACGGTTAAATCGGCTCAGCCGGGATGCCCCGGGGCCGGTGGAGGATGGACGTCAAGGAGCGTTGGCGGATCGCTACGGCCGACGTCCCTTGGTCCGTGGCGGTCGCACGGGACGGGTCGGCCCTGGCCTTCGGCTCGTGGGACAAGAAGCTCCACGTGCTCGACCCCGCGGGCCAGGAGATCTACGCCTACGCCACCGAGGACTTCGTGAAGGGTGTGGCGGTCGGCCCCGGCGCCACGCTCGTCGTGGCGGGGTCGTTCGACAAGTACCTCTACGCGCTCACGAAGGACGGGCGGATGCTCTGGCGCTACAAGGTGGACAACTGCGTCCGCGCGGCGGACATGTCGGCCGACGGCGCGGTGATTGCGGCGGGCACGTGGCGGGGGTCGCTCTACCTGCTCACGCGCCGGGGCGACCTCCTGTGGAAGGAGCGGCTGGACCGCACGCCGCTCGCCGTGGCGGTGTCTGACGACGGCCAGCTCGTGGTGGCGGCGCTCGACGACGGGGCGGTGGTGGCGTTCCGGAAGAAGGGCGGGAAAGCGTGGGAGTACCGCGCGAAAGGGGCGGTGCGCTGCGTGGACGTCTCGCCGGACGGCAGCAGGGTGGCGGCGGGCGGCGAGGACGCGGCCGTCCATGTGCTCAGCCGCGACGGCGACCTGCTGTACCGGTACGACGCGAACGAGACCGTCGTGGGGCTGCGGTGGGTGGCGCTAGGTTGCGCGCTCGCGGTGGCGACGAACTACTCGTACCTGCACTTCCTGAACGCCGAGGGGGACGTCGTGCTGCTCCGGCATGCGCCGGAGGACCTCTGGGGTTTCGACGCGACGCGGGAGGGGACCGCCATCGTGCTCGCCACGAAGGAGGGACACGTGATCCTCGCGGACAACGCGGAGCTGCCGGCGCTCGTCGTGGAGGACGCGATGCGGCGCATGGCCATGGCCTCCGTGGACGGCGTGTCGCTCCAGGCCGCCGAGGCGATGGCGAAGGAGGCCCAGAAGCTGCTGGAGGGGGGGCAGGTCACACGCGCGCTCGAGACGCTGCGGCGCGCACAGTCAAGGGCGGAGGAGCTGCACGCCCAGGGGATGGCGCGGCGCGCGGACGAGGCGGTGCGGCGCGCGCAGGAGGCGGTGGACAAGGCGGCCGGCTTCGACACGCGGAAGGCGGTGTACCTCGTGCAGGTGGCTGAGCGCGCGCGGAAGGTGGGCGCGTTCGAGTCCGCGCTCAAGTTCGCGCAGTCGGCGGAGCAGGACGCGGGGAACGCGGTGGCGGAGGAGCGGCGGGTGCCGGAGGGCGACGACCGCGTGCTGCCGCAGGTCGCCGAGCCACCCGCGGCGCAGGGGGCCGCCGGGCGGCGAGCCACGGCGGCGGTGGCGGAGGTGCCCGTGCCCGGGGAGGCGGGGGGCGCCGACGAGCCCGCTGTGGAGGTGGAGATCGAGGTTGCGCAACGGGCGCCAGAACCCGAGGGGTGGCAGGAGCCCGACGCCGACGAGCCCGAGGCGGAGGCGCCCGAGGCCGAAGGCGGGGAGGACGAGGAGGACGAGGAAGACGAGGAGGAGGAGGAGGCGCCCATGGTCGCGGTGGCCGAGCCATACCCGGGGATCCGGGTATGGGAGGGCGCGCCCCACGAGGGGGGGCGGAAGGACTGCGGCGGGACGACGCTGCGGATCAACGGGGAGTGCGCACGGTGCTCGACGGTCGACGCGCTGCGCGAGGGGGCCGACGCGTTCAAGGCGGCCAAGCCCCGCCCGAAGGGCGTGCTCGAGCAGCTGAAGGACGCGAAGGCGGCCTGGGACAAGGCCGACTACGTGAGGTCGTACCGCGTGGCCATGCAGGCGCTCGAGGCGCTGGGCGCGAAGCACGAGGCGAAGGTCGTGGAGGAGGAGCCGGTGCCGAAGGCGCCGCGTGCGCCGCGCGCGGTGGGGTCGCCCCCGCGGCGGGGGGGCGTGGAAGCGGCTGGCGCGGCGGGGGGCGAGGGGAAGGGCGCCCGGAAGAAGCGACGCATCCTCCGGCGGTAAGGCCGCTCACCCGGAGAAGGGCCCAAAGCGCGCGCGCCGCTCGAGCGCCGCGACCTGCGAGGGGCGGATGATCCCGTACTCGGTGATGAACCCCCGGACGAGGCCGGCCGGCGTGACGTCGAACGCCGGGTTGGAGACGGGCGACCCGCGGGGCGTGAGCCGCTCGGAGCCCAGGCGCGCCACCTCGTCGCCGTCGCGCTCCTCGATCTCGATCCCCGCGCCGGTCTTTGTCGCGAAGTCGAAGGTGGACAGGGGCGCCGCCACGTAGAACGGCACGCCGCTCTCCTTGGCCAGCACGGCCTTCGAGTACGTGCCGATCTTGTTGGCGACGTCCCCGTTGCGGGCGACGCGGTCGGCCCCGGTGAGGACGAGGTCCACCTCGCCCCGCTGGAAGAAGTGGCCGGCCGCGCTGTCGGCGATGACCGCGTGGGGGATCCCCTCGCCGAGCAGCTCCCAGGCGGTGAGGCGCGCGCCCTGCAGGCGCGGCCGCGTCTCGTCCACCCACACGAAGAAGTCCAGGCCCTCGTCGTGCGCCACGCGGAGCGGCGCGAGCGCGGTGCCGTAGTCGACGGTGGCCAGCGCCCCCGCGTTGCAGTGCGTCAGGACCTTGTCCGCGTCGTCGATGAGGGGCGCGCCGTGGCGGCCGATCGCGCGGCAGCGCTCGATGATGGCGTCGGCGTAGGCGTCGGCCGCCGCGCGCGGGTCGTCCCCGCCCTCGATGCGCGCGAGCATCCAGTCGACGGCGAAGAAGAGGTCGTGGGCCGTGGGCCGCGCGGCCTTGAGGGACTTGGCGGCCGGCGCAAGGGGGCGCCGCTTCATCTTGGCTAGCGCGACCCCGTAGGCGGCAGCCGCGCCGATGGAGGGGGCGCCGCGGATGGCCATGTCCTTGATCGCGCGCGCGACCTCGCCCGGCGTCTCGGCCCGCACGAAGGTGAGCCGGTGCGGGAGCGCCCGCTGGTCGATCATCACGACGCGCCCGCGCGCGTCCATGGAGACCGCGCGGATGTCGCGTGTCCGGCCGCCGATCCTGACCTTCACGGCGGTTCCAACCCGGCGCGCCGCATTAACCGTTTGGGGGCGTGGGCGCAACGCACCGACGCGCGGTCGTGTGCGGAGGGATCCGCGGCCGCCTCCCCAACCTGTCGATGGTCCTCACGACGGGCTCGCGCAAGCGGCGCCTGCCGCCCAGCGGGGTTCGCCTCAGCCGCGACCCTGGGGGGCGGGGGCGGCCGCCCGCCGGCGACCATCGCGCGCCGGCGGTGCCGATGCGGGACCTCTGACCGGCACAAAGACGAGGGCGTACGCCTCCGGCCGGGCCTCCACCGCGTCCACCTGTTCGCGGGTCACCTTGGACGAGCCGTGGGCAAGGCTGAAGAAGCCCGCCTCGAAGTCGTAGTACCCCTGGGCCAGCTTGCGGGCCATCGTCGCTTCCCGCGCCCACGCGGGAGCGCGCAGGTCGTTCTCGGCCTCGAACCCGGCCGTGCGGGCGGCGAGCGACCCCGGCGAGAACGCGAGGTCGACGTCCGACCCGTCCGCCCACGCGCGCTCGACCTCTGCCGGAAGGTAGCCCGGCACGTCCGGCGGGACGTAGGAGGCCGCTGCGAGGGCCGCGCGCAGGGGGAGGGCACGCCAATGGGCGAGCAGCCGGCAGAACAGTCCGGGGTCCAGCCCCCCGAAGACCACGTCGGTGGCGTGCTCGCCCCCCGCCGGGTCGTCCACCTCGAACACGGTGCGCTCGGCGTGGACATGGAACCCCCCCTTGACCGAGAACGGCGCCAGGGCCTGCCAGACGTACCGGTGGAGGGACTCCTTGTACGCCTCGAGCGAGGCCGCGGTGAAGCCGCTCGACTGGTCGACGGGCGCCTCTAGCGCGACGAGGATGCAGTGTTCGCGGTCGGCCACGGGGAGCCCGGGAGGAGGCAGCCCCCCAAGCCAAGAAAAGGAATGGGTAAAGGTTCTCCGTTCGGTGGGACGCACGTGCCGCGGTGCCCAATCCCGGCGGGCCATGGCGGTCTTCGGACCAACGGCCAAGGCTTCCGTCACGGTCCTGCGGGGCTGGACACCGGTTCCCCTCGACGCGGCCGGTCGGGGCGAATTCCCGCGGGCCGAACGGCCGGCACGGCCGCGCGCGTCACAGCTCGACTTCGAGCCGCCGGAGGTACTCCCGCACCTCGGCAAGCGCGAGGTCCATCCCCTCGCGCTCGGGGATCGCCCCGGTGTAGAAGTACTCGCCGTGGAGCCGGTCGGCAAACGCCCGGAGCCGGTCCGACAGGTCGCGCCGGCCCGCCCGCTCCAGGAAGCGGTGTCGCGTCAGGTGCGCCCGCGGCCCGGGCTCGGGGAATTGGCCATGGCGCTCCATGGCCGCGTCGGTGGCCTGGAGGACGGCGAGCCACGCCTTCTCGGCCGCGTCGCGCACGCGGCGGGGGTCGTCGGCGTCGTAGCCCCCTTTGGCCTCCTCCTCGGCGAGCTTCAGGAAGGAGGTCGCCATGCGGTGCAGTTCCTGGGGTGCCGAGGATGTCGCCACGACCCGCCCTTGCGGGTGGGAGTTATGAACTTTCCTGGAGGATATGCCGGTTCTCTCACGGCCCTCCGTGTCGCCGCAGCCGTAAGGCGGCCCCGGCGAGTGTGGGCGTCGCGGCCCCGTCCACGCGCCGCTCACGCCGTGGGCGCCGGGGGCCTCAGGCTGTCCACCACGGCTTGGGGCGAAACGCCGACCGCCACGACCCCGAGGCCCTCGACGGCGCAGACCTGCCGCCCCTTGAGGGAGCGGCCGAGCGCCAGGAGCGTGTCGGCGTTCCCGAGGTACCCCTTGGGCGCGGCCAAGACCTCCAGCGGACGGCCGATGTCGGAGTTGCCGTCCACGACGGCAACCACGCGCGCGGCCGGGTTGACCCGCCGCGCGATCCAATGGACGGGCGTTGCCGCGGGCGGCTCGACGAGCCCGATGACGAGCGCCTGGTACCGGATGGGGTCGTACTCGTACACCTCCACGAGCGACGATTCGGGCGCGCTGCCCAGGCCATTCGGGCATGCGGCGATGACGAACCGGTCCTGGAAGGCCACCGACAGGCTGCCGGCGAGGGTCTTCCCCGGCAGCGCGTCGGCAAGGCCGCGCGCGACCGCGGCGAAGTCCGCGAGCGGCTGGGGGGCGCGGACGGGCTCGCGGGAAACAAAGAAGACGGCCATGGTCGGGAAGCGGACGGGGCCGCTGGAGAACCCAGGCGCGGATCCCGCCGAGGCCCCGGAAACCCGCGCTCGCCTCGGGGGCGCCCCACCGACCCCGCCCCCATTTGGCGGATCCATGGGGTCTGTTAGCGCGCTAACGGACTGTATATATATGGTCTGTTAACGGACTAACCATCGTTGGAGGGAGGCGGTTGGTACCACCCACGAGGCACATCGATCTGGCCTGCCCCCCGGTTTGAAGGATGGGTCCAAGCTGAGTTCCCGAACCGCCGATCCTGCCGCTGGCGATGCGGGGCGCCAGGCGAGGGTCTTCGCCGCCGTCGCGCGCACGCGTGGCGAGGACGCGCGGGGGTGGCTCGCGAGCAACGGCCTGCTCGATCCCCACGCACGGGTGCTTGCGGATGAAGCCCACGTGTTCCTGCCCCTCTCGGAGGCGTCCGTACCGGGCGCGTCGACCCCCCTGGAGGCCGCCGAGGCCGTCCCGGTGCGCGCTGGCGGCAGGGTCGACGGCGGCGACCTCGGGCCGGCCGCGCAGGCGTTCGCGACCCACTTCGGCGCGTCGTTCGAGGTCCGCGAGACGGAGGTCCGGACGCGCGACCGGGGGGCGTACACGGAGGTCGCGGACGTCCCGCCGGAGGCCCGGGCGACCCTGCCGCAGGGCTTCGACCTCATCGGCGACATCGCGCTCGTGAAATTCACGCCGGAGAACCGCCCGTGGGAGGCCCAGGTGGCCGACGCCATCCTGCGGTCCACGCGGGGCGTCCGCGCCGTGGCGGCCGACGAGGGCGTCGAGGGCGAGCGGCGCCTGCGGGCCGTCCGCAAGGTCGGCGGCGAGGGGCCCCTCACGACGGTCCACAAGGAGTTCGGCCTCGCGATCGAGGTGGACCTCGAGCGGGCGTTCTTCACCCCGCGACTCGCGGGCGAGCGCCGCCGGCTCGCGCTCGAGGTGGCGCCCGGCGAGCGCGTCCTCGACGCGTTCGCGGGGGTGGGCCCCATCACCCTCCACATCGCGCGCGCGCAGCCGACCGCGTCGGTGGTGGCTGTGGACGTGAGCGGGGACGCAGTCGCCATCCTCCGCGCCAACGCGGCGCGCAACAGGCTCGCCAACATCGAGGCGCACGCGGCGGACTTCCACGACTTCGCGCGCGCCGCCCGCCCCGCCTCGTTCACGCGGGTGGTCATGAACCTCCCCCACCGCGCGAAGGAGTTCCTTCCCGACGCCCTCCCCCTCGTCGTGGAGGGCGGGATCGTCCACCTCTACGCCATCCTGCCGCTCGAGCACGTGCTGCCGGAGCAGGGGGCGCTGCGGCGGATCGGCGCACAGGCCGGCCGCGAGGTGACGATCCTGCGCGCGCGCCCGATCAAGAGCTACAGCCCGAACGACATCTACGTCGCGTTCGACCTGCGCGTGCAGCGGGCGCCCCCCTCTCGGCCCGCGCCGGGGTGAGGGGCTCAGAGCTTGTCCTTGGCCTTCTTCGCCGCGTCCTTGGTCACGTCGACGGCCTTCCCGCCCACTTCTTTCGTCTTGGACCAGGCCTTCCCCGCGAGCGGCGCGCCCTTGTCCACGGCCTTGCCGCCCACGTCCTTCGTCGTCTCCCACGCCTTGGCCGCGGCCGGCTTCCCGACATCGACCGTCTTTTGGCCGACGGCCTTGGTCGTGTCCACGGCCTTGCCCGCGACACCCTTCAGGAACCCGCCCGCCTTCTTGCCGCTCGACGCCTGGCCCACGGGAGCGCCGCAGGCCGGGCAGTGCGCGGCGCCCGCGGGGAGCTCGGCCCCGCAACTCGCGCAGAACACCGGAATCACCGGCGCTCCGCTGCGCGGTACGGGCCATTAACGGTTGCGCCGCGGGCGCCCCGAAACCTACGAATAGCCCACGCCCGATCGGCCGCGCGGCGCCCCCATGTTCGAGTGGCTGCTCGCCGAGGAGGCGCGCCTCTGGGTGTTCCTCGTCGCGTGCGTCATCGCCGTGTTCCTCGTCGCGGCGGCCGCGCTCCTCGAGCTCTTCTGGGAGATGGCGGCCGCGGCCGTGGTGGGGCTCGTGGTGGCCGCGCAGTACGGCTTCTTCCTCGCGACGCTCGCGTTCGCGCTCCTCTTCGTCGCCCTCTACGAGTGGGGCGGGCGCAAGGTGCGCGTGCATGCGAGGTACCTCCCCGTGCGGTAGGCGGAGCCGTCGCCCCCACGTTTGATGACGGACCGCTTCCATGGTGGGCCGTGGCCGAGGCGTCGCTCGCCCTGCGGGAGCCCTACGCCCTTGCGACGACCCTCTTCTCCGGGCAGGCCTTCCGCTGGAGGGCCGCAGGCGACGCGTTCCGGGGGTGGGTCGCGGGCGAGCCTGTAGTCCTGCGGGCGGCGGGGGACACCGTCCTCGTGGAGGCCGTGAGCGCCGGGACGGCGGAGGAAGGCGCGGCCGCGTACCTGCGGGTCCGCGACCCGATGCGCGCCATCTACCGGTCGTTCGGGAGGGACCCGCCCGTGGCGGCGGCCGTGCGCCGGTGGCGCGGGCTCCACCTGCTCGCGCAGGACCCGTGGGAGACGACGGCCTCGTTCATCGCCTCGAGCGCGTCGAACATCCCGAGGATCTCGAGGACCGTGGAGGCCCTCTGCGGCCGGTTTGGCAAGCGAAGCCCGGGTGACGGGCGTGCGGGCCGCGCCTTCCCGACCCCGTCGGCGATCGCGCGCGCGCCCACGGCGGCGTTGCTCGCATGCGGCCTCGGGTACCGGGCCCCCTACCTGAGGGCGACTGCGCGCGCGGTCCACCGCGGCGACCTCGACCTCGAGGGCCTGCGGGCGCTGCCGACGGACGCGGCGCGGGAGGCCCTCGTGGAGACCCTGGACGGTGTGGGCCCCAAGGTGGCCGACTGCATCCTCCTCTTCTCGCTCGGGAAGGACGACGCGTTCCCGGTCGACCGGTGGGTTGCCCGGCATGTGGCGGCCCTCTACCAGAGCGGGGAGGAGATGGCGCCGGCCCGGGTGGCTTCCTGGGGCCGCGACCGCTTCGGCCGGTGGGCGGGCTATGCGCAGCAGTACCTCTTCCAGGACGCGCGCGGCGCGGGCGTCAGAACCCGCCCTCGATCGCGATCACCATGAACACCAGCATGAGCACCACGAAGAGCATCTGGACGTGCATGTAGACCGCGACCCGCGCCAGCTTTGGCTTGAGCGGCTCGGGGATTCCGGCGTCGGGCGGGGGGGGCGCTGCGGGCCGGTCCTTGGTAAGGCCCAAGGCGGCCGGCCGCAGGATCGCGATGCCAAACGCTAGCGAGGCCAGCGCGGTGAAGAGCGCGGCGAGCACCGCCTGGGTCCGGCCGAGCGCGAGCCACACGTTCGGGTCGGCGCCGTACTTGATGGCGAGGAACGCGAGTCCGGTGAGGATGGTCATCACGCCGAGCCCCAAGCCGGCCGCCGACACGCGGGGGGCAAACCGGCCCATCGGCGCAAGCTCCGCGAGCTTCGTGGACTTCGTCAGCATGGGCACGAAGATCATCTCCGTGACGACGTTCACGCCGAACCACGAGACGCCCATGAAGGCGTGCACGGCCCCCGCGACGGCGACCTCCAGGTCGTAGACCAAGGCGTCTCCCCCGCCCCGGGAGCGGGCGCCCCGCTATTTGGGCGTTTGCCGGCGCAAGGGTCTTGCGCCGGGACGGGCGTGCGGCGGCCGTGGCGGGCGCGCGCGTGCTCGGAAGCCCCGTGCTCGAGGGCGACGAGGTGGTGGCCTCCCGCTGGAGGCGGCGGTGGCGGGGCGTGCGCCGCCGGATCCAGGCGGCATTCCTGGTGGGCGTGGTCGGCGTCCCGCTCGCGTTCCGCGCGGCGGGCTCGACGGACTACGGGGGGCCGGTCGCGGGGTTCGCCGCGCTCGTGGCCGCGTTCACGGTGGCCCACCTGTGGGCGGGCGCCCGGATGTGGATGCGGCCGGTGCAGGTGTTCGACGAGGGGGTGATCGCCACCCGCGTTGCGCGCCTCGTCGCGCCGCGCGACTTCGCGCGCTGGACGCAGATCGAGGACGCGCGGGTGGAGCCGTGGGGCGCCTATGGCGAGCGCCTCGTCTTCACCTTGCGGGGCGGAGGCGCGCTCCACACGATCCCGGGAGAGCTCGACGCCGCGGCGGTGGCCGGTGTCCTCGGGATGGCGCGCCGCGGCTGGGAGGGCGGCGCGGACGGGGGTGCGGGCGACGCCCATCCATGAGGGCGGGACGCCCGTGGTGCGGAAGGCGCCGCCGGAGCGGCCGCAGCCGCTACCCGACGGCCCGCCGGTCTACACGGGCGACCCGGGCGTCGTCGAGGCGTGGCGCGCGCGCGCGAGGCGCGAGGAGCGGCTTGCGCGCGCGGGGACGCTCGGAATCGCCGTGGTCGGGGCCATCGCGGCGGCCGGTGGCGTCGCCCCCCCGATCATCGCCTTCGCGGCGCTCGCCGGCGCCGCGCTCCTCTACCCGCTCCTCGTCGTCGTGACCGGCTCGCGCGCCGCCCAGCGAGGCTTCGAAGTGCACGCAACGGGGGTCTGGGGCACCGAGCGCCGCCGCCTCCTCCGGTTCCGCCGGTTCGCGCCGTGGACCGACTTGACCATGGGGGAGGCGCGCGAGGTGGCCCCTGGGCGGTTCCACCTCCAGGTCGGGCTGCTGGGGGGATCCGTGCTCTCGTCGATCCCGGGCGAGCTGTCGCGGGAGGCCGTGGACTACATCAACGAGCGCGCGGCCGAGCAGATCCGGATCCGGTGACCCACGCGCCCGCGAAGGGTTTTCTGCCGGAGCCTCCTTCGCGGCCCCATGGCGCAGCTCGCGGTGTTCTTCGAGATCGACCTCAAGGCGCCCCCCAGCTTCTGCTACGGGTGGCTCACGGACTACCAGCCCGAGGACAGCAAGATCAACCCGGGGCTCACCTCCCGCAAGGTCGTCGAGCGTTCCCCGACGTTCGTGCGGCTGGAGGACGAGTCGCTGGGCCCCCCGCTCAACCGGCGGGCCGCTGATGTGCACCTCTCCCCGCCGGATGCCTGGGACGTGGCCGCGCGCGGGACGCTCTACGACTACGACCTCCACTACCGGCTCTCGGCCGTGCCGGGGGGCACACGGCTCACGATTGTGGGGACCGTCGACACGAAGCCGGGGTCTCCGTTCAAGACGCGCGAGGAGAACCACGCGCGGTTCGTGAAGTCGTGGGGGCTCTACAAGGCGGCGTTGGAGGAGGACCACCGGCGCGCATCGCCATAGGCCAGCAGCGCGGGGTCCTACGGCAAGCCCATGGGGGTCGCGGCCCCCGGCCCGTTCGGGGCGCCTCCCTCCCGGCAGCGTCAGCCGTCGCCGACGGGCGGGAGTCGTGGCCCTCCAACCTGACTGACGGCGCCGTCAAATCCCAAGTGTAGAGCGCCACCGACGCCGTGTACGTGAAGTCCTCCGGGTGGGTGGGGTTTACCTATGGCGCGATGAGGCCGACCCATACGTTCGAGTTCGCGTAGTCCCGCTGCGCGCGTTGGTCCGGAAGACCACCCACACTTGCAGGTTGTCGTTGCACCATTAGTCGTTCGAGTTCTGATGCCGGATGTTGGTCAGCCCGTCCTCGTCCGTGTCCTCCCAGGGCGAGGGCTCCGCCCCGCCGAGGAGGCCGTCGTCGTCCGAGTCCGGGTCGTTCAGGTCTGTGAGGCCGTCCCCGTCGAAGTCGTGCTCGATGAACCAGGCTCCGTTGCTGTACGCCCGCATGATCGCGTACTCCGCCCCGTCCGGGATCCCGTCGTCGTCCGAATCGTCGTCCAGCGGGTCCGGCTCATTCGCGTCACGGATGCCGTCCTTGTTCAGGTCCTCGCCCGATGACGCGTTCGGGCTCGTGCAGTTGCCGTCGCAAAGGCCGGTCGTTGTCCCTTGCCGTCGAGTTCAATGGACGCCCGCCATTGGCTCGAGTAGTCCTCATGCGCCTCGGCCGCCGATCAACAACAAGTCGAAGCGCCTGAGCCGCGGATCGATCGACATACGGAAATGCTCCAAGATGTCCCATCCAACGACTGGATGGGCTAGCGACGACCCCTCCGCCGGAACCCATACCTCGAAGTCCTCGATGGTCCAGCACGCCACGGCCGGGTAGTTTGCGTCCACAACCGAAATGTCCGCGGGGGCCGGGGACGCTTCGAAATCCGACCCAGACCCCTGGAGCTCTTCGCGACGGGCTTGGGGCGTGAGGCCCAATTCAAGAGCAAACGCTCGCGGCAAGAGTGTGTGGGTTGATCCGGTGTCAAGCACGCAGTTGAATGGAAGCGACCACGGTTGTCCTGGTCGTCGAACAACAACCGGGAGAAGCGGAACCAAGGTTGGCGGCGAGCCCTCCGCCTGTACGCCCCGAAACGGGAACGGGTGAAACCCGTGGGAAATCTGGCCCCGATCCACCCTCAATAGGCGAACGCCCCTGTGCGCGGGACAAGCGTCAGGATTACATCATCTTGGAGGCCCAGTGCTACCACGGTCTCCTTCACTTCGGTGTAGGTTTGACCCTCCGCAACGACATCATGACCCCTCGTCGCGACCCACTTTCCGCCATATCGGCCAATATCGAACACGAGGATCGATCCAGCAGTCCCCCTCTGGAGTGCGTTTCGCCCATTCCGACGCGCGCCACGGGAGCTTCGCGATCGAGTTGCCATGAGGACGTCTTCAACCCCGGTCACATACTAATAAACCCACGCTCGGACGAGAGCCACCGTGGGCCGGCGGAGCGGCCATCGCCCCAGGCGATGCACCTCGTCCAAGAGTCCGTGTCGTTCGAGTCCGGGTTCAGGTTGCAAAGGTCCTCCGCGATCGTCGAGATCCCGTCGAAGTCCGGGTCCATGTCGAGCGCGACGCGACCGTCGTACGTCTCCTGGTGGTTCTTCAGGAACGCCTGCTGGCTCCGATTCGACTCCGACCAGTCCCCCGGCGCGTTCGAGTCCTTCACGAACCGTTCGTACTGGGTCGGCCCCAACTGGAGGTAGATGTCGTACACCGACGACCCCTCCTCCTTCTGGAGCACCGCGTACCCCTCCGGCGTCGTCAGCGGGACGGGCGGCCGCTCGTCCCCGTTCGGCCCATAGGGGTTGTAGATTTGGCCGGCGCCTGTGGCGGAGGTCACCGTCGAATCCCACGTGTACAGCGCCACCGACGCCTGGTAGTCGTACACCTCCGGGTAGTACGGGTTCGCCGAAGGCGCGATCAGCCCGACCGACACGCCCGACCCCGAGTAGTCCCCTTCCACCGCGTTCGTCCGGAACACCACCCACACCTGCTCGTCGTCGTCGAAGTTGTCGTCATTCGAGTTCGTGTCCCTTATGTTGATCAGCCCGTCCTCGTCGGTGTCCTCCCACGGGGAGGGCTCCGCCCCGTCAAAGAGGCCGTCGTCGTCCCCCACCGCGGAGGGCCCCATCTCCTCAGCCTAGTACTCATCCACCGTGAGACCCGGCACGCTTCGGAAATGTTTCGGATTACCGGTGACGACCCTAGATTCCCCGTGGCGGAGCAATATCGCCGAGATGAGCAGGTCCATGAATGGAAGGGGGCGACCTTGGCGCGAGAGATGATAGTCGAGCTCGCCGTAGAGCACCGCGACCTCGGCGTCGACCGGCAGGATTACGAATTGGTTCGCAAGGCCCGCGATCTCGGTCAGCATCGCCGCCCGTCGAACCGAGCCAGCCGCTCCATGGTGCAGTTCTGCCATGTTGAGAGCGGTTGTTGTGAGCCGCTCGGTCTTGCGGTCCAAGCGCTCTAGGTATCGCGCGGCCTTCGGGTCGCCCCGAATGAGGTCGGAGAGGAAGGAGGTGTCCGCTCCGACCAGGGGATCTCACCTCGGCTTCAATCCGCGCCGGAACTCCTTCGAGGCCGCGTCGATGAGATTGGCCAATTCTGGATTCGGCTTGTGCTTCCGAAACCATGCAAGGACTAGTGCGGGGTCACCCCGCCTCAGGTTGAGTTGCACATTACGAGCTAGGCCAGGCGGCCTATTAAAGATGCGGTTCGGGACGATGTTGCGTCGCATGGGTCGAGGGGCCCAACCCGCCCTCCTGGCGCGTCCGAGTCCTTCACACACCGCTCGTACTGCGTCGGCCCCACCTGCAGGTGGATGTCGTTCACCGACGATCCCACCTCCTTCTGGAGGACGGCGTACCCCTCGGGCGTCGCAAGCGCCACCGGCGGCCGCTCGTCGCCGTTCGGCCCATTGGGGTTGTAGATCCGGCCGGCTCCCGTCAGCGAGGTCACGGTCGAGTCCCACGTGTAGAGCGCGACCGACGCCGCGCAGTTGCACAACTGCTGGACATGGGGGGCCGTAGACATGGCCATGAATCCGGTCCAGCTCCCCCCACGCTTTCGGTTCCACGTGCCTTCGTATCAAGCCATACCGCCGTCCCTACCTCCCGGAAGTGGATTCGGCGCCCGATCCGCGTCCCGCGACCGAAATCCGTCGGAACAATCCAATCGGGCCCCAGCTCAAAGTGAGATCCGGCCTTGGCGCGCGACCAGCCGATTGCATACGACAACGCGACCATGACGATTGACGTCAATAACATCAATGTCGACGCCTGGTCGCCAGGCCCCCAGAGAACAGCCGACCCAACCAATGCCACGGCCAAGATGGCTGCAGCGACCGGAGCGGCAGTTCCCATGAGTAGCGTCAGGTGTGGATGAGGAGGCCTAATGGGGATTCGAACGACGGCGTCATCTGCGGCATCATCCCCGATTGCTTATTCGCGTGGCGACCCTTCCCGATCTGACATCGCCAAACTTGTGCCTCCCGTTGCTCGGACTGTTTGAGCCCTCCTGCCAATCCCCCGCATCGTTGATGTTCCTTCGAAGTATCCTGCAATCAGGCATCAACACGTTGGTAGGGGCCTCCTCCCGACACGAAAGTTACCCGCAACGTCTGCGAACGCCAACTAGATCGTTTCGGTTGCGATTACGTACACAAAAGGCGCCGTTGGCCCGGTCTAGGCAGGCAGCGCTTTCCCCCATCCGTTTCGTGGGACTCTCGTGGACGACGGTGTTGGGCGCCCGCGCGGCACTGGCCGCGCCAGGCACCTGCAGCACCCCCAGCCGCCAATTCAGGGCAGAAGCCGCAACTCGATCAATCGTCGGCGTGGGTCAAGGGACGTCCGGAATAGCCCTAGTAGATCCCAGCCGAGCACGGGAGCTTCCAGCGAATCCTCCCTTGTTGGCACCCAGACGGTCATCGTTCCGACTTCCCAACAGGTGATCTCGGGGAAATGTGCATCGACGATCGCGAGGTCTACTCTGGCGCGTTCCGCGTGGAAGACGCCCCCGCCGCCCTTCATCGGTACTGCCCCATCCTGACTCGCGATCCCCAGATAGGATGCCATCGCCTTTGGCAGGAATGTGCGATCCGACCCCGTGTCGAGAATCGCGTCGAACGGAGAGGACCATGGCCGCGGCTACTGCCGAACCTTCATGGGCAGCAGGGGAAGGGTTGTGATCGTTCCCCCATTGGACTGAAGTCCCGAGAAGGGGAAAGCATGCGCGCCAAACGAGACCCGGTCGCGCGAGACGCTCAACGAGCCATCTCTCCCTTGGAGGGGACACGCGTAAGGATGACCTCGTCTTGGATGCCCAATCTCCGGACCTCCAAGTCGACGGCCGCGAACGATGAGCCCGATGCAACGACCTCGCCATGGCGTGTGGCGACCCAAAGCCCTCCGTACTTCGAAGCGTCGAACAGGCGAAGTGGCGCGGCGCCCGCGGGGCAACGCGATTGATGACGAGCGCGGCTGGACCGCGCTGAGGAACGGGATGCCATATCAGTACCTTGATTGAACGAGTACGCGTATTAAAAGGCCTCTCGTGGGCGCCATGGATGGCCAGGGCCAACGAGTCTCCACGTTCGGGGCGGTCATCGTCCATGTGAATCGCCACGCGACCGTCGTACGTCTCCTGGCGGTCCTTCGGGAACGCCTGATGGCTCCGGTTGGAGGTCGACCAATGCCCGACGCCATCCCGCCCTTCGTGAACCGCTCGTAGCGCGTGTCCGACACCTTCAGGTCGATGTCGTACGCCGATGACCGCACCTCCTTCTGGAGCGCCGCGTACCCCTCCGGCGTATGCAGCGCTACTGGCCCTACGCAAGGGGGCCGTTCGACCTAGCAGGGCCCGCCGCCCTACTTCCGCCCGAAAATCCCCTTCTTCTTCTCGCCCGCACGCTCCGGCCCGGCCGCGTACTTCGCGAGGATCTTCTCGCAGAGGAACTCGCCCACGCGCCGGAAGGATTCCTCCACGTTCACCCCCGTCTTCGCGGAGGTGTACACGAGCGGCATACGCTCGGACTCCGCCCACGCGCGCTCCTCGCTCTCAGCCACCTTGAACTGGCCCTCGAGGTCGCTCTTGTTGCCCGCGAGCACCCCGGGGATATTGCCGCAGAGCCCCCGCAGCGTCGCCAGCCAGTCGGGCACATGGTCGAAGCTCGCGCGGTTCGTGCGGTCGTAGACCAGGATGAAGGACTCGGCGCCCTTGAAGTAGACCTGGTGGGCGCGGCTGAACCCGTCCTTCTGCCCAAGGATGTCCCAGATGGCGAGCTGGAGCTTGATGGTCGTCTGCTGCGCGGGGTACTCGAGGTCGAGCTGCTTTCGCGAGGTCTTCGTCCCGATCGTGACGATGTACTTGTCGTCGAACTTGTCGATGACGAACTTCCGTACGAGGGACGTCTTTCCAACCGATCCGTCGCCGAGGAGTAGGATTTTCTTCTCGAATTCCAGGGCTTGCATCCTCCGGCGGATTTGGCGGTGTCTACATAAGGGTTCCGCGGGGGGCGGCGCGATGCACCGAGCCGGGCCCCGGGGGCAGCGCCGTCATTGCGCCAGGGCGACGAGCGTTGTCCTCACGAGCGCCGCACGGCGCCGGAGGTTCCGCGACTGGAACAGCGTCTCGGCCGCGAGCAGGTGGCGGCGCGCGTCGGCCGGGTGCAGCGCCGCCTGGAGGCCGTCCGCCCAGCGGAAGTGCGTCTCCGCCTGCTCGGCCACGTTGCCAAGCGCCTCGAAGAGCGCGAGGGCCTCCCCGAACCGGACCTCCATGGCGTCGAGCTCGCGGTCGGCCGACTCGACCTCGCCGCACGCCCGGAGCGCGAGCGCCTCGCACACCCGCTCTCCCGTGCGCCGCGCCACGGTGAGGGCCTCCTCCGCGTCGTCGCGCGCCTGCGCCTTGTCGCCGGCGCGGACCCGGGGCGGGACGGACTCCGCAAGCGCCATCGCGAGGAGCCGCATCTCCCCGACGGTGCGGGCCCGGCGGACGCACCGGTCGAGGGTCGTGAGCGCGCCGCGCGCTTGCCCGCGGCGCGCGAGCACGACCCCGATGACCCACTCGCTCCACGCGATGAGCCGGGGGTTGCCGATCTTCTCGGCGGCGGCATACGAGGCTTGGGCCTCGTCCATGGCGGGGCCAAGGTCGCCGAGGTCGGCGAGCGCGTTCGCGATGTTGAACCGGCAGCTGGCCGCCGCCCGCCGGTCGCCGATGCGCTCATTCATGACGAGCGCGAGGCGGAGGAACTCGAGCGAGCGCTGGGCCTCCCCGCTCTCCCCGAGCACCCCGCCGATGGCGGCGAGCACCTCGCAGACGCCCCTCCGGTCGCCCGCCGCCTCCCGGAGCCGGAGCGCCTCGTTGAGCAGCTCGAGCGCGCGCTCGTGGAAGCCGCGGTACCACTCGGAGAGCGCGAGGGGCATCAGCGCGTCGGCCCGCGCGGGGGCGTCCTCCGCCGGGCAGAGGTCGAGCGCCTGGCGCGCGGCGGTCTCGGCCTCCGGGTGACGGGCTAGGCCGATGAGCGCGCGGGCCCGCAGGGTGAGCAGTCGGCACGCGGCCGCCGGCGGGGCCCGGAGCAGGTTCGCCTCGACGATCCCGAGGACTTCCGCGTGGCGGGAGAGCATCAGCAGGACGAGCGCTTGGGAGAGGGCGCAGCGGTTCGGGTCCGCGCCCGCCGACTTGGCCCGGGCGATGGCGGCCAGCGCCTCCTCGTAGTGGCTGGCCTGCTCGAGGGCGTGCGCGCAGAGGAGCGCGAGGTCGCCTTGGTCCGCCGGCTCCGCCACGGGCCCCGCCTTCGCATAGAGGTGCGCGGCTTCGTAGGGCGCGCCGCGCTCCCCCGCCGCGGCGGCCGCCTGCCGCAGGTACGGGAGCGCCCGCCGGTCGTGCGCCTCCGCGAAGTGCTCCCCGATGAGCGCGGCCTCCCCACCGGCCGCCATGAGCGCCTCCCCCGCGGCGCCGTGGAGCAGGCGCCGGAAGCCCCCCGGGATCGCCTCGTAGGCGACCTCGCGCACGGCCGGGTGCTCGAACCGCCAGTTGTCGCCCTCGGGGACGACGACGCCGTGCTGGCGCGAGATGGCGCTGAGCTGGCGCGCCACATCGATCTCCGGCGCCTTCAGCACGGCGGCGAGCGTTTCGCCCCGGAAGGCAGTCCCGCAGACGGCGGCCGCGTCGACGAGCTCGCGGTCGGGGCGCGGCAGGGTCGCCAAGCGGCTCGCGACGGCATCGCGGATCCGCGTGGAGACCTCGAGGCGGTCTACGGGGCGGGTCAGGCGCCAGCCTGCGCCCCCTGCGGCCGCCTCGATGGCGCCAGTCGCACGCAGCTGGCGCAGCACCTCCCGCATGATGAGCGGGTTGCCGTCGGCGAGCTCCGCCAGCTTCTCGAAGAACTCCCCCGCGATCTCATGCGCACCGAGCAGGCCCTCGGCGAAGGCCCGGCTCTCCGCGGGGGAAAGCCGCCGCAGGGGGACCTCCTGCCCCAGGTCCTCCCGCGCCAGCGCGACGAGCGCCTCGCGCAGTTGCGGCCTCGACTCCCGCTCCTCCGCCCGGAAGGCGCCGATGAGGACGACGGGCGCGTCGCGCGTGTTGCGCGCGACGTAGTGCAGGAGGGCGAGCGAGGAGGCGTCGGCCCACTGGAGGTCGTCGAGCACGACCAGCAGCGGCTGTTTCGCGGCGCGGCGCCGGATGCCGAAGAGGACGTTGTCGAACAGGTTGTAGCGGCGCGCCTGCGGGTCGGCCGAGAGGTCGACGCCGTCGAAGCTCCCCGACTGGAGGGCGGAGGCGAGCGGCTGCGAGAGGTCGGCGACGGCCTTCTTGTTGCCGTCCCACCCGTCAAGGCGGGCGCCCGCGCGCCGCGACACGTCCTCGAGGAGGCGCTGGACTTCGCGGAGAAAGATCTCGGTCTCGCGCCCCTCGTAGACGGCGATGAGGGCGACCGCCTTCGTCCGCGCGATCACCACGCCGCGCCCGCCGCTCGCCAGGCGCAGCAGGTCGCCGTCCGCGTCGCCGACCCCCGCGGGGATGGCGTCGCGGACGAACTCGGTCGCGTTGCCGAGCATCATCGACAGGAGGGCGGGGTCCTCGGAGAAGCCGGGGCGCTCCGCGCGCGCGACGGGGAGCCCGGACTCGGACACGAGGTACAGGCCCTGCAGGCGCGGCGGGGGCTCCTCATGCAAGAGGTGGTCGAGGTGCAGCGCGCGCAGGGCCTCGTTCCACGCGTGGTAGAGGATGAAGGCCTCCATGAGGGCGACGCCCGTGCCCGCTGCGATACCCGTCGAATCGGTGGCGGCGGTCGCCTCCTCGAGGAGCCGTGTCTTGCCGATCCCCGCGGGGCCGCTGAGCAGGATCAGCGAGCCGCGGCCGGCGGCGCCGGCGGCAAGGGCCTGCCGGAGGATCTGGAGTTCGTTCTCCCTGCCGGCGAGCGGGGGGCGGGGCTCCACGGGCCCTCACGGGGCCGCCGGGTACTTGGAAACTCGCCCGGCTAGCGGAGTTGGCACTATGTCGGGGACGGCAGCCGCCGCACCCCGGCCTTGTCGAAGTCGTCGTCGAAGCTGAGTATCGTGGCATGGGGCTCCCCTTCCATGGCGTGGACGAACAGCGCATCGGAGAGGCTCAACGAGCCGTCGAAGCGGACGACAAGCGGCATGGCGGCGTCGAGTTCGGCCACGGTGGGTGCCCAAACGTCGGTCGTGTCCCGGATGGCGTCGTATGCGTCACGCGCGGCCCGCCCGCCGGCCCGTGAACCGATGACCGCGATGACCTCGCCAAGCGCCAGGGTGTGCGTGCGCCACGGCGACTTGCGCATGAGCCGGGGAGCCGCCCGCCGAGCGGCCTCGTGCCACAGGTCCCGCGCATCCATGAGCGCGACGAAGAAGGAGGCGTCGACGAAGGGCAACCCTCACATCTCCCCGCGCTGGGCCCGCTTCTTGTCGCGCACGGCGTCGCCTGCTCGGCCGCTCCTCACGAGCCCGACGAGGCCCTCCAGCGTGTGCCTGTGACGGAACCGCACGCGGATTTCGCCGTCGGCGGTCTCCTCCCAGACGAGCACGTCCCCCGGGCCGACGCCGTATTTGGAGCGGAGCTCGGCCGGCACCTGCGTCTGGTTCGCCTCGGTCACCTTTGTTTCTGGACACATACCATTCGAAAGTAGAATTACATTGTATTTGAGCATTTGCAATGTTCCCCTCCCCGCGCGGGCTCCGCGAACGCCCCGCTACGGTTACCCGCTGGAATACGGGGTCCCTTTCAGTCGAACTTCGGCGAGAGGGCAACGCGGGTGGACACCCACCCGCCCGCCCTGGCTACCGGCCAAACCAGGGCCTGCCCGTTGGGCGCTCATCCGCGCGCCCATGTGCTCTGCTTTCCTCCACCTTGACCCGCACAGCGATTCCCATCGACGGGGCGGCGGAGGTCGTCTCCTACGGGAGCCGCGTATTGCCGATCCCGGTGGGGCCGCCGAGCTTGATCTGCGAGCCGTTGACAGCGGCGCCGGCGGCAAGCGCCTCCTCTAGGATCTGCAGCACGCTTTCCCGCCGGGGGAGCTGGCGGCGGGCCTCCCCTTGTTCCAGGGCACGCCCGGCTCCATTGGCGCAGGTCCGGGCCTGGTCCGATCCGCCGATACGGGGCTCTGCATCAGCGACCGCCAGGACTCAACCTTCACTCAACCCCCCCGCGCCCGTTCATATGGCCGCGCGCTCGCTATGCGTCCGCTGACCATAAAAGGTGCCAGGGTGGCAGAGTTTGGCACTGCGCCTGATTGATGATCAGGCCGGCCCGACGAGGCCTACGCGGGTTCGAATCCCGCCCCTGGCAACCCTGGCGATCCAACGACAGCGCACGTCCATGATAAGGGTGTCGGAAGGGTGGCCTCGCAAGACCCCTAGGAGGCCCCGGCCACGCGCCCCGGGGGCGCCGCGGCCAGCACCGCGGCCGGTGGCGTCGTACTCCCGCTCCTCCTCCGTGTCGTGCGTCGTGGCCATCGAGGAGGCCCATGTGATCATCGTGGGGTCGGGAGGATGGGCTCCTGCCGACGGTGCGCGCCCGGCGCAACCTGAGCCGATTGATGCAGGACAACCGTGACGGTGGGCGAGGTGAACGACGGAGGTCCCTAAGTGACTGCTGCGCCCGGCCCGTGCGGCACGCCAGCTCCTGTACGGGCGGAGGCCACTGCTTTCGCTCTACCCTCCCCCCTCAGTTCATATCAGGAGGCGCACGGTGGGGCGTCTGCTCCCCATGCAATGGGCCAGGGTGGCACAGCTTGGTACTGCGCCCGATCGAAGATCGGGCAGGGCCGGCAGGCCTTCGCGGGTTCGAATCCCGCCCCTGGCAACCCTGGCCATCGCCTATGGGGCCCGGGTCTTCATAAGGCTGCCGGGTGCATCTCGGGCGGCGGCGGCGACCGGTTCAAGGACATCTGCATGCGGGTCAGGTCATGAGATAATCACGCACCCTATGATGGTCATCAACGGCCTGTCATATAGGTAGGCCGCCGAACACTGCCCCGGTAAGCCCCGTGCCCAAGGCCGTCTCCCCTAGGCCCGCAGACCCCGCCGCGCGCCCCCTCCCGGTGGGCGCCGAGGGGGACCTGTGCACCTACCGCGTCGAACGCGCCGAGAAGGGCTCGCAGCTTCGGCTGCTCTGCGGCGAGTGCCCGCTGCGCGACCTGCCCACCACGAACTGCTTCGCAAACCTCATCCGCTCCTTCCACCACGAGTTCGAGCCCGACACCGTCTCCCTCTCCGACTCGCTCGAGACCCAGTACTTCGGCCACTCGATCCAGGTGCTGCGCAAGATCTGCGAGATGGCCGACGAGGTCGACCGGATGGCCGCGCGGCGCCCGCAGGACGCGCCGGGGATCTCCCTGCGGCAGAAGGGGATGTGCCTCGCGTGCGAGCACAACCCGTCCCGCGCCTTCCCCGCGCTGAACACCGTGCTCCTCGAGGATGTCGCGCAGTTCCATGGCGAGTTCAAGGCCTCCGTCAACCGCCTCCGTCTCTTCACGCCGCCCAACGAGACGTGCCTTGGCTGCGCGTCGAAGTCGGTCGCGGACTTCGAGCACCTCTACCGGCTCTTCGAGCGGTTCGTCCGCGATGTGCTGCGTGACGGGTTCACGGTGAAGGTGGAGCCGCAGCAGGGGGAAGGAGGCGCGTCCCCTTGATGCGGGTGCGGCTTGATGGGCAACCGGCACCGCCGCAGGCGGAGGCCCCCGCGCCCGTCCCTAGGGGCGATTCCGAACGCCGGCTCCTCCAGGTCCTCGCGGGGCTCGACGCCGTCCTTCCGGACGGCACGGCAAGCCGGCAAGCGGTGTTCAACGCGCTCGCCTCGGGCCGCCGCGTGCGGCCGGGATTTGCCGACGCGTGGATCGCCGCCGAGGCGCCGGCCTCCGCGGAGACGGTGAAGGAGTACCGCACCTCGAGCGCGTCCGTACGCCTGCTCTTCCCGCGCGACGGGGCCGACTGCGTCTACTGGCTGAGCCCTGACGAGTTCTCGCTTCGCGCCGCGGAGCTCCAGCTGCTCCGCGACGCGATGGCGCACGTGCGCGCGGGTGGCGCGCGGGACGTCCGCCGCGCCACGCTCGTCCACCCTCGCCGCTTCGTGGAGGAGGCCGCCGCCGACTTCCTCCGCGGCCGCCTCCCGGCGTGCGGCGTGGCGGAGGAGCGCACCACACGGGCGGCGCGCCTCGCACGGGTGGTCGGGCGCTACACCGTGGGCCTCGGCGTCCTCGAGCACGTCCTCGAGGACCCCCACGTGACGGACATCTACAGCGACGCCCCGTGCGGTGTGGCGCCCCTCTACCTCTCGACGAACATGGCGGACGCCCGCGTGGGCGACCGGCTCGCGACGAACATCACGCTCGAGCCCTCGGCGCTCTCGGCGCTCGTCACCCGCGCGCGGATGGAGTCGGGCCGGCCGTTCTCCGAAGCCCGGCCGCACCTCGAGCACGACCTCGAGGAGTTCGGCGCCCGCCTCACGGTCATAGGCCCACCGGTCTGCCCGGAAGGGGTCGCGCTCGCGATCCGGCGGCACTCGAAAAACCCGCTCACCTTGGTGCAGCTGGTCGCGGGCGGGGCCCTGGCGCCTATGACCGCTGGCCTTCTGTCCGTACTGGTGGAAGGCCAGTGCTCCCTGCTCATCGGCGGGGCGCGCGGCGCGGGCAAGACGACACTGCTCGGCGCCCTCATGCTGGAGATGGACGCCGCCAAGCGCATCGTCACGATCGAGGACACCATGGAGCTGCCGGTGGCCGCGATGCGGCAGGCCGGGTTCCGGGTCCAGGCGCTGCGCGTGCGGTCGGCGCTCGGCGGGGAGGGGGAGGCGACCGCCGACGAGGCCCTGAAGCTCTCCCTGCGGCTCGGCGAGAGCGCGCTTGTCGTCGGCGAGGTCCGCGGGGCGGAGGCGCGCACGCTCTACGAGGCCATGCGCACGGGGGCCGCCTCGTCCGCGGTGATGGGCACGATCCATGGGTCGCCCGCGTCCGCGGTCTGCGCGCGCGCGATCCACGACCTCGGTGTCCCGCCCGCCGCGTTCGCGGCGACGGACGCCGTCATCATTGCCGGGCTCGTGCGCCCGGACGGCGCGCGCCGGCAGGTGCGGCGCGTGACGGAGGTGGCCGAGGTCGAGCAGCGCCGGGACACCGTCACAACCCGCGACCTGCTCCGGGAGGTCGGCCCGGAGCGCGCCCCGACGGCCGAATCGCTCGCGGTCAGCAGGCTGGTCTCCAAGGTCGCGGCAGCCTGGGGCGTCCCGACGGGCACGGTGGTCGAGGAGGTGAAGGCGCGGGCCGAGCTCAAGCTCCGGCAGCTCGCGCTCGCGCGCGCCCTCGACCGGCCCGAGTTGCTCGCGGCGGGCGCCAGTGTGGCGGTCAACGCCCGCTATGCGCGCCTGCGCGACGACGGGCTGCGCGGGCCCCCCCTTGTGCAGGCCGTGGTGGACGAGATCCGGCGGAGGTGGGCCTAGGTGGCCATCCCGGCGCTCGACGTGCGGGCCCTGCGGTGGCGCGCCGCGCGCCACGTGGCGCCCCGGGGGAAGCGGCGGGAGGAGAGCGCCGACATGGGCCCACTCTGCGCGAAGGGGCTCGAGGCCGTCCACCTCCTCGCGTCCTCGCTGCGGGTCGACCGGTCGCTCACGACGGCGGTGCGCTTCGCGGCCCGCAACGGGAGCGACGGCGTCCGCGAGGTCTTCGAGCGGCTCGAATGGGAGGTGCAGGTGCGCCACCATCCCACGGTCGACGAGGGATTCTTCAGCCTGGCGACGAGGGTCGGGCGCCAGGAGGGGGCCCTCAAGCGCGCGCTGCTCACGCTGCACGGCGCAGAGTCGGAACCGACGCGCGAGGGGCTGGAGCGCCGCCTCGAGCGCGCGCTCGACATCGTCCTCAAGGCCGACGAGCGGAGGCGCGAGTTGCTCTCGTCCACGCTCGAGCGGCCCGTGACGCTCCTGCTCGGCACGGGGGTCGTGCTGCCGCTCGTGCTCGTCACCCTCATCCCCCTGCTTCGCGTGGCCCAGCCCGCGGTCAGCCCGGTGGGGATGGCCCTCCTGATGCTCGTGGCCGTGCCGGCGCTGACCCTGCTTGGCGCCTCGCGAATCCTGGACCGCAACTCGCTCGGGGCCCCCGTCGCAGCGCGGGAGCGCCGGTGGGCGGTGAAGGGCGCGGCGGCAGCCGTCGCCGCGGGGGCCGCGGGCGCCGCCTTCGCGCTTTTCCTGCCCGGGGCCCTCCCCGTCGAGCCGGCACAACTTGCGGCCGCTTCGGCGGCCGCCGGAGCGGCGGTGGCCGGCACGCTCCTGTGGCGCCGGTCGGCCCCCGGGGCCTCGGCCCGCGAGGAGGCCGAGGCGGACCTCCCCGACCTCCTGCACGCGGTCGGCTCGAAGATGACGGCAGGCCGGCCTGCGGAACAGGCGCTGCTCGAGGCCGTCGAGGCAGCCGCAGGCAAGACGCTCAGCGAGCGGCTCCGAGGTGTCCTCTTCGATGTCGTCGTGGGCCGCCGCGACCTTCGCGACGCGATCGCGCGCGACGACGGGCTCCGCTCGTGCGGGCGCGCGGCCCCGGCGCTGCGCCTCATGGCGAGCGCCGCGCGCCGCGATGCGGCCGAGGCGGGCCGGGTGGTGCAGCACCTCGCGGAATTCGAGCGCATCCGCCTGGACGCCGCGACATCGCTGCGCGCGAAGGTGCGCTCCGTCGTGGAGACCGCGCGGACGACGACGGCCGTCTTCGCGCCGCTGATCCTGGGGATCACCGCCGGGATGTACGGCCTCCTCTCGACCGTCCCCATGGCGCTTGCCACCGGGAGCCGGGGCGCCCCGGACGCGGGGGCCGCGGGGGTGTTCAGCACGACCGTCGTGCTATACCTGCTCGTGGAGGCGGTCATCATGGGGTGGTTCGCGGCGCGGATGGTGGGGACGGAGCCCGTTGCGACGTTCGGCAAGGCGCTGGCCCGGGACATCCCGATCGCGATGGTGCTCTTCCTGGCGGCCCACGAGGCGGCGGGAGCGCTCTTCTAGGTTGGGCCGCACCTTTCCGGTGTCCGTGGCGCCTGCCGCTTCCCCGTCCCGCGAGGCATCGGCAACGGGGCGAGATGCAGCATGCGGGCGCTCGCGCGGCCCTGCTCCCCGTTCGGCAAGAGTATGTAGGCCGCAGGGCGCGATGGGGGGACCCCATGGTCAACCACAGGGCGGCCGTGCGCCACCTCAAGCGCAGCGACCCGGTGCTCGCTGCGGTCATCTCGCGCGTGGGCACCTGCCGGCTCGACCCAGGCAAGCGGCCGGACGTCTTCCACGCGCTCGCGCGGTCGATCATCTACCAGCAGCTGAATGGGACAGCGGCGGGCACGATCTACAGGCGGTTCAAGGGGCTGTACCCCGGCGCGGGGTTCCCAACCCCGGAGCGGATCCTCGCCACGCCGGTTCCGCGCCTGCGGGCGGCGGGGCTCTCGCCCCAGAAGGCGGGCTACATCCGCGACCTTGCGGCCAAGGTGGAGGCGGGCGAGGTGGACCTGCGGGCCGTGCGGCGGATGGGCGACGACGAGGCGGTGGAGGAGCTCACCAAGGTCAAGGGGGTCGGGCGGTGGACCGCCGAGATGGTCCTCATGTTCACGCTCGGCCGGCCGGACGTCCTGCCCGTCGACGACTACGGCTTCCGCCGCGCCGTGATGTTGGCCTATGGCATGCGGGGGCCACCGAAGGCGGAGCGCCTCGAGAGACTAGCGCGCCCGTGGCGGCCCTACCGGAGCGTGGCTACGTGGTACTTCTGGCAGAGCCTCGATATCGAGGTGTAGGAGCGTGGCCCCCTCGTGGGCGCCGCCCTCCAAGGCTAGTTATATGGCCATGCGCGCGCGTGTATAACCTAGGGGCGATCGGGCGTGCGGATGGAGAGCCCCGCGTTCGCCCCGGGCGCGGTCGTCCCGACGAAGTACACGTGTTCCGGGGCGGATGTATCGCCGCCGCTCATGTGGGCCGAGGCGCCCCCCGGCACGCGGGCTTTTGCCCTCGTCTGCGACGACCCCGACGCCCCGGCCGGCGTGTGGGACCACTGGGTCGCCTACGACATCCCGGGCGTGGCCGTCGGCCTGCCGGAGGCCGTGCCCGCGGCGGCGGCGCTCCCCGACGGCTCGAAGCAGGGAAAGAACGGGTGGGGGACCGTGGGCTACCGGGGCCCCTGCCCGCCGCGCGGGAAGCCGCACCGGTACTTCTTCCGTCTTTATGCGCTCTCCCAGCCGCTGGGCTTGCCGGCCGGGGCCACGAGCGCGCAGGTCCGCGACGCCGCGAAGGGCGCCACCCTTGAAACCGCCGAGTTGATGGGCACCTTTGCGCGCGCCTGACGCTAGGCCAACGCCGTGAGCAGGTACCCGGAGCCGACATCGATGGCGGACGACCGCTGGAAGCCCGCGCGCCGCGCGTGCCCCTGAAGCCCTTGCGGGTCCACGAGAGCGGGCCGGGCCCGTCCGTGGTGGAGCAACAAGAACTTCAGGAACCGGCCGGGCCCTTGCGTCTTGGCAAACTCGAAGATGATCATGCGGCCGCCCGCGCGGAGCACCCGGCGGATCTCCTTGAGCGCGGCCCCCTGGTCCTCGAAGTGGTGGAACGAGACGACCGCGGTCACGCAGTCGAAGTGGCCGTCGGGGAAGGGGATACGCTCGGCGTTGCCCCCGACGAACTTGACGGCCGGCCGCGCGGCCGCCCCGTGCCGCCGCTTGCGCTCGTTGGGCTCGAGGACGACGACCTCGCCAAAACCCCCACCGAACCGCTCGGCAAGCGCGCCCGTCCCGCCGCCCACGTCGAGGAGCCGCTCGCCCGCACGCGGCGCCACGGCACGCAGGATCGCCTCGGTCTCCTCGGCAAACACGGCGAGCCGCCGCCGGTCCTGCGACCGGAGCCACCACGACATGGCGCCGCCTCTCGTCCGCTACTTCGCGGCCCGCCCCGCTGCTTCGCGCGCGGCGATGACCTCGCGCACCTCGCGCGCGGCGAGCGCGCTCGTGTTCCCGTTGTCGAACGGTGGGCAGGTCTCGTTCACATCCGCCCCCACCAGACGCGGCGCGAAGTGGTCGATCACCGCCTTCACGTCGAAGTCCGAGACCCCGAAGGGCTCGGGCGTCCCGACCCCCGGCGCGATGGACGGGTCATGGCCGTCCATGTCGATCGTGAGATAGAGCGGCCCCCCCGTGCCAAGCGCCGCCTCGGCCTCCTTGATCGCCCACGCGACCCCCTTCGACCGGATGTCCCCGGCGCTGGCCCAGCGCAGCCCAAGCCTCTTGGCGTCCTGGTGCTCGTCGCGCTCGATCGACCGGATCCCGAATTGGTAGATCGCCTTCGCCCCGCAGGCGTCGGCGATCCGCCGCGCGGCGCACGCGTGCGAGTTCGGCGTCCCTAGGTACTGCTGGCGGAAGTCGAGGTGCGCGTCGACGTAGAGGCACTTGAGGCCCTCGTACTTCCGCTGGAGCACGCGGAACGCCCCCGGAGCGAGCGAGTGCTCGCCGCCGAGCAGCACGGGGAAGGCGCCCGCCTCGACGATGGCCCCCACCTCCCGCTCGACCTCCTCGAGCATCTCCTCGGGGTGGTGGTACTCGCCGGTGTTCCCGGCATCATGGACCGGGACCTCCGCGAGGTCGACCTCCCACTCGCTCACCCATGTCTCGAAGTTGTAGGAAGCCAGGCGGATCGCGTCGGGGCCGAAGCGCGCGCCGGGCCGGAACGAGGTCGTCCCGTCGTAGGGGACGCCGAGGACCGCGTACCGCGCGTCCGAAAGCGCCGCGCCCGCGTCGGCAAAGGTGCGGTGGGCGCCCAAGGACTGCCTCCCCCCGGCCGGGACCGGCGCGGCCGCTCAGTCGCCGCCCGAGAGCTGGGTGAGCTTCATCTTGCCCATGGCGGACATGTACATGCAGTCTTGGCCAGCCTTCAGCTGGTCCTTCCACTCGTCGTCGATGAGCATCTCGAAAGTCTGGTACGTCTCGAGGTCCATGATCTGTGCGTGGCCGCCTTGGATCGAAATGACCTGCCCCTTCCGCTTGTCGATCATCGGGACCTTCGCGCCGTGCGTCACGGGGTGCACGATCGACCGCTTGCGCTGGTCGAAGATCCCCATCACGTCCAGCCGGGCCTTGGCCTCGCCGTGCTTCCCCGGTTTCGACGTGGAGATGGAGAGGATCTTGCAGGGCTCCTCGTCCACGACAATGTAGCCGCCGACACGCAGCGACCGGATTTCGGAGACCGTCCAGGACATGGGAAACGCTGCGGGCAGAGCGGGAGTCCTTTATAAAGCCATCTGGCCGGCGGCGCGGCGAGGTTGGCGGCGCGAACCGTTTTGTCCAAGGCCACCATGGTCGCGCGGCCGCACCCCCATGACGACGCCCCTTGTCCAGGTTGCACTGCGCATGCGCGGGGCCGTGCTCGACTCGCGCGCGGCGGGCGGGTGGAACCGCGTGGTCGCGATGGGCGCGGACGGCACTCCGACGAAGCACATCGACGAACTCGCCGAGCGCGTGCTCCTCGAGGAGAGCGAGCGCGCCGCGATCGACGCGGACATCCTGAGCGAGGAGGCGGGGCTCGTGGAGCGCGGCGGCCGCCTCGTGCTCGTGGCCGACCCGGTCGACGGGACGCACAACGCGACGCGCGGGCTGCCCTTCTACTGCATCTCGCTCGCGCTCGCGCGGGGGAGCATGGAGGGGGTCGAGGAGGGGGTCGTCGTCAACGTCCCCACCGGCGATGTGTTCCACGCCGTCCGGGGGGAGGGCGCGACACTGAACGGCGCGCGCATCCGCGTGCGCGAGTGGGAGCGCGGGGGCGAGACGATGTCCATCTACCTCGGGCCGGAGGCGCCCGGCGCGGCATTCGAGCTCACGCGGTTCCCCAAGCGCGTCCGCAACTTCGGGGCGGCCGCCCTAGAGCTCGCGCTCGTTGCGTCAGGCGCGCTCGACGCCTACATCCAGTGGGGCAACCCGCTGCGCGTCACGGATGTCGCGGCGGGCGCGCTCATCCTCCGGGAGGCGGGCGGCGAGGTCTACGACCTCGCGGGCGCGCGGCTCGACATGCCGCTCAACGTGACGACGCGGAGGGACGTGACCGCGACAGGGACGGCCGACCTCGCGGCGGAGGTGGCCGCGTTCGCGCGCCGCGCCCAGAAGGGGGACGCCCTGCCGGGCGGGGAGGCGGTGGCATGACGGCCGCGAGGCGAAAGGGGGCGCGGTTCAAGCGCGCGGGCGTCGTGCTGAAGGCGTACACGGTGGGCCTCGCCGACCCGGCGCGGCAGGTCGTGGAAGTCCTCGAGGACCACGGGGTCGAGGTCGTGGTGGACGCGCCCGCGCGGGCGATTTTCCCGGGCGCGAAGTCGGTGCCGGTCGCCAGGATGGATGTGGACCTCGTGGTGACGATCGGCGGGGACGGGACGATCCTGCGCACGCTCCAGTCCACCGACGCCCCCGTGTTCTCGGTGAACGCGGGGATCATGGGGTTCCTCGCGGAGACGGCGCTTGCGGACGCCACGCGGGAGCTCAAGCGGGTGCTGGCGGGCGACTTCGTGGTGGACCGGAGGATGCGCATCGCCCCGCGGCTCAACGGGCGCGCGCTCCCCCCTTGCCTGAACGAGGTGGTCGTGCACACGGCCTCCGTGGGGAAGATGATCCACTTCGAGGTCACGCGGGGCTCCTCCACGATCCACCGGGTGCGCGCCGACGGGATCATCGTGGCGACCCCCACGGGGTCGACCTCGTACAACCTCTCGGTTGGCGGGCCGATCGTCGACCCGGCGGTCGAGGCGTTCGTGCTGTCGCCGATCGCGCCGTTCACCCTGGCGTCGCGACCGGTCGTCGTCCCAGCCACGTCCAAGCTGACGCTCAAGATGCGCGACGAGAAGGCGGCCGTCGTGGTGCTCGACGGCCAGAGGCAGCACGCGTTCAGGCGGCGCGACCGGCTCGTCGTTGTGCGCGCGAAGAAGGACGCCGAGCTCATCCGGTTCTCGCACGACTTCTACCGGCGCCTGCAGGAGAAGCACGCGGTCAACGCGTGAGCGGGGGCCGGCGCCGTGGTCAAGCTCAGGGTCCGGAAGGACGAGGAGCTGAAGAAGGGGCCGAAGGGGCCCGTTGCCGTCCGGGGAAGGGGCCGGTCCGTCTCCGAGGCGCGCCGGCGGATGGCTTTCGGCCAGTCGGCCCAAGCGATCCGGCGCGATGTCCTCGACACGATCATCGACGCGGCCAAGGAGGCGATGCCGCATGAGTTCGCGGCGACCCTGCGCGCGCGGGACGGCATCATCTACGAGCTCGTGTTCGTGCCCGGCACGATCTCCGGGCACACGTCGGCCCTGATGCAGTTCTTCCACCTGCCGTCGGACCCGGAGATCGTGGGGAGCGTGCACTCCCACCCGAGCGGGAACTACAACCCGTCGCAGGCCGACCGCGAGCTCTTCTCGAAGCACGGGCAGACGCACATGATCATCGGGTTCCCGTTCACGCCGGGGTCGTGGCGGGCGTACGACAAGGCGGGGGAGCGCAGGAAGCTGGAGATCGTGGAGTAGGCTCCCCTCAGGTGAGGATGAGCACCACGGGGTTGCTCTTCAGGATACCCGTCCAGCACGGCAAGCTTGAAGGCCCGACGCCGGTAGATTCGAAGGTGAGGAACATGATGTACGAGCCCGGTCCGACGAACGGGCCCTGCCTGCCTGTCGAATTGAAGAACACGGGAAACCCTTGCGTTGTCGCGAACGACTCGTGGGGCCCGATCTCCACGTACGTGTCCGACCACAAGGGCCAAGTGCGGGGCTGCACCGGAGGCGGCAGTGACCTTGCCTCCAACGTAGCCCCGTCGGGTCCTACGAAATGGAGGGTTAGAGACTGCCAGGCGGGGAAGTATCCGGGATTGACGCGGATGATGGTTCCGCCCCCGTTGCGCAGGACGTACTGGACGCTGACCGTCGAAAGGGAGTCGAAGGGACGTGGGGGTTGGTCTTCGTCAATGGTAAGCTCCAGCGATCCTCCACCGCCGTAGGCATAGCGGTAACCTCCCGACAGGGCAAAGGATGCCACGAAGGCCATGACCAGCAGGACGGCGAATGACGGCGCGGCCATCTTGTTTAGGCCATGCCAGCGGCTGCGGCCCTGCCGGAAAACGGCGACAACTCCGAGGGCCACCAGCGTCGATGTGACCCAGACGATGGGGTAACCGACGAAGAAGGCGGCCACCATGAGCCCCGCAAGCAACCCGGCGCGCAGCCCGATCGAGCCACTCTCGCTGTCCTCGCTCCGACTGCGGCCTGGGAGGGTCTCCTCGTCCTCGTGTAGGCGCTCCTGTCCCAGCACCGGTCCGACGAGGGGCGACCGGGCAATCAAAGTACCGTCAGCCGCCGCCTTGCCGTGTTCTCGCCCCCACTCGCCCCAGCCACGACCCCAGGCGGTCGAGGGCCGACAGCGGGATCGAGTGCCCTCCGTCGTGCTCGAGCCAAGTGAGATCTGCGCCGGCCCGCACCAGCCGGTCCTTCGCCTCGAGCGCCAAGTCGAACGGCAGCATGTAGTCGTTCTGCGCGTGGGCCTGGAACACGGGGAGCCCCTTGAGCCGCTCGGCGGGCGCCGGCAACAGGTCGTCCTTCGGGAGGTACCCGGAGAGCGCCACGACCGCTGCGAGCCCCGCGGGGCGCAGCGTCCCCTCCGAGAGGGCCATGAGCGCCCCCTGCGAGAACCCGAGGAGCACGATGGGCGCCCCCGGGTTCGACGCGCGCGCGTCCTTGACGAAACGGTCGAGGTCGCCGACGGCCTTCCGGTAGCTCTCCCGCTCGGGCCCCGCGCCTTGGACGAAGTCGTACCACGCCCACCCGCCGAAGGGCGTGCCGTAGGGCGCGCGCACCGAGAGCGCGTGCCACCCGCGCGCGATGTAGTCGACGAGGGGCAGGAGGTCGTGCTCGTTGGCGCCGAGCCCGTGGAGGAGGATGAGCAGAGGCGACCGCTCGGTCTCGCCGTGGATCTCCTCGTACGCGAGGAGGTCTTGCGCCATGGCGGGTCACCCGGGTGGTCATTCAGCGCTTCGAGAGGTGCGAGCCGACCCCGGGCCGGACCACTCGCTCGTTCTTCGGGGTCGGCCGCCGGACCTCGGGCCAGTGGCCGGCCTGCTGCTCGCCGCCCTCGCGGGCCGCCGGGAGCGCGTGGGAGTCGTCGATGACGAGGTCCGACCCTGCGAGCCCGGTGGGCGCGGCAAACTCGATCGGGATGTCGTTGGGGTCGAAGGAGTAGAGCGAGTGGCAGATGCCGTGGTCGATGACCTCGGAGACCTCGAAGCCCGCCGCCTCGAGGCGGTCGCGGATCCTCCAGAGGTCATCGTCCGACTCGACCCCGAAGGAGAGGTGGTCGAAGCTGAACGGGCCGACGACCGGCGCCCCGTGCGGCTTCTTCGGGAAGTGCTCGACATCGGGCCACTCGAAGAACGCCACGCCGGAGGTGCCGTCGATCGAGAAGAAGTAGTGGCGGAAACCGGGCTCCCCCATCGCCGCCGTGAGCCGGAAACCGAGGAGGTCGCGGTAGAACCGGATCGTATTCTCCATGTGGTTCGTCGCAAGCGCGATGTGGTGGACCCCGCGGTACTTCACGGGCGCGGCCCGCGACCCGGTCGCCGCTTCCCGCTCCGCCGTGGACTGCGTCGCCAACCGGTTCTCCCTGCTGGCCGCAGCGGTCTCCTCGTACATATGGAGGCGCTCCCACGGTGGTTCGTGGCTCGCCGAGTGGGCGCACCGCGCCCCTCTTATATCCGCCGTTACGTCCGACGGGCCATGGCGGGTGTTGGCCGCACGGCTTGGGTCACGGGAGGCGGTCGGGGCATCGGGCGCGCGTGCGCACTTGCGCTCGCCAAGCACGGGCACTCGGTCGCAGTGACCGCGCGGACGGAGGACGACGTGCGGGAGACCGCGCGCCTCTGCGACGGGGCCGGCGCGCGGGCAACCTACGCGACCGCGGCCGACGCGACGCGGCCGGAGGACGTGGGGGCGGCGCTCGACCGGATCAGCGCGAGCATCGGCTTCCCCGACATCCTCGTCAACAACGCCGGCCTGGCGCGCAGCGAGGCGTTCCTGAAGACCACCCCCGAGATGATGGAGCATCTCTGGCGCCTCCACGTGATGGGCGCGTTCCACACGACGCGTCTCGTCCTGCCGCACATGGTCGAGCACGGCTGGGGGAGGGTCGTCAACATGGGCAGCGTCTCGGGGAAGGTCGGCGCGAAGTATGTGGCGGCCTACGCGGCGAGCAAGCATGGGCTCCTCGGCCTCACGCGCTCGGTAGCGGTCGAGTTCGCGGACAAGGGGGTCACGGTCAACGCCGTGTGCCCCGGGTACGTGGACACCCCCCAGACGGACCACAACATCGACAACATCGTGCAAAGGACGGGGATGGACCGCGCCGAGGCACGCAGGCGCCTCGAGTCCATGAGTCCCCAGGGCCGGTTCACGCGGCCGGAGGAGGTGGCCGCCCTCGTCGCCTTCCTGTGCACGGACGAGGCGGCGAACATCAACGGGCAGGCGGTCACGATCGACGGGGGGGCCGTCCAATGGTAGCGCCGCGCCGCGTGGACCCGCAAGCGCTCGGGCCCGCGGTCGGCTACGCGCACGGGATGCGCGCGGGCGACTTCCTGTTCGTCGCCGGCCAGGTCGGCGGGTCGCCGCGGGGCGACGGGTCGTGGGCGCTCGAGGAGGGGATGGCGGGGCAGTTTGCCAAGGCGACCGAGAACGTGGTGGCGGTGGTCCGGGAGGCCGGCGCGCCGCCGGAGCGGATCGTCGAGATGACCGCATTCGTCACGGACATGGCCGCCTACCGCGCGGCCCGCAAGGAGATCGGGGCGGCGTGGCGCCGGGCGCTCGGCAAGCACTACCCGGCGATGACCCTCGTCGAGGTCCGCGAGCTCTTCGAGCCGGGCGCGCTCGTGGAAATCAAGGCCGTCGCGTACATGGGGTGACCGGGGTGGCGGACGAGGACCTCGAGGCGAGGGCCGATCCGCCCGCGCTACGGGACGGCGTCCGGTTCGAGCGGCGGGGCGCCGTAGGCCAGGTGACGCTCTCGCGCCCCGAGAAACTGAACGCGCTCACCTTCGGCTCCTACGAATCCTTGCGCGACCTGTTCGCGTGGATGCGGGCGCACGAGGAGCTTCGGGCGGTCGTGCTCACGGGGACGGGGCGCGGCTTCTGCTCGGGGGGCGACGTGGACGAGATCATCGGCAAGCTCCTCGAGATGGACGCGCTCGAGCTCCTCGAGTTCACCACGCTCACGTGCGATGTGGTGCGCAACATGCGCGAGTGCCCCCAGCCCATCGTCGCCGCGCTGAACGGGACGGTGGCGGGCGCGGGGGCCGCGCTCGCGGCCGCTAGCGACATCCGGATCGCCGTGCCAAGGGCGAAGATCGCGTTCCTGTTCCCGCAGGCGGGGCTCTCGTCGGCGGACATGGGCGCCTCCTTCCTCCTCCCGCGGCTCGTCGGGCGCGGCCGGGCGGCCGAGCTCCTGCTCACAGGACGGTTCCTCGACGCGGGGGAGGCCGTGGGCTGGGGGCTGTACAACCGGGTCGTCGGAGAGGACGAACTCATGAAAGAATCGTGGGCCCTCGCAGAGCGGCTGGCGGCCGGCCCCTCGGACGGGACGCGGGTCACGAAGCAGACGATGGATACGGAGCTCGGGATGAGCCTGCAGGAGTCGCTCGACCACGACGCGCGCGTGCAGGCGGCGCTGATGACGCACCCCGACTTCAAGGAGGCCCACCGCGCTTTCAGGGAGAAGCGGGAGCCGCGCTACGACTGAGGGGGGGTTGCCATAGGCAGGACGAGCGGCGCGCCATTCCTGGAACCCGCGCACGACCGCCTGCTGGCGCGGTGCCGGTCGCTGTCGCTCAAGCAGTTCTCGAAGCTGACCGCGCTTGCGGAGGACGACCGCGACGAGGCGACGCGCCGCGCGACCCGGGCGATGGGGCGCGAGGGGCTCCTGCGGCTGCTCACGGTGAAAGCCTACGGGGGCAAGGCGGCGAAGATCGACCACCGGGCGCTCGTGGCCGCACGTGAGGGGATCGCCTACGGGAGCGCCGTGGCGCATTCGGCCTTCGCGGTGCAGGGACTGGGGATGGTGCCGCTCACGCTGGCGGGCAGCGAGGAGCAGAAGAAGGAGTGGCTGCCCAAGGCGGCGCGGGGCGCGGTGGTCGGCGGCTACGGCCTCACGGAGCCCGGCGCCGGCAGCGATGTGGCCGCGATGACCACGCGCGCGAAGCGGGAAGGCGTAGCCTGGCGCCTGAGCGGCACGAAGGCGTACATCAGCAACGCCGGCGTCGCTGACTTCTACTGCGTGTTTGCCAAGACCGACCCGTCGGCCGGACACCGGGGGATCTCATGCTTCCTTGTGCCCGCAACTGCCCGCGGCCTGAAGGTCAAGCCGCTCCAGATGCTAGCCAACGTGCCCATCGGGACGCTCGGCCTCAAGGGCGTGAGGCTCCCCGCCGACGCCCTCATCGGGCAGGCCGGCACGGGGTTCTACACCGCGATGCGAACGCTCGACACCCTGCGCCCCACGGTGGCCTCGGCCGCCTGCGGCGTGGCCGCGCGCGCGCTGGACGAGGCGGTGAGGCGGGCCAAGGCGCGGAAGGCGTTTGGCAAGACGCTCGCGGAGCACCAGGGGATCCGGTGGAAGCTCGCGGAGGCGGCGACGGACCTCGAGGCAGCGCGGCTGCTCACCTACCGCGCCGCCTGGTTGAAGGACAAGGGCCAGGAGCGCGTGACGGTCGAGGCCGCGCAGGCGAAGCTCTTCGCGACGGAGGCGGCCTGGCGGATCGTGGACATGGCCGTTCAGGTCCACGGGGCGTCCGGGCTAGAGCGTGACAGCATCACCGCGCAGATGTACCGCGAGATCCGCGCGCTGCGGGTGTACGAGGGGACGAGCGAGATTCTGCGGGAAGTCGTCGGCTCGAAGGTCGTCCACGGAGCATGAGATCGCTCACGTGAACCGCGGCCTGTACTTGTCCATGCTCTCGTACGGGTCAGGCCACTTGAGCGGCCACCCCAACTCGTGCGCCGCGTGCCTCGTCCAGTACGGGTCCCACAGGTGCGCGCGCGCGAGCACCGCGAGGTCCGCGCGCCCCGCGGCGAGGATCGTGTTCACGTCCGTGTACGACGAGATGTTCCCGACCGCCATCGTCGCGACCCCCGCCTCGATCCGGACGCGCTCCGAGAAGGGCGTCTGGAACTGGCGCCCGTACACGGGCTTCGCGTAGGGGACGGTCTGCCCCGCCGAGACGTCCACCAAGTCCACGCCGTGCGCCTTGAACGCCTTCGCGTAGGCGACCGCCTCGTCCGGCGTGTTACCGCCCTCCGCCCAGTCGACCGCCGAGATCCGCACGGACGTGGGCTTCTCCTCCGGCCATGCCGCGCGCACGGCGTCGAAGACCTCGAGGGGGAACCGGAGGCGGTTCTCCACGGTGCCGCCGTACGCGTCCCCCCGCTTGTTCGTGAGGGGCGAGAGGAACTCCGCGAGGAGGTAGCCGTGGGCGAAGTGGAGCTCCAGGTGGTCAAAGCCCGCGTCGTGCGCCCACCGCGCGGCCTGCGCGTGGTCGTCGACGACCTTCCTCATGTCCGCCCGGGTCATCTCCTTCGGGGCGGGGTCCGATTCGGTCCAAGGGACCGCGGAGGGCCCGTAGATCGGCCAGCCGTGGTCCTCGTCCAGGTAGACGTTGTCTGCGACCCACGGCAACTCGGTCGACCCCTTGCGGCCCGCATGCCCCAACTGGATTCCTATCTTGGCGTCTGATCGCGCGTGCACGAAGTCCACGATGCGGCGCCACGCGTCGACGTGGCCCGCCCTGTAGAGCCCTGCGCACCCCGCGGTGATCCGCCCCTCCTCGCTCACGTCCGTCATCTCCCCCATGACGAGGCCCGCGCCGCCCACCGCCCGGCTCCCGAGGTGCACGAGGTGCCAGTCGTTCACGAACCCGTCCGTGGCCATGTACTGGCACATGGGCGACATCACCACCCGGTTCTTGAGGAGCATCCCGCGCACCTTGAACGGCGTGAACATCGGGGGCGGGGGCGGGTCGAGCGGCACCTCTACGCCGCTCTGCGCCGCCGCCTGGCGGGCGAACCACTCGTCCACCTTCCGCGCGTAGGCGGGGTCACGCTGCTTGAGCTCCCCGTGGGTCACGCGGAAGCTGCGCGTGAGCAGCGAGAAGCCGAACTGGATGGGGTCGTACCCGAAGTACCGCTCCGTGTCCTCGAACCACGTGAGGCTCACCTGGGCCGCGCGCTGGAAGCTCTCGACGACGGGGCGCCGCTGCTCCTCGTAGTGCGTGAGCGCCGTCCGGAGGTGGTGCGGGTGCGCGACGAGCGCGTCGCGGAGCGCAACCGCGTCCTCCATCGCCAACTTCGTCCCCGAGCCGATCGAGAAGTGGGCCGTGTGCGCGGCGTCGCCGATCAGCGCGACGTTCTCGAAGTGCCAGGACCGGTTGCGGATCACGGGGAACGATCGCCAGAGCGAGCGGTTCTTGAGGAGCTTGTGGCCCTTGAGCTCGTCGGCGAACAGGTCCTCGCAGAACGCGATCGTCGCGTCCTCGTCGTCCGCCTCGAGCCCCGAGTTCCGGAAGGTCTCGGCGGTGGCCTCGACGATGAAGGTGGACTGGCCCTGCTCGTAGCGGTAGGCGTGGACGCGCCAGAGGCCGTTCGCGTTCGCCCGGAAGTAGAACGTGAAAGCCTCGAACGGGAACGTGGTGCCCAGCCACACGAATTTGTTCGGGCGCCAGTCGATCGACGGCCCAAACGGGCCCTTCATCTTCTCCCGGACCGTGCTGTTCGCCCCGTCGGCCGCGACGAGCAGGTCGGCCTTCCGGTGCCCCTCGAGGTCGGAGACCTCGTGGGAGAAGACCTGGCGGACGCCGAGGCCCGCGGCGCGCGCCTGGAGGACATGGAGCAGCCTCCTCCGGGACATCCCGGAGAACCCGTGGCCCCCGGAGGTCAGGACCTGGCCCCCGTAGTGGATGTCGATGTTGTCCCAGTGGTAGAAGTGCTCCTGGACCTGCGCGTGGACCTCCGGCTCCGCGCGCGCGATGGAGTCGAGCGCGGCGTCGGAGAAGACGACCCCGAAGCCGAAGGTGTCGTCAGCCCGGTTGCGCTCGTAGACGGTGATCTCGTGCGACGGGTCGGCCTTCTTCATGAGGATGGCGAAGTAGAGGCCCCCGGGGCCTCCCCCGATCACGTCGATTCGCATGTCACCCTCGAGGCGCGAATCGCGGTCTCGCTTTAACTTGCTCGCTCGCGGCCACCCGCTCCCGACCCGCCGGAATCCCGGCGGCGAAGGGCTTTCAAGGGAGGGGTTCCCTGCCACCGTCGGCTCGAGGGGGAACGCCGCGAAGATGACGGGCCGCAGGTTCAGGACGTTCCCCGAGCGCTTCAACATGGCCGACTATTTCCTCTACGACCGGATCGATGAGGGGATGGGTGGGCGCATTGCGCTGCGCACCGAGAAGGAGGAGCTCACCTACGACGACGTCGTCGCCGCGTCCAACAAGATCGGCAATGCGCTGCGCCACATGAACCTCCGGCCGGAGGACCGGGTGCTCATCGGCCTGAACGACACGCCGGAGTTCGTCGCGACCATCTTCGGGACGCTGCGGCTGGGCGGCGTCGTGGCGATGGTCAACCCGCTGCTCACGGCGGAAGAGCTGCGGTACTACCTGGAGTACACACGCGCGAGGTTCTTCGTGTGCACGCCGGAGGTCGCGCAGAAGGTCGAGCCCTTTGCGCTGGAAGTGGGGACGCTAGAGGGGGTCTTCGTCGTGGGTGACGAGGTGGTGACCGGGGGACTCTTCCACAGCTACCTGCAGGCGACGATGGAGGAGTCGAAGCGGCTTGAACCCTACCCGACCCACCGCGACGACCCCGCGTACTGGCTCTTCACCTCGGGCACGACGGGCAGGCCGAAGGCGAACATCCACCAACACGGGGACTTCCCGTGGAATTGCGAGCGGTACGCGAAGGCCACGGTGGGCTACACGGGGGACGACGTGACCCTCTCGGTGCCCAAGCTCTTCTTCGGGTACGCGACCGGCTCGAACCTCTTCTTCCCGTTCGCGGTGGGCGCGACGTCGTGCCTCTTCCCCGAGCGGGCCACGCCGGAGGTGGTCTTCCAGAAGGTCGAGCAGTTCGCGCCGACGCTGCTCGTGAGCGTCCCGACGATGATCCTTGCGATGGTCCAGCACCCACGGCGGAACATGTACAACCTGGGCGGCCTGCGCGCGGTGTTCTCGGCCGGCGAAGCGCTGCCGGCCGAGCTCCACCGGCAATGGAAGCAGGCGTTCCGCGTGGACGTGCTCGACGGGATCGGCTCGGCCGAGCTCTTCCACATCTACATCACGAACCGGCCGGGCGATGTCACACCGGGGTCACTTGGCGAGCTCGTTGCGGGCTACGAGGCGCGGATAGTCGGGCCGGATGGCGAGGATGTGCCACGGGGGGAGACGGGGACGCTCCTCGTGCGGGGCGAGAGCGCCGCGAGCGGGTACTTCGAGGCGGCGGAGAAGACACGCGAGACATTCCTCGGCGACAACTGGGTGCGGTCGGCGGACCTGTTCCGCCGGGACGCCGAGGGCCGATTCTGGTACGGCGGACGGACGGACGACATCCTGAAGGTGGGGGGTATCTTCGTGTCGCCGATCGAGGTGGAGGACTGCCTGCTCGCCCACCCCGCCGTCGCGGAGTGCGCGGTGATCCCGTACACCGAATCGGGGCTGGAGAAGCCGATGGCCGTGGTGGTGCCGCGGGGCGGCTACGTCGGGGGCGAGGCGCTCGCCCACGAGATCGCGAATCACGTGAAGGCGTCGATCGCGCCCTACAAATTCCCACGGCGCGTCCGCTTCGTCCGGGCCTTGCCGAAGAACGACCGCGGGAAGGTCGAGCGCAAGCGCCTGCGGGAGGAGCTCGCGGCCGCGGGGCTCGAGGGGTCGCACGACACGGACCCGCAAGCGGGCCCGCCGGGGTGAGCAGGTGCACATCGGGTCCATGTCCTGGCGCGAGCTCGAGGGCCGGCTCGCGGCGGGCGACCCCCCTGCGGTACTCGTCCCGCTCGGCGCCGTGGAGGCGCACGGCCCCCACTTGCCGCTCGATACCGACTCGATCATCGCGACACACCTTGCAGGGGTTGCGTCCGAGCGGCTCGCCGCTGCGGGGGTAACGACCACCTGCTCGCCGTGCCTGCCGTTCTCCGTGGCGGCGTGGGCGGCGGGCTTTCCTGGGACCGTCTCGATTCGGGAGGACGAGGAGCGCAGCCTCCTCACGGAGGCGCTCGACGCGCTCGGGCGGCGCGCGGTCACGCGCGTGGCGTTCGTCAACCTGCACTTCGACCCTGCACACATGCGCGTGGTGCAAGCGGTTGTCGAGGAGCGGCGCGCGTCGGGCTTGGCCGGCCTCGTCTTTCCCGACTTCACGCGCCGGCGGCACGCCCAGCGGATCGGCGGCGAGTTCGCGACGGGAGCATGCCACGGCGGGCAATTCGAGACGAGCATGGTGCTCGCGGTGGAGCCGGCGAAGGTCGGGGCCGCCTTCCGGACACTGGCCCCGCTCCATGTGGACCTTGCGGCCGCCATCCGCGAGGGGAAGGCCTCCTTTCGGGACGTGGGCATGACGCAGGCCTATTGCGGCAACCCCGCGGCCGCCTCTGCCGAGGAAGGAGCGCGCCTGTACCGTGAGTTGGCTGCGATCGTGGCGGAGGAGTGCCTGGCCGCGTGGAGCCCGGCCAGCGCGCCGTCGCCCTAGGCCGCGGGCCGTAGCAGGGTGCGCCGCCCCAACCGCAGGCCCTGCCGGCGCAGGTCGGCCAGCAGTGCCCAGCGCGCGGACGGATCAGCGCCCAGCCGCTCCGGCGGGTGGAGACCCGGCTCGAGGAGCCGCCCGTTGGCAAGTGCGCGCGCGGCCGCTGCGGCCGTGAAGGCCGTGGTGCGGCTCATCGCCGTAAGGCCGGCGCGGCCAGTATCGAAGAGGCGGTAGCCGGCGCGCCGGCCGGCGCGTCTCCCGTGGACCTCCATGAGCAGGAGGTCCGGGTGCTCCAGGCCGGGGAACGCCTCGTCGAGCGCGGTGGCGGTAAGGAGCGCGGGCGCCGCTCCTCCCCGGCCCGACGCGAGCAGCCCTGCGGCGCGCAGGCGCCGCATCTCGCGGAGGTGGCCGGGCCAGCGGAGAGTGAGTTCGATCATGTCGCGGCACTCGGGGAACGATGTGAGCAGCGTGCGCAACCCGTCCGAGGGAAATGCCTCTAGCCCTCCGACCCGCGCGTCTCGAAGGCGTTTCTGGTGGCGCGGCGCAAGGGGGTCCAACCGTCCGTCGCGGCCGTGCCGCCGCAAGCGCGCCGGCCGCGTGTATTCGCTGATGAGGTCTACGGGGTTGAAGTAGACCGCATGGCGGAATGCGCCGGGGGGGGCCGTGCGCGGGAGCCCGCCCACATACACGGTCAGGCGGTCGAGGCCACCCAACTCGCCGTGGAGGGCCGCGGCCAGGACGTGGCTAAGGCCGGGCGCAACCCCCATATCGCGCAGGACGACTGCGCCCGACCGCCGGGCGGCGCGGTGAAGCCCCGGAAGCACCGGCTCCGGGACGAAACTCATGTCCGCCACGCGGGCGCCCGCGCGCGCAAGCCGAGCGACGGCGGCGTCGGCCAAGTCACCTGGCAAGGCCACAACGCACGCGTCGGCGTCTGCAGCCAAGCGGCCGACTTTTGGCGAGGTGGCATCCACCTGCAGCCAACGGAAACGCGCCCCCGCGGGCGCCGGCCTCGAATCGACGACCGCCACGCTGGGTCTCCCCGGGCCGCTTCGCAGCGCGCGCGCGGCGACAAGGCCCTGCGTCCCTCCGCCCACCACGAGGTACGACCGGCCCATGGCGGGCGAAAGCCGCTCCCGCGCAATTAATGGGCGCCGCCGCAATGCTCCGGATCGGCCCTATCGCCGGAGCTGACGCCTCGAGAGGATGTACGCCACGACCGCCACGAGGATCACGACCACCAAGATCGCCTCGAGCGCGAGCCCGCCCCGGGGCGGTTGGCCGTCGGGAGGCGCGGTCGAGGGGATTACGACGGCGGTGAACACCACGTCCTCGTAGTTGTCGGCAGGGCCCGGCCCCGAGGCGCGCAGCGTGAATGTCCGGTTGCCCGCCTCCGTCGGCGTGCCGGTGAGCGCGCCCGCCTCCGTGAGGACAAGGCCCGGGGGCAACTCGCCCGCAGCGACGGAAAACGTGAGGGAGTAGGAGGCGTCGGGGAGCACGAGCGGCTCCAACGCCGCCACCCCTACCTCGAAGGTCGGAAGGGCACGCGCAACCACATCGACGCGAGGGATCTCGATCGTGAACGTGACGTTCGCGGTTGCAGGCTCGGCGGCGGAGTCCACCGCGGACACGCGTACGGAAAAGCGGCCGATGGCTGATGGCTCCCCCGTGATGTTGCCCGCCTCGTCGATTGCGAGCCCCGCCGGCAACCCTTCGGCGGCCCATGCAAGCGGCTGCACGACGTTCTCGCCCGTCCAGTGCACTTGCACGGCCGTCATGGGGGCACCGGCAAGCGCGAAGACGTTGCCCACCGGAAGCAGCGTGAGGCTGTGGGGGAGCGGCCGGACCGAAATCGTGAAGGTCGCGTTTGCCGTCAGGTTAAAGGAGTCTACGACGCCGACCGTGAACGTGAAGTTGCCCGCCTGGGACGCCGTCCCGCTCACCGACCCGTTCGCGGCCAAGGCGACGCCCGGGGGCAGCTCACCCTCGACCACCGACCACACAAATGGCGGGTACCCACCGACCGCCGTGAGGGTCCACTCGTAGGCCTCCCCTTCGATGGCTTCCGGAGCAAACGAGACCGAAATGAGCGGCGGCGCGCCGGCCGGGGGCGCAACGGCAAGGTCGAGCGTCGTGTACGCGAGGCGCGAGCGCGTGTCGGCAACCGAGACCGTGAGTGGGAAGAGGCCAGACTCGAATGGGACGCCCGTGATGGTCCCCGAGGCCGTGAAGTTGAGGCCCGCGGGCAGCGCGCCTGCCTCCAGCGCCCAAGTGTATGGCGGAACACCACCGCTGGCTGCAACCGAGGCGCTGTATTCGACGAACACTTCGGCGTCCGGCAGTGCTGTGGTGGCAATGCGAAGCGCTGCCGTTACCATGCCCGTGAAGGAGAGCGCGGCGGTCCGACCTTCAGGGTCGGCCACCTGGACCGTGAAGTTGAAGGGGCCTGCAGTGTTGGGTGACCCGGTGATGACGCCCGTGGAGGGCTGAAGGGTCACGCCGGACGGCAGGTCGCCCGATGCTATCGTCCAGAGGTAGGGCCTGAGACCTCCGGATGCCGAAAGCGCCAAGTCGAAGGGCTCGTCCTCGAACGCCGGGTACGGCCCGAACGCGAGCAACCGAAGGTGGTCGCGGATCGTGATGGAAACACTCTGGTTCGCGAAGACGCCAAGGCTATCCACAACGCGCACCGCGAACGTGAACGCCCCGGTGGAGGTGGGCGTACCCTCCAGCACCCCATTCGTGGCGTTCAGCGAGAGGCCCGGAGGGGGCGAGCCTGTCGTGATGGACCAGGCGTAGGGCATCCTGCCGCCCGTGGCCTCGAAACCGAACGCGTAGGTGGCGTTGACGGTTCCCGCCGGCAGCACGGTGGGCGACACGATCGATGGCGCGGCCGTATGGGCGATCCGGCGGAGGTGCCCCGTGTAGGCG
>Ga0302046_10000134_pt1 | contig 77786 bp, 54 predicted proteins | sample RVTome_11_FD_200261 | JGI IMG/M metagenome (GOLD analysis project Ga0302046, IMG submission 200261) | Soil microbial communities from uranium-contaminated site in the Upper Colorado River Basin, Wyoming, United States - RVT147D111 (version 2) ... | reverse complement strand
GCCTCTCGACCGGGGACACCTTCCACCAAATCGGGACGGATAGCGGTTTGCTGCCCGCGCCGGTGCCGATGCAGGGGGTGGTGATCGCTTCGGGTGAGCGCGCCGATGTGGTGATCGATTTTGCTTCCTACCCCGCGGGCACCACCGTCGTGCTCACCAATGGGGCTCCCGCGCCCTACCCCGGGGATCCCGGCGTCAATGTCATCACCAACGTTCTGCGCTTTGTCGTGCAGGCGGAGGAGGGGCACACGGATCCACTTCCGTCCAGCCTGGTGCCGTTGACGCCTCTGGACGAGGCGGACGCCTTGCTATCGCGGGATTTCCTTTTGCATCGGGAGGACGATCCCTGCACCGGGCGCCGCTGGCTCATCAACGGGCTGGGCTGGGACGACATCACGGAGTATCCCATCCTGGGCACCACCGAAGTGTGGAACTGGATCAACCGCTCCGGCATTGTGCACCCGATGCACATGCACCTGGTGCTGTTTCAGGTGCTGGACCGGCAGGCCTACGAGATCGAAAACAACCTGGTGGTGCCCACTGGTCCGCGAGTGCCGCCCCCTCCCGGTGAACGGGGGTGGAAGGACACCGTCCGGGCCAATCCCGGAGAGATTACCCGCGTCATTGCACGGTTCGAGGATTACACCGGGACCTATCCATACCATTGCCACATCCTGGAGCACGAGGATCACGAGATGATGCGGCAAGTCACCGTGGTGCTTCCTCCCCGCTTCCTGAGCGTGGGGTTGGCGGGAAGCGATGTGCGCCTGGAGGTGTCTTCCATACCCTCCTGGCTGCACCGCGTGGAATGGTCCTCCAATCTGGATGTCCCGGTCTGGCGGACGTTGAGCAACTTCACGCCCGATCAGGCCGGCCCGATTCCAGTCTGGGATCCCGGCGCGACCGTCACGCAACCCGCCCGTTACTATCGGCTCAGTGTGGAACCCGAATAGCCCGTTAAAGAACCACTGACGAGGTGGTAGCCGTCCCGCAGCCGCAGGGATGAGGGTGCGGATTCGGCGGGAATATGCTTGCGTGCGTCCACCGCGTCACCGCGGCGGCTACTTTTTTAACGGGCTGCAAGCAGCTCACGGCACAAGGAGTTGCCGAGGCCATGACGCGCCTCAGAAGTCCCAGCCCACCGATCCCCAAACACCCTGAGGGGAGGGCTCGATGTAGAGCTCAACCGGCATTTCCTCCCGGGGAATGCCGATGAAGGCGTCGTGGATGAAGGTGGTGATGAAGTTGCCCAGGGCCGCGCCCGCCAGCACGTCGGCCGGGTAATGCTTCTCACCCTCCACCCTGGCCCAGCCCACGGTCGAGGCCGCCGCAAGGTTGATCGACTTGAAGGTGTTGCGGAGTCCGGGATGCATCTCAATCGCGTCGAGGTTGCGGTTGGATAGGCGGGCGCCGCCAAACGCAGCGGAGGTGTGTCCCGAGGGAAAGCTTCGAACACTGGACCCGTCGGGCCGTTCCCGTCCCACCGCGTCCTTCAGTTCATCAGTGGCCGCGCTGACCGCCCAGAGGCCGGCGCCTTCGACCAAGCCGCCCTTGATCTTGGCCAAGGCGATGGATTTGGGATCGTCGCCGCTCGGCGTCAACAATGCGGTGACGTAGGTTTCCGCCAGCAGCCCGTCCCGAATGTAGTCGCTCGCGTCCTTGGCGGCTTCTTCACTCCCAAACACGGGATTGTGTTTGACCGCCCAGTCCGAGGCGCGCTCGTCGAAATCATCGATGGACATCACCAAAGCGCCCGCCGCCGGGACCCCACGTCACCGGATCCAGCGCCGCCCGTTTGGCGGCCTGGGGGATGCGCTTCCAGTCGAAGGGATAAATGGCATCCTGGCCCCATCCGCGTCCATTGGGCATGGTGCCGCATCCGCTGACAGCCATGCCTGCCAGTGAAAGAAGCAGGGGAAGGGCGGCGATGGGAGTCCGTGTCGTCATGATGACGTGAGCGATGAGGAGACGGGTTGACCGGGCGGATGGCAGAGTTGGAGCAACGTTTCCATGGCCTGCTCGCGTGGGACCTTGGACAGTTCCCCGGTGCGCGGCTTGATCTCCACGACGCCCTGAGCCAGGGACTTTTCCCCGATGCCGACGCGCAGCGGAAAGCCGACCAGCTCGGAATCCTTGAACTTGACCCCGGGACGTTCATCGCGGTCATCTAGGATGACGTCCACCCCCCGGGCGGTCAGGTCGCGGTAAAGTTGTTCGGCCATCTTCATGACCTCGCCTTGAGGGTCGATGCTGAGGGGTGTGATGCAGACCGTGTAAGGTGCCACCGCGAGCGGCCAGCAGATGCCATCCTTGTCATGGCATTGCTCGATCACCGCCTGCAGGGTGCGGGTGACGCCGATGCCGTAGCAGCCCATGACGCAGGGCTCCTGCTTGCCGTGCTCGTTGAGGAACCGGGCGCCGAGCGCCTCGCTGTACTTGGTGCCGAGCTTGAACACATGGCCCACTTCGATGGCGCGCCGGATGGAGAGAGGCTGGCCGCACTTGGAACAACCTTCGCCGGCTTGCACCGTGCGGAGATCATGAAACTGAGCCGCCGGAATGTCCCGTGCCAGCGCGATGTCCCGCAGATGAAAGCCGTCCTCATTGGCGCCCGTCGTCATGCCGGAGGCGCCCTCCAGCACGCTGTCGGCGTAAATGGGCAGATCCTTGACCTGGACCGCACCGAGGCTTCCGGGGCGCGCTCCCAGGGTGCGCACGATTTCCTCCTCGGTGGCGGGTCGGAAGGTGGCGGTGCCCAGGACGCCGGTCAGTTTGGATTCGTTCAGCGCATGATCGCCCCGCATCAGGACCAGGACCGGCTCGTCCCGGACGACATAGACCAGGGTCTTGACCTGGCGGTTGGCGGGGACGCCGTGGGGAGGACGTGTCAGGTCTTCGATCGTGGTGACGCCCGGCGTGGGGAATCTTTCTATGGGCGACGCGGGTGCCGTGGGGATGGGGGAGCATTGGCTGGTGGCCTTCTCGATGTTGGCGGCATAGCCGCAGGCAGGACAAAAGACCATTTCGTTCTCGCCTGAGTCGGCCGGCACCATGAACTCGTGGGAAAACTTGCCTCCCATCACCCCGGTGTCCGCCTCCACCGGAAGGGCCTGCAGGCCGCAACGCCTGAAAATGCGGACGTAGGCCTCATAGATCTTCATGTAACTGGCCTGGGCGGCTTCGTCGGTGGCATCGAAGCTGTAGCCGTCCTTCATGATGAACTCCTTGGCGCGCATCAGCCCGAATCGGGGGCGGATCTCGTCCCGGAACTTGGTCTGGACCTGGTAGAAGGTGCGGGGAAGCTGGCGGTAGGAGCTGATTTCCCCGGCCACGAGGCTGGTGATGACCTCCTCGTGGGTCGGGCCCAAGAGCCATTCCTTCTTGGCGCGATCCCGGACCTTGAAGAGCACTTCGCTGGCGGTTTCGTAGCGGCCGCTTTGCTGCCAGATTTCCGGCGGCTGCAGGGCGGGCATGAGCACCTCCAGGCTGCCGGCCCGGTCCATTTCCTCGCGCACGATCTGCTCCACCTTGCGCAGAGCTCGGAGACCGAGGGGAAGAAAGGTGTAGAGGCCGCCGGTCAGTTTGCGGACCAGCCCGGCGCGGAGCAGAAGTTTGTGGGACGGGATTTCCGCCTCCGCAGGGGATTCCTTGAGGGTGGGGATGAACGTTTCGGTCCAGCGCATAAGCGAGGGTGGATGACGGAGTGTGGGCGGGCGACCGGCAACGGCCTGCCTCCCGCTTTTACTTCACGGTGTTCACCAGGGGAGTCAGCCCCTGGATTCGGACCTCCAGCCGATCCCCGGATTCGATCGGCCCGACACCGCTTGGGGTGCCGGTGAGAATGATGTCCCCAGGCAGCAGCGTCATGTTGGTCGAGATGAAGCTCACCAGGTGGAAGCAGTTAAAAATCAATTGGCTGGTGTTGGAATTCTGGCGGAGCTGCCCGTTCTGGAACAACTGAATGGTGAGGTCATGCGGGTCGATCTTGGTCTCCACGTAAGGTCCCAGAGGCGTGAATGTGTCGAACGACTTGGCACGCGCCCACTGGCTTTCGGCTTTTTGAATGGTGCGATCGCTTATGTCCTGGGCCGAGGTATAGCCAAAGATGTAACGGGCGGCCGCGGCGGGCGTCACATTGCGCACCCGGCGCCCGATCACGATGGCCAGTTCGGATTCGTAATGGACCACATGATCCGGGAAGGGGATTTCGATCTTGCCGCCATCCGCAATCAGGGAGGTGGGGGCCTTGAGCCAGAAGAGCGGTTCCTTGGGCAGCGGCTTGCCCGATTCGCGCGCATGATCCGCATAGTTCAATCCCACGGCGATCACCTTGGTCGGGCTGACCGGTGTCAGGGTCCGCAGCCCCTTGATCTTGAGGGCCCTCTTGTCAAACGAAGGTGAGCCAAACACATCCCCCCGCAGGCGGAATAACTCCCCATCGACCACCTTGGCGTAAAACACTTCATCGCCCTTTTGGAATCTCCCAATGGCTGGCATTTTGCAGACCTTGTACCAAATAAGGATTCCATGCAGCAAGCGGAAAGTCCCTCTCCGACAATCTCATACCTCGACGGGCGCCACTCGAGGCCGGTTTCGCTGCGGATTGGGAGCTTTTTGTCGCAACTATTCCTTCCGATGGTTATATTCAGCGACTTACATTTTATGAGGCTTGCCGATTCCTACCCACGATTGCCCCTGTTCGCCCTCCTCCTTGTCCTGGCCGGTTCACCTCTGCTCGCTGCCCAAACCAACATTTTGAACTGGGATGCCTCCCAGAACCGTGTCAGTGCCGACATCCATGCGATGCGCCTGGAAGCGGTTTTGGAGCAGGTGGCGGATGCAACCGGTTGGAGGGTGTTCCTGGAGCCGGACACCGAACGCACCGTCTCCACGGCCTTCAAGGACCGCCAGCCCGACAAGGCGCTGGATCTTCTGTTGGGTGACCTCAATCGCGTCCTTCTTCCCGGCACCAACGGCATCTCCCGCCTGCTTGTATTCAAGACCCACCGCAACAACGCGACCCGGCAGGTCAAGTCCGCGCGCCAGATCGCGCGGGAGAAGAGCGGGATTCCGATCCCCAACGAGATCGTGGTCAAAGTGAAGCCGGGGACCGACATCGAAGCCCTGGCCAAGTCCCTTGGAGCCAAGGTGGTGGGGGGGATTCCCGAGTTGAATATCTACCGGCTACGATTTGAGGATGCCGAAACCGCCGACACCGCACGCGAGCTTCTCGCCAGCAACGGGGACGTACTCGGGGTGGAGCACAATTACCCGGTCTATCGGGATGTGCCTTCTCAAACGTTTGCGGGCGGTGAACCCCTCAACCTGACGCCCAAGGCCGTGGGTCCGGATCAGCAGATCATCGTTGGCTTGATCGATACCGCCCTGGATGCTTCAGCGTCGGGCTTGGAAGGTTTTATTCTTCCCTCCATATCCGTATCGGGAGAAGCCCAGCACCCATTCTTCGAGCCACTTCATGGTGATTCCATGGCGCAGACCATCTTGAAGGGGGTCGAGTTCAGCTTGAACGGTGGATCCGATACCCCCATCCGGATCCTTCCTGTGGATGTGTATGGCAACAACCCTGCGACCTCCACGTTTGATGTCGCTTGGGGCATTTACTCGGCCATCAATGCCGGGGCGGATATCATCAACCTTAGCCTGGGCAGCGAAGGAACCTCACCCCTTCTCGAACATGTCATCCAATCCGGCTACGACCAGGGGCTGTTGTTCTTTGCGGCGGCCGGCAATGAGCCAACCAGTGCGGTGAGCTATCCGGCGGGCTATAACCAAGCAGTGGTGGCGGTCACATCCCGCAACCGGGACGGCAGCATTGCCTCCTTCGCCAACTTTGGTTCCTTTGTGGACATCAGCGCCCCGGCCGTATCCCGCATCTATTTTGGAGGTCAGGCCTGGCAGGTGGCTGGCACCTCCGTTTCCACCGCCTACGCCAGCGGGGCGGCGGCGGCCATCCTCCAGTCAACGGGGTTGGATGCCCGTCAGGTGGAGCAGATCATGCGGCAGCAGATGTCCGTCTCACAGGATGGCAAGTAGCCTTGCTGCAGGACATTCCCCAGCCCCGACTCAGCCGCTCCTGCTGGGGTGACCGATCTTCAATTCTCCGTTCATTTGCCTCTTTGCTCCGCGCTTTTCCCTGATTAACCTTGGCCCGTGCCGTTTTCGGACAAAACCTGGTTTTTGTGCGCCGTCATCCTCTATGGCGTCTGCACCATGTATTCGGTCTTCCTCTACCGCAAGGGATTCCGCCATCACGACCGGATCAATTACCTCATGTTGCTGGTGGCGTTTGTCCTGCACACCAGCGCCATGATCCAGCGCGGGTTCACCTTCTCCCGCTGCCCGATCAACAATCTCTACGAGGCAACCATCTTCATCACCTGGACGATGATGGCGGTGTATCTCCCGATCGGCATCTGGACCCGGTTGCGGTTTCTGGGTGCCTTCGCGGCGCCGGTGCTCTTCGCGGTGGGGGTGTTTGCCCTCATGCCGGCGCTGGATGTGCGGGAAGCCGCCCCCACCTTCAGCGGGGGCTGGTCCAGCCTGCACAAGGCGCTCATCCTCCTGGCCTTCGGCGCCTTCGGCTTGAGTTGCGTGGCCGGCATCATGTACTTGACCCAGGAACACGACCTCAAGGTGCACAAGATCCGTGCCGTGATCTCCGTGCTGCCTTCCATCCAGCGGCTGGAGGTTGTCATTGGCCGGCTGCTGGGGGTCGGTTTTGTCTTGATGACCGCCGGCTTGTTTTCCAGCGCCCTCTACCTCAAGCGCGTGCATGGAGTTTACTTCGAAGGCGACGCCCTGGTCCTGTATTCCCTCCTGATCTGGTTGATGTATCTCCTCCTGCTGGTGCTGCGCTGGGGGTTCCAGCAACGCGGCCGACGCCTGGCCTGGGGGGCCGTGCTCAGCTTCAGCTTCGTCATCCTGACGTTCTGGGGCATTTACATGCTCTCTGGACTTCACAACCCATCGACATGACCGCGTCTGCGCTCCTGACTGTCATCCGTCCGACGCCCGAGACGCCATCGCGAGGTGGAACGATGCGCCGGGGCGCCACGACCCGGGCGGGACGGAACGGAGGAGACCCCTGACCATGCCGATCCTGGTTCTCGGACTCAGCCATCACACGGCGCCCGTCACCCTGCGGGAGCAGTTCGCCTTTGCGGAAGCGAAGATTCCGGCGGCTCTAAGGTTGATGAAGGAGGACCAGCTCGTCGAAGAGGCCGTCATCCTCTCCACGTGCAACCGCGTCGAGCTGTATGTGGTCACCTCCACCCCGGCCCAGGACGCCTTTCCCGCGCTCCTGAGTTTCCTGGTGAAGTGCCAGGAATTCCGTGACCCCATTCGCGATGAGGTGTATCAGCTCGACGAGCCCGCCAGCCTGGAGCATCTGTTCAAGGTGGCGAGCGGGTTGGACTCGATGATCCTCGGGGAAACCGAGATCCTTGGGCAGCTCAAGAAGGCCTATGATCTGGCGCTCAGTCACCAGGCCACCGGGCGACACCTCAACCGGGCCTTTCAAAAGGCCTTCAATGTCGCCAAGCACATCCGCACCCACACGAACATCCAACGAGGCAGCGTTTCCGTCGGCAGCGTCGCCGTCGAACTGGCTCAGAAGATCTTCACCGACCTGGGTGACCGCCAAGTCATGGTCATTGGCGCCGGCGACACCAGTGAGAAGACCGCCCGAGCCTTGTTGTCCCGCGGGGCACGCAGTATCATGGTTTCGAATCGATCCTTCGACAGGGCCGCACGTCTGGCCACTGAACTGGGCGGGCGGGCGGTACGGTTCGTGGATTGGCCGCGAGAATGCGCCCAAGTGGACATCGTCATCAGCAGCACCTCGGCTCCGCACCATGTGCTCGACCGCAAAAAGCTCGAGCCCATCATGAAGCAACGCCACCACGAGCCGATGCTCCTCATCGACATCGCGGTGCCCAGGGACATCGATCCGGAAGTCAATTACCTCGAGAACGTGTACCTCTACAACATCGATGACCTCCAGGCCATCGCCGATGACTACCTGAGGCAGCGCCAGGATGAAATCGACCGCTGCGAGCAGATCATCGTCGAACGGGCCCGGTCGCTTCTGGGCAGTGGACCGCCTCCCGGGGCTTCCGCACCCCCGCAGCCGGCCTTCGGCCACGAGTGACGCCAGCCTTACGTCGTCGCGACGCCATCCATGCCTGATTCACCCCAACTCCCCAACGAAGCGCGCCCCATCCGCATCGCCACTCGCGGCAGTGCACTGGCTCTGGCCCAGGCGAACCAAGTCCGGACCCTATGCGAGGAGCGCTTCCCCGACCGGGAATTCATCTTGGAAGTCATCCGCACCACTGGCGACCAATGGCTGGGGACCAGTCTGGCCGCAGGCCACCTTCCCAAGGGACTCTTCACCAAAGAGCTTGAAACCGCACTGTTGGAAGGGCAGGCCGATCTGGCGGTGCACAGCCTCAAGGATCTTCCCACCGAACTGCCGGAAGGGCTGGTCCTGGCGGGCGTGGGGCGCCGGGTGGATCCGAGGGACGTGCTGGTCGTGCGGCGGGGTAACCATTCCCTCTCACCGCCCCACCGCGGACCTGTGCTGACTCAACGCGAATGGCTTCCCGAAGCGGCGTTGCTGGCCACCAACAGCACCCGCCGGGCCGCTCAGGTGCGATCCATGCGTCCCGATGTGGAAGTGGTCCCGATCCGGGGCAACGTTGGGACGCGCCTGCGCAAACTGGCCGACCACAAGGACTGGTCCGGAACCCTCCTGGCCGCGGCCGGGTTGCATCGGCTCCACTTCCGCATCGGCGAGGATGGCACGCTCACGGGGCCGGAGGTCCCGGCAGGACTCCTTGCCGTGCCGCTTTCGGTCGAGGAAATGATTCCCTGTGTCGGGCAGGCTGCTCTCGGATTCGAAGCCAGGGCTGGAGATCCCATCGCGCATGAGCTGTGCCGGACCCTGACCGACGAGGACACGGAACAGAGTGTCATTGCTGAAAGAGCCTTTCTTCTGGAGATGGGCGGAGGATGCCAGACGGCCGTGGCTGCTCATGCCAGGATCCAGGACGGTATGCTGATGCTCCAGGCCGTGTCCTACCTCACCGGGACCGCGGTGCGAGGCCACGCCCGGGGTGCTCCTGCTGAGGCGGCACAACTGGGCCGGGACATGGCCGCCCGGCTTAAGGCCGCCTCGGCCTGAGTTCCTGATGGTGGCCATTCCGATTGCGAGTGCACAGGTCTCTCCCCTATGATCGGCGTGTGAGCGGAATGGGCATGGTGTATCTGGTCGGTGCTGGTCCGGGCGACCCTGGGCTGCTGACCTTGCGTGGCGCCGAGTTGATCGGCGCGGCAGAGGTGTTGGTGTACGACGCCCTCGTCAATGCGGACCTGCTTCGACTGGCACCGCCTTCTGCTGAAATCATCTACGCCGGAAAAAGGTCGCGGGATCATGCCATTCCCCAGGAGGAGCTGAATGCCCTGCTGGTCGCCAAGGCCAAGGAGGGCAAGCGGGTCGTCCGACTCAAGGGAGGCGATCCCTATGTATTCGGCCGGGGCGGAGAGGAAGCCGCGGAATTGGCTTCTCAAGGTGTTCCTTTCGAGGTGGTGCCAGGCATCACCTCCGCCGTGGCCGCCCCTGCCTACGCCGGCATTCCCATCACGCACCGGGATCATTGCTCCAGCTTCACCGTGCTGACGGGACATGAGGATCCGGAGAAGGAATCCAGCTCCATCGATTTCGCCCAGTTGGCCCGATTTGCCGGAACCAAGGTGGTGCTGATGGGAGTCGAGCGCCTGGCCCACATCACCTCGGAGTTGATCTCACACGGCATGTCCCCGCAGACGCCGGTGGGCCTGGTCCGGTGGGGGACGACCGGCCGCCAGCAGTCGATCACGGGCACCTTGAGCGACATAGCGGAGCGTGTGCGTGCGGCCGGCTTCAAGGCGCCCGCCGTCACCGTCATCGGAGAGGTGGTGTCGCTGCGGAGTTCATTGAACTGGTTTGAGGCGCGCCCCCTGTTTCATCGCCGCATCGTGGTGACCCGCACGCGCCGCCAAGCCAGTGCCCTGTCCCGTCAACTTCAGGAGCTTGGCGCGGAGGTGCTCGAAATCCCCACCATCCGCATCGAGTCGCCCGACCACAAGACCGGCGTGGTGGATGCCATCATCGGACTCAATTCCTACAACTGGGTGGTCTTCACCAGTCCCAACGGCGTGGATGCCTTCTTCGAGTACTTCTTCAAGACCTTCGATGACATGCGGGACATCGGCGGCGTCAAGATCGCCGCAGTCGGCCCCGGCACGGCCGCCAAGCTCAGGAACCTGCACCTCGAGGTCGATGCCATGCCTGATCGGGCGTTGACGCGGGAACTGCCCGCGGCCATGTCGGCGGTGGAAAGCCTGGAGAACGTTAGCGTTCTTCTGGCCCGTGCCCAGGAGGCCAATCCGGAATTGCCCAAGGCGCTCACCGCGCTTGGCGCCATTGTGGACGATGTGCCCTTCTACAAGACCGTCCAGGAGACCGAAGACGTGCAGGGTTCTGCCGCCCGATTCCTGGAGGAGGGGGCGGACTGGATCACCTTTACTAGCAGTTCAACCGTGGAGCATTTCCATGCGCGTTTTGGCCTGCCGGCCGTGGTGGAACGGTTTCCCGATCTCCGTCTTGCCTCCATCGGCCCGGAAACCACCAAGGCCCTCCAGGCCATGGGACTGAAGCCTCACGTGGAGGCTCGTGAGCACACCATCGTTGGCCTGGTTCAGGCACTCCTTAAGTGGGAGTGATTCGGCCTGGCTACACGCCCATCGCTGGCGCGTGGCCGTCACGCCTTCGTTTCCTCCCGCAGTGGATGTCCGAATCAGGAGGGCAAACCCAGAAAGTGCAGGCCAAATCGGATCCAGAGTGGAATGGTGGCCAACCCGGCCAATGAAGTGGACACCACCACCCCGAGCGAAACCCTCATGTCGCCACCGTAATGCTTGGCCATGACGACCGAAAACACCGCCGCCGGCATGGCCGCTTCCAGCACCACCACTTCCTGAAGTTCTACCGACATGGGAAGCCATGTCGGGATCTGCAGCAGCAGCAGCGGAATCAGCCCCACACGCAATGCGCAGGCGAGGACCATGAAACGCATGCCGCGCCGCGCACTGAAGGCGTGGCGGTGATCCGCCATGGTCGCCCCAATCAGGAGCAGCCCCATTGGAATCGCACACTGGCCCAGCATGCGCGCCGCCACCATGACCAGTTCCGCGGGAGGATGGACCCAGACGGGCAGGACATGCATCGCCCGGACGCCATTGATCAGGAGCGCCCCGACGATGGCGGCCAGAGGCGGGTTGAGGATCCGCTTCCAGTGTTCTCCCGGCCGACCCCCGCGCAGGAGAGCCAGACCCACTGTCCAGAGCCCGGTTTCCACACCGACGTTGTGCAGGAACAATACCCCCATGGTTTCCCGGTTGAACAACAAGAGGGCGAGAGGGATGGGAATGTACCCGTAGTTTTGGATGGTGACCGCGTGGATGAAGGTGCGTCGGCTGACCGGCTCCGTAAGGCCGGTAAAGCGCACCCCTAGAATGGCCACTCCAGCCGCAATAAGAATGGTGCTGAATCCAACCAGCGGAGGAAGGAGCAGGTTGCCTGCTCCGGTCAGTGCTTCGTTCCCAATCAAGGCATCCAGAATGAGGCAAGGGACCAACAGATTAATGGTCACCCGTAACAGGCTGGCATCAGCTTCCTCGGTCAACCAACCCCGCAGCCGCAATCCGATTCCGGCACAGGCTACCGCCATCACCGGAAACACCGCCGCCACCACTGTCAGGAATTCGTTCACACTGGTTGCCCCTTGGGTAATGAGATCACGGGCGTCGGGTCCGGCAGCGTATGGTTCAATGGGATGTTCAGCGGCCCAAATAGCCCAGAAGCACTTCGAACTCCAGCGCCTGAATGGCGATCACCGAAGTCTCCAGCGCCGAATCGTCAGTGCGATGCGCCCTTTCACAGAGATCCACCATGGCAAATGCATCCCACCTACCAGAGGGGAGAAGTGCCTTGGCCAGGCTATCCGCATCTCGCCTTTCCAACTGGGCATTCACCCGCGCCGCCAGATCTTCAAAGGATGGATGGGTCCCCACCTTGTGGAACCAATACTTGGCATTGCCGTAATCAGGTTCGCGGCGATGCATCAGCCCATGCACGTAACTCCCGTCCCTGGAACCGATTTGCTGGCACAACGAATGGGATTCTTCCAGATGATCGTGCCACAGCAGCACTAGTGCCTTCACCAATGCCTGGCGCTCGCGGGAGAGGTCGCACTGGGCCAAAACCCCATCCAGTCTCGCCTCCAGCGCCGCTACCGATTCCGTGCTTTGGCGGGGGCCCGGACCCAGGGCCGGAGGCTCAGGAGTGTCCAGAAGCGGTCGGATGTGATCGTCGAAGGCCATGGCTGGAGCCTAGAAAACCTGATCCAGGCCAGCAATGCCATTTCGTCCCAGACTCCTTCCCATGCACACTCCCACAACCCAGCCAGCCTTGTTACTTGCCTCAATGCTTTGAATAAGCGAAAGTTTTTGTCAGTCGGTTGCTTGTGTGCCCGCGGAACGGTCGGCAAGAGTGCTGCCACGTCGCGGATGACTTTGGATCCCAATCAGGAGAAGGCGGAGTATGAAAAGCCAGGGATTTGTCACGTTGACCTCGGTGCTGGTCCTCGGGACCAGCTTTTTTTTCAACGGTTGCAGAGACACCCCTACTCGTTTGAGCGCCCCGCTCATGGCGCAAACCGTGCCGGTGCTGCAAGCCCCTGTGGGACCCGTGCCCACCCCGGAAACCCCTCCTGCCCAGGAAACGCCCGCCCCGGCGGTTCCCGATGGGAGCATCACAGCCGAGCCCCCACAAGCTCCCCCGGCTGAGGTTCCCCAAGCTCCTGCCCCAGCCCTCGAAGTTCCGTCCCCTGTGCCTGGCCCCAGGCTTCCTCCGTTGAGTCCCGGGGTGGAGGAGGTCATCAAGCTGACGCGGGCGGGTGTGAGCGAAAGCGTGGTGCTCTCTTATGTGACCAATTCCACCAACGTGTTCGTCGTCCGTTCCGATGAGATCGTTTACCTGAATGATCTCGGTGTTTCGACCGACGTGATCCAGGCTCTTATCGTCAAGGATGCTTCTCCCCAGAATGCAGAGCAACGACGCAAGGCGGATGCCGTGACTCCCTTGCCCTCCGCGATGGCGCTTGATCAACCGGCCCCAGGGGTCTTTCCCGATGCCTCGTCCGAATCGAACCGTGTCCATGTTCCGCCATGGCCACAGGTCGAAGGGGAGGAGTTCGTCCAGGATCAGCCTGCACCACCCCCTGTTCCAGTGGAGGTCTATCAGCCGGGGTCGGATGATCCGTTGCCCGAGGAGGTGGCCAGCTTTTACGAACCGCTTTCCCCCTACGGCACCTGGTACAGGACCCCTGAGTATGGGTATGTTTGGCAGCCTACCGTGGCTGTGCTGGATTACGAGTGGCTCCCATATTCCCACAACGGCAGGTGGCTCTGGTCCACGCAGGGATGGTATTGGTATTCCAATTACTCTTGGGGCTGGGCGCCCTTTCACTACGGCCGTTGGTGCGCCTACCCGCGCGTGGGATGGGTGTGGGTTCCCGGCAGTGTCTGGGGACCCTCCTGGGTAAGCTGGCGTTACAACAAGTACTATTGCGGCTGGGCCCCGCTGCCGCCCTATTGCGACTACTACAGCGGCTACGGGTTGTACTATAATGGCGGGTTTGTCAGCGCCTCCTTTGGTTTCGGCCTTGGCTACCAATGCTACACCTATATTCCTTACTCCCGCTTCTGTGATCGGTATCCCTACCACTACTATGAGCCCTATCACCGCAAGAAGGGTATCCATGCCGAAACGACGGCGATCAACAACTACGTCAACGGCGACAACAACACGATCATCAATGAAGGCATCGGCTTGGACCGCGTGGCCAGCGCGACCCGCGGTGACATCCAAACTGTCCAGATCCGCAACCGCAACCGCAACGTGGGCATGATGGAGCGTCGCGAACAGCTGATCAGCGAAGGCGGAAGCTCCGTGGTCATGATTCCTCCCGCTTCCGGAAGCGGTGGGACCAGCCCCGATTCCGCCACCGTCCCCGGCGCACCTGCCGGGGCTCAAAGCCTCCCCGGCCGTCGCGGCACCCTCCCGCCAGACGGAGGGGGATCAACCTTCTCAACCGCCGAACCCGGAGGTCAGGGCGCCGGCACAGCGGACACCGCGGCTCCCGACGGCGCCAGCAATCCCTCCGTCCGCTCCCGCCGGGAAAGTGCCCGGTCCACTTCAACCCGGGAGGGCGTGCCCGCCGGTGCTGGTTCGGACGCTCGCAATGTGTCGCAGCGTTCCGACAACCGGGATTCAAATGCCCGCGCGAACGCTCCCCAGGCCCAATCCGTCCCGCCTGCCCAACGTGCCCAACGTGCCGGCACAGAATCGCCTGGCGCATCCGCCCAACGATCGGCCAACCGCACGGATGCCGGAACCAGGACGGGAACTGTGCCCGACCGATCGCGAGTGATTACACCTGCTGGCGTGGCGCCGTCCACCACGGCTCCCGTCGGACGGTCCCGCGGGCAGGTTCGGTCGTCACGTCCCACCACCTCGCGGTCCATCGTCCAAACGCCCCGTGATCCCTCGGTCCCTGTCGCCATTCCCGGACAGGGCACCGTGATGCGAACCCCTGGCGACGTGCGGATACCGCCAAGCACCCGCAACACCCAACGGACCAGTCCCAACCGCACGTTCCGCGCGTACCCGGGCACGGTATCCTCTTCGCGACGAAACACCATCGTGCGTCCGGCCACTCCGTCTTTGCAATCCGCCGAATCCGATTCCCGACAACCGACCGCCTCCTCCCCTGACGGTTCCTCCTATCGTCAGCCCAGCACCATCCAGTCCCTGCCTGCGACCCGTCAAACGCCGCCCTCTTTGAGGCGCACCCCGTCACCTCGGATTTCTCCGTCAACACGCGCCGCCCCTTCGACTAGGGTCTCCCCATCGCGCAGCACGACCATTCAACAGACACCGGCTTCGCGGCCGGCGCCCCAACCAAGGATTCGTTCGACGCCTGCCACCCCTTCGCGTTCCTCAGTCCGGCCCTCCGCACCGCGCGTCTCTCCTGCACCCAGTCGCAGTGCGCCGCCGCCTTCCGTCAGCCGTCCTTCCGTGCGATCGGCACCCGCGCCATCGCGTGCTCCTGCGAGTCGCTCGACTCGCACACCCGCGCCCTCCGGGGGCGGCCAGCGGGGCGGCCGTCGCTAGGCTCGCTCGCGACTTCTGGCCGCCTGTCCCATCACGAGCAGGGAACTCTCGCGCGTGGCTCCTTGGTTTTTGGATTTTAATCCTCCGTGGAATCGGTAGAAGGAGGGCATGCAATCGCCCTTGTCCTACGATGACGCTCGCCTCTCCACCATGGTGCTCCACCCAATCACGCCCGCGTTGCTGCTGGCGGTCCTTCTGACCGGCTGCATCTGCTGCAAGGTCAAGGATGCCGTCCCGGGTACGAATGCAGCATCCTCCGATGGATCACGTCTGCTCTTTGATGGCCGCTCGTTGGCGGGTTGGATGGAATCGGATTTTGCCGGAAAAGGGGAGGTACGCGTCGAGGATGGCACCCTTGTACTGGGCAGCGGGTTCATGACGGGCCTTACCTACACCAACGGGCACCTCCCCGCCACCAACTATGAACTGAGCCTGGAGGCGATGCGCGTGGATGGAACGGACTTTTTCTGCGGACTGACCTTTCCCGTGGCGGACAGTTCCTGCAGCTTTATCGTGGGGGGATGGGGTGGGGGAGTCGTTGGCCTGTCCAGCATCGACAGTGAGGACGCGGCCAACAACGACACGACACGGTACATGAACTTCCAGAGCGGACGCTGGTATGCGTTGCGCGTCCGGGTGACACCCGGCAACATCTCCGCGTGGATAGATGGGGAGCAGGTCGTGGATCAGGACATTGCCAACCATACGGTGTCGATCCGAATTGAAATGGAGGCCTGTGTGCCCCTTGGGGTGGCGACCTATTCCACCACGGGCGCCCTTCGGAACTTCAAGCTGAGCCCGCTCTAGAGCGGTTGCCATGGGAGCTTTCCGCCCGGCGCTTCTTGCTCCTTCTCATGCTCGCACGCATGCTCTCTGCAGAGCGAGAGCATGATAGGAGCAAGGGTAAGGAGGGAGCAAAAAGGTGATGGTGCGGGGGTGCCGCGGACAGGCGGAAGAGGCAGGCTTACGGGCGGAAGCCGACCCGTCATTTTGAATCGCCGGACGTGACCAGGAACACCACCAAGGTCGCCCCCGCCAAGGCTCCACCGATGGCGAAAAGGTGGAGGGGCGTGCTGCGCCCCAGCAGGAAGGCAATGTAGCGGGCGATTTGGCCCGTCATCAGGCCCGCCAGCAGGCCGCAGAACGCCCCGAGTATGGCGTAGAGGAGGACGGCCCCGAAGCCTTCCGGAGCCTGGCCACTGCCGGGTGCGGAGGAATACACACCGGATTTCGCGAGGAGGTACAGCTTGATTCCAGTCATGGTGAATGATCGGAGATCGGGCGTTGAATCAGTCCCCATCTTACAGGGACTTGAAAATGCCGCAAGCCCATCGTCGAAGAGAGGCTAATTCTTGAAGCCTTCCTTGCGCAGCACCTTCTGATGCTCGGTCTCTTCGCGATCGCGGATTTCCTTCAGGGCCTGTTCCAGTCGCTGTTTCTCGTTGAGTTCATACTTGGACTCGGCGGCGATGATGCCGGGCAGCTTGGCTTTCTCTTCATTGGCCACCACTGCCGCTTCCTTGGGTGTGGGCAGGACCGTGGGGCGAATCAGGACCACCAACTCGCGCCGGGCATTGGCTTTGGAGGAACCCTTGAAGAAGAATCCCAGCAGGGGGATGTCCTTGAGGAAGGGAACCCCGGACTCGCTGTCGCGGGAATCGGTGCTGATGAACCCGCCCAACATGATGGTCTCACGGTCCCGCACGGCGACCTTGGCGCGGGCCTCCTTGTCTGCCGTGATGGGCACGTCGTTGCCATCGATCGGAGTGGTGCCGGACACGTTCTGGATGCGCTGGCTGATGTCCATGACGACCAGGCCGTCCACGTTGACGAGGGGAAGGACCGAGAGGGTGATGCCGATCTGGAGTTGCTGGTACTGGGAGGAACTGCCGTTCGCACCGATGCCGCCGAAATAAGTGCCGGTGATGAAAGGGCGTGTCTCACCGACAAACAGGTTCGCCTCCACGGCGTGGGATGTCTGGATGCGCGGCCGTGACAGGAGATCCACGCGGCTGTCCGAAGCCGACGCCCGCAAGGCCACATCGAAGTCGTCGTTGAATTTTCCAAAATAGCGGAGCCCGCTGATGTTGCTCAGGATGTTGGTCAAGGCGGAGGGGTCTTCGACGAGCGAGGTGTCTTGACCAATGCTGACGCCGCTGAAGTCGAAGTCTCCCGCCTGTTGCGGTCGCTGGAGCCAGCTCACCCCGAAATCGAAGGAGTCATCCAGGGTCACCTCCATGATGATGGCTTCGATCAACACCTGGGGCAGCACCACGTCCAGCTTCTCCACGATGTCTTTGATGGTGGGAATGTCCTTCTTGGCCGCGAAGATCAGAAGGGAGTTGGTGCGTTCGTCGGCAATGATCTGGGTCTCTCCCAGCACCGTGAATTCACTTCCGCCGCCGCCCGAAGCCGCGCGGCTCACGATCCCTCGAAGCCGCTCCTGGAAGGAGGACCGGCTGCCGGCGCCGGCCGCGGCAGGCGCGGCGGCGTTCAGCGCCCGGGGATACACACTACTGTTGCGCCCGCCGTAGTTGCCGCCGTAGTTCCCACCCGTGTTCCCGAAGCCGCCCAAGCCGCCCAGTGAGCCCGTCGCCCGACTGCCGAGTGTGCTGCCGCCCCCCAGTCCGGCGCCTCCCGCCCCACCGGACCCAACCGTCGTGGCACTGCCACCCTCGGTCAGGCTGCTCAGCACCTGGGCGATGTCGCCGGCCAGGGCATACTTGATCGGGATCACAACCGATTCGAACTCCTGGACCGGCACCACGTCCACCTGTTCCAGCACCTCCATCATGCGTTTGACGTTCTCCGCGTTGTCGCGAAGGATCACTATCCCACTGTCGTCGATGGCCAGGATCGCCTGTGGGTTTTTCGCGAAAGGCTGCAGGGCTTCCGCCACATCACTCGGAGCCGTGTTCTTGAGCTTCACGATCTGCACCACAAAGGAACCCGCCTCGGGGAGATCTTCCACCGACGTGGTGTTGAAGGCACGCGCCTCCTGGCCCGCCTGCTGGGTCGGAACGGCCTTCACAAACTTCTCCCCCTGGGGAAGCATGGTGATCTGGTTCAGGGAAAGAATGCTGTCCAGTGCGTTGATGGCTTCCTTGCGCGTCAACTCCGTTTGAGAGCGGATGGTGATCTTGACCTGGGGCAGGGTGGCCGGACGTAGGATGGTCCGCCCGGTCAGCTCCTGGTAGATGTCCAGCACCTGGCTCAGGTCGGCCTCCTGAAACTTGATCAGTCCGGGAGGAAAGCTTTCATCCCCTGCTGCAACGGTGTTGGTGGTCCCTGCCGCATTCGTCAGCCCTGCCGCCGGGGTGCCCGGCAGACCAGGGAAGGCAGGAGCCCCGGGCGGCCTGACTCCGCCAGGAAGGACGGGAGGCCCGGCGGTTCCCGGAAGTGTGGGAACGCCTGTCGCAGGGGTGCCGGGAGCGCCCGGCGTGCCCGGACGCGGCAATTGGGGGCGCACGGGAACGGTCCGGCCTCCCGGCCCGGGTGTGCCTGTGGCTGGGGTATTGGTCGTAGTGGCGGACGGCGTGACTGGGGTTGTTGCGGGCGTGCCGGGCGTGACAACGATGGGCGCGTTGGTCGGCGGAGTGGCTGGCGGGACCATGGGCGGTTCCGGGGTGTCGGGAACGGGAGGAATCTCTTCATGAGCCTCCTCCGCATCGTCCGCGGGAGGAGCGGGAGCGTCGGCCGGTGGCGGGAGCTGGTTCGTCGTGTCAGCGCCGTTCATCTGGGAATAGAGACGGTCCAGCATCTGGCGAACCGCATCATTGGTCGCGCTTCCGGAACGGGGCTGGGGACTGTCCGCAGGCTTGGGAGCGTCGGCATCCGCGGCGATCACGCCGAAGCAGCCCGCGATCAGGCAGAGCAGAGAAAGGAATCGAGTGGTCATGAGTCGTTGCGTTCAGGGTTCAAGGTTGCGGGCCGCGGGCGTGGAACGCATGTGGCAGGGTGCCGCGTCCTCTCTGTCGTCGGCGATCAAACAGCGTCCGAGTGTCAAAGTTGCCTGGTCTGGGCATGTCAGTGGCGGATTCATTAAGGGGTAGCCTCAGAAGGCGGCGTGCGTCGAGGCAATTCCCGCCGCACGGGCGTGGCTGCGGCGGAGGGGGTATCCGGGGGATTGTCCGGTTCCGGTTGGGTGGTGGACGATGTGCGGGGCGGCACTCGAGACGGCACGGTGGGGCTGGTGGTCGGCCCGGAAGGTGCCGGGGAGTTGGTTTCCGGCGGAGCGGGTGCAGTGGTCGAGGGGGCGGGTGCCGAGGCGGGCCCCGGAGAAGGAGTGCCGCTGGAAGGCGTTGCCGTCGCGGATCGGCTGGCCGGCTTGCGTTGGTAGCTGCGGACAAACGTCGCGCTGCCCGCGAGCTTTTGACGAGGCGGATCGGGGGAAAGCGTGATGGCGCGCAGACGGGTCGGCATTTCGTGGGAACTGATCCGGAAGAGGAAATCGATGAGCTCCTTCTCACCCGTGCCTACGATGGTGACGACCAGGCTTTTCTCGTCAAAGAACGCGTTGGTCTGCAGGGAGCTGCCCCGGTCCCGGAAGTCGTAGCGGGTGATGTTGACCTTGGTGGCACGGGACAGGTTTTGCACGTCCCGCAACAGGTCGCCGCCCTGCTGTTCGGTCGGGATCACCTGCCCGTCGTTCTGGAGATCAGCGATGAGGCGGCGGTAGGCGGGGGCCTTGTTAACCTCCAGTTGGTATTTGGCGAGGAGGGCGCGCTCGTCGATGATGCGGCGCTGCATCTTGCCCAGCGCTCCGAAGACCGGGAAGATGAACCAAAAGTTCAGCACCACAAAGACGACGATGGCCACAATGACGACCAGTCGTCGCTCCTGCGGCTTGAGGTTCAGCTTGTCGAGAAAACCGGTCATTGGGATTCGGAGAACTCCAGTTCGCAGGTGAAACTCCAGGCCATCTGGCGCGGAGGTCGGGGACTGATCTTGGGCAGGTCCACGGCTTTGAACAGACGCAGGTCCTGGACGCTGGCCTCCCGCATGCGGTCGTAAAAGTCGTTGACCTTCTCCACGTTGTCGGAATCCACCAGCCCGTAGTAGGTCACCTTGCTGCCCCGGCTGAGGTTGAAGTTGAACTGATCGAGGGTCAGTTCGGGAGGCAGGTTGTCGGCCGCCACCTTCCAGCAATCCAGGGCGGCGAACTTGAGCCGCTTCTGGTCCTCCAGGAGACGAAGCTCGTCCCGCAAAAGGAGGGTGTTGGTGTAGTTCACGCTCAGCGCCATGGCATCGCTGTGGATGTTGTTGTACTTCCACTTGGCCAGCTCCACCCAGCCGAAGTAGATGGCCACGCCGATCATGTAAAGGGCCGCCGCGGCGCCCAGGCTCCGCATCCAAATGCGGTCCACAAAACGCTGCTTGTAGCGGCTGTTGTATTCCTCGGGCAGGAGGTTGGTGTGGCCATTCTGGGCGCCCACCACGCGCCGCGCCGTCTGGACGGCCAGCTCCGAAGCCGTCGAGGGAGGCGTCAGGGAAACGTTCTGGTCCAGATCAAACAGCGGACGCCACACCTCCGCCGTCTCCTCGTCCGCCACCAGGTGAATGGCCGGCTCCTCGGTCAGCCAGCCTTCCAGCTCTCCGGACCATTTCATCTGGCGAAGCTGGGCCTGCAGCACCTCGGCGGCGTTGGTGTCCTTCGGAAGGTGGATGACGCCCAGGTTGCGAAGGATGCCGCCTTGTCTCCAGGCGATGAGTCCGGCATGGAGTTTGCCTCCCCAACCGGCGAACACCCAGATGCCTTCGCCCTGATAAGCCTCCGCGCGCAGCTGATCCAGAAACGAGAGTTCCAGGCGGTCGGCAAAGTAGGAGAGGGATTCCAGGTTGCCCAGGAAGGCTTCCACCACGTGGCGGGCGACGATGATGACCACCACCGTCTGCATGCCCGCCTCACTTGCAATGGTCTCGTAACTCCAGACCACCTGCGCCACGGGCAGGGGAGAAAGCTTTTCCAGCTGCAACTCCAGCATGGAACGCGTCTCCTCCTCCTCGTCCGCCAGCGGGAGCTGCACGACATGAAGATATACCTGCTCGGGGGGAAGCCAGGCCACGTTGAGCCGGGGTTGCAGCAGGTGTTCCCAGTCCTTGGCAAACAGACGTGTGTTCAGGCTCTCGGTGGATAACTTGGTCTCCTCCTTCTGCAGGGCAAACTTCTTTCCCGTCGTGAACTGCCAGACCTGGCGGGTGTCCGAGCCAAAACGAAGAACATTGCAGTATTGCCAGCGAGCCATGGGGAAGTTCAGGCGGGGGGAAGGCTCTCGGTCTTGGAGTCCTCAACCAAGGCGTTCAGGTGTTCCTCGGTTTGGGTGACGCGCAGGACTTCTTCAAGGGTGGTCAGGCCGCTCTTGACCTTGCGCCAGCCGTCCATGCGCAGGGTCCGCATCCCTTCGTCCGTGGCCTTGTGGGCGATCGTGGAGGCTGCGGATCGGTTCAGGATGAGGGAACGGATCGGTTCGCTCATGGCCAGGATTTCATAAATACCCAGTCGTCCCTGGTAGCCGAATTGCCGGCAATCCTCGCAGCCCACCCCGTGCCAAAAGGTCGCGGTGCCGATTTCATCGGGCGGAAAGCCGACCTTGAGGAGGTAGTCGCGGTCCACATGCTGCTCGGTCTTGCATCCCGGGCAGATGGTGCGCACCAGGCGCTGGGCCATCACGGCCTCCACCGAGGAAGCCACCAGGAACGGCTCAATGCCCATGTCAATCAGGCGGGTAAAGGCGCTGGGCGCGTCGTTGGTGTGCAGGGTGCTGAAGACCAAGTGACCGGTCAGCGCCGCCCGAATCGCAATCTCCGCTGTCTCCAGGTCTCGAATCTCACCCACCATGATCACGTTGGGATCCTGGCGGAGAATGTGTCGGAGCCCCATCGCGAAGGTCAGTCCGATGTCCGAGCGCACGGCGATCTGATTGATCCCCTTCAGCTCGTATTCCACCGGTTCCTCGATCGTGATGATGCGCTTTTGCACCGAGTTGATCGCACTCAGAAAGGCGTAGAGGGAGGTGGATTTGCCCGCGCCTGTGGGGCCGGTCACGAGCAGGATGCCGTGCGGCTTGATGATGATGTCGCGGATCATGGCCTCCTCCTGCTCGGAGAAGCCCAGCTTGTCCAGGCTGAGGAAGATCTTGCCGCGTGTCAGGAGGCGCAGCGAGACGCTCTCCCCATAGACCGTCGGCACGGTCGAGACGCGGATGTCGATTTCCTCGCCCTTGATGCGCACGTTGATGCGGCCGTCCTGCGGGAGGCGCTTCTCCGCGATGTTCATTCCCGACATGACCTTGATGCGGGAGATGATGGCCGCCTGGTAACGCTTGAGCTGCGGCGGCATCGGGGTCTGGTTCAGGATGCCGTCAATGCGGTAGCGAATCCGCAATTCATCCTCCGCCGGCTCGAAATGAATGTCCGTCGCGCGGTCCTTGAAGGCTTCCCAGATGATCTGGTTGACGAACTTGATGACGCTGGCTTCCTGGTCGCTTTCGGTGATTTCCTTGTCCTCGGCGACGAGCAGCTCCATCGGCTCGTCCTTGGACAACTCGTCCAGGGTCTCGGCGCCCACGCCGTAGTACTTCTTGAGCGCCTTCTCGATCTCCGCACGGGTGGCCAGGGCAAACTGAACCGAGGAGTGGGCGTCGAACTGGACGGCGCTGATCATCCCCAGGTCAAAGGGATTGCTCACCGCCACCTGCAGCACCCCGTCCTTGAAATCGACCGGGAACGCCGAGTATTGGAATGCGACTTTGGTCGAAATCTTGTTGCGAGCTTCGGTGGGCACGCTCGCATTCTTCAGGTTCACAAAGGGCCAACCCAGTTGCTCGGCCAGCTTTCGCAGGAACTGCTCCTCGGTTAACCCAACCTCCCGGCTGATGAACTCCAGCAAGGTGTCCGTCCCGCCGTTCTCCGCCGCCACCTTCCATGCTTTGAACCACCCGTCAAAGCTCTCCGCCTCCGCGTTAACGGCCAATGCAACTAGCGTTTTTAGAGATACTTGAGCCACGTTTGCCCGGGTTTGCGGTGCAGCCTTAGAATACAGCGCAAAGTAATAAAAGTTTCGGGGTCGGTCAAAATAAATAACCCCGCCAAAGGCGGATGGAACAACCCCTGGACGGGTGGGCCAAGCCACGCAACCACAATGCAGTCGGACGATCTGTCGTACGCCGAACGGCCTTCTATCAGGGGCAGGGGGGCGTGGGAATAAAAAAAGAGATTCGGGCAGCAGACGCCAAGGAGGTGGGGATGGGGAATCCCGCTAGGGAAACGTCCTGCCACCCGAATCAAATCCAACACCGTTCGCCTACCGAACGATGACTGACTCCGCCTTTACTTTTAGCACTTTTGTCGGAGACGTCCAGTGTTTATTTTCCCCCCTTCCACACGGCTTTCACACGCGTCGTTGCCCCTCCCATTCACGCCATGCTAGCCTCCCTTCATGCGCCATTGTTCCATGGTTCGGCTAGGCCTGGGATGCGTTGTGATTGCGTGCTTCGGCTCCTCCCAACCCGTCTTTGGCCAGCCCGCCGCCGCGACGGCGCAGACCAACCCTTTATCCAATCCAGCCGAGGTCGCCTACCAGCGCGTGCTCCGCATCGATGATGAGGCCCGCGCCGACATCGATGCCTGGATCAAGGAACAACAGGCCGATCCCCTTGCCAATTCGCCCCTCCAAAGCGCCACCCTCAAGGCCCGCATTCAAGACCGCCTGGAAAAGGTGCGCGACGCCTACCAGGACATGATCGACAGATTCCCCAACCATGCCGAGGCACGCCTGGCCTATGGAAGCTTCCTCAATGAAGTCCAGGAGGAGGAGCCGGCACGGGAGCAGTGGGAGACATCCCGCACCCTCGACGGCTCCAATCCCGCCGCGTGGAACAACCTCGCCAATTATTACGGGCACAACGGCATGCCCGAAAAGGCCTTCGCCTACTACGAGAAGGCCATCGAACTGAACCCCGCCGAACCGGTCTATTACCAGAACCTGGCCACCACTCTCTACCTCTTCCGACGCGACGGGACCAATTTCTACAAGCTCCCCCTGATGGAAGTCATGGAAAAGTCCATGGCCTTCTATGCCAAGGCCCTCGAGCTCGACCCGGAGAACTTCATCCTGGCCAGCGAAATCGCCCAGACCTATTACGGGATTCCCGCCCCCAAAACCGGCTCCCCGGAAGGCGACGCCAAAGCCCTCGCGGTCTGGCAGCACAAGGCACTGGAAGCGTGGCGTCATGCCTACAAGCTCGCCCGGGATGATGTGGAACGGGAAGGCGTCCGCTTGCATCTGGCCCGCGTTCAGATCAACGCTGGCCGGTTCAGTGAAGCCCGGACCGAGCTGAATGCCGTCACCAATGAGATGTATCGGGCCACCAAGCGGAATCTGCTCCAGTTGCTCGAGTCCGGATCCTCGGCCTCACCCGAAGCCAAATCCTCTCAGCTCCCTCGTTCTCCTGCCTCCCCTTGAACCGGGGACGCAGACTGCGTGAAGGCGAAACGACCAACAGAACCTCCCGCGTTTGTAGTCCAGGCTTTAGCCGGTCCGGACTGCGCTGGGTGCATCGTGCGTGGCATTTTGACTGAACGCCACCCCCCTTCCCAATTGGCGTAGCGTATGGCTCTCGACGCATACGTCATGCCTCTTTGGCGGTTCAAATCGGGGGACTTCACATCTCCGATTGAGAACGCGCTCGGCATCCAACCAATGATCGTGGCGCCCCGGCAGAGGCCGCCCAACGCGCCATGGTATTTGCGTGTGCTGGAGAAGCTCGGCGTCATCGAATTCGTTCCTCCACCGCCGGAGCCATCATCGGAGGAGATTCGCGCCAAAGCGATTGAGGAGGTCGAAGATCTGAAGCGCGCGTTGGCCACGGCGGTCGGCCAGCCGATCGAATGGAGGGATGAAGGGGACATTCACTACAACAAGCAGTTCTATGATCCAAGCGTCCTCAGGGCATTCGCCACGTGGCACGATCACCAAATAGAGCTGCCGACGTTTCAAGCCCCACCGAATCTTGAGTATCATGTGCATTCAGTCCACCGGCTCCCCAAACCCCAGAACCCACGCTTTCCCATCTTGTCCACTCACAGCTTGCACACTGGCTGCTTTGTCCCGGTGGATTTCCCAGGCGTCCACTATGTCGAGCCGTTCAAGTCATGGGGCGACCGGGAGTTCTTCCACGACGTCGCCTCCACCCATGCGGTGCTTGCAGAGCTTGACGACTTCCTCTCGTTTCTCGCGACAGTTCCCGAGAAGAAGGAGGAAGAGCATGGATCGTCGCCTGTCGGCGATGCCCGCTGGTATGCAGAGGAGTTGCAGCGGATATGCATCCTCAGCCGTGATCACAGACTTCCGGTCATCTTCTGGGGATAAGGAGCCGAACAAGGCGAGCGAATGGATTCGCTTCCAAGAGCATGTCTCAACAGCCGCTAAAGGCGGGTGAGACATGCAGGTTAGGAGGCTTCGGGAACCTTCGTCTCCGCCCATCCGTGCGCAGGCGCCCATTCCGACGTGTCGGGAGATCCCTCCCCAAGTCGCTCCAGGAGCTTTTCGTGGATGTGCCCAAAGTCCCCGTTGCTGAACACGCAAATGACATCTCCTTCGCAGGCGAGGTCGCCAAGGTGCTCGACAATGCCGTCCACTTCGGGCAGGTAGGCCGCGGGCAGCCCCCGGGTGGCAAGGTCCGTGACCAGCCGTTCCGTATCCAGGCGCTGTGCCGGGGGGAGGGATTCAAGGCGGGCCACCTGGCCCACCACACAGCCGTCGGCCAGCGCCAGCGCCTCCGCCAAGTCCAACTGAAACACACTGCGCCGGGTCGTGTTGGAGCGGGGCTCGAACACCGCCCAGAGGGTGCGTCCCGGATACCTCAGCCGGAGCGCCCGCAGCGTTTCGCGAATGGCTGTGGGATGATGCCCGAAGTCGTCAATCACCGTGACTCCGCCGGCCACCCCGCGCTCCTCCATACGGCGCCGGATGCCTTGGAAGGTCGAAAAACCCTCCTGGATCTGGTCGTCGCTCAGGCCGCAATGACGCGCGCATGCGGCCACCGCCAGTGCGTTTCGGATGTTGAACTCGCCCGCCATCGGGATTCGAAAGGTGCGGTCGCCGCAGCGAAACGTGGAGTTCCCGCCTTCCACCCGGCACGCCTCCGCGCGCAGATCGTTCGTTTCGCCCAGACCATAGCGGCGGATGGGGCAATGCTTGATCTCCAACAGGGCAGCCACGTTGGAATCGTCCCCGTTGGCCAAGAGCAGCCCGCGTCGTGGCACAAGGTTGATGAAATGACCAAAGGACCTCTGGACGGCCCGCAGGTCATCGAAAACGTCGGCATGGTCAAATTCGAGGTTGTTGAGAATGGCCACCTCGGGCTGGTAATGGACGAACTTGCTGCGCTTGTCGAAGAAGGCGGTGTCATACTCGTCCCCCTCCAGGATGAACCATTCGCCGTCCGTGAAACGCGCGCCCTGGCCCAGATTCCGGGGAATGCCTCCGATGAGGAAGCTGGGATGCAATCCTGCCTGTTCAAACACCCAGGCCAGGAGCGACGTCGTGGTGGTCTTGCCGTGGGTGCCGGTGACGACCAACGATCGCTTGCCCGGCAGGAAGAAACGCCCGATCAGCTCCGGCAGCGAGCAATGGGGCAGTCTGGCGTCCAACACTTCCTCCACCTCCGGGTTGCCCCGGGACAGGACGTTGCCGATCACCACCAAGTCGGGGCGGTGCCGCAGATTGGATTCCGCATAGCCGGTCATTACGTCCAGGCCGCGGTCGGCCAGGAAATGGGAGGTTGGAGGATAAACGTTCTGGTCCGAGCCCGTGACCCGGTATCCCTTCTCCTGCATGGCCACCGCCGCGGCCGCCATGGCGGTCCCGCCCACACCGCTGAAATGAATCGACTTGATGTTCGCTGTCATAGCGCTCCTTCTCCATCCATGAGGTCTTCCAATCCGACCATCGGTTTCAGGACAGTTTCTGTCTTAGAATCTCCCCGACCAACGCCGGGTTGGCCTTGCCGCGACTGAGTTTCATGACCTGCCCTTTCAGGCGGTTCAGGGCGGCTTCCTTGCCGGCTTTGTAGTCGGCTGCCGGACCGGGGTTGGTGGCGATGGCCTGGTCGCAAAACGCCTCGATGGCCCCCGTGTCACTGACCTGGGCCAGACCTTTCTTCTCCACGATCACCCCCGGCGCTTCACCCCCCGCATACATCTCCGCAAAGACATCCTGCGCCATCTTGGTGCTGATCGTGCCCGCCTCAACCAGCTTGACCAGTTCGGCAATGCCCGAGGGCGGAAACTTCAGGTCCTCCAGGGTCTCGGCCGATTCGGAGAGCTTGGCGCGCAGGTTGTTGATGACCCAGTTGGCAATGGCCTTGGGATGCGGATGCTGTCCCGCCATGGACTCGAAGTAGTCGCCCAGCGGCACATCATCCACAAACGCCTGCGCATCGCCATCCGGCAACTGGTACTGGCTCAGGAAACGTTGCTTGCGCGCCAGGGGCAACTCCACCACGCGGCTTTGCACCTCATTGCGCCACGCCGCCGTCGGAGCCAGCAACGGCAGGTCCGGGTCGGGAAAATACCGGTAGTCATGCGCCTCCTCCTTGGTGCGCATGCTCTCCGTAATGCCGGCCACGTCATCCCAGCGGCGGGTCTCCTGATGGAGCTTGCCGCCGCTTTCCAGGATCTCGATCTGGCGTGGAATCTCGAACACCAACGCCCGGCGCACCCCGCTGAAGCTGTTCATGTTCTTGATCTCGATCTTGGCCCCCAACTTCTTCTGGCCGGCCAGCCGGACGCTGACATTCACGTCGCAGCGCACCATGCCCTTCTCCATGTCGCAATCGCTCACCTTCCCGTAAACAAGGATGTCCTTGAGGGCGTTGAGATAGGCGTAGGCCATGTCCGCGCTGGTCAGTTCCGGCTCGGAAACAATCTCCAGCAGCGGGACACCCGCCCGGTTAAAATCGACCCCGCTGTGCCGGTCGAAGTGGAAGCTTTTTCCCACGTCCTCCTCCAGGTGAGCCCGGGTCAGTTTCACCTTTCGCAGCGACCCCTCGAATTCAAACTCCACCCAGCCTCCCTTGGTGGAGGGCATGTCGTATTGGGTGATCTGGTAGTTCTTGGGCACGTCCGGGTAGAAGTAGTTCTTACGGTCGAACTTGGCCTGGGCCGGCACTTCGCCCTGGAGGAGCAGACCAGTCAGCGCGGTCAGGCGCAGGGCCTCCTCATTGGGGACCGGCAACACCCCGGGCATGCCCAGGCAGACCGGACACACATTGGTGTTGGGAGGGGAACCGAAGGCATTGGCACATCCGCACCACATTTTCGACCGGGTCTTCAACTGGACATGGGTCTCCAGCCCAATCACTGCTTCGTATTCCATATGCCTCGTGCCGCTCCATTCTCCACACTTCTGCCCGGCTGAACATAGATTTTTGCCGAATGTGGGGATAAAGACACCGGATCTCCTTGTGACAGGGAGCCCCCCTCGCGTGCGATTGGAACGGGGTGGTTTAGCAATGCCATGCGAAGGCAAGCTCAGGATTAGAGTAGGAGCATGAGCAAGAGACAGAGCAGGATAGCACTCTTGCTCCTATCCTTTACCCGAAAAGAACACCCCACATGTTGTCGTTTGGCGGGCCCCTCACCCCTGCCCTCTCCCGGGGGGAGAGGGAGCCGCATACCGCGTGGAGGGTATGGGTTTCAGATCGGAAGCCTTTCTCCGTGCGGAAGACGATACTCCCTCTCCCGCCGGGAGAGGGCAGGGGTGAGGGGCCCTTGATGGGGGCGATGTAGAGTGCTCTCGTCGGCCCTATTTCACCTTGCGCTGCAGTCGGCTGCGCAGCCTTCTTTCCCCTGCGCGTCTGGGGAATGACCTACTCTTACTCATGCTCTGACTCCTCTGGATTCCTCTGATTTCCATCACACCCTTGCCCTCGGGCTTCTGGGGCTTCAACCAGTTTGGTCCCCTTTATGCTTTTATCTGCGGTTGCGATGAAAAGTACGTTGCAGATGGCAAAGCCGCGCTCCCGAAACCTGGTCCTGCTGCCCGGCCTGGACGGCACAGGGCACCTGTTCGCCCCGTTCCTGGCCTGCCTGCCCGCCAGTGTGAAACCGATCGTGGTCGAGTATCCCGTTGACCAAACCGTCAACTACCAGCAACTGGTGCCCGAGATCCGTGAGCTGGCCCCCTGGGATGAACCCTACCTGATCGTCGCCGAATCGTTCGGCGGACCCCTGGCCCTCTACTTCACCGCCGCCCAGTGGGAATACGTCGATGGGGTCGTGCTCGTCTCCTCCTTCATCACCAATCCCCTCCCGTCCTTCATGAACTGGGTTTACTCCATGATGGGGGAGACCCTCTTCAAAACCGTTCCGCCCACCACCGTCCTTAAGAAGTACCTGCTCGGGAAAAACTTTCCGCCGACCCTCGAGGAATCCGTCACCAACGCCCTCATGGCCGTCAAGCCTGACGTCCTCACCCAGCGCATCAAGCTGGTCGTCGAGTCCAACTCCACCCAGGCCCTCAAGGACTGCTCCAAACCCATCCTCTACCTGCACGGCAGCCAGGATGAGTTGTTGGGCGATCGGGGTTGGAAGGAAATCAGCGCCGCCAAACCTTCCGTGGCCGGCCTGGAAATCGACGGGCCGCACATGCTTCTCCAGACGCGTCCCCGCGAAGCCTGGGCCGCCATCGACCGATTCTGGCAGCAGGGCGCCTTGCAGGCCCAGGCCGCCTGAGGCGCGCCCAGGCACCGCCCGCCTCACGCCTTCATCGTCCCGGCGTCCAGTGCCATCTTCTCGCACCAGGCCCGGTAGGCGAAGGGCGAGATTTCCGAAGGTTTGATCTCACTTCGCCCACCCCAGAACACGTTGGTGTAGGAAACCGGTATCCCGCAGCACTCCAGATGGCGGTCCATCGCCGCCTTGTGTTCCAGGACGAGCTTCTTGTCCGTGCCGTGCGCGACGGCCATGATGTTGACATTGCGGAACTCCGGTCCGCCTTCCCGCCAGTAGGCATGGGTCAGCACATGGTGGCGTCCGACCTGGCAGCCGGCTTCGATCTCCCGACCGGGCGGAACCGCCCAGTGGAACAGCGCATTGAAACGGGTCACGCGTTCGCCGTCCGAATGGGGTTTCACATGTTCCAGGAAGGTGGAAAACCGGCCCACCACCTGGCGCGAATTCAGGTCCTCGGCCACTTCCAGAAACGTCTCCAGGGGCACTCCGGCCTCCCGGGCCCTGGCTTCCCAAAGTCCGCTGCACAGTTCCTCCGGTTCGAACTCCCGCTTGAGCGCCTCCAGGATCCGCCATTCCAAATCGTTCAGGCGCGTGATGGACACGTCCGTGGGTTCGGCCGCCGCCTCGGTCTTGCTGCCGGGAGGCAGGCCCCGTCGGCGCGTGTGCCCCACACCCAGCACGAACAGCTTCTTGGCCGGCATCAGTCGGAAATGAAGCGCGCCGGTCTGGCCGCACAATAACTCGCAATGCTTCTCCATCGAAAAACCCTGCGGCACCTTCAGCGTGGTCCAAAGCTTGTAGGTCGAACCGGGCGAGGCCGCGTCGGTCGAGCGCGTCACCACGTGACCCGAAAACGGGTCCTCGTGGAACATGTAGTCAAACGCGGCGTCCAGCTTCTCCTGGGGCACCTCCCACGCCACCAACGCCCCCTGGGCCAGGCTGGTCGCCAGCAAGGTTTGGCGGACCCGCCGGATGTTCCCCGCCCGCAGCATCGCCTGGATCCGCTCGATCACGGTCTCCTCCGACACACCGGACTGTTCCGCGATCGCCCCCATGGGGTCGCGCTGGAATCCCTGCAGGCGATCCTCGCTGATCTCCAGAATCTTCGCATTGATGGGGTCCTCGAAGGACACCGGTATCGTTTCCAAACCCATGAGGCGGCCACTTTACCACGGTTGCCATCAGCCTTGACCATCCTTTTTTGGCTGAGCCATGGCCGAATTTGTTCGCAGCTTGCTTCCCTCCGTGTCCGCGCTATGGTTTGCCCCCATGATCTTCCGGCTTCGCCCGCGACGCCTGTCATCGGCCAGGAAGCAGGTCCGCGGCCCGTGGCTTCTCCTCCTGTCTGCGGGCCTCCTTCCGGCATCCACTCTTTCCGCCGCCACCGTCGAAACACCCGAAGCCGCCCTGCAACGCTTCCACATCGCGCAAGGCCTGGTCGCCGACCTCTTCGCCGCCGAGCCCATGGTGGAGAACCCGGTCAGCTTCTGCTTCGATGACTATGGCCGGCTGTTCCTCGTCGAGACCACCCGGCGCCGCTCCTCCGTCTTCGACATCCGGGGCCATCCCCCCTGGCTCGACGAAGACTTCACCTTCCGCACCGTCGAGGACCGGGCCGCCTTCTACCGGCGCACCATCACACCCGAACACACCGCCGACATCGACCGGCTCACGCGCGGCCCCCGCGGTGACCTGCGAGACTTCAACGAGGATGGACAGGTGGACTGGCGCGACCTCGAGGTCCAGAAGGAACGCATCCGCATTCTGGAAGACACCGACGGGGATGGCCGGGCCGATCGGGTGGGTGTGTTTGCCGAGGGATTCAACTCCCTGGTGTCCGGCGTCGCTGCCGGCGTCATGACCTTCGAGGGCAACGTCTATTTCACCTGCATCCCCGAACTGTGGCGCCTGACGGATGAGGACCACGACGGGAAGGCCGACCGCCGGGACGCGCTGATCGATGGGTTTGGTGTCCACATCGCCTTCGGCGGGCACGACATGCATGGCCTCGCCGTCGGGCCGGATGGCCGCATCTACTGGTCCATCGCCGACCGGGGCACCTCCACGAATCACTTCGCGCAATTGGCCCATTCATTCCCCGGTCTCACCGCCGAAAAGCTCGCGCACAGTGGCTGCATCTTTCGCTGCAACCCAGACGGGACCGGCTTCGAGATCGTGGCCATGGGCATGCGCAACCCGCAGGAGCTGGCGTTTGACGACTACGGCAACCTCTTCACGGGCGACAACAACGGCGACGGCGGGGATCCGGCCCGCTGGGTGCAAGTCGTGCCGGGAGGGGACAGCGGCTGGACCCTCGGGTGGCAATGGCTCCCCCAGATGGGCGCCTGGAACAGCGAGAAGTTGTGGGCCGGATTCGAAACCAACGATGCGCCCCACCTGCTGCCGCCACTTGCCCACATCGGCCATGGTCCCTCGGGACTGGCCTGCTATCCCGGCACCGGATTGCCCGACCGCTATGCCCATCACTTCTTTATGTGCGACTTCCCGGGCAACGTCCTGGCCTGGACCAACCGGGCGCGCGGCGCCACGTTCGCGGCCGGGCCCGTCGAGGTGTTCTTTGGCGACCTCGGCCCCTCCGACCTGGACTTCGCCCCCGGCGGCGGGCTCTACGTCGCCGACTGGTTCAAGACCTTCGACAAAACCGGCAAGGGCCGCATCTATCGCATCCGTGATCCCCAGCTCGACAACGATCCGCTGATCTTGGAGACACGCGAGGTTCTCCGCCGCGACATGCGGCTGCTCCCCGAACGCCACCGGTTGGATTGGCTGGGACACATCGATCGCCGCGTTCGTCTCAAGGCCCAGTTTTCCCTGGCCGAGTTCCGGCACTTCCGTTCGCTGCGTCAAACCGCCCTGCATGACGATCGGCCGTTGGCGCGGTTGCATGCCCTCTGGGCCATCGGCCAGATCGCGCGATCCCTTCCGGTCAGTGAGTTCGAGGGGGAACTCACCACCTTGCTTCCGTTGCTCCAGGATCCCGACCCCGAGATCCGCTCTCAGGCCGCCATGTTGATGGGGGAGGGAAGGCTGCTCCTGGCGCAGGGGGATCTGAGTCACCTCTTCAAGGATCCGTCGCCGCGGGTTCAGTATCACGCCATCATGGCCTATCGAGAATTGTTTCGCGCCTTCTCCTCCGGTGGACATCGGTATTCCGTGCCGTTCTTTACCAAGGTGCGCTCCTGGTGGAGTGAGATGGTGGGGGGGCAGCCCCAGCCGACCGGGGCCAGCCTCCTTTGGCCAACCATGGAGTTGGAGCCATTGTTGATTCGCAATGCAGACCCCGTGGATCCCTACCTTCGTCATGCCTGTGTCCTGCTTCTCACCGAGATGGGCGGCACCATGTTCCCTGGATCCAGCAGCACGTTCAATGTCCACATGCCCCGATTCCTCCAGCACACCAATGCCTCCGTCCGCATGGCCATGTTGCAGGCCTTGCGCCGGCTGGGTGACCCCAACATCGCCCGCTTTCTCTCCGACCCCGAGCCGCACCTCGCATTGGAAGCGGCCCGGGCGATCTACGACGTCCCCATCCCCGACGCCTTGCCGAACCTGGCAGCGTGGCTGACCCTCGAGACGCCTGACTTCTCCTCCCACCCGACCTGGGAACGCTTCATCCTCCGCCGGGTGCTGTATGCCAACTACCGACTCGGTGATGCCCCGCACGCCAAAGCCCTGGTCCGCATGGCGTCACTGGAAGGCTGCCCGCTGGATCTTCGCGTCGAGGCGCTGGAACGCCTCGCGGATTGGGATAAGCCCTCGGCTCGGGATCCCGTGGTGGGGCTGTCGCGACCGCTTCCCGATCGGTCTCCCGCCTCCGCCGCCGATGCGTTGCAGCCCAGCCTCCTCCTGTTCCAGGCCGATGACAACGAAGCGGTTGTCGTCGCCGCCACCAAGGCCGCCGCCGCCCTCAATCTCTCCTTGCCCGATCCGTTGGCATCCCTGCAAAACACATCGCTCCCCGCCGCCGTCCGCCTCCAATCCCTTCAGCTCATGAGCCGCGACAAGGATCAACGGCTGTCCCAGGCCATTGACGCAGCCCTTCAGGACATCCACCCAACCCTGCGCCTCGCCGGCCTCGAACTCCTTGTGCAACATCAGCCCGAGAACGCGCTGCCCGTCCTGGCACACATCCTCCAGACCGGCACCGTCCCCGAAAAGCAGGCCGCCTTGCGCCACCTGGGCGAGCTCGACGGGGCCCAACTGTTGCTCCAGTCGTGGTGGGATCGCCTCCTGGCGGGCGACGTGCCCAGGGAACTCCAACTCGATGTCCTGGAGGCAGTCCGCCAACGCGGACACCTTCCTCCCGACGCCCTTCTGGACAACTGGGAAAATGCACTGGACCCCAACGATCCCCTTGCACCGTACCGCATCTCGCTCTGGGGTGGGGATCCCGTCGCCGGTCGCAAGGTCTTCTTCGAACGCCAGGACGCCGCCTGCCTGCGCTGTCACAAGATCCAGGGGGAGGGTGGGGAGGTCGGGCCTGACCTGGCCGGCATCGCCAGCCGCAAGACACGCGAGTATCTCCTCGAATCCATCGTCATTCCCAATAAAGCCGTCGCCGAAGGCTTCGAATCCGTCATTGTCGTCACCCACAACGGTGACGCCTACGCCGGCGTGGTGGTGAAGGAGACCGATCAGGAGCTTCAGATCAACTCGCCCGAGGAAGGAGTGGTGACCGTGAAGAAGGCCGACATCGAAAGTCGCGAGGCGGGCCTTTCCGCCATGCTCCCCGAACTGGCCACCATCCTGGGCCCGCGCGACCTGCGCGACCTCATCGCCTTCCTCACCACCCTCGAGTAACCGCGCCGGCCCCCGTTGAACGTTGAACGTTGAGCGTTGAACGTTGAGCGCACATCGCGCTCCATCAAAAGCCCCTCACCCCAACCCTCCCGGTGGGAGAGGGAGGCGCACGCTCCGTGGAGGGTACGGGTTCAGATCGGAAGCTTTGCTTCGCGCGGAAGTCGATCCTCCCTCTCCCGCCGGGAGAGGGAACAGCGAGCCGGGATGGGTGAAGGGGATGAGTGCAGCGGCCTTTCTCGGCGGAGTGGACCGGTCTCCCTCTCCCGCCGGGAGAGGGCCGGGGTGAGGGGCCCGGGAAAACGACAACATGTGGGTCGTTCTTCTTTCGTCAAGGATAAGATGATGCCGGCAGGTCTGACGGCGACAACGCCTCGACTCGCCGACTTTGTCAGCAACCCTGCCTTCACGCACCCAAATCATTGACTCCCCCTCGCCCCTGGTTCATACACTCCGCCCATGCAACGTTTCCTCCGACTCTCTTGCTTCCTCTTTGCGACAGGAACCTTCTGGGGCGCGGTGTTTTCTGCCCCACCCCTCGCCGCTGCGGATGCTGATTCCGCGGAGGTTTGGAAAACCCCTTACCTGGCCCTCGGTCCCATGGTGGGGCATACATCCTCCTCCGAGTCGAGGATCTGGGCCAAATCCTCCCGGCCGGCCCGGCTCGGTGCGGTGGTCGGAACCATGCCTGACCTGCGGGACGGACGCCACGTGTCGGGCCCCGATCTTGTCGCCGATAGCGCCAACATGGGCACCGTGCAGATCGACGGACTCGCCGCCTCCACGCGCTACTATTACTGCCTGCTGCTCGACGGCAAACGAGTCATGTCACCGCCCTATCCCTCCTTCGACACCGCGCCGCCCGAAGGCCTGCCAGGCCATCATCGATTCGCCTTCATCTCCTGCCTGGGCAACAATGGATTCAATGCCGCGCCCTCCTGGGCGGACATGTCCCGCACCAACTTCGACCTGCTCCTCCTGCTTGGCGACAATCACTACGCCAACACCACCGAGCCGGACAAACTGCGCGCCGCCTACTTCGATCATCGCTCCGCCCCCGGCGTTCGCGAGGTGACCAGCCGCATCCCGACCTACGCCATCTGGGACGACCATGACTACGGCCCCAACAACAGCGATGGCGCCCTTCCCGGCAAGGAACGCTCGCTTCAGACCTTTCGCGAACACTGGGCCAACCCCTCCTATGGCGAGCCGGACAACCCGGGCATCTACTACTCCTTCCGGCGCGGACCGATCGAATTCTTCATGCTCGATGATCGCTACTACCGCACGCCCAACAAGGATGTAAACGCGCCCGGCCGCACCATGCTGGGCACCGGACAACTCGCGTGGCTCAAGCGTCAGCTCCTCGACTCCGCCGCCCCGGTCAAGATCCTGGCTGCCGGCAGCGAGTGGCAGAGCCACAGCACCGAGGATTGCTGGTCCAATTTCAGGAAGGAACGCGACGAGATCTTCAGCTTCATCGACGAACACCTCATCCGCGGGGTCATCCTCCTCTCCGGGGACCGACACTTCACCGCCGCCTACCAGGTCAACGGACGCTTCATCGAGGTCACCTCGGGACCGTTTGGAAGCAGCTTCATCAATTCAAAAACCCTTCCGGAAATGTTCTATTACCACGGAGGCAGCCGTGCATGGTGCGTCTTCGACATCGACACCACCGGCTTTGAACCCGCCGTGACGCTGGAAGTGTATGAAACCGGCAACGGCCTGACCCACCGGCGCGAGTTCAAGTGGGACGAAATCCTCGGCACCACCAAGCTCCCCCCGCTCAAGTAACCCCATTCGTAGTCCTGCGACTCGACTGAGCTCGCCGAAGTCCTTTAGGCAGCATGGACGTTGCAAGGTTGGCTCCCTGGCCCATTCGCTCGTCGAAAAGCCACGCTCCCCTGATGAACCGTCCCCTTCACTCCAGGAACACCAGCCTGCCGAAACGCGCCGGGGCATGGAACGTCCCCTTCAACGTCGGGTTCCAGGCCAGGAACGCCCCGTTGTCCCGGTCGCACCGGTAGAGGTTCAGGCGCCATTCCGTGCCCGCGCGGGCTGGGGTGCCTCCAAGAACAGCAAGCGGGATGCGCATCTCGCAGGTCCAAACGCCGCCCGCTTCATCTACGGATACCGCCGTCTCAAAGCCGCTCTGCCACTCGAAATCCTTCCCCCCAGGTCGCAGCCGCACATCCAGCTTCTCCCCGTTGGGGGCCGCCTCGAATTCGTCATAGCTCGCCCATTGCTCCGGGTCCGTCCCGATGAAGGTCTCCACCACGTCCCGATCCCACAGGCCCAGCCGCTCCCCCTTAGCTTCCGAGGCGTCAAAGACCGTCAACTTCGTGAAGGGACACCGGTAGCCAAGGTAAAGATCGCGGTCGCTCCACACGGCGCGCACCGAGGTGGAGAGCGCGGGCAGGGGAGTGGCGGTGGCGGATTGGTAGTCCATTGACGTTGGCACTGCCAGGTCCCAGGCGGACTCCGTCAGGCGGCCATCCAGCGTCATTGACTCCCGCGTCCGCGCCGCGCGCAGCACCGGGGCGGGCAGGGACCGACCCAGCAGCTTGCGCGCATTGTCGAAGTAGATCTTGCGCAACACCTCCGGCGGCAACCCGATCCCGCTGATCGTCCACTCGCCCTGGATCGGAGTCATGTGCTCAAAGTTCTTGTCCCACGTCTCCATCCAGCGCCAGTGCTTTCCGAAGAAACTCACCGCGTCGGAGTCGGTCGGGGCCGGGCCGCTCCCCCCGGAACCCAGCGTCATCCGGTCATACACCATGAAATCCGTGGCGAAGATGATCCTGTCCTGATGCTTGACGAACAGATCGTGCACCTTCTGCGGGTCGTGCCGGCCGATCTCCGGCACCCGCGCCGCCAGGTCCACCCTCATGTTGGAGTACTGATCGAGCCATTTTCCAACCGTCTCGATGTCCTCCGGATTGTTGCCGAAGTGAACGCAGACAAAGGTGGTTTCCGGATGACGCATGATGACGCGGTTGCGAGCGGCCAACAGTGCCTCGCGGGGCGGAAACTGCTTGGGATCCCCGAACCACCAGCTCTTGTGATCTTTGAGCTCCGTCCAACGCTCGTTCTGCTGATCGTAGGGGAGCCAGAAAGCCTTGGGGTCGGCCACGTGGATCGACACCGGCATGTTCAGCTCGCCACACCGCCGCCACACCGGGTCCAGCTTCGGATCATCGATCCTGATCAGTTCCCCCTCCTTGTTGCGCAGGTAAAGGCCCAGCCGCTTCCACTCCTTCAACCCGGCCGCGCCCAGTCGATGGGCCTCCTCGATCTGCGCCACCGCCTTCTCCGACCAGCCCGGCTCATCCCAGCCGCCGTAGTCGAGGTTTGCGTAGAAGAGAAAGCGGCCCGGATAAAGCCGGTCCGCCAGCTCCTTGCTCTTCTCAAAGGCCGAGGGCTCCTCCCCCTTGCGGGTGACCGTGCCCGGGGTCAGGATGACGCCGATCCCGATGCCGGTTTCGTCCATGATGCGGATGGCCCGCGCGAGGTGTTCCGGGGTGCAGTTGACGTGCTGGTGCAGGTCGATCAGGCGATGTTCCCGGCGCCACTCCGCAGCCTGGGGGTCTTCCGCATGCGCGTTGAAGACCGACAACCCGAGGCCGGCCAGAAGCAGGGCCGGCGCCGCATGTGACAAAAGGCAGCAAGGTGTTTTCATGAGTCGAAGCGCAGCCTACTCCTCCCCGCCCGCCAGCGGCAAGCCGGCAGTGGGTGGTGGGCGGTGGTGGCGTGTGACCAAGGGTGGGTGACCCAAAGGAGTAGGAGTAGGAGCAAGATGGGCGTGCCTCCCTCTCCTAACCCTGCGCCTGTATGGCATGGAAATACTGCCCACTTCCAATCACGCCCCTGGTGGCGGCGTGGCGAAGCACAACCAGGGCACCCACACTCGTGCTCGTGCTCGTAATCGCAACAGTAATCACGTTCGCCTGCATCGCTCCGCCGTGGGGTGGCCTCGCCCATTCCATCGTCCAGATCAACCTCGAATCGGACCCGGCCAGGGGCTCCACCACCACCACACTCCGCCTCACCGATTCCATCATCGGCCATCTCACCGACAGCCTCCTCGAAAGCATCGACGGCGGCTTGCGCCAGCTCTTCGGGAACGGCGGCCTCAAGGCCTACGTGGAGAAGCACTCCTGATCCCTCTCCCCGCCAACCAGGGACTGGCTAAAGCCAGGACTACAAACGCCGCCGCCCACGTTTGTAGTCCTGGCTTTAGCCAGTCCTCGTCTGCAGTCCTGCGAGGCGAAACCTCACGACCTCTGTCCCGAGTGATGCCGCCTCCGTGATCGACAGATGCCGCGCCTTGCTCCTAATCTTCCCAAGCCGCAGGCGGCTTATGTTCCAAACCTACGACATCGCCCAAACTTACCAGGCCAACTACGACCGTGGTCCGGTCTTTCCCGGCCCGGCTCCCGCCGTGCCTGCCACGCCGCTCAAGTCGTTTCTGGGCCTGCCCGTTTCCAGCCGCCTCGGCATTGCCGCCGGCCTGCTCCTCAACGGGAAATGGATCCGAGGCTACGCCGAACGGGGGTTCGATCTCCTGACCTACAAGACCGTCCGCTCCTCGCATCGGCCGTGTTACGACCTTCCAAACTGGGTCTTCGTGGAGCCGGGCGCCTCGCCGGAGGACCCCGTCACTGTCATCGGCCGTCCGCCTGACGATCCACGCCGCATCAGTTCGGCCGTCTGCTTCGGAATGCCGTCCATGGCCCCCTCGGTGTGGCGGGCGGACATTGCCGAAACACGCCGTGCGCTCAAGCCGGGGCAGCTTCTCATCGTGTCGGTCGTCGCCACGCCAGGCGACGGATCCACCCCGCAATCCGTCGCGGCGGACTTTCGGCAATGCGCGGAATGGGCCGCCGAGGCGGGCGCCCACGTGGTGGAAGCCAACTTCTCCTGTCCCAACGTCTGCTCCTCCGAAGGTTCGATTTACACCGACCCCGACTACAGCCGCGTGGTGGCTCGAACCATTCGCGAGGGCATCGGAGACATGCCCCTCTTGATCAAAATGGGATACCTGCCCGGCGCCGATGCGTTGACCTCTTTCCTGCGCGCCGTGGAGGGCGCCGCACAGGGTGTCACGCTGGTCAACGGCATCACGCGTCCGGTGCTCCACGCCGACGGCCGTCCCGCCTTTGGCAAAACCTTCCGCGCTGCCGGTGTCTTGGGCCGCACCATCCACCAGCCTTCCGTGGACCAGGTCCGTCTCGCCGCCTCGATCCTCCGTAAGCACGATCTTCCCTTGACCCTTGCCGCCGTGGGGGGCGTCTCCTGCATGGAGGACATCGCGGACTTTTTCGACGCCGGGGCCGAGGCGGTCCTGATGGGATCCTCGCCCATGTATCTGCCCGACCTTGCGGTCCAGGCCAAGGCGGCCCACCCGGAATGGTGATGCCCGAATCAAACGCCAGTCAGGATGGGGCAGGGGAGTCGGATGCCCCACTGCATGTCGTGCTCGTCGAACCGGAGATCCCGCCCAACACCGGGAACATCGCCCGCCTCTGCGCCGCCACCCGCTCCACACTGCATCTGGTCGAGCCGCTCGGATTCCGGATCGATGACAAGCAACTCCTTCGGGCCGGCATGGATTATTGGCAACATGTCAACTCGCGACGTTGGCCGAACTGGATCGCCTTCCAGGATCATCTCCCGGCCCATGCCCGACTGTGGTTCGTCGAGGCGGGCGGGCCGCAGACCCATGCCGAAGCGTCGTATCATCACGGGGATTATCTTGTCTTCGGACGCGAGACAGCCGGCCTCCCGCGCCGGCTTCTGGAGCGGCACCGCGACCGATGGTTGCGCCTGCCCATGTGCCACCCCCAGGCCCGGTCCCTCAACCTTTCCAACTGCGTCGCCGTCGTCCTCTTCGAGGCCCTGCGCCAGCTCGGCTTCCCCGGCGAACTGCCAAACGACCCATGAACCACCAAAGGAAGCGCGCCACGAACCACACGAAACCGGGAACGGCTCGATTCGGTGTGGGTGGTGAGTTTCGTGGTTCCTGATCCATGGGCGCCACCCATCCCCTTTGGTGGTCGGGGCTCCCCATGAATCCTCATCCATTGACAACCCTGAGCCCAGCACTTAAAGACCTTCCCCATGGTGTGTTCACGATTCGCTTGTGCCCTGCTCTGCGCCGTCCTTATCTCCGGTTGTTCCAAATCCCCGGACGATGGGACCAGCGCCCCGCCCACTCCTGAGGAGATTGCCGCGCAAACGGACCTCACATGCGCCGAGATCCTCAAGGCCTCCAACAACATGGTGGCCGAGTCCTGGCTCAAGTCCCATCCGAAGGCCTCCCTGGGCGGGAATGAGGCCGGCCTGCCAGTCCTGCTCTCCCCGCTGGTGACGAAGCTCAAGCTGGCCGGGGCGTCGCGGGTCGTGGTGCAGTTCTCCGGACTGGAGCGCGACGCCCGCATCCTGGCCTTGATTGTCATTCTTCCCGCCGATGCGCCCTCGAGGGAAAAGCTCTTCGCCCTGGAACCGGAACTGAGCGCCCTCGCTCAAAGGTCGAGCGTGCCGGACGTCGGACAGAAGCACCTCCTCTACGCCTTCGAATGACGCCATGACTCTCGTGCGCCGATGGCGGTGGCTGGTGCTGGGGGGCGTCGTCCTGGCGAGCGGATGCAACAATCCCAACAACGGACAGACCGCCGCCGCCAACGCGCCCGTGCCGGATGGGCGAGTGGTCCTTGTCCGGCGCAGCAACGAGTTCGGCGCCTTCATCCTCCACAATCAAACCGGCAAGCCCGAGACCACCGATTACACCTGGTTCTATCGCGCCGACGGCCAAGGCACATTGGCTCCCTCCGATCCGGCCGTGCTGAGCGGCCACGAAACCAATGCCACGCAGGTCGCTTTCCAGACCTTCTCTATCGGCTGGTCGATCAACGAGAATGGCAAGGGGTGGATCTACTTCTCCAAACTGCCGACGGAGCTCAAGAAGGATGCCGACTACGAAATGTGCGTCACCACGGCGACCAACCTGGCCGGCATCGACGCGCGCAGTAGCAAATGGCAGTATCAAGGGAGCGGCCGGGTCAACCTCAAGGCCCTCATCAAGTCCCAGTTCAAGGAGGGACCCTGATCCGGGGGTGTCGCAGCCGCTTTTCCCCGCCAATGGCCTGTTTTGAAGACTGGAAAACCGGCCTTGGCTCCGCTACACTGCCTCCCCTTGGGCGATTGGCGCAGCGGCTAGCGCAGCTGCCTTACACGCAGTTGGTCGCAGGTTCGAATCCTGCATCGCCCACCAACCTTCCTCCCCATGAACCGGACGGAAGTAGCCGCCGAGGTCACGAGGCGGACCCTCCCGTGGTGGATGGAGTGACCTGCCCTCGCTTCCCTCAGCGGTTGGGCTGCGGGGTGTAGCGAAGGTAGGGCTTGATCGTGCGCGAGCCCTTCGGGAATAGCGCCGGCACGTCCGCATCCTTCACCGCCGGGACGATGATGCAGTCCTCCCCCTCCTTCCAGTTGGCCGGCGTGGCCACCTTGTATTGGGCGGTCAATCGCAGCGAATCGATCACGCGCAGCAATTCGGCGAAGTTTCGGCCGGTCGAGGCCGGGTAGGTGAGCGTCATCTTGATCCTCTTGTCCGGGCCGATGATGAAAACCGACCGCACCGTGGCCGTGTCGTCCGCATTCGGATGAATCATGTCATAAAGCCCCGCCACCGTGCGGTCGGGGTCGGCGATGATCGGGAAGTTCATCGTGGTGTTCTGCGTTTCGTTGATGTCGCAGATCCAGCCCTTGTGGTCTTCCAGGGGGTCCACGCTGATGGCGATGACCTTCACGTTGCGCCTGGAAAACTCCTCCTTCATCTTCGCCACCGCCCCCAGTTCGGTCGTGCAGACCGGGGTGTAGTCCTTGGGATGCGAAAACAGAATGCCCCATCCGTCGCTCAGCCACTGGTGGAATGTGATGTCCCCCTCGGTGGTGGTTGCCGTGAAATCCGGCGCTTCGTCGCCTAGTCGTAATGCCATAGCCGCAGATACTCTTTTGGGTTGCCATGCCTCCCGAATGGGTGGCGTAGTGTGATGACGTGATCCTTACCGTTTCAGGCCTTCTCTCTCAAGCCAGAAGTTGGGTCTTCTCCGCGCGTCACCGTGCCCGGGTGTGCGCGTCCTGGCTTGCCCTAACCTCCATCGCCGCGGCCGCGCCCGATCCGGCGCCGTTTCCCGCCGCCGACTGGCCTCGGGCCAGCCCAGCTTCCCTGGGACTGGACGCGGACGCCCTGCACACCGCCCGCGATTACGCCCTCAGCGGCGAAGGCAGCGGGTGCGTCGTGGTGCGCGGGAGCATGGTTCTGGAATGGGGCGACCAAGCTCGCCGCTATGATCTCAAGTCCACCACCAAGTCCTTCGGTGCCGCCGCCCTCGGGCTCGCCCTGCTCGATGGCAAGATCGCCCTCGACGATGCGGCCGCGCGGTATCAGCCCGGGCTGGGCGTGCCTCCGGAATCCAATCGCGACACCGGCTGGATTCCCTCCATCACCCTGCGACATCTCGCCACCCACACGGCGGGGTTTGAGAAGCCCGGCGGCTTCGAGCCCCTGCGATGGCAACCCGGCACCCGATGGGCCTACAGCGACGGCGGCCCCAACTGGCTCGCCGAGTGCCTCACCCTGATCTACCGCCGCGACCTCAACGACCTGCTCTTCGAACGCCTCTTCAGCCCGATCGGCATCCGACCCGCCGATTTGACCTGGCGAAACAACGCCTACCGGCCCCGCCTCCTCGATGGCGTACCGCGCCGCGAGTTCGGTTCCGGCATCAGCGCCAACGTTCAGGCCATGGCCCGCTTCGGTTACCTCTTCCTCCGCGAAGGACACTGGGAGCAACGCCAGCTCCTGGCCCCGTCCTTCATCCAGGTCGTGCGCAAGACCGATCCCGCTCTCCCAAACCTGCCCGTCGAAAAACCCGGCGACTACGGCAAGGCCTCGGCCCATTACGGCCTGCTTTGGTGGAACAACAACGACGGCACCTTGTCCGGCGTGCCGCGTGATGCCTACTGGTCATGGGGGTTGTATGACAGTCTCATTGTGGTCATTCCTTCCCTCGACGTGGTGGTGGCCCGGGCCGGGAAATCCTTTCAACGCCAGCCGGGGTGGGGGCATTACGACGTCCTCAAACCCTTCCTCCAACCCATCGCCGCCACCGTCCGCTCCGCGGGCGTTCCATCGGATGCGGCCGCGCATCCGTCCAGCCCGGTCATCCGCGCCTTCGACTGGGCTCCGGCTTCCTCCATCGGCCGCGCCGCGCGGGGAAGCGACAACTGGCCCCTGACCTGGGCCGATGATGACGCGCTCTACACTGCCTATGGTGACGGACGTGGTTTCGAACCGGGGACGCCCCGCAAGCTCAGCCTTGGGCTCGCGCGCGTGACGGGCGGTCCGGACGATTTCATCGGCACAAATCTGTCGGCACCCAGCCTTGAGCAACTCGGCGATGGCGCTTCCGGACGAAAGGCCAGTGGCCTGCTCATGGTGGAAGGGGTGCTTTACCTTTGGGCCCGCAATGCCACCAACGCCCAGTTGGCCTGGTCGGCGGATCATGGCGCCACCTGGACGTGGGCGGATTGGAACTTCACTGAAAGCTTTGGCTGCCCCACCTTCCTTAACTTCGGACGCAATTACCAGGGAGCACGGGACGAGTTCGTTTACGTTTACTCCCAGGACGCCAACGACGCCTACACCCCCGCCGATCAGTTCGTCCTGGCCCGTGTGCCTCGAGACAGGATCACGCGTCGCGACGCCTACCAGTTCCTGGTCCGAATCGATGCGCAGGGCAATCCCGTCTGGTCACGCGACGTGCGTCAACGCGGTCCGGTCTTCCGCTCGCCCGGGCGCTGCTACCGTTCCGGCATCACTTACAATGCGGGGCTCAAGCGTTATCTCTGGTGCCAGATCCTGCCCGGGGAAGACACCCGTTTCCAGGGTGGGTTTGCCATCTACGACGCACCCGAACCGTGGGGACCGTGGACGCTTGCCTTCCTGGATCCCGACTGGGATGTCGCCCCCGGCGAGACCTGTTCCTTCCCGACCAAGTGGATGAGCCCTGATGGTAGAACCATGCACCTGGTCTTCTCAGGCGAGGACCACTTCTCCGTCCGCCAAGTGACCGTCCACCTCGATCGGGATTAGGTGCTCAAGCGGCTCCCACGCCCTGGCTGATCCGGACAGGAAATCCTTCCGTTTTACCCTTGGCTTTGCCACGCTGATGACTCCGATGAACCCCCCATCCGTTTCTGGAACGCCACCTCGCGCGAAAGCCCCGCGCCTCTTCCAAGGCTGCTTACCCGTGAATCCGATCGCGTGCACCCTCCTGCTTGTCGGCACCATCCCACTCGGCGCCGCTCCCGTGCTCCTGGATGATCAGTTCCAGTTGCCGGGCGGGTTTCATATCTACAAGGCCGCCTCCCCCGAACGGACGGGAGGAAGCTATGACCTCGCCTTCGACGGCGACGGACGCCTGTTGGTCGGCGACGGCAAAGCCGTCCGCAGGCTTTACGACGATGACAGGGATGGTGTCTATGACCGACACGAGGTCCTGGTCGAAGGTCTCGGATCAAGGGGACCGCAGGGCTTGCTGGTGTCGGGTGACCGGCTCTATGCCGTGGGCGGCGACGGGGTGCAGTTGTTCGAGGGATACCGGGATGGGGGAACTCTCGTCCACCGGGGCCGCCTGAGCGAACCGTTCAACACCGGCGGGGACCATTCCGCCCACACCCTCCTGCGCGGGCACGATGGATTCATCTACTTTGTCACCGGCGACGGCGGCGGCACCGAGGGTCGCCGCCACATCACCGAACGCACCTCGCCCGCCCTGCGCGAACGCGCTGCCAGCGTGTTCCGGTTCAGTCCCGACGGTGCCCGCTGGGAATGCCTCGCCACCGGTGGACGCAACCCGCCCAACCTGGGCATGAACCATCTTGGGGAGCTGTTCAGCTGGGACAGCGACATGGAATGGCACGTGGACCTCCCCTTCTACCGTCCGCTCCGGCTCAATCATTGGGTGCAGGGCGGAGACCAGGGCTGGCAGGGTGTGGGGGCGTTTCCCGACTACTATGTTGACGCCCTCCCCCCCGTCCTTGCCACCGGACGCGGGTCGCCCGACTGGGGTGTCTTTTACGAGCACAGGCAGTTTCCGGCCAAATATAGCGATGCCTTTTTCGTGTGTGACTACCTCTGGAAGTCTGCCACCAGCGGCCAATACAACACCACCGGACAACTCAACGTCTTCTTTCTCGCCCGGGAAGGGGCCCACTGGTCCGCCACCATGGAGACCTTGGCCCGGCCCCGCCAGGGCGCGCGGGACGCCTATGATCGTCCCATCAGCTTTGGGCTCGTGGATGTCGAGGTGGCCCCGGATGGTTCCCTCCTGGTGACCGATCACAACCAGGGTGTGTGGCGCATCTTTTATGCCTCCGACCATCGCGCCGGGCAGCCTGGGCCGGCCCTCCTGCCGCCGCCTGCGCCTCCTCCCTCCAGCCCGGACGCCATCATGGAGGCTGCACTCCAACTGCCGCAGCCGGGATCCGAATGGGCGCAGGTCCAGTGGGAAACCCTCCGTGAACAGCTGGGCGCCAGCTGGCAGAGCCGCTTTCAGTCACTGGCCCTCGATCCGGCGAGGACCCTGCCGGAACGACTTCGGGCCGTGCGGTTCCTCGCTCCGGAATTCGCAAGCCTGCCTGACACGTTCCTGGCCGGGCTGGCCCTCAAGCAGGCGCCCGAGCTGCGAGGGCAGGCCGCTTGGCTGCTCGGGTTGCGGTCGGATGGCCGGAGCCATCCCTTGCTCCTGGCGCTGCTTCATGATCCGGATCCCTTTGTCCGACGCCGCGCCGCCGAAGGCCTTACCCGCAGTTGGGATCCCGGGGCCTGCCGGTCCTTGTTGACGGCCCTTTCCGATCCCGACCGCCTGGTGCGCTACGTGGCCATGAATGTCCTCGCCCACCGCCCAGCTGAGGCCTGGATCGAGGACGCCCTTCAGTCCGAAGTGCCGCAGGTCCGTCTTCGCGCCCTGGTCGCCTTCCGACTCCAAGGCGGGGAGGCCACATCGCCCCTCGCCCTCCGGGGTGTGCAAGAATTGATGCGGGGCCGCGGACTCAACGATGAGGATCGCCTCGACCTCCTGCGCGTGGTGGGCCTTTATCGGGAGCCTCTGGGTGACCTTTCAGAAGTCCGCCCGTTGATGCGCGAGTTTCTCCTCACCTCGTTGGCCCGGCCCGATCCCCGCCTTCGTTGGGAAGCGGCGGGACTCCTGGGGGAATGCAACGTCCCGGAAGGATTCGCCCCGCTGCTGGCCCTCTTGGAAATGGAGACCGATCCGGTCACGCAGTTTCATCTTGCCCAGGCGTTGGCACGCATCAATCCAGTCGGGGAGAAGGAGGAGGTGCTGCGGCTGAAGGATTGGTTCATCGCCAGCCAGCATGGTTGGTTCGCGGAATTCGATGGCAAGGGACGCCAGTTCCCCGACTTCTGGGGAACGGTGCTGGCCAACTATGTTGCCCGCCACCAGGCGTTGCTGGCCGGGAACAAGGAGGGGATCCAGCCCGAAAGCCAGTTGGGGCGTGCCCTGCAGGAAGCGCTGAATCGTGGTGATGCACCCCGCCTTGCGGGCTGCACCCGGCCTGAGCTCTCACCGAGCGCCAACCTTCATTCCAATGAGGCGTTGCTGGATTTTCTGGCGGGTGATCGTGTTCGGGGAGGCGATCCCCGACGCGGGCGGGAGGTCTTTGCCCGTGCACAATGTCAGCAGTGCCATGGTGACCCGAGCGACGGGGGGCGGCTCTTCGGTCCCGAGTTGGCTGGCGTGACGAGGCGCCTCAACCGGACGGAATTGGCGGAGGCAATGGTCCTCCCTTCCAAGCTGGTGGTGGACCGCTTCCGGGCGACGGAGGTGGAACTGAAGGACGGATCGGTCCTGGCTGGGTTTGTCACGGAACGCGATGACGACATCCTGACCCTGTCCGTCCAGGATTCCATCCAGCGCATCCCCCTGGCCAATATCGAGTCGGTGCGCCCTCAGGCCCGGTCCCTGATGCCCGACGGACTGCTCAATGGCCTGCGTTGGCGCGACATTCGGGATCTCTTCGCCTACCTGGATGCGCTCGGCACGGAGAAGCAGGGCAGGGAGGCGCCGTTGCCGGAGGGATGCACCCCGTCCCCGGCCCAGGGGTTGGGCGGTGCGAGCTTCGATGCCTCATCGAACATCGACTGAAACGGCACCCACGTCGCCTCGCACGACTGCGCCACGCGCTTGGCGGCGGCACGATAGCCATCAAATTCCGGGAACCAGTGGGTAGAGCGTGCCATCTGACGCCATGGCCGCATGCGCAGTGGAGCTCAGTCCGCTCAAGCCCAGGGCAGCCAAACCGGCTGCAGCGCCTCCGGCCTGTAGGAAATGGCGTCGATCGGATCGGAACGATGAGGGATCAGTCATGCCAAGCCTTTGGCCGATCTCCGCCACGTCATAAAGCCTTCAAGCGCACCCATCAACCCTCGGTTCCACCCCCACCCGCCCCACCTTGCCAGGGCCGTACGGCACGTTTTTCGTACACATCGACGTGTACGTTTTTCGCGCCGTACGACACTCATTTCGTACACGTCGATGTGTACGAAAATCGTGTCGTACGGACCGGCGGGGCGGGGGTGGGGTGGAGGGGAAGGGGTTAGCGGATGAGTTGGGCGAAGGCTTGGGTGCGCGCCGCCCAGACCTCCTGGCCCAGGTAGCCAGGTGGCAACAGTGGCTCGGGAAGAAAGGGGTCCAGCTCACAAATGCGGCGCCAGGCGCAGAGCTCGTCCTTCAACCATTCCGAAATCTCCCCCCACGAGGCGCATGTACCGTCCGGCACCGCGCTCAACAAAGCCCGATGGTCCCGATACCTGTTCCCCAACGTTTCGAAATCCCATCCGCGCCGCACCAGGCTGCGATGGGTCTCTTCGTGCACAGGGCGGGAAAGCAGTAATGTTAGTGTTCCCACCTCCGCGGAAAGGGCCTCCAGCTTGCGCATCAGCTTCGGGTGCACGTCAGGCGCGATCCAAAAGCTGCGTTGCACGCATCCGAACCCCTCGCCACGCAGCAACTGCCGCAGCCGTTTGCGCGCCGCGCGCTGGGTTTCCGGGAGGTCGAAATTGACCGTGTGCCAGCTTCCGTCCCAATCACGCGACCAGGCCAGCGTCGGGTCCACCAGTCCCCCCTGTCGTTGCCGGGCGCGCCGGCTCAGCCGGGGGATGTTCCCGCTCAATCCCTCCGTCTCCCACCGCACCATGCGCGCCCGACGCAGGCGTTCCAATCCTGGCTCCAATCCATGCCGCCGGACCCACGGTTCAAAGTTGGATCGGTAGAAATAGATGGTCGGCCGGATCGAAAAATCCAGCATTTCGATGACGGCCAATAGCAAGCTGCTTGTGTTCAAAACCTCCTGCCCCAAAGCAAAGCGTTTTTCACGGGTTGTGTCGATGCAAAAAGGCCCAGACCCCTCCCGGATTCAACCCTTTCGTACTCGCGCCGAATCTGGTAGGTATAGAAGCCGGATCCAGCGCTTTCCGGGCGATGTGCACGGGGCCTGGATGCTCGCGAACATGCACCACTTTCCACCACGCCATGCCGCCCCCGTCCTGGGGGCCGCCTTGTTTCTGTCCCTGGCCATCGCCCCGGCAGCGGAGGTTGATTTCGTCCGCGACGTGCGACCCATCTTTGAGTCGCGTTGCTACCAGTGCCACAGCGGCGCGAAACAGAAGGGCGGGCTGCGTCTGGACCTCCGCCACGCCGCATTGGCAGGTGGCGATTCGGGCGAGCCGGCCCTCCGCCCCTCCGATCCGGCCGCAAGTCATCTCCTGCAACTGGTGCGCGGGGATGTGGAAGGCGAGGTCATGCCGCCCAAGGGGGAACGCCTGACTTCCGACCAGATCGACGTGCTGACGCGATGGGTCCGGTCCGGGGCGGTCTGGCCCGAGGGTGTGGATCAACCGGTCGCCACCGAACACTCCCACTGGGCCTTTCGTAAACCGGAGCGACCGGCCCCACCCACCGTGCGCCACCCGGGCTGGGCACGGAATCCGATCGATCTGTTCGTCCAGGCCCGCCGGGAGGCACAGGGGCTAAGCCCCGCCGACACGGCGGATCCCTACACGCTCATTCGGCGGCTCAGCCTGGATCTGACCGGCCTGCCCCCCACGCCCGAGGAGGTCGCGTCGTTTGCCGCCGATCCCGATCCCATGGCGTACGAACGTCTGGTGGACCGGCTGTTGGCCAGTCCGCGCTTCGGGGAACGATGGGCGCGACTCTGGCTCGATCTGGCGCGCTATGCGGACTCCAAGGGTTACGGCTCCGACCCGCTGCGCCCCTACATGTGGCGTTACCGGGACTGGGTGATCGAGGCCTTCAACCACAACCTCCCCTACGCCCAATTCTCCATCGACCAGCTCGCCGGCGACCTCCTCGAGAACCCCACCTTGGAACAGCTCCTGGCCACCTCCTTCCACCGGAACACCATGTCCAACGACGAAGGCGGCACGGACAACGAGGAGTTCCGCGTCGCCGCCATCAAGGACCGTGTGGACACCACCGGGCAGGTCTGGATGGGGCTGACCGTGGGGTGCGCCAAGTGTCACAGCCACAAATTCGATCCGGTCACGCAGCGCGAGTACTACGAGTGGTTCGGCCTCTTCAACCAAACCCAGGACGACGACAACCCCAATGACCAGCCGCGTCTGGCGACGCCCACTCTGCTGCAGCGCGAAAAGGAGACCGCCCTCGAAGACGACATCGCCGGACTTGACACGCGCCTCGCCACCCCCGAAGTCGATGCCCGTGACGCGGGGTTCCGCACCTGGCTGGCCCGCGCCACGCAGGTCGAAAAGAAGTGGCACCCGATCGAGATCACCGCAGTCTCCTCGGACGCAGGCACGGGGCTGCAGCCCGGTGAGGATGGCGACATCACCGCCACGGGCGAGATGCCTCCTTCAGACATCTACCACATCGAGGCCCGTACCGACTTGCAGGGGATCACCGGATTCCGCCTGGAACTGCTTCCGTCCCAGGGCGGCGATGCGCCGGCCCTTGGACGCGGTCCTTCCGGCAACGTTTTCCTCAGCCGGTTCCAGGTGACGTTCGAATCTCCTGACAAGGCGCCGGTGCGGGGACGCTTCGTGCGCGTGGTGAACTCGGGGCAGAACCAGTTGCTTTCCCTGGCGGAAGTCGAGGTGATTGGCGTGGCGACCAACCTGGCCCGTGCCGGCAAGGCGAGCCAGTCGAGCACGGCCTATGACGGGCCGGCGCATCTGGCCATCGACGGCAACACTGACGGCAACTACAACGCCCGATCCGTCACCCACACCGAAGCCAGCGATGATCCCTGGTGGGAGGTGGACCTGGGCGAGGCGCAGGACATCGAGCGGATCGTGCTGTGGAATCGCACCGACAACGGCCTTCAACATCGTCTGCGCGACTATCAAGTGCAGGTGCTGGATGAAGCGCGTCAGCCCGTCTGGGAATCCTCCTTTGCCGAGGCGCCCAATCCCAGTCACGCCATCGTGTTGGGCGGGCCTCAGCCGGTGACGCTGGCCGGTGCCTCCGCAGGCTTCGCCCAGGCCGGAGCCCCCGTGTCCGGTGCTCTCGACGCGGATCCCAAGACCGGCTGGGCGCTCCTTCCCCGGCACCAGGAACCGCAGCAGGCGGTCTTTCGCGCCGCCCGCCCTGTCCCCGCCGAAGGTCCCGTATTGCTCCGGTTCACCTTGGCGCAGGAACGCGGGGACCAGACCACACTGGGCCGGTTCCGCATCAAGGCCACCGCCGAGCCGGATCCTTTGCCGGCCATGCCCAACGAGATTCAGGCGGTGCTCGCCATGGCCGACGCGGAACGCACGCCTGCCCAATGGGCGTCGCTCGTTTCGTTCTACTGGCCCTATTCGCACGAGCATGCCGTGCTTGCTGCGGAGCGGGCCGACCTTGCGCAAGGCTTGGGCAGCCTTCGCCAGCAGATCGTGCAAACCCCGATCATGCAGGAACGGCCCGCCGACCAGGCACGCGAGACGCATGTGCTCCTGAAAGGCAACTTCCTCAATCCCGGGGACGCGGTCCGGCCGGGAGTGCCCGCCGCGTTTCATCCGTTGCCGGAAGGCGCGCCGACCAACCGCCTGGGCCTGGCGCTCTGGCTGGTGGACCGCGACAACCCGCTCACCGCCCGCGTGGCCGTGAATCGGTTCTGGTCGGCGTTGTTCGGCCGGGGACTGGTCGCGACCGAGGAGGACTTCGGGACCATGGGCCTGCCGCCGACGCATCCGCTTCTTCTGGATTGGCTGGCTGCGGACCTGGTCGATTCGGGCTGGGACATGAAGGCGCTGCTCAAGCAGATCGTTACCTCGTCCACCTACCGGCAATCCACGAGGGTCGATCCGGCGGTGCGGGAGAAGGACCCGGACAACCTCTGGCTCACCCACGCGCCGCGCCTGCGTCTGGAAGCGGAGATGGTGCGGGACCAGGCGCTCTTCCTTGCCGGGCTGCTCAGCGACAAGATGCTCGGTCCCTCCGTCCATCCGCCCCAGCCCCCCAACCTCTGGCGCGCCGCCTTTAACGGCGAACGCAACTGGCCCACAAGCGAGGGGGAGGACAAGTATCGCCGCGGCCTTTACACCTTCTGGCGGCGGACAACGCCCTATCCGTCCATGACGACGTTTGATGCGCCGAGCCGGGAGTTCTGCAAGGTGCGCCGCGAATCGACAAGCACGCCGCTGCAGGCCTTTGTGACCTTGAACGATCCGGTCTTTGTGGAGGCTTCCCAGGCGCTGGCCCGCCGCCTGATGCGCGAAGGAGGGGACACGGATGAAGCCCGCGCCGCGTTCGGGCTAAGCCTCTGCCTGGCCCGTCCCGCGACTCCCGAGCAGATCGGGGTGGTGCTCGACCTTTACCGCCGCGAGCGGGATCATTATCGCGGGCATTCGGACGACGCCCGCGCCATGGTCGGAATGCCGCTCGGCGCGGCGAACGCGGGCCCGGACGCGGCGGTGTTGGCCGCCTGGACCGTGGTGGCCAACGTGTTGTTGAACATGGATGCGGTGCTGTGCAAGGGCTGACGCGGCAATTGAAAGTTGGCAGGTGACACGATGAATCCCGGACATGATCCCCACGAGCAGTTGCCCTGGCGACATCGCCACGCCCTGGCCATGACGCGCCGGCATTTCCTGCGGCAATGCAACCTCGGCCTGGGCTCGCTGGCCCTGGGTTCCCTCCTGGCACGCGAGGCGCAGGCGGCTGGTTCCGCGCCCGCGCCTGCCATGGTGAACCCGCTCGCGGTGCGTCCCCCGCACTTTGCGCCCCGGGCCAAAGCCGTGATCTACCTCCACATGTCCGGCTCGCCGCCCCAGCACGAACTCTTCGACTGGAAGCCCACTCTCGTGAAGCACAACATGGAGCCTTGTCCCGAGGATTTGCTGCAGGGTCAACGGTTCGCCTTCATCAAGGGGACACCGAAGATGCTCGGGACGCCCTACAAGTTCAGCCAGCACGGCCGTTCAGGCGCCTGGGTGAGCGAGTTGCTCCCGCACTTCAGCCAATGCGTGGATGACGTCCTTTTCATCAAGTCGATGGCGACCAAGGAATTCAACCACGCCCCGGCGGAACTCTTCCTGCACACGGGACAAAACCGCTCCGGCTGGGCGTCGATCGGCGCCTGGGCGACCTACGGGCTCGGTTCTGAAAACCAGGATCTGCCGGGATTTGTGGTGTTGCTCTCCGGCGGCACCGACCCGACGGCGGGCAAGAGCGTGTGGGGCAGCGGCTTCCTGCCCTCGGTGTACCAGGGCGTTCAGTGCCGGAGCGGGGCGGAGCCGATCTTTTACGTGAACAACCCCGACGGCATGAGCCGGGAGGTGCGCCGGCGGAGCCTGGATGCCTTGCGCCGCCTCAACGAATTCGAGCTGGCGCGCGTGGGGGATCCGGAGACGCTGGCCCGCATCGCCCAGTATGAACTGGCCTATCGCATGCAGGTCTCGGTGCCGTCGGTGATGGACATCACCCGCGAGCCGAAGTCGGTCCTGGAGATGTATGGGGCCGACCCCGCCCAGGCGAGTTTTGCCAACAACTGCCTGCAGGCCCGGCGCATGGTCGAGCAGGGGGTGCGCTACGTGCAGTTGTTTGACTGGGGATGGGACACGCACGGCACCGGCGCGGGGGACGACATCATCAATCACCTCCCCAACAAGTGCCGCGAGATCGACAAGCCGATGGCGGCGCTGCTCAAGGATTTGAAAAGCCGGGGATTGCTGGATGAAACCCTCGTGGTGTGGGGCGGCGAGTTCGGTCGCACCTCGATGAACGAGGCGCGCGGCGGATCGACCTTCCTCGGCCGCGATCATCATCCGCATTGCTTCACCATCTGGATGGCGGGCGGCGGCGTGCGGCCCGGCGTGACCTACGGGGCCACGGATGAGCTGGGTTATTTCATCGCGGAGAACCGCGTCGATGTGCCCGACCTCCAGGCCACGCTGCTGCACCTGCTCGGGCTGGATCCACACCGTTTTTCCTACCTTTACCAGGGCCTGAACCAGCGCCTGATCGGCCCCACCGACGAGCCGCGCGTGCGCCATGAGCTGCTCGCGTAACCGGCAAAACTGAAGTAGCCGCCGACGTCAGGAGGTGGTTCGTTACAACAGTGGACCACCTCCTGACGTCGGCGGCTACCTTGCGGGGTATCGTGACGAACCACCTCCTGACGTCGGCGGCTACTTCAGGTCGGCGGCTACAGGCCATGTGAACCTGCGATGAGAATCCGTGTTGTCCCATGGTTGGTGCTTGTGACAGGACTGCTCCTGGCCGGCGCGGCCGGCCGCGCCTTGTGGCTGTCGTGGCATCACATGCGGCTCATGGCGATGGAGGTGGCGCCGCCGCCGCCCGGCATGGTGCTGGTGCCGGCCGGATGGTTCCTCAAGGGCAGCGACGATCCGGAGGCCAACCCGGATGAGCGTCCCTTGCGCCGCTGCTTCCTGCCCGCCTATTACATCGATCGCCATGAGGTGACCCACCGGGAGTATCGGGCGTTCCGCAAGGACCAGGCCTTCCCCGAGCAGGACGCCGACCGTCCCGTGACCGGCCTCTTGAAATCGGAGGCCGAAGCCTACGCACGGTTTGTCGGCAAGCGTCTCCCCACGGCGGCGGAGTGGGAAAAGGCGGCGCGCGGCACCGATGGACGGCGGTATCCGTGGGGCGACGAGTACGAAACCGGGCGGGCCAATGTGCGCCCGGAGAATGTCACCTGGGTGGATGGCGTCCTGTGCGCCCGCGTCGTGGAGGCCAAGGCGGGAACCAACCTCGTCCTGCTCCAGGTGGAGCCGGTGGGGAGTTATCCTGCCGGAGCCAGCCCCTGCGGCGCTGAAGACATGAGCGGGAACGTATGGGAATGGGTGGCGGACGAGTGGCGCGACGCGAATGCCCTCGGGTTCCGGACCGGATTTCCGCGGGGCATCCTGCGCGGAGGCGGCTACGCCTATTCGCCGCGGCACGCCCGCACCAGCTACCAGGCGTTTGAATCGCTGGAATCCACCTGCAACGACGTGGGGTTCCGCTGCGCCCGGGACGCGGCCCCGCTTCGGGCCAGGGAATGAACGAGAGGAAGCGGTCGCGCCTTCCCTACATCCTGAAGGCGCCGCGCGTGATCACTTCACTGCGGTTGGGCGTGGTGACGGAGAAGGGGAATTCCTTTCCGCTGCCCGCGGCGCCAAACCTGCCGAGCCGGTCCAGGGCGACGAAGTTGATGCTGAGATCCGCACCGCGCGGATCCTTGCGCGCAATACGGCGGATGGTTTCCAGGCAGGCTTCATCGGGCGTCAGGCCCTGGCGCATCAGTTCGACCACCATGAAGGAGCCGCAGTAGCGCAGCACGTTCTCCCCGATGCCGGTCGCGCCCGCCGCGCCCACCTCGTCATCCACGTAGAGGCCGCTCCCGATGATGGGGGAATCGCCCACGCGCCCGGGCAGCTTGCCGCTCAGTCCGCTGGTGGAACATCCCCCGGCCACGTGCCCATCCGGCCCGAGCACAAGCAGCGCAATGGTGTCATGGTTGTCGGCCTTTGCGGGTTCGGGTGCCGACTGGCGTTGGGCCATGCGATGCTTGTGCCATGCGGCCAGCACTTCGGGCGAAGCGATGCGCGTGGATTCCAGGCCCTGTTCCAGGGCGAACAATCGGGCTCCCTCACCGACCAGCATCACATGCGGCGTCGTTTCCATCACCCGCCGCGCCGCGCTGATGGGATGGACGATCCCCTCGATGGCGGCCACGCTGCCGGCGCGGTGTCCGGGACCCTCCATGATGCAGGCGTCCAATTGCACGATGCCGGCGGCGTTGGGTTCGCCGCTCAACCCGACCGAGCGATTGGCCGCATCCGATTCGGTGACCCGAATCCCCTGCTCGACGGCGTCCAGGTTGGATCCACCCGCCTGCAGCACTTTCAGCGCGGCTTCATTGGCCGCCTTTCCAAAGGGCCACGTGGACACCACCAGCGGACCGCCCGAACCCCGGGATATGGGGGTGACGCAGGAGGTGGTGGAAAGGGCCGCCCCGGCCGTGACGGCCGTGGCGGTGCGGCTGAGAAAGGTGCGCCGGTTCATGGAAGGCAGGATACTGGGGGAAGGAGAGGAGGGGGAGGCAATTTCGAAGCTCGAAATCTGAAGTCCGAAACCAATGTGCGCGCTGCAGCCACTGCCGTGAGACGGCGGATGCTGCGGGGCAAGGAAGCAAAAGGCGGTAGCCGCCGAGGTCACGAGGCGCTCCGTCGTTGAAGTCGCCGAGGAGTTTCACCACGACCGGGTCCACCGCCTCACGTCGGTGGCTACGGGACGCCTGCCAACGTAGCCGCCGACGTGAGGCGGCGGATCAGCCGAAACCCATGACGTGGCTGTCCCAGTCCTTACGGGAGGGGGTGGGGATTCCAGTGGCGGGTAACGCTTCGAAGGATACGGCGATCTCATGGAATCGATCCGACGGATCTGACCGATCGGTCCGATCAGCGCCCGAGAGTCGTTCACCCCTCCTCCTCCAGCCCTTCCGCACACGCCCTTCCCGCAATCCACCCCGTCGTCCAGGCCGCCTGGAAATTGAAACCGCCCGTGATGCCGTCGATGTCGAGGAGTTCGCCGGCGAGATGAAGTCCGGGGCAGATGCGGCTTTCCATCGTCTTGAACTGAACCTCCCGCAGACGCACACCGCCGCAGGTGACAAACTCGTCCTTGTTCATGCTCTTGCCGGAGACCGGCAGCGTGGTCCCGGTCAGCGTTTGGATCAGGGCCTGGCGAACGGGGCGTGTCAGCCCGGACCAGCGCGCCTCGGGACGGACCCCGGCCAGGCGCGCGAGTTGTTCCCAAAGCCGCAGGGGCAGGGGAGACACCGGAGTCTTGGTGATGAGCCGGGTGCCGGCGTCGCGGCGGCGCCCTTCCAGCATAACTTCCAAACTCTCGGCCGAGGCGCCGGGGAACCAATTGATCACCAGGTCGAAGTGGTAATGGTGGTCCTGCAGTTCGCGCGCGCCCCATGCCGACAACCTGAGGATGGCGGGTCCGCTCAGCCCCCAGTGTGTGACCAGCACGGGACCCGTCTCGCGCAGCTTGGTATCGCGCACCGCCACTTCTGCTTCGGGCACCGACACACCCGCCAACGCGCGCAACCAGTCGAGTTCGATGCGAAAGGTGAACAGGGACGGCGCGGACGGTTCCAGCGTGTGCCCCAATGAAGCCGCCAGGGGGCCGCCCCCGCCCGCGCGGCAACCGCCCGTGGCCAGGATTAGGCGATCGCACGCCACCGGTGCGCCTTCGTTCAGGTGGACAAGAAACCCGCCCTCCGCCCGACGTTCCACCCGCGCCACGCCGCGATGGGTGTGCAGATGAACCCCCGCCTGACGGGCCGCGTCCAGCAGGCATTCCACGATCGTGAGGGACGAGTCGGTGACGGGAAACATGCGGCCGTCGGATTCGGTCTTGAGTTCGACGCCGCGCGCCTGGAACCAGGCCGCCGTGTCCCGGGGCTGGAAGCGTGTGAAGGGGCCGATCAGTTCACGCGCCCCGCGCGGGTAACGCGTCGTCAGGGATTGCGGATCGAAGCAGGCGTGCGTGACGTTGCAGCGGCCTCCGCCGGAAATGCGCACCTTGTCGAGGAAGCGGCTCCCCTTCTCCAGAAGATGCACCTCAAGGTGCGGCGCCTGCTCGGCGCAGGTGATGGCGGCAAAGAACCCGGCCGCCCCGCCGCCGACCACAATGACGCGGGGCGCTTTCAATGGGGATGAGGCCCGTCAGGCCGAAGCCAGGCGAAGGCCAAGCCGGTCAGGAATCCTTTTGCCATCCCAGCGATGAAATCGCGCAGGATCGGGCGGACCAGTCTTGTCAGCATGGGCGGGATCGTAGGGGGGAGATCGACCGGATTCAAATCCGGAATGGCGACCAATGGGGCGATGATATTGGGAACCAAGCCAAGCATCCTTGCCGGTATGGCGTGCAGGCTCGAAGACCTGCGCCTGACACGTAGCCGTATCCCGTAAGGGTGCGGAAATGGAGGCGAGAGGTGGCCCTGGGATCCACCCCCTTACGGGAGGTGGCTACGTGTCGCGTGGCGGGCATTGGTTCAAGGGCAGGCTCGAGCGCCGAATGGGATGAGGCATGCGCCAGCAGTACGAATACGTGCCGCGAAGCCATCTCGTCATGTCGGCCTCCTCCCGCTTTCGTGTGTTTCGTGGTAATCACTTCACCCCGCTTCGTGGTCCCATGAAATCCATGGCGTCTCCGGATCAAGCCGGATAGAGTTCCGCTCCATGAACACACGCCCTGCTTTGTGGCCGGCCTTGCTGGTCCTGCTTCTGGCCGCCGCCTCCTCGGTCCATGCCCTCACGCTGCCGCGCATCTTCACCGATCACATGGTCCTGCAGCGGGACACGCCGGTGAACGTCTGGGGCTGGGCGGCGCCGGGTCAGGCAGTCGTGGTGGAGTTTGCCGGGCAGCGCCAGGAGGTGAAGGCAGCCGAAGACGGACGCTGGATGGCGACCCTCAACCCGATGTCCGCAAGCGCCGAGTCGCGCGAACTGGTGGTGACGGCCGGCGGCGACCGGTTTGTGGTGAGAGACGTGTTGGTGGGCGAGGTGTGGATCTGCTCGGGGCAGTCGAACATGGAATGGACGCTCAACGGCACGCACAAGGCGCAGGAGGCCATCGCCGCCGCCGACCTGCCCCGGCTGCGCCAGTTTAAGGTGCCGCACGTCACGCATCCGCGTCCGCAGACCGATCTGCCCGGGGACTGGGCGGTGTGTTCGCCAATGATGGCGCCGAACTTCACGGCGGTGGGATTCTATTTCGGACTGGACCTGCTCACGACACTCGACGTTCCGATCGGCCTGATCAACACCTCCTGGGGCGGCACGCGGATCGAGCCGTGGACGTCGTTGTCCGGCTTCAAGGTGTCCTCCGCACTTCAACCCGTGCTGGACGATGTGGCCGGTGCGGAGGAGCAGTATCGCAAGGAGTTGTCCGGCCGCCTGGGTGACATAGAAGGGTGGGTGGACGCCAGTCGCGCCGCGCTCGCTTCGGGGGCGGACGTTCCGGAATTCCCGGGTTCGCTGCCCGAGCACCCGCTCAAGAACGCGGGCCGGCCCACCTCGATCTACAACGCCATGGTCGCGCCGCTGATTCCCTACACCATCCGGGGCGCCATCTGGTATCAGGGCGAGAGCAACAACGGCGAGGGGATGCTGTATCACGAGAAGATGCGCGCGCTGATCGGTTCCTGGCGCGAGAAATGGGGACAGGGCGCGTTCCCCTTCCTGTTCGTGCAGCTGGCCCCCTATCGCTACAACCGGCCGGAAAACCTGCCCGGCATCTGGCAGGCCCAGCTCGCCACGCTGTCCCTTCCCAACACCGGCATGGCGGTCATCACCGACGTGGGAAACGTCAGCGACATCCACCCGCGCAACAAGGAGACGGTCGGACAGCGCCTGGCCTTGTGGGCGCGCGCCAAGACCTATGGGGAGACGAACCTCGTCTATTCCGGGCCGCTCTATCGTTCGATGAAGGTGGAGGACGGCAAGGTTGTCCTGGGCTTCGACCATGCCGAGGGGCTGGCTTCGCGGGACGGTGGACCGCTGAGCTGGTTCACCATCGCGGGTGAGGATCGACAGTTCGTTCCGGCACGCGCCGAGGTGAAGGGCGCAACGGTGGTCGTGTGGAGCGAGGAGGTGGCTCAGCCCAAAGCGGTCCGGTTCGGCTGGGACGAAACCGCCGAACCCAACCTCATCAACAGCGCCGGCCTGCCCGCCTCCCCGTTCCGGACGGATGACTGGTGAGGGGAAGCGACCCGTAGCCGCCGACGTCAGGAGGCGGACCCTGTCGTGTCACACGTCGTGACGCTCCGCCTCGTCACCACGTGGAACGTGGCTGGTCTCTCGGCGGCTACTCGGACCGGCTAAAGCCGGGACCACAAACTCAGGACGTCCCGTTCACCGTCCTAAAGGAGTTGGTGAATCGGCTCCGTCTCCTCGACGCCGACCAGCTTCTGGTCGAGACCTCCGTGGAAGTAGGAGAGTTGGTTGGGGTCCAGGCCCATCTGATGCAGGATCGTGGCATGGAGGTGTTTGACATGAAAGGGATGCTCCACCGCGGCGCTGCCAAGCTCATCGGTGGCGCCCACGCTGAGTCCGGGGCGGATGCCGCCGCCCGCCATCCACATCGTGAAGCCGTAGGCATTGTGGTCACGACCGGTGCCTTCGGCATACTCGGCGGTGGGTTGCCGTCCGAATTCCCCGCCCCAAACCACGAGGGTTTCATCCAGCATGCCCCGTTGCTTGAGGTCCTTGAGAAGTCCGGCGATCGGCTTGTCCGTGGCGCCGGCGTGATGGTTGTGGTTCTTCTCCAGGTCGCCGTGGGCGTCCCAGTTGCTGTCGTTGTGCGCGCCCCGGACGCGACGGAGGCGGGCGCCGATGTGGCGCTCCACATCCCCAGGAGCAGGATGAGCCAAAGTGCGGCCTGCATCGGCAGATGTGTCGCGGGTTGGGCGGCCATGGCGGTGTTGCGTCTGAGACCCATTGTATAGCCCAAGACACGGGAGAGGACAATGGGGAGTGAGCGAATGGGCGGTGTTTGATGGGCATGCTGCCTTGGGACCAGGAATGGAGTCGGAGGAAGTCGAAACGATCCAGCCGCAAAACCACGTTTCTTGCTCTTGCTTCTCAGCAGCCCGTTCCAGAACGCGTGGAAGGCAAGTAGATGCCGACGTCAGGAAGCGGATTTCGCGGGCGGATGGCTACCCACAACCGCCTCGTGACCTTGGCGATTACTTCTTAAGAGGCTGCTGGGGTAACTCACCCTTCATCGCGCCCGGGAGGGGACGTACGTGTCAATGGCCGAACGCGTGGGTCAGGAGGGCCCGTCCTCCGTAGCGCTCAGCGCGAAGGAGGGGATTCTGATCTTGAGCTTGCCGCGGCAGCATGGCTAGGCTCGGGCACCGTTCCCATCGAGAAACCACATCCATATGACACGAAAACGACTCCTGCTCGCACTCGCCTTCGCAACCCTGACAGGCTGCCACAAACAAGAGGAGGGTATCCGGCTTGCCTATGTGACCAATGGCATTGATCCCTTCTGGAACAACGCCGCGGCGGGCGTGCGGGCGGCGGAGAAGGAATTCGGCGTGACCTGCGAGGTGCTGATGCCGCCCAAGGGTTTGGTGGACCAGAAAAGCATGGTGGAATCGGTCCTGGCCCAGGGCGTGAACGGGATTGCCATCAGCCCCATCGACGCGGCCAACCAGGTGGATTTCATCAACCGCGCCGCCGAGCAGACGCCCGTCATCACGCACGACTCCGATGCGCCGGACTCCAAGCGGCTCTGCTTCGTCGGCATGGACAACTACAAGGCGGGCCGCGCCGCGGGGCGCCTGGTCAAGGAGGCCCTGCCGGACGGAGGCAAGGTCATGATCTTTGTCGGACGCCTGGAACAGCTCAATGCCCAGCAGCGGCGCCAGGGCGTGATCGACGAGCTGCTCGATCGCCCCGTGCAGTCCCTGGACAAGCTGCGGATCGACCCGCCCGGCAAGGAACTCAACGGCGAGAAATACAGCGTGATCGACACCCGCACCGACAACTTTGACTACACCGCCGCCAAGGCCAACGCCGAGGACGCCATCAACGCCTATCCCGACCTGGGCTGCATGGTCGGCCTGTTCGCCTACAACACACCCAACTGCCTGGAGGCCGTGAAGGCGGCGGGCAAGGTGGGGCTGATCAAGCTGGTCAGCTTCGACGAACAGGAGGCGGTGCTGCAGGGGATCAAGGACGGCGCCGTCCACGGCACGATCAGCCAGCAGCCTTACCGTTACGGATACGAATCCGTCCGGATCCTCGCCTCCCTGGCCAAAGGGGACCGTTCGGTCCTGCCGCCGGACGGGTTCCTGGAGGTGGACATCGTCGAGGTGCGCAGCGACAACGTGGATGCCTTCTGGGAGAACCTGAAGAAACTCCAGTCCGGCGCGGCGGAGTAGAATGGAAACGATTGGGGGTGGTATTGCGGGTTGCACTTTTAACGCAGAGCCCGCAGAGGATCGCAGAGGGCCGCAGAGGAGGGACAGGACTTTACATGGGATCGTTCCAGCAAGAACTCCGCCCTCTGCGCTTCTTTGCGACCTCCGCGTTTCAGAACATGGCGGCGCCGCCCTTTCCCGCATCACCCGGAGGTCCCCGGTTTTTCCTTCACCGCCCCATCGGCCCTGTGTAACGTCAGGCAGTCGCATCGCCTGCAACCTCGGAACCACACGCCATGATTGAACTGACCATCAACGGAGAACGGCGCCAATTCGACGGCGACCCGGAGATGCCGCTGTTGTGGTATCTCCGCGACATCCTCAGACTGACCGGCACCAAGTTCGGCTGCGGCCGGGGCTTGTGCGGGTCCTGCACCATTCACGTCAACGGCGTGCAGGTGCAGAGCTGCGTCACCACCGTGGGCAGCGCCGAAGGCAAGGAGGTGCTGACCATCGAGGGCCTGAGCAAGGACGCCGATCATCCGGTGCAGTTGGCCTGGATCGAGCACAACGTCCCACAGTGCGGCTATTGCCAAAGCGGCCAGATCATGGCCGCCGCCGCCCTGCTCAAGGACAACCCGCATCCGAGCGACGAGGAGATCGACGCCGCCATGGCCGGGATCCTTTGCCGGTGCGGCACCTACACCCGCATTCGCCAGGCCATCAGGAAAGTCGCGGAGGTGGCGCCATGAGCCGCGTCACGCTCGTCACCCGCCGCCGGTTCCTTGGCGATCTGGTTTCGGCCAGCGCCCTGGTGCTGGGCGCCCGCCTCCTTCCCCGCCACGCCCATGCCGTGTCCCTCACCGAAAATGCCACATGGAATCCCGGCATTTACCTCGGGCTCGAACCGGACGGCACGGTCCTGATCATTGCGCACCGTTCCGAGATGGGGACCGGCATCCGCACCGCGCTGCCGATGGTGGTGGCGGACGAACTCGACGCCGACTGGTCGCGGGTCAAGATCGAGCAGGCGACTGGATCCAAGCGTTATTCGGACCAGAACACCGACGGCTCACGGTCCATTTCCAAGTTTTACGACGTGATGCGTGTGGCCGGGGCGAGCGCCCGCCAGATGTTGATGGCCGCCGCCGCCAACCGCTGGGGCGTGCGTCCTTCCGAGTGCCGCACCGAGCCGCATGAGGTGGTGTCTCCGGACGGAACACGCCGCCTGGGCTACGGCGAGCTTGTCCGCGAGGCCGCCCGCCAGGAGGTGCCGGACCCGGAGACGCTCGCGTTCAAGGAAAAGAAGGACTACCGCTACGTCGGCAAGCCAATGCCCGTCACCGACCTCAAGGCGCTCTGCTCCGGTCGCGGCATCTTCGGCATGGACGCGGACATGCCGGGGATGGTGCACGCCTCCATTGAGCGGTGTCCGGTGCTGGGCGGGAAGCTGGTCAGCCACGATGACACGGCGACGCTGCAGGTGGCGGGTGTGCTGCAGACCGTGGTGTTGGAAGGGTTCAAGCCGCCTCACGTCTTCCAGGCGCTGGGAGGCGTGGCGGTCATTGCGGAGAACACCTGGGCCGCCATGAAGGGCCGCGAAGCCCTCCAGGTGACTTGGGATCACGGCCATCATGGCAGCTACGATTCGGTCGCCTACAGGGAGTTTCTTCTGGAAACGGTGAGCCAGCCGCAAAAGGTCGCGCGCCGCCGTGGCAACGTGGACGAGGCCATGACGGATCCCAAGAACGAGCACGAGGCCAGCTACTACGTGCCGCACCTGGCTCATGTCTCCATGGAGCCGCCCGTGGCCGTGGCCGAGGTGAAGGGGGGAAGGGCGGTGATCCTGGCTCCGACCCAGAATCCGCAGGCCGTGCAGGAGGCCGTGTCCGCCGCCTTGGGCATTCCCGAAGACCAGGTCGAATGCTATGTGACGCTGTTGGGAGGCGGGTTCGGCCGCAAGTCCAAGCCCGATTACGTGGTCGAAGCGGCCCTGCTCTCGAGCAAGCTGGGGCGGCCCGTCAAGGTGACCTGGACGCGCGAGGATGATATCCAGCACGACTACCTGCACGCCGCGGCAGCCATGTACCTGAAGGCCGCTCTCACGGAAAAGTGGAAACCAACTGCCCTGCTGGCGCGGAGCGCGTTTCCCAGCATCCTGTCCACCTTCTCGGAGGACCCGGCGAAGCAGCTTCCCACCTGGGAACTGGACCTGGGTTGGGTGGACATCCCATTCGACATTCCCAACCTGCAAGTGGAAAACGGGTACGCGCCCAACCATGTCCGCATCGGCTGGCTGCGTTCGGTATGCAACATCTTTCACGCGTTCGCACAGCATTCCTTCCTCGATGAGCTGGCGCATCTGGCCGGACGTGATCCGGTGGAGTATCTGCTCGAGGTCCTGGGTCCCGGACGCATCATCGATCTCAAGTCCGAGGGGGCCAATTACGCGAATTACCAGCATCCCATTCAGGATTACCCCGTGGACACGGGACGCCTGCGCGGTGTGATCGAACTGGCGGCGGAGAAGTCCGGCTGGGCGGAGAAGCGTCAGGCCGGGCGCGCGCTCGGCATTGCCGCCCACCGCAGTTTCCTCTCCTACGTCGCCGCGGTGGTGGAGGTGGAAGTGGCCGACGACGGGCGGATCCGCATCCCGCGCGTGGACATGGCCGTGGACGTGGGCAAGGTGATCAGCCCGGACCGTGTGGTGTCCCAGTTCGAGGGTTCGGCGGTGTTTGGAGCCTCCATCGCCCTGATGTCGGAAATCACCGCGGAAAAGGGGGCGATCCAACAGGGGAACTTCGACGCCTACCGCGTGGCGCGCATGCCTGAGGCGCCGCGTGAGGTGCGGGTGCACATCGTGGAGAGCGACGCGCCGCCCAGCGGGGTGGGGGAACCCGGCGTGCCGCCCATCCCACCGGCCATCTGCAACGCCTACTTCGTCGCCACCGGCAAACGCATCCGCGAACTGCCCATCGAGCGGTTGTGAGGCCGTGCCGGGTCCGTTGGGCGTGGGATAGGGGTGGTGTTGACAACGCAGAGCCCGCAGAGCCCGCAGAGAAGCGCAGAGGGCCGCAGAGGGCCGCAGAGACTCTTCGAGCGTAGCCACCGCCGTGAGGCGGTGGATTCCCCGCATCGTCGCGCGGCCTCCAACAGCGAGTTGGAATGGGGGCGGGGAGAGGATTCGTTTGCCTCAATCCATCACGGGCCCCTCACCCCGCCCCTCTCCCAAGGGGAGAGGGGCGGGGTGAGGGGCCCGTGCTTGGTTCGAAATGATTGGCATCTCACCGCAGGGGCATGCGGCATTGCTGTGACATCCTTCACCACGGATTTCGCGGATATCACGGATGAGCTGCCGAAGGTTTCGGTGATATCCGTGTCATGCTTGCCGGCTCAGACTTCCATCTTCAGCGGGCCCCACTTGCCGCGCGGCTCGCGCCAGGCCAGCTCGTTGATCGACTTGTCGCTGGTGATCTCGCCGGCCTCGTTCAGCTCGAGTTTCTTGCCGGCGCGGGCGCAGAGGTTGCCCAATTGGATGTTCGCGGTCATGGGACCGGCATACCCAAAGTTGGACTGGCTGAACTCGCGGGGCTTCTCGCCGCGGCAGGCCATGAAGAACTCGCGGTGATGTCCCGGGGAACGCTCGAGCAGGCGCTTCGGGGAGCCGAACTCCTTGCGGTAGGATTCGGGAAGGAGCACCACTTCGTTCCAGTAGTCACCCTTGACGAGCATCTTGCCCTTGGTGCCGACGACGAGGTTGCCCGTGCGGGGCAGTTTCTGGCCGTCCTTGACCAGTTCCTCGGGCGGGGCGGGCATGTTGTCGCCGCCATCGGGGCCCTTGCCTTCATACCAGTAAGTGGTGAATCCGGGGCGGTCGTTGGTGGCGCGGTAGGTGGCTTTGACGGTCATGCCGGCCGGCCATTGGTCCCCCACCGGTGCGGTCATGAAGATCGGCTCCACCGTGGCGGCGTAGCCGGGATTCATGATCGCGTAAATGCCGTCGGTGGTGTGGCAGGCCATGTCGCCCAGGGCTCCCGAACCGAAATCGACAATGCCCCGCCACTTGAACGGGTGATACGCATCCTTCGTGTAGGGCCGCATGGGAGCGGGGCCGATCCAGGCTTCCCAATCCAGGTTGGCGGGAATGGGATCCTCACCTTCGGGACGACCTCCGCCCTGGGGCCAGATGGGGCGGTTGGTCCAGGTGTGGAACTCGACCACGTCGCCGATCGCGCCGGCCTTGACGTATTCATAGGCGTTCCGCCAGCCCGCGTCGCCGTGGCCCTGGTTGCCCATCTGCGTCACCACCTTGGTGTTCTTCTTGTAGCCGGCGGCCAGAAGTTGCGCCTCACGGACCGACCAGGTCAGCGGCTTCTCCGTGTAGCAGTGGATGCCCATGGAGACGGCCGTCATGGACGGCGCAAAATGCGTGTGGTCCGGCGTGGCCACGAAAATGACGTCCAGTTGCTCGCCGTGCTTCTCGAACATCTCCCGCCAGTCGGTGTAGCCCTTGGCTTCCTTCCAGCCCTCCTTGCCGTGGACACCGTTCCACTGGTTCTTGTCCACCTCGGCGAAGGCGATGCACTGGCATTTTTCACCGTGAGCGGCGCCGGTGTGGGCGCCGGCCCGGCCACCCACGGCAACGAAGCCGACGTTCAGCTTTCCGTTGGCATTTTGGGCCTTGGCGATGTGGGGAAAGGCGAGCGCGGCGGTGGTGCCGAGCGCGACTTGATGAACGAACTTCCGACGACTCAGTGGTTTGGTCATGTTGGGTCTCCGTCTTGCGGGTTTGTGAATGTTGGGAAAGCGGTGCCGGATGCTGGTCACCTATTGCTGATGGGGGAAAGCTACGGGGAGCGGGCTTGGCGAGGCAAGGAGAAAGGCTCGGGTGTGGAAAGCCCCGCCGGGCGAGGGAGTCGCATGCTCACTCGGGGAAAGGGGAGTAGCCGCCGAGATCACGAGGCGGTTTTCGCGAAACCATTACGCCCCAATTCCGCTTCGTCCCCTCGGCGGCTGCCTGTCAATGGTGCGTTCTCGAACGGACCATCAAGGGGTACGGCCACTGTCCCGGTTTATGGTTAGGCCCCACGTCCGAACGTGTCACGAGAAGCAAAGGGACCACGGATTCCACGGATGACACGGATGGGAGCGAAGCCTTCTGCAGCCCATCCGTGGAATCCGTGAAATCCGCGGTAAAGAAACTCATTCCAGTTCTGTAATCGTATCGAACCATGCAAGGGCCCACCCCGTCCCTCTCCCGCCTGCGCGGCCGAAGCCGCTACGGCGTGACGAAGGCCCGCGGGGAGAGGCCTGCGACGAGCTCAGTCGAGCGGAGTCCGGTCCTCTCTGCTGAGAAAGGCTTCCGCGCTTATCCCTCTCGCCCATCCCGGCTCGCTGTTCCCTCTCCCCTGGGAGAGGGTCAGCGTGAGGGGCCTTTGACGAGTCGGTCCATCACACCAGTTCCACGGTAGGCACTTCAAGTTTCGAGTGCCCAGTGTCGAGTGTCGAATTGGACACTTGGCACTTGGCACTTGGCCCTGTCCCGATTGAGGAGACCTTCAGGTCTTCGGAGGCCGCTGACGCCGCCCATTGAGCAGCGTTCCGATCCAGGTGTAACGCACCATGTGCTGGTAGGTGAATAGGAGGAACCCGCCCACCACGAGGTTGATCAGCGCGAATTTCAACAGGGAGGGAACCGGCCATGGTCGCACCGCCCATTGGGCCGCGATGACCAGCGGAACGTGCATGAGGTAAAGCCAGTAGCTGGCGTCGGAAAGGTAGCGGACACGACTGCTCTCCCCCACCAGCAGGGAACGGCAAAGGCCCATCAAGGCAAAGGACATCACCCACGCGTAGGTGACCTGGAGCACCCCGACCGCCAGCTTGTGCCAGCGCGCCGGCAGCCAGGAGTCTCGTTCCCCGCTGATGTCATGGGTGACCTCCAACCCAAGCGGGAGGAGCAGCAGGAGCATCACGGGAAGCGTGATCCGCCACCATGCGCCCAGCCGTCCGGCGTCATCCCCGGCCTCGTAGTAAAGCGCGCCGAATCCAAAGAAGATGGCGTAGTAAGCCAGCACATGCGGGATGGGGATCAGTCCCAAGGATGTGTCCGGCCCAAAGACCTCGATCTGCCCGCCCATGAACCATTGAGGCGCCATTGTGAGGGGAAGCAGCCACAATAACCGGGCCGGGGAGAGTGCCAGCCAAGAGGGGGGCGATTTCCATTTCAACGCCCGGGCCACCTTGACGCCGATGGCGAAGGCCGGGACGAGCCAGCAGAGGAACCACAGGAACCATAGATGATGAAACAGGGGGAACGCCATGAGGACGTGGACCAGGGGCCGGTGCCCTTGGGAGGGATGCGGCCCGTTGACGTCCGCCCCTTCGTCCAGCAGCCGGCGCACGGACTCGATGTCATCGCCACTGATGGCCGTCCACAGGTCGGAGGTCGCGTCCGTTACGGGCGCCTGCTCCCCTTCGTTTCCATCCGTCCGGACCTCATCCGCACCGCCGCGCATGGCCAGCACGCTGACGATGGACACGGCCGGGACGACGGTGAACATGCCGATGACCAGGGGCAGGAGGATGCGCATGGCGCGCTGCCTCAGCAGCGCCCCCAGCCCGCGCCGGCGCCAAAGCATGGCGGTGAAGAAGCCGCTCAGGAGAAAGAAGAGCGGCATGCGAAAACCGTGGATCGCCGCGAAGAAGAGATAATAGGTGTCGCTCTGGCGCGCGTCCCGGACCGGCCAGATGCCGGGCATGAAAGAGAGCATGGCGTGCAGCACGAGACCCAGCGCCATGGCAAACGCGCGCAGCGCATCCAGGTCGTGCCGGCGCGGCGAGGGTAGGGGAGGCGGTGCGCTCACGCGGCAAGGTGAGTTCAGTCAGCCAAGGAATAGATGCGCATAGGGTGCATGAACAAAGGCACCAAATCGGGAATTCGAAGCAAATGCAACCTCGGATCATTGAACGCGCGTTTTACCACGAAGCATGAACACAGTTGGCGACGTAGCCACCGCCGTGAGGCGGTGGACTCCCTCGTGGAGGGCACGCGATGATCCACCCCCTCACGGGAGGTGGCTACGTGTCCCGTGGCGGATCCCGGTTCATGGGTTGCCCCCACCTCCATACGTGATTGGGCGCGCATGGGGACCACGAACGGAACGACAACATGACCGATGGCGCGAAGGGACCTCCGGTCCACGGACTGGTTCGAAAACCTTATTAACTTGGACCACGGATTTCACGGATGACACGGATAGGAGCGAAGCCTTCTGCAGCCCATCCGAGGAATCCGTGAAATCCGTGGTGGAGAGTTTCATAATAGCTCCGCATGCCCGCCATGACGTGGCAATCTTTTCGAACCATGCAAAGGCCCCTCACCCCGACCCTCTCCCGCGGGGAGAGGCTTGCGACGAGCTCAGTCGAGCGGAGGGCAATCCTCTCCGTGGGGAAAGGCTTCTGCGCTCATCCTTCTCGCCCATCCCGGCTCGCTGTTCAGGGTGAAGGGCCCGTGAAAAGCACCTCCACTGTCCTGGTTCATGGCCAGGCCGCCATTCCCCAACGTCCCCCATCCCCCTTTCCCCCCTTCCTCCTTCATTCTGCATTCTACCTTCTACCTCCTACCTTCCATTCCCGGCTTGACACCCCACGGGGGCCTACCTATCAATGCGTCGTTCCTCGTCCTGCGGATTATCGTGTCTCGTCCCATGAAATGGCTTGGTTGTATGTTGTTAAGGTTAAGCCTGTTGTGGATGGCCTGTTGCTTGGTGTGGCCTGTGGCGCATGCTGCTGCTCCAGACGGGGAACGCGAGGCGTGCACGGCCAACCTGGAAACCATCTACAAGGGGATTGGGTCCTATCGCCAAGCCCACAAGGCGCTTCCTCCGTGGCTGAGTGAACTGGTGCCCGAGCATCTGGAATCGCCCAACCTCCTCATCTGCCCGGTCAGCCGTCGCACCGGCGAGATCAAGAACAACGGCATTTCCGATCCCAAGCTCTCCTCCTCCTACATCTACGAGTTCAGCGCGCATCTGGTGCCCGGGATTTCCGACAAGGCCAAGTTTACCATGAAGGATTGGCGGCAGTTGCAAATGGCCCGGGTGGGATCGGTCGTCCCGATCCTGCGCTGCCTGCATCACGACCCGGCCTTGCAGGTCACCTTCGATGGCAAGCTGGTGGACAGCCCAGCGGACTGGGAATCGACGATGACCAACCTGGTCAACCCACGGGAGTTGACCGCCCGGAAGCTCTACTTTGCTTCTCGTCGCATCGAGCGTCCCCCGGTCCCCGTCACCACCATCGATCTGGCCCCATATTATAATGCGCGTCTCAGCGATGCCCTCCACGCCCGGGAGGACCAGTCCGGTCCTTCCCTCGCCAAGTTCCCCAAGGGCCGCAGCGTCTTCAACGGCGTCGAGTTCGAGGTCAACGGTGTCATCCAGCTCACCAGCAAGCAGCTCAGCGCCACCGCCCCGGACCGTTTCCCGAGCAACGTCAACAACATCCGGATCAACCGGAAGGTGAAGGTACTGCACGTCCTGAACGGGACCGGTTGGAAAGTGGGCAGCGGCAGTCGTGTGGGCGAGATGTTCGTCCACTACAAGGATGGTGAGGCCGTCACGCTGCCCATCCGCTACGAGCGCCAGGTGTTCGACTGGTGGCTCGCCCCCTCCACCGACCCGGAAGGCCCGCTCATTGCCTGGGAAGGCTTCATCGGAGGCGACAGCAGCAACGGCGGCAACGGCACCATCTACCAGTTCGCCTGGCCCAATCCGCGTCCCACCGTCGAGATTGTCTCCATCGATTTCGCCTCCATGATGCGTGATGCCGCCCCGTTCTTGCTGGGGCTGAGCGTGGAAACGCCGTAAGGTGGATAAGCCAATGGGCCAATAGGCGAATGGCCTGCCCTCCGAAGCGCAAGGCGCGTAGGAGGGGTGGTGTGAGCTTCCGTGCAATGGTTCAGGCATAGTTGGTTTGCGTGGGGCGGCCTCTGTTTGGGGGCGGCCCTTCTTGGCGTCTCCGCCCAGGCCGAGCCCGTGCGCATCCTGAGTTGGAACGCCCAGTCCTTCGTCCGCTCCGCCGAATCCCAGTCCAGCCTCGCGGCGCGCATCAACAGCGCCGCCCTCTGGCTGGGGGAGCTGCAGCCCGATGTGGTGCTGCTCCAGGACCTGCCTGATCGCCGCGCCGCCGAAACGATGGCCTCCCTGCTGGGGCCTGGTTACTCGGTCGTCTCCTGTTCCGCCCTGATCCCCGGCACCAACGGCCCTGTCGGTGCCGGGCAGATGGCGGTCGTGTCCCGCCTTCCCAGCCCGGTCTCCTGGGCCGGCGGCTGGACGACCAACCAGCTCACGACCGACCAGGGCGGTTTCGCCTTTGCTGTCCTGCAACGGAACCAGCGGTTGTTCTCCGTTCACTCACTCCGGTTTCCCCGTGGGGATGCCGCGGACGCCACCCGGATGGGGGCCGTGCGGGAGTGGCTGCGCCAGACGTTCGCCACAGTGGACTGGACGACCAACCGTCCGGCAGCCCATGTGGCGGGCGGCACGCTGTGGATGCCCGATCCCGGTGCCGGGAATCCTGTGTTGGAGGAGGCGATGAAGGCGGGCTTTTTCAGCGCGGTGCAACAGATGCCGGAAGGGGACCGACAAACCCATCGCGTTCGGGACCCGTCCGGCGAACGTGCGGCGGACGATCTTCTCGCCGACCGCGGCGGCTTTGCATCCCAACCGGCGACGCTGTGGGGCATCGCCTCCGATCATGCCTGCGTGGCGGTGGACTGGGACATGGACGGCACGCCCGCGACCCTGGCGCCCCGTGACGAAGTGGTCCAGGAGGGTCCGGTGTCCGCTGAAGCAAACGTGGAGCCTGTCGCCGATCCGGTCATCCAAGGGGAGCCGCCTGCTGGCCCACCTGAAACCACGCCCCGACTCGCCGAGCCGGCTTCGAGCCAGGACTTGATGGGGTTGGACCTGCGCTGGTGGGTGGCTGGGTTGCTGGTTGGATTCCCTGTCTTCACCATTTGGATGTTCCGTCGGACGGGTCGTTCCCAAGCCAAGAGCATGGCGCTGGCTCGCACGAACGAGGATGCCCGGGTGGAGGATTGGCGCTCAGGCCCGGGCGGGCATCGGGCGTTGCGGCCGCATCTGCTGGCCTGGCTTAAGCAACAGTTCATCGGCCGACTCCTGTCGCAGCGTCGCGAGATGATCGCGGTGCAACAACATGCCTCCGATAGGGCCGATGCCCTGGGAGAACGCATGGAGATGATCCAGAAAGGGCTGCTTGGGCGCATGCGTCAGGCAGAACATCGGGTCCATGAATTGGAACAGGAACTGGATCAGGCCCGGGCCGAGAACCGGGAGCTGATCAAGCTGAACCTCGCCATGGCCCAGCGCGACCTCCGCGAAGCCCGCCGCAAGGCCGGCCTGCCCGAGTCCGAGGAATCGGCCTTCAGCTCCGTGTAGCGCCTCCGCCCCCCCCCTCTGCGGCCCTCTGGTTACGCCAGCTCTGACTGGCGGTTCTGTTCGATTGAGAAGTATCGAAGATGAGAATTGTCCGTTCAGCATCTAGTTGCGCGACGGCGGGTGGAAGCAATGAAACCCGCGAAACGCCGCGGTCGGGAGCAATCCTGGCGAAGGGGGTGGCCCCCCCGGACGACGAACGTGTGAGCCCCAAGCCCGCAAGGGTTGAACTCGAATCGGCTTCGTTACGCTATTGCCGACGGCCAACCTCCCAGAGGTGGGGAAGCCTGTCATCGGTAAGGAAGAAACGGATGAAAGCACTTGCCGAGTCGGTCGGAGTGGAAGGAGGGGGCGCGCGCGGAAAGAACCGTCGGAACAACTGGGAGATCCACCAAGGCAGTCGCCTGTTGGGACAGCCCGCCCCGGGAATGCATAACCGGGGAGGGTGTCTTGGATGGAAGTCGGATGGGCCCATAGTAGTGATGAAGCGGGGTAATGCCCGTGGAGCCAAGGGGCCTTACTGCAAACACGCCAACATCCATGAAGAGTGAACCGCTTGGGGGAAACCCCCACTACGGAATGGAAGACAGGGAGTTCCTGGATCGCAATCCGGTCCAGCCGGACTTGTTGCCGACCAAACTCAATCTTTTGCGATGGAAGCTCAGTCAAAAGGCCAAGCGGGAACCGAAGTTTCGGTTCTATGCGCTGTATGACCGGATCTACCGGGCGGACGTGCTGCTTGCGGCATGGAAGCAGGTAGGCCGGTACGGTAAAGCCTGCGGGGTGGACGGGATGAACCGAGAGCAGATCGAGGAGAGTCCCGGAGGGGTCGAGAGGTTTTTGAACGAGCTCAAGGACGAGCTGGAACAGAAGCGTTATCGTGCCAGCCCGGTCCGCCGGGTCTACATCCCCAAGGGAAATACCGGCAAGTTCAGGCCATTAGGAATACCCACTCTGAAGGATCGAGTGGTCCAGATGGCCACGTTGCTGATACTGGAACCGATATTGGAGGCGGATTTCGAGGATTGCTCCTACGGATTCCGACCGAAGAGATCGGCCCACCAGGCACTCGAAGCGATTAGGCAAAGCATTCGGGACGGGCTGACGGACGTCTACGACGCGGATCTGAAGGGGTATTTGGATCCATGTTCATACTACAGTTTTGATGCTGAAGGTTGGTCAAAAAGCCGCGGTTGGTTGTCTAAGATGCGAATACGCAATCCCTTGCGTTTGCCGCTACGGACGTGAACGGCCGAGAGCTCTCCGCGCTTTACACGTTGCATGATGGTTTGGCGTGACACTCCTAGAATGCCCATGGCTTTAAAAACCGTCACGTAACCTGGCGGCACATTCGGGACGATCAAGTTTTGCAGTTCCTGGGTCATTCGAATGCGCCATGGAGCGCCTGGAGTGACCTGCTCTCCTCCAATAAATCCGTCATTGAGCCACCGGAGTAGAGTCGAGGCTGCGACACCCAACTGATCGGCAGCGGCTTCGACGGTGAGGAGATCCCCTTCCGGTGGCTGGGGCGGGGCTTGATAGCACGGGATTTTCCAGTGGGTGCGAAGGCTGGCCACACGATTGGCGGTGAAACGTTCGCCTCGAGCGGTTTTCCTCCCTTGACGGTTGAGGACGCCGGCGATGACGGTGTCGGGGTGATGGACTGCCAAGCGGCGCATCAGCTCGATGGTTTCTTCGTCCGTTCGGTTGGGAGCCGTTCGGGGTGCCTTGTAAATCACGTCCAGTTCGGAGACGGCACTGGTTTTCCATCGCAGGGTCAAATGAGCTTTGCTCTCCTCAGAGAGCACCTCGATTTTGACATCTTCGAGCAAACTGCGAAGAAGTTCCTTCCGATCCCGGTCCGTGGTGGTTGATGCGTCCCAAACCCGTTTCAAATCCATTCCTAAGGCATGGATCTGTTCTCGCTGTGCGTCGGTGAGTTGCAGCTTCTGCTCTTGTTCCTTGCGCGTCAGTTCGGCCTCGGCGTTTCGCTGGTCATGAAGCTTGTTCTCCCACTCGGTTTCCAGCGTGCGAGCAACCAATCGGTTTTCCGGCTCCACGGCCCGATATCGGCGTTCGGCTCGCTCCGTTTCATAACGAGCTCGCTCGAGCTGCAGACGAGATTGTTTGAGCGCGGCCTGGTCTTGAGCCTCACCGAGGCTCTGAGCGGCGATGGCCGCCTCCAGTCCCGCCGGAGAGATGGCCTCCAAAAAGGTTTCGACGACTGCTCGATCAACGCGAAGGCCGCCGACGCGCAAGCACCATATGCCTCGGCCGTTGAAGGCTTGGCTGTTGGCACAATAGTAACCAGGAGTGGAGTTCTTACCTTGGTAATAGACCCGCAAGCGGCGCCCACAGCGCCCGCAGGTGGCCAACCCTTGCAACAGAGCCGATCCCTCCCGAACCACACCTGCCGCTTGTTCAGGAGCTGGTTTGCAGTTGCTTGCCAAACGCTTCTGATTCATTTCAAAGGTTGCCCAGTCGATGAAGCCCGGATGATGATTGGGGATTAAGACCGCCCATTGATCCCGCGGTAGATGGCGCACTCGTTTGCGAACGCGTCCGGTTTCATCGACGTACCGTTCGCAACGGCTTTTACCATACGCGTAAGCTCCTGCATAGGCGGGGTTGCTTAAGACGGTGTGGATGTTGACGTAAGTCGGGTGGACCCAAAGAATCTCTCCACTGGGCCGCTCGTGCGGGAAGGGCAAGCGCTCCGATTGAAACCAGAGCCACACCTGACGAGCTGAACCCAACTCGGCGAACTTCTCAAACACGGTGCGGATGGCGCCCGTGACGGCTTGATCTGGATGGAAAGTGACCTGGCCCTCGGTCTCCCCCCACAGCAGTCCTACCGGCAAGCCACGCCGCAGTTCGCCCCGTTTGGCTTTATTGCGAATGGCTCCCGTGAGGCGCATGCGCAAGACGTGCAACTCGGCTTCGGCCATGGTGCCCTTGCGACCCAGTAAAAGCCGGTCGTTGAACAAGCCAGGATGATACAGCCCGTCGATATCACCGATGAGAGTGTCGGTGACGCCGCAAAGCTCGAGCAAACGGTACCACTCCGCGTTGTTGCGTGCGATCCGTGATGCCTCCCGACAGAGGATGATGCCGACCTGGCCCATCGCGACTTCATTGGTCATTTGAGCAAAGCCGTGGCGAGCGACGACGCCCGAGGCGGAGTGGGCTAAATCCTCATCGATGACTTTGATTTGAGTCGTCGACCAGCCCAATTGAACAGCCCGTTCGTTCAACTGGTATTGGAGGTCCGTGGACTCGCGGTTCACCAGCACTTGGGTGGGCGAGGACTGGCGAATGTAAACGTAGGCAGAGCGCCGCAGATGAGTGTCTTGAATTTTGAGGGTATCACTCATGGTTTTCCATGGGGGTTGAGGGTGGAGGAGGGCTGGTGGGAGGAGCCTGGAGCCACCTGAGAATGAGCTGAGTCAGGTGGTTGACGAGGCTGCTCCGTTGCTGCGGCGTGAGATGTTGATAGACGGGTGGAGTTGGGTGGGGTTCCGCACTCCATAACTCCAGTTGGGGTGGTTGCATGTTGGTTCTCCTGCGTCGGTGAGCTGTGTTGGGCGGTCGGACCGGTTTGGATCCGCCGCAGCAAACAGTCAACACGCTGGCGCAAGGCTAACAAGTCCGATGCGCAAGCAATGACCGAGCGGAATGCCGCAGACTTTTTGGCGGTCGCGCCCACATCGGTCCAGGTGACGGGAATGTAGGAGCGGCTACCATCAGGCAGCACGAGAATGAAATGGGGCTTTCCCTTGCGCCGGAGCTTAGCGAAAACTTTGAGCACCTTGCCTTCCAGGGCATGGTGCGGCCGTGTCACCCGAACTTGGGTTGGGAGGTCGCGGAGGTGGGTAGTGTGTCGTAGGTTCCTTCGATAGTATCCCCCATGACAAGCTGATGGCTTGCGTGGAAATGCGGGTCGCGGATCGGAGCGTTCTGAAACTGATTCGGATGTGGCTGAAAGCCCCGATCGTGGAAGAAAAGGACGGCAAGAGGCAACCTCCCCAAAGCAATACCAAGGGTACGCCCCAAGGAGGGGTGATCTCGCCGCTACTGGCCAACCTCTACCTGCACTGGTTTGATCGGCTATTCCATCGCCGGAGTGGACCCGGGCAGTGGGCCAAGGCGCGACTAGTCCGCTATGCGGACGACTTCGTGATCCTGGCTCGCCGCCAGAGCCAACCGCTCAAGCAGTGGATTGAAGATCAGCTCGAAGGGTGGCTGGGATTGGAGATAAACCGTGAGAAAACCCGACAAGTGAACGTGAAGGACGAGGGAGCCACCCTAGATTTTCTGGGGTATAGCTTTCGTTACGAGCGCGATCTGAAGGGACGGCCGTGGCGTTACCTGAACCTGTTTCCGTCGAACAAATCGCTGGAGAAGGAACGGGACAAGATCCGGGAAATGACGGGTCCCCAGCACTGCTGGAAGCCGGTCAATGAACTGATTGGGGAGATAAACGAGCACTTAGCTGGCTGGAAGAATTACTTCCGGGTGGGGTACTGCCGACGAGAATATCGAAAGCTAAACCACTTTATAGAGCAGCGGGTGAAACGACATCTCCGGCGTCGCAGTCAACGCGGTTACAAGTTTCCACGTGGGATGAGTGTCTGCGCACATCTACAACAACTGGGCTTGATGCGGCTGTAGGATACGGTCGGTTCGTTCGTGCATGCCTGCGACGAAGGGTCTGCAGGAAAGCCGTGAACTGGAAAACTGTACACACGGTTTGATGAGGGGAGCGGGGTAACACCCGCTCCTACTCTACCGCTTCTCTGCGATATCAGCGTTAAGAAAACGCGTAGGGCTGCGCATGGCGTTGACCTGTTGACATCAGGCGTAGGTCAACGCCTTTTTGGTTTACGCAGAAACCGCGGAGAAGCGCAGAGGGTCGCAGAGGGGGGGGCGTCCCAAGGAGGGGTCAGACTTGACTAATTGACTATCCGTAG
>Ga0302046_10000131_pt1 | contig 78770 bp, 63 predicted proteins | sample RVTome_11_FD_200261 | JGI IMG/M metagenome (GOLD analysis project Ga0302046, IMG submission 200261) | Soil microbial communities from uranium-contaminated site in the Upper Colorado River Basin, Wyoming, United States - RVT147D111 (version 2) ... | reverse complement strand
AGGCGCTGCGACGACGCGTGTTGGCGGAGGAACACTCGGAGGAGCCGCAACGACGCCACGGCGCGTCCGGCTGAGCTTGCAGGCGGCGTGGGATTCTTGCTCACGCCTGAGGGGCGCGGCCCGACCCCTTCCCCACGTGAGTCTCCGGTGGATTCCGAGGCGCGATCGGCAGCTCCGGCGCAGGAGAGGGCGTACGCTCGTCTCGCGCCCGTCCCCACTCCTCCCGGAGCCAGCCATGCTCTGCGCCAGCCTGCTCTTCGCTCTCGCGCCCTTGCCCTCCTGCGACGTCCACGTCGACGAGCGCCACGGATTCCGCATCGACGTGCCCGCGGGCTGGCGCAAGCAGGAGCAGCAGGGCGGCGAGGGCTTCGTCCTCGCGCTCCTGCCTTCCGGCTCGGCCGGGGAGGTCGCCCTCTCGGTCACGGTGCGTGATCTGCCGGGTGACGCGCGGGGTGACGCCGGCATGCAGCAGGTGCTCGCGGCCGCGCGCGGGCGCATCGACGCGGGGGGCGAGAGCTTCTCCGAGGTCGAGGAGTGCGAGGACACGATCGCGGGGCGCGCGGCGCCCGGGTTCCGGGTCCGCTACCACGCGCAGGGCGCGGACTACCGCATCGTCGCCACGTACGTCCTCGAGGGCGGGCGCGCCTACGCGTTCCAGCGCATCGCGCCGCTCGGCGAGTTCGAGGAGCGCGCGGCGGAGTTCCGGAACATCCTCGCGAGCTTCGCCTTCGTCGAGCTCTCCGAGGAGGGCCGCGCGGAGCGCGAGCGCCAGGCGCTCGTCGAGCGCTGCGGGAGCGAGGTCGACTGGGCGCCGGACTGGAAGAGCGCCGCCGCGCGCGCGCGCGAGCAGCGCCGCCCGGTGCTCGTCGTCGCGTACCTCTACGCCGGCTTCGCGATGACGGACACCCCGCGCACCGGGCTCTTCATGGACGAGGACGTGATCGAGCTCGTGAACGAGCGCTGCGTCCCGCTGTCGTACACGAAGGGCATGCCGGCCGCGTTCGTCCGTCGCTACGGCATGAGCGGCACGACCTTCGGCCAGGCGCTGATGCTCGTATCGCCGGACGGCGACGTGCTGCTCGAGTCGCAGGAGGCGGGCAACGCCGCGGTCGCCCACGCGTTCCTGAGCGAGGCGCTCGCGCGCCACCCCGAGCTCCCGGGGACGCCCCCGGCGGCGGACCTCCCGGCGCTCGAGCGCGCGCGGCGCCACGTGGCGCGCGGCGAGCTCGGCGTCGCGCTCGAGGCGCTCGAGGGCGACGCCTCGGGCCCGGCCGAGGCGCTGCGCGCGCGCGTGCTGCGCCTCGAGCGCCGCGGCGAGGACGCGCTCGCGGCGCTCGCGCGCGCGCGCGCGGCCGGCGGCGTGCCGGAGGTGGAGCTCATGGCCGAGGAGGCGTCGCTCCTGATGCGGCTCGGCCGCGACGCCGCGTCGCGCACGGTCCTCGAGCGCATCGAGCGCGATCATCCCGGCGCCGACGAGGCGCTCGAAGCCCGGCTCGGCCTCGGCCTGCTCGACGTGCGCGCCGGGGAGCGCGGCGCCGCGCGCGAGCGCTGGGAAGCGCTCGCGCGCGAGCACCCCGAGAGCCGCTGGGCGTGGCTCGCGGCGGTCGCGCTCGAAAGCTCGCTGCTCGACACCGACCTGCGCCCGGATTGCGGATGGCCGAGCGCGGCCGTCGTCGCCGAGCACCTCGCGTTCAACGAGCCCTCCCCGCTCCCGCTCGAGGACGCTGCGCGCGCGGCCGCCGGCGGGCTCGCCTGGCTCCTCGAAGAGCAGCGCGCGGACGGGTCATGGCTGAGCCCGATGGAGGTCTCGAGAAACGAGCAGATGGGACCCAGCCCGTTCACCGACTCGATCACGGCGCTCGCCATGCGCGCGCTCCTGCGCAACCTCGAGGTCGAGGGGTCGCGCGCGGCGGCCGGCCGCGCGCTCGCGTACCTGGTCGCGTCGATCGAGGAGCGCAAGCAGACGCCGCCGCGCGTCTTCTACATGGACTACATGACCTGGAGCGATGCGGTGATGCTGCACGCTCTCGCCGACGCGCTCGAGGTGGGCCTCGCCGAGCGCGAGGCGCTCGAGCCCGCGATCGAGGCGCTGCTCGCCGACCTCGCGAGCCGCCAGGTCGCGGGCGACGGCTGGAGCTACTACGTCACCGGCGACCTCGAGGGCGCGGCCGCGCCGCCGCAGTCGATCAGCTTCACGACCGCCACGGGCGTCCTCGGCCTCGCGCGCGTGCGCGAACTGGGCTTCGAGGTGCCCGACGGGATGCTCGACGCCGCCGTCTCGGCGCTCGAGCGGATGCGCGACGAGCGGGGCGTCTTCGCCTACTTCCTCTTCCACGGCACCGGCCAACCGCTCGCGGCGACGGCCGCGGCGGGCGCCGTCGGCCGCGGACCGGCCTGCGAGCTCGCGCTCTTGCGCGCGGGAAAGAGCACACCCGAGCGCCTGCGCGGCGCGCTCGACCTGTTCCTCGAGCACGCGCCGCTGTTCAGCGCGGAGCAGGGCAAGGTCCTGATGCACGCCGGCCCCGACGGCCAGGGCTGCCACTACCTCTTCTACGACTACGCGCACGCCGCGCTCGCCCAGGAGGCGCTGCCGATGGACGCCCAAACGCGCGCGCGCGTGCTCGAGATGGTCCTCGACTGCCGCCAGCCCGACGGCGCCTTCCTCGACACGCCGATCCTGGGACGCGCGTACGGCACGGCGATGGCGCTGATCGCGTTCGACGCCTTGAGCCAGACGGGCGAGTAGGCAAGCGCCCGGGGAGGACCGCCCGGCTGCTCCTCCGCTCACGCGGAGCCGCACGCGCAACGAGCTCACGCGCTCGAGCCGTTGGATCCTGTTCGACCTCGGGCGTGCGCCGGCTCGCGACGCGCGAGGGGACACGGCTCGCGCCCGGCCGCCTCGGCCAGATCTTCGAGCAGCTCGTCGGCCTGGAGCTCGCGCGCCTCGCCCGCCGCGCTAGGCTTTCTTCGGCCCGCGCTCCAATCCGGTGCCCGGCCCTCGTAGGCTGCCGATGGCCTGGCCGTTCGATGGGAAGCTGGAGGCCTTCCATGACCCACCGCCTGACGCTCGTCGCACCGGCTCTGTGCGTCGCGTGCGCGACCGCACCCCCCGGAGAGCCCGCCCGCCCGCTCGAGCCCGCGCCGCAGGCGTCGTCCGCCCAGCTCTCGGGCACGCCGCGCCAGCGCTTCGTGGAGGGGCAGGCGGTCGACCTGGCGCGCACCTCGATCGCGGCCGTCGACGTGTCCAGCGTCAACGGCACGCGCTCGCCCGCCAATCCCTACCACGGCATCCTGAACGCGTTCGACGACGGCGAGCACAGGATCGGCGAGATCCCCTACAGCCACTGGACGCCGGAGGGCGGCGCCGAGTGGGTCGACGTCCGGTTCGACGAGCCGGCGACGGTGCTCTCGATCCGGGTCGAAGCGGGCGCACCGTTCTCCGCGCACGCCTCGTTCGCGGGCGGCGGCGAGGCCCGCTGGGACTCCACGCCCCGCGCTCCGGACGCGCCGCAGCCGAGCGAGCCCGCGTCCGCGTTTCCCCTACCGGCTTTCGAAGGAATGCTCGCTGGACGAGCGTCGGACCACGACGTCGTGCTCGACCCGCCCGCGGCGGACGTGCGCGCTCTGCGCCTGTCCTTCCCCGACGTGCAGCAGGTCGCCGAGATCCGCGTCATGGGCTTCGCGCGCGAGGGCATCGAGTACTCGCCCGGGGCGCCGCGCGTCGTGTGGACGCGCCGCAACAGCGAGCTCGCCGCCAAGGACGCCTTCGACGCGTGGTGGATCGAGCGCATGAAAGGCGCTGCGGCGCGGGTCGAGGAAGGCGCGGGCTCGACGACGGTCACCTATCACGTCGACGGCGTCGACATGTTCCGGGCGATCGTCTCCAAGGTCGACGGCTCGGTCGCGACCTGCGACCTCGTCACCGATCCGGCACGCGCCGGGTCGCGCTAGCTAGCGGCCGTCAACGGCCGTCAGCGGCCCGTGCGGGCAACCTCGTGTCATTCCTCGTTCGAGCGGTTGCGGGCACGAGCACCCGTCGGAGGATTCTTCTGCGACAGCACGCCGGACCACATCAGCGGCCCCTTACGTCGACCTGGGCGGCGTCGAGTTCGCCGACTTCTGCATCCGGCGGGGCGTCGCCGCCCTCGTTCTCGACGAGTCCTTCTGCCAGACCGGTCGACGCGGCCTTGTCCCGGACGTACCTCACCCGCTCCTCGGGTGTCATTCGTTCCATCTCCTGACTGAGCCTGTCGCGGAGCTCGCGCATCAGCTTCACGGCGTCGAACGTCTTCGTCGTCATCCTTCCAAACCTCCAGGGGCCAGCACGGAGATTGACCGTGCCACCGTAACCACGGCGATACGCTGCGCGTCCGCGAGCATTCGCCGCGAGACCACTGCTTGCTTGATGTACTCCTCCGCGAGTTCTTCGGATTCTGCGTCCTGGTGGCGAGCTCCAGGCACCCTTTCGGCAGGTCCTCGATCACATTGCGGCCCCCTCGAGGGGCAGAGGCAAGCTCGGCCAAGGTCGTGTCCGACACCACGAGCCGCGCGTCTCCCGCGCGACTGCGGCTGAACAGCCGGACCGACGCGGTCCGAAACTCCTCATCGAGACAGCCACCGATGACGGAGGTGTCGATGCCGACGGTCTACCCACCGCGCCTGCGCGGGCCGCCGCTCTCAGTCGAACCAGCCCGGATCGATGGACTCCGGATCGATCGTCGGCTCGAGCCATACCAGGCCCCCCTCGACCTCGCGGACCTCGATCGATCGCTCAGGCGGCGCGGGCCAGTAGCGACTCTCGTAGCCGTCCGCCTGGCGCCTGCGCACCATCCAGCGCGGGTGGTAGGTCCCCGGCGCGGGGACGAGCACGGTCGCCTTGCCGGAATCGTCGAACGGTCCGCTCTCGACGTGGATCTTCCCCATGTAGCCGTGCCGTCCTCGGGCGCTCGCCGGTGCGAGGCCGAGGACGAGCTCCCAGCCTTCGGGAGGCTCGCCGACGGGACGGCTGAGCGCGATCTCGACCGCGAGACCGCGCTCGAGGCGCACGACGATCCCGTCCTGGACGTCTTCGACGTGCGCGAGCCGCAGACCGGGCGCGACGACGGTCAGGTCGATCGACGGCTCGCTCGTCGTCACGCGCAGGCGACCGCCCTCGAGCGCGCTCGGGTTCGGCTCGGTCCAGGGGTCCCAGGGCGACGTGCCGCCGCTGGCACGCACGACGTAGTACCCCTGGCGCAGGGGCGCGCCCTGCGGGTCGAGCACCTGGACTTCGACCGCGCGCACGCTCCCGGGCACCTCGAGCTCGAGCGAGGTGGTCTCGCCGGCGCGCACGGTGACGGTCCGCTCGACGAGCTCCGCGCCCGCGGATCGCACGCCCACCCGGTAGTCGCCGGGCAGGAGGTCCTCGCGCGCGAACGTCCCGTCCGGCCGCGGGCTGTAGCCTGCCGGCGCGACGCCCTCGCCTTCCCGGTCGACCATGATCGAGCCCACGGACACGTCGCGATGGGTCAGCCCCGGCGGCAGGAGGACGCGGCCTTCGATGCGGCCGGCCCGGAAGAGGGTGATCGCGAGGTCCTCGCTGGCGGGAATGGTGTCACGATGGGAGCGAGAGACGTAACCGCGCTTCTCGAAGGAGATCGCGCGCACGTCTGGCTCGGCCGAGCGCAGGGCGAAGCTGCCCTCGGCGTCCGTCCGCTGGACGAGCCGCGACCAGCCGCCACGGTCCTGGACCGCCGCCACCTGCACGCCCGCGATGGGCTGTCCGAGATCGTCGACGACGGTGCCGGCCGCCAGGACCGGAGCGGGCGGGAGCGCGACGTCGCCGAGGGCGTGGGGTCCGGCCCGCCACGCGTCGGAGAGGTCGATCCGCGTGGAGTGGACGCCCGGCTCGTTGCGCGCGTGCGTCAGCACGAGCAGCGGACGGCCGGCGTGCACCGCGCCCGCGTCGTAGTCGAGCCGGAAGCGGCCCGCGCCGTCGGAGTGGAGCGTCCCGGAGCCCGTTCGCAGGTAGTCGCCGGCGAGGCGGTTCGCGAGCTCCACGCGCGACCCGGAAGGTCCCGAGAACAGCTCGGCGAGCGACCGCAGCGAGACGAGCGGAGATCCGTGCTCGTCGACGAGCCAACCACGCAGCGAGACCTCCTCCACGCCGAGGGTGACGTCGAGCCGCGCGCGCTCCCCGGGCCGCGTCGGCCCGCGCCCGCGAGCGGCGACCGTCTTCGAGGCGCCGTTGCGCTTGGCGAGCGCGACGAGCTCCTGGTCCAAACCCACGTAACGGAAGAGCGCGCGGCCGCCTTCCGCGGTCGCGCAGGCGACGCCCGGCGGCACGCCGCCGTCCAGGCTCGAGACCCACGTCGACCCGACCAGCTCGCCGTCCTTCCAGACGTCCTCGCCGACCCTCGAGATCGCCACCTCCCGCTCCAGCGCGCACGGCGACCCGTCGGCCTCGCTCACGACCACCTCGAGCTCGCCCGTGGGCGGGAGCGTCAAGGTCACGGGCTCGTCGGGCCAGGCGCCCGGGTCGAGCGGCGCCTCGACGTCGCGCGCGACGCAGAGGTCGAGGGCCACACACCCCTCGCCGTCCCGGTACCGCCCGTCCTCGGCGAGCAGGTAGCGCGCGTGCCGCAGGACCGCCGTCCCGTCGGCGCCGGTCGTGGCGTGCATGCGGTTCCGCGGGGAGTGGACCTTCGTTCGCAGCGCGACCGGCACGCCCGCCGCGGGTGCGCCGTCGAGATCCACGACGCGGACGGTCAGGTCGGCCGTCGGGAGCAGCACGAGCTCGGTCTCCTGGTTCGATCCGCGCTCGCGCCCGAGTTCGGACGCGATCGTGCACGCGATGCCCCAGAGCCCGTCACGCTCGCCGACGACCTCCAGCACCTCCGCCGCGGGCAGCGTCACGCGCCCGTCCGCGCCCGTCGTCGCCCGCAGGCCCGAGCCCCGGACGCGTGCCTCGCGCGCCGCCAGGTCGTCCTCGGCGTAGATCCACGACCAGGCTCCGTCCCACCCATCGTCCAGAGCGCCGTCGCCGGCGGGCTCCACGCGTCGCCAGCAGACCGTCGCGCCCGCGACCGCATCGCCGTTCGCATCGACGGTGCGCAGGACCGTCTGCGCCGGCGCGGGCGGGTCGCCGGCAGCGGCGAGCGCCACGACCCCGCCGAGGACGAGGCCGGCGACCATTACCAGGCTCGTGATGCCGTTCATCTCAGCGTCTCCCCGACGCACTAGCGTTCCGGCGCACCCGGGTTTCCTACCCCCCTTCCGCGCGCGCTCCCTCGAGCAATTCGCGGTAGCGCGCCGCCTCCTCGTGCTCGCCGCGGCGCTCGTGGGTCTCGATGAGCAGCTCGAGCGCGCGCAGCGAGTGGACGCGCCGCTGCGCCGCGTCTCCCAGCGCCGTGAAGCAGCGCACGAGGTCGCGGTGCGTCGCGATCTGCTCGGGCGGCAGCACCAGGCGCGCGCGCAGGACCGCGACCGCGGGCCGGTGCTCGCCGAGGGCGATCAGCACCTCCGCCAGGAGGTCGAGGGCGGTCGTGTCGTAGGGGTTGGCGTCGTGGACCGCCTCGAGGATCGCCCGCGCCGCGGCGTGGTCCCCGGCGAGCGCGAGGTCCCGCGCGCGGTCGACCGCGGTGCTCTCGGCCAGGCTGTCGCGCGGGTCCGGACGGCCCTGCACCTCGAAGGGCGCGGGGTAGCTCGGCGGGCGGTCGTAGGTGGCGCCGTAGCCGAGCTCTGCCATCGCCGCGAGCACCTCGTCCCCCACCGTCCGGTCGCCGGCGCTCGGAAGCGCGCGGCGCCGCGCGAGCGCCGCGATCCCTTCCGCGTACCGCCGCGGCAGCGGCTCGCCGCGCGCCAGCACGTCGTCCACCTCGCGCGGGTCGGCGCGCGTGCGGTGGAGCTCGTCGCGCGCGCCGCGCACGTACTTGCCCTCGGCGTCCGCCCAGCCCGCGAGCGGGCTCCATCCGTAGCGCCGCCAGCCGTCGTACGACTCGAAGTACACGCCGCGCTCCGCCGGCACGGAGCGGCGGTAGAGGCTGATCCCGTCGAGGCCCTCGCGGACCGCAAGGCCCATCGCCTCGAGCAGCGTCGGACCGACGTCCGCCACCGACACGGTCTCGTTCGAGGTCTTCCCGGCTCCCCAGCCGTCGCGGTAGCGCAGGAGCAGCGGCACGCGCACCGTCGCGTCGCGCAGCAAGAGGCCGTGGGTCGCCTCGCCGCCGTCGCCGAGCCCTTCCCCGTGGTCGGCGACCACGGCGACGAACACCTCTTCGGCGAGCCCGGGCTGCGCTTCGATGGCGTCGAGCAGGCGGCCCACGGCCGCGTCCATCGCCGCCACCTCGCCGTGGTAGGGCGAGGGCGCGCCCGGGAAGCGCGGCTGCGGCTCGTAGGGCGCGTGCGGGTCGAAGAGGTGCACCCAGAGGAAGAAGGGGCGCCGCGGATCGCGGCTCGCGAGCCAGCCCAGCGCCTCGCCGACGACCTCGCCCCCTGGCCGGTCGGCGATCTCGCCGACGCGGCGCTCCAGCGTCGCCGCGGGCTGGCTCCAGGTGTCGAAGCCCTGGTCGATCCCGAGGGCGCGGTCGAGCGCTAGGCAAGCGACGAAGGCCGCCGTCTGGAACCCGGCCGCGCGCGCCTCCTCCGCCAGCGTGACCGCCTCCGCGGGGAGGACCGAGGGACCGTTCCCGCGCGCGGTGTGCCGCGGCGGATAGAGCCCGGTCATCATCGACGCGTGCGCCGGCAAGGTGAGCGGCGCCACCGTGCGCGCCCACTCGTAGCGCAGCGAGCGCGCCGCGAGGGCGTCGAGGTTGGGGGTCAGCCCCTGCGGTCCTCCGAAGACTCCCAGGGCATCGAGCCGCGTCGTGTCGAGCGTGATCAGAACCGCCGAGCGCGGGGCCGGGCCTTCGCCGCAGCCCGCGGCCCCCGTCCCCATCACCGCCGCAGCGACCGCGAGCGGCGCCGGGATCCACGCGCGCCGCACCACGCGGGGAGCGCGACCGAGCCGCGGCGGGCCTTGGGGCGCGCTCACTGCGCCTCGCCGCGCCGCTTCTCCGCGGCCCCGGCGGACCACGCGCGCACGTCGGCGAGAACCATCACGATCATCGTCCAGCAGAACGCGGCGCCCGACAGCCGCCCCAGGCTGGAGAGACCCGCGGCGCCTTCGCGGTCCGAGTCCCACAGCCCCACGGCGACCGCGATCGCCACCGACGCCCCGCCCGCGTACCAGAGCAGCGCGACGACCGGCCAGCCGATCCAGATGCCGGCTCCGGCGGCGACGAGCAGCGCGCTGACGAGGGCGAGCCAGCCGTCCGCCGCCCTGAGCGCGTGCACGAGGAAGACGGCCCCGCCGATGATCGCGAGCTTCGCGCACCAGCCGAGGTACCCGCGGGGCGCGGCGCCGCGCCACTCGAGGCGCAGGATCCGCCTCCACGGCGCGAGGGCCGCCGCGCACGCCGCGAGCCCGAGCAGCGGAAGGTGGACCTCGATCGACGAATCGCGCCTCAGAGCCTCGACGAGGAGCGCGGTGAAGCCGACGAGGCCCATGCCGAGCATGAGCTTCGTCAGGAGCTCGTGCTTCTCGGCCTCGATCTGGTGCTCGCGCTCCTGGGTGCGCGCTGCGTGGATCGCACGTCGGTCGGGCGGCGTTTCCTGCTCGGTCCGCTCCATTGGCTCCCGTGCCGGGGCTCCCGTGTCGGGGCTCCCTCGTTCGCGCCGGGTCGCGGTGCATTCTACGGGCCGCTCTCAGCGCAGCCAGCTCGCGACCAGGAACCCGAGGTAGGTCCCGAGCGCGTTCCCCAGGGACCCGATCAGGATCGCAGGCAGCACGAGCTCGGCGCGCCCCAGGCTGCGCGCCAGCGCGAGCGCGCTCGCGCCGCCGCCGATGTTCGCCTGCGAGGCGACCGAGGCGGTCGCCGCGTCGATGCGCAGCGCGGCGGCGGCCCCGTAGACGAGCAGCCCGTGCACCGCGACGAGGACGGTCACGAAGACCATGAGACGCGTCCCGAGCGCTCCGATGCCGGCCAGCGCGCGCACGTCGCAGAGCGCGCCGATCACCGCCAGGAACACGAGCACCGCGAACATCCCGCAGAGCCGCGGTCCGCGCAGGCGCGCCACCGCCGGCACCTGTGCGAGCACGAGCGCGATCGTCGTCAGGACGAGCATCGAGGGCACGCCGAGCCGCGCGCCGAGCCATTCCGACGCCCACAGCCCGAGCGCGCCGAGCGCGACGACGAGCGCGAGGTCGAGCGGGTGCACGGTCTCGGTGTCGTCCTCGAGGCCGGTCGTCGCCTCCGCGGCGCGCCCTTCCGCCGTCGCGCCCGGCCTGCGCGGCCAGAAGCCGCGCGCGAGGCGCGGCAGCGCGACGTTGACGGCCATCCAGATCGTCGTCATCGCGCTGTCGACGACGGTCGCGCCAGCGTACAGGGCGCCGTCCTCGACGACCCCGTACTGGAGGGCCACCGCGTTGAAGTTGACGCTGCCGCCGACGTACGTGGCGACGAACATCCCGCCGAGCGCGAAGCTCTTCTCGCCGAAGGCACTCTGGCCGCCGACGACCGCGAGGCCGCAGAGAGTCCCCGCGATCGTCCCGGCCGCGCCGACGAGGAAGAGCGCGAAGAGCGGCAGGCCCACGTGCACGAGACCCTTCAGCCGCACCTGCAGCAGCAGCCAGAAGATCCCAAGCGGCGCGACGTACGAGAACACGCCCGCGTACACCGGGATCGCGTCCGAGTAGGGTGGGATCACGCCGGCGTTGGCCGCGATCGCTGTGATCACGATCACGAGCAGCGCCGAGCCGAGGTGGCGCAGGCGCGTCCTGCGCACGAGCCACTCGGCGAGCGCGACGTTCGCGCAGAGGACCGCGAGGAGGAAGAGCGGGTCGCTCACCGGCGCGGAGGATACCGGAGTGGAAGGCGACCCTCGGCGGGCCGGCAGCCCCCGCTGGAAACGGCCAGGAGACCCCAGGGGGGATGCCCCGGAGGTCTCCTGGCTTCGTCACGTGCTCGACGGATCGGCTAGGGGACGATGGGGAAAGCCTGGATCGCGCGGACGCCGCCGAGCTCGCGGCTCAAGAGCCCGTTGATGTTGAGCTTGCCGTTGGGCGGGCCCCCGTCGGGCGCGCCGATGTCGGCCACCTCGATGCTGCGACTCGACGTGCCGCCGGTACCGCAGCCCTGGCTCGAGTCGTCGAGGATCAGGAGGTAGCGCTTGCCGTTGTAGGACTCCGCGCCCCAGATGCGCACCGCGTGCCCGCCCGTGCGCTCGCCTTCGGGGTCGAATCGGCAGTACGACATGTACACGCCTCGGCCTCGCTCGAGCTTGTCGTAGATCCACTCCCAGGTGGGATACACGCCCTCGCGGATGCTGACGACGCCGTCCACCTGCTTCACCGGGTCCCCTCCCTGGTGGGTCAGGACCATCGGCGACGAGGCGCCGTAGGCCGCGACGTAGCGGAAGAAGCCGTTCGTGCTCGTCCCCTTGCCGGAGCTGCAGTCGCAGACCAGGTTGCGTCTCGAGTGCGCGTCGATGTTCGCGACCAGGCTGAACGTCGGGACGGGCAGCCAGAACGCGGCCCCGCCGTCGGTACACGGAACCCCCATCCCGTAGCCGGGCACGTGCTCGTGCTGCAGGCGCCAGCTCACCCCCGGAGCGTCGTAGCGGTCCTCGAGGTACTGCAGCGTGTTGGCGTACGCCATGGGCACGCACTGGCTCTTGGCCGTGTCGACGTTCGGCTGGTCGAGCTGGTACACGCCGATCCGGGCACCGAACGTCGGCGAATCGGGCGGGTTCGAGGCCGGCGGCGGCTGCCCGAGCAGGTCCGCCGGGTCGAATCGGCTGTCGGGGGGCGGGTCCTCGTCAACGGTGTCGAACGCGAAGGCGCCCTCGGCGTCGTGCACCGTCTGCTGAACGGCGAACGTCTGGAAGCCGAGCCGGCGCGGGAAGCTGAGGACCGAGCTCGCGTTCGGCAGCGGCTTCACCGAGAAGAGCACGGTCAGGCGCGTGGAAAGGACCTCCCCGCTCCCTTCCACGCGCGGCCGGAGGTCGAAGTACCTGCAGATCGGGCGGGTCGCCACCAGCGGCACGCTGAGGTTCTCGACGACCCACTTGGGACCCCCCGCGTCGAACACATTGATGAAGCCCGAGTGGGCGCCCGTCCGGCGCCGCAGCGCCTCCGGGTCCACGACGATCTGCCCCCAGTCCGTGTAGGCGACGAACCCGAAGCTGTAGTTGAAGGCGACCTGCTGGAACGAGACGCCGCCTTCGCCCGGCAGGATCTGGATCACGCTCGACCCCGGACCGATCGGGGAGCGCAGCCCGATCGAGGACCCGCCCACCGTCTGGGCCGCGAGCGACGGAGCGACCAAGAGGCCCAGAGCGATCACGCTTCGCAAACGACGCATCGACACGCTTTCTGCAATTCTCATTTCCTTCTCCTCGCGCGGTGGTCGGGCTCCGGTCCCAGCGGACCCGAGCCGCGGCCCGGCCGGGCACTTCTCGGCTTGTGGTTGCAGCTCCGAGGACCGCCGAGCCCGGCCGCTGCCCGCCGCAAAAGGCCAGAACTGCATGGGTTCACTGTGGGCGCGGGGCGCCAGCGGGCGCGAGACCGCTGCAACCGCCGGGGCCTTCCAGCGGTCCGGTCTCCCAGAGAACCCGGATCAACAGCGAACCCAGTCAGTTAGCGCTCGCGCTCCAGACGCAGCTCGACGCGCGTCGAGCCGTCCCGAGCGACCTCGACGGGCGTCGAGAGGGCGGGCTCGTACGCCGGGTGCAGCGCCGCGACCCGCGTCACCAATCGCGGCGGGAGGCCCTCGATGCGGAAGCGGCCCCGCGCGTCGGTCCGCGTGCGGCCCGTGTCCCACAGCGGATCGCGGCCCCCGGACTCGAGGATCGCGCGGTCGAGGCGGTCGAGCCGCGCGGTGGACGCCTCCCCCGATCCGCCGAGCACGATGGCTGCGCCCTCCACGCCGCGCCCGCGGCGGTCGACGACGCGGCCCTCGAGCGCGGCGCCGCGCTCGAGGCAGAGCTCGACGCCGGCGAGGAGCCGTCCCTCGGCGAGCGTGAAGGGACCGGCGAAGCTCGCCGCGTAGCCGGAGACGCGCGCGACCACGACGTAGCTGCCCGGCTCGAGCCCGACACGATGGAAGTCGGCGGCGCGCTCTGGCGGCCCCGGCAGGGGGAGGCCGCGCTGCGCCCGGCCGGGAGAGCTCCCGGCGGCCCGCTGCCGCGGCGCTTCGAAGAGCAGCGTGGGCAGGAGCTCGCGCTCGAGCACGGCGCGCGACTCGCTCTCGACGCGCACGCACGCGACCTGCGCGTCGTCGACCGGCACCGGCCCACCGGTCTGGGCGTCGACGACGGTCCCATGGATCTCCGCTCGGTGGTCGCCGACGTCGCGCGGATCGTCGCTGCGCTTCAGCGTGACCACGACGTCCGCGGAGCCCGGCGCGACGCCCGCGAGGAGCGCCGGCGAGCAGCGGTCCGACTGCACGCTCAGCGTCACGGGCCCGGGTCCGAGCCCGCGTAGCTCGAAGCGCCCATCGGCGCCCGCCTCGACCCGCGCCGCGGGCCAGGGGCCGTCGCCCTCGACGGCGACCGAGGCGCCTTCCACCGCGCCGCCCTCGACGGCGGTGACGACGCCGGAGATCGCCGCTCCACGAGCCAGCTCGAGCGAGCGCTCGGCGCGCCCCGGGCTCTCGATCGACAGCTCCTCCTCGAACGCGCGGAGGCCCTGGGCGCGCGCGTCGATGCGCAGCACCTTGCGCCCGAGATGGCGCCCGGCGAGCTCGGCGCGGCCGGAGGCGTCGGTCTCGGCCCGCGTCTCGAGCTCCTCGATCCACGCGTCCTCGTGGCGGACGTCGCGGAAGAGGGCCAGGGCGGCGTCGCGCACCGGCCGGCCCGTCTCGTCCGTCACGCAGAGCGCGAGGACGAAGGCGCCGGGGCGGTCGAGCACGCGCCGCGCGAGGGTCAGCTCCTGGAACGGCACGGCAGCGCGGGGCTCGACGCGCAGCGGCCCGGCGCGAGCGAGCTCGTGATCGGGGTGCTGCGCGGTGACGAGCAAGCTCGCCGCGCTCCCCTCCTCGAGCGGCAACGCGACCCGGAAGCGGCCGTTCGCGTCGCTCTGCACCTCGCGCTTCTCGCGCGGCCCCTTCTGCGCCGGGTCGTGATCGAAGACCCGCACGAGCGCGCCGGCGATGGGCGTGCCGGCGTCGTCGACGGCGATCCCTTCGATCGTGACCTCCGCCGCGATGCGCGGCTCGTCCGCCGAGGCAACGGAGGCGACGGGATCGGGCGCGCTCCCGCGCGCGGCGGGCAAGCGCGCCGAACGCGCCGATCCGGGCGCCTGGCCCGCGACCTCCGCCGCGCCGGCAAGGGGTGCAGCCGCGGCGTCGAGCGTCCCGGCGCGCGCCGGCTCGAGCGGCCCGCGCCCCGCGGAGAACCACAGCGGCGCCGTCGACAGCGCCGCGACCGCGAGCAGCGCGGACGCCAGCCCCACGTGCGCCGCCGAAACGGCGCCCAGCGCGCCGCCCTTCACGGCGGAGAGGGCGAGCAGCTGCGCCTCGAGCTGCGCCGGGACGCGGAGGCTCTCCTGGCGCGCCAGCTCGAGCGTCAGATCGCGCGACCCGACGGCGACGGCGCCGGCGAAACCGCCCTTGGCGAGGTCGAGCCTCAGGCGCGCGAGGCCGCGCTGCACGCGGTCGTGGGCGGAGGGCTCGGAGCAGCCGACGGCCGCGCCGATGCCCGCGTAGCTCATCCCCTCCTGGAAGCGCAGGACCAGCGCGTGGCGCAGATCCTCGGGCAGGCGGGCGAGGAAGGCGGGCAGCGCGCGCGCGGCCTCGGTGTCCTCGGGAACGGGGCCTTCCTGGGTCGTTTCGCGTCGCATGGCGTGGCTCGCCTCCTTCCGGCGCCGGTTCTTCGCCGCGCGCAGGTGGGCGAGCGCGGTCTTCGCCGCCATCCAGCGCAGCACCCGCCCCGGATCGTCCGCCTGCGCGAGCCGCAGCTTCCCCTCGAGCACGCGCAGGAAGACCTGCTGCGTGACGTCGAGCGCGTCCTCGTCGGTGGCGAGGATGCGCCGCGCCGAGCGGAACACCGCCGCGTGGTGCGCGCGGACAAGGGGCTCGAACTCGGCTCGTGCGGTCTGGGAGGCCATCGTGGCGCCGCCATGCGAATGCACGCGAAGCCACGATCTTAGGCAGAAACGCCGCGAAAAGGGCGCGCGCCGGCGCTCACTCGAAGCGCATCTCGGCGAGCTCGTTCGCGCGCACCTCGACCGCGCCGACGCGCTGCCAGCGCAGGCCCGTGTCGTCGTCGAGCAGCTGGTGCGCCACCCAGCGGCCCACCGGCGCCGGGAAGACCTCGAACGAACCATCCTCGCCCGGGGCCGGCGTGATCTGGATGCGCACCTCCGAGGCCCCAGCCTGCGTCAGGTGTATCGAGGGGTACGTGCCCGCCGGCCCGGGGAGCGTGCCGCGCAGCCCTCCCGCCTCGAAGGCGAGGTCGACCTCCAGCGGTGCGTCCCCGAGCACGACGCGCTGCTCGATCTCGATCCGGTGCGCGAGCTCGCCGGGGGAGACGAGCTCGAGCCGGTACGGTCCCGCCAGCGCCTCGAGCGTGAAGCGTCCGTCGGCGTCGAGCAGGACGGGGAGCGCGGGGTCGATCCGCTCGGCGGCGTAGGCGTGCTTCAGCTGGGCGCTCCAGCCTACCGCGGGCTCGCCAGCGAACGCGAGCCGCCCGTGCAGCGCGCTCCGCGACTCGAGCCGCAGGTCGATGTCGTGGCGCGTCACGAGCCCCACCGCGACCTCGCAGTCCCACTCGATCGGATCGCGCCGCCGCGTCGAGGAGTAGGTGACCGAGTCCGCGGCCTCGCGCTCGCGGTGCTCGACCTGCCAGGGACCGGCGGCGAGGGTGTCGAACGCATAGCGGCCGCCCTCGTCGGTGCGCGTCGAGAACACGTCGCCGTCCCCGCGCGAGACGGCGACGATCTGGCCGCGCGCCTCGCGCCCCTCGGGCGGCGTGACGCGCCCCGCGATCGACCCGCCGCGGTCGAGCTCGATCTCGAGACCTGCGAGCTCCCCGCCGCCGATCTCGACCGGGCCCCACTCCGCGGTGGCGAAGCCCGCGGCGCGCACGAGCACGACGTACTCGCCGCCCCGCCCGGGAGCGATGCGGAAGCGGCCGTCCGTGTCCGTCGTGGCCTGCACCTTCGGGTCCGGGTCGAGGCGCAGGCGGAAGCCGCGCTTCACGATCTCGGTCCTCTCGCCGACGGGCTCGCGCAGCTCGACGAGCGCGCCCTCGACGGGCTCGCCCTCCGCCGTCACGCGTCCCGCGAGCGCCGCCGAGGCCGACAGCGCGAAATCGATCGATGCCGGGGGGGAGGCGGGGTCGAACGGACCGCGCGTCGCCGACGCGTAGCCCTCGGCCTCGATCAGCACCTCGAAGGCGATCGGCGGCACGACGAGCCGGGCCACCCCGTCGCCCTCCGCCCGCGCCGAGTCGGCGAGGTGCAGCTGGCTGATCGAGTCGCACTCGGACCTGACGCGGAAGGAGCCGACCTGCTGGTCCAGCGCGTCCCGCGCGCGGACCTCGATGTAGCGGTGCCGGCGCAGCGCGAGCACGAGGTCGCCCGTTCCCGGCGGGACGTCCTCCGCCAGCGCCTCGCCCCAGCGCCCCTCGGGATCGCTCGCGACGATGTCCTGCACCTCGCGGTGGCCGAGCACGATCGTGAAGCGCCCGTCCTCGTCCGCCACCAGGATGCGCGTCGAGTACCCTGCCGCGTGCTCGACGTACGCGACGTGGGCGCGCGCGAGCGGCTCGCCCTCGGGCGTGACGACGCGGCCGCGGATGCGGTCCTCGGGGTCGAACGGGACGATGCGCAGGACCACGCCGTCCGCGACCGCGCGGCCCGGGCCGAGCTCGAGGGCCGCGCTGAACGCGTGCCGCATCTCGGGCGCCGTGGCCCACGCGCGGACGCTGGCGAAGGGCACGCCGCCCACCTCGAAACGCCCGGCGCCGTCCGTCCACGCCGCGGGCACGTACGGGTCGTCGCCGGGACCGATGCGCTCGGCGACCTCGCGCGGCACGCGCAGCGTGCTCTCGGTGACGACGACGCGCACGCCGGCGAGCGGCGCGTCCGCCGCGTCGACGACGCGCCCGCGGACCGCTCCGCCCGGCTCGAGCACGAGGTCGCCGAGCTCGTTCGCCGCCTCGAGCGCGAGCTCGGCGCGCACGAAGCGCGTCGCATGGCCGGGGCACGCCAGGCGCACGAACGTGCGCCACTGGCGGTGCTTGGAGACGAAGAGGAAGTTCTCGAGCGTCGCGAGCTGGCCCTCGGAGAGCGCGACCTCGATCCGGCCGTCGAGCGGGCTCAGGGCCACGTCTTCGGAACGCCAGTCGGGCAGGCCGACGGCGACGCCGGCGAGCGGCATTCCCGCGGCGTCGATCACGCGTCCGCGGAAGGCGACCAGCGGCGGCGCCGCCGCGGGCGGCGCCTCGGGCTCGGGCGCCTCGAGGACCGGCGCGCGCCGGTCGGCCGCGCCGCCCGGATCCGCCGGCGTCGCCGCCTCCTCGGGCTCCGCCGGCAGCCCGGCGAGGTCGACCGGATCCGCGGGCCGCGCCCCCGCGTCGTCCCCGGCGAGGTCGCCGCCCGCGACCACGTTCCAGAGTGCCGCCGTCGAGGCGAGCGCCACGAGTGCGCCCACCGCCCAGCCGAGCTTCACGGTGTCCTTCACGATCCACGCTCCTTGCAGTACGGCCGCAGCAGGGCCGAGCCAGCCGAATGCCTGCGGGCCGGCGAAGGCGAGGAGCGCGCGGTCGTACGCGGTCCGGTCGCCGCCGAAGTGGCGCTGCATGCGCGCCCGCAGGCGTTCGAGCCCGCGCTGCAGCTGCGAGCGCACCGTCGCCGCGGGAATCCCCGCCTCGCGCGCGATGCGCGCCGGCGACCAGCCGCGGTAGAAGCGCCGCACGATCACGCCGCGGTACGGCTCGGGGAGCGCGAGCACCTCGCGCGTCAGCGCGGTCTGCAGCTCCATCTCCTCGAGCAGCTCGTCGGACGCGGCACTCGCGGGCGCGTTGGCCGCGGTCCCCGAACGCTCGCGCTGCACCTGGCGCTCGCGCGCCGCGCGCCGCCCATCGGCGCGCAATCGCTGCCACGCGAGGTGTTGCAGCACCGTGCGCAGCCAGGGCCGCAGCGGCCGGCTCGCGGCCGGCGGGTGGCGCAGCGCGGCGAGCCAGGTGTCCTGGACCAGGTCGTCCGCCACCTCGGGGTCGCGCACGAGGTGCCCCGCGAGGCGTCGCGCCCAGCGCGCGTGCGCGAGGAGCTCGTCGGTCTGCAGGGTGCGCTCGGGTGCCATGCCGGGATCAGGCATAGCGCACGCGGGCGGACGTTGCAGGAGATCCGAAAAAAGCGGTCAGCGCCCCACGCCCGCGCGCCGCTGCATCGCGCGCAGGGGCGCCGCGCCGTCCACCAGCAGCTCGTCGAGCTTCTCCAGGATCGCCTGGTTGCCCTCGTGCCGGTACGCGCCGAGCCGCTCGCGGTATTCCGGCAGGCGGTAGAGGAAGTCCCCCAACGTCTCCGCCGTGGCCCGCCGGCCGTTCCGTCCGTAGCCGGCATCCTCGAGGAGGTGCGCGTTCAGCTCCTGCTCGAACTGGCCGCGCATGGGCAGCGCGAAGTAGGGCTTGCCGAGGTAGAGCGACTCGGTGATCAGCGTGAAGCCCGCGGTCGCGACGACGGCGCGGGCCGCCGCCAGGTCGCAGAGGAAGCCCTCGCGGCTGAAGCCCTCGAACCGCAGGTTCCCATCCGTCCCCGCGCGCCCGGTCCCGTAGACGACGAAGCGCTCGCGCGGGAAGCCGCGCAGGATCTCGACGAACGAGGCGAAGTCCTTGGTGAAGTAGGCGAGCACGTGCTCGCCGCTGCTCGGCTCGACGTCCAGGACCTCGCGGCGCAGGATCGGCGGGAAGAGCAGCGCGCGCTCGCGCGTCACCTCGCCGAAGAAGAAGGTGGTGATCAGGGCGACGTCGGGCCAGGGGACCATCAGGCGGATGACGGTCTTCGTCAGGAGCGCGTCCTTCTGCAGGCCCTGCGGGCAGCGGAAGCGCATGTAGCGCATCCGGTGCTGGTTGTCGATCGAGACGAGCGGCAGGTCGTAGCGGCGCGCGAGGTACGCGGTCATCGGCTCGAAGTCGGTGATCACGCAGTCCGGGCGGCGCTGCTTGAAGACGGCGCGCAGCTCGTCGACCTTGCGCGCGCCGCCGCCGAGCTTCTTGAGGTTCTCGACGAACGTGCGCACGATCGAGACCTTGTTGTCGGCGCTCGCGATGTGCAGCCCCTCGGTCTCGAACATCTCGAAGTCGTCCGCCAGGTTCTCGTAGCCGCGGTCGTAGCTGACGCCGAGGACGTCGTGGCCCTGCCGCACGAGGTGCCCCATGACCTCGCGCGCGCGCGAGGAGTGTCCCGAGCCCTCTCCCGAGATGCCGTAGACGACCCTGGCCAACGCTCCCTCCGGCCCCCAAGAAGAGAGGAAAGGGCGGCGCCGTACAAGGGCGACAGGTCGGGAACCGTTTTCCGGCCGACGATTAACATCGACGGGTCGCGGGCGCCGATAGCGACGCCGGGTCCCGGCGCGGGAAGGCCGCGCGCCTGCCGGGTCCCGGGAGCGCGAGGAGGACTCAGGTGCATCGAAGCCGCAGGAAGACGGTCCTTCGCCTCGTCGCAGGCCCTTGCCTCGCGCTCGCCGCCGCGTGCAGCAGCTCGGGCGGGACGGACGGCGGCGGAGAAGGCGCGCGCGCGCCCGATCCGCCGGGCGACCTCGCGCTGAGCGTGACGGGGACCTCGGTCACCGCCGGCTGGACGCCGGTGCGCGGCATGCGCGGCTACCGGCTGTACTGGACGCTCGACGCGACGCTCGCGATCACGCGCGGCACGGCGGTCAGCGTCACGGCGCCGCCGCACACGCTCGCGGACCTGCCGGGCGGCTCGGTCGTGCGCGTGGCGGTCGCGTCGATCGAGGGCGACCTCGAGGGCCTGCCGGGCGCCGAGGTCCAGACGACGGTCGGCGAAGCGGGCGGCGGCGACTCGGGAGGCAGCCAGTACTTCCCCGACTGGGCGGACGTCGAGCCGTCCGAGGTGCTCGCGCTCGACCATGATCCGGGCAAGAGCGCGGAGCAGAACGGCGCGGCGCTGCGCTCGCTCGTCCTCTCGCTCCTCCCGGGGCAGCGCCTGGAGATCGGCAGCGGGACGTTCGCGCTCGACTCGCGCTTCGGCATCCACCTCGCCGGCACGGCCGAGGCACCGATCTGGATCGTCGCCAAGGAAGGCGCGACGCCGGTCGTCACGCGCGCGGGCGCGAGCCAGAACACGATCGACGTCGATCACGCGCGCTACCTCTGCCTGCGCGGCCTCGAGATCACGGGCGGCAGCATCGCGCTGCGCATGCACGACTGCAGCCAGGTGTGGATCGATCGGTGCCACGTCCACGACTCGCAGGACAACGCGATCGCCGCCAACTCGCAGCCGACCGACCACCTGTACTTCACGCGCAACGAGGTGCACTCGACCGGCGGCACGGGCGAGGGCTTCTACATCGGCGGCAACCACGCGAGCCCGATCTCGCACCACGGCGTCATCGCGCTGAACCACGTCTACGACACGGCCGGCAGCCAGGGCGACGGGATCGAGCTGAAGCAGGGCTCGTACGCCTACTGGATCGCGGAGAACGTCGTCCACGACACGCAGTATCCTTGCATCCTGGTCTACGGGACCGGCGGCGAGGAGCCCAACCTGATCGAGCGCAACCTGTGCTGGAACGCCGGCGCCGACGTCATGCAGGTCCAGGGCGAGGCGATCGTGCGCAACAACGTGTTGATGTACGGCAGCGGCGGCTTCGCGAGCCACGACCACCAGGGCGAGAGCCGCGACCTCGTCTTCGTGCACAACACGATCGTCAACGACCGCCACGGCGCGCGGCTCTCGAGCTGGGGCGGCCGCGAGGGGATGGTGTTCGCGAACAACGTCGTCTACAGCCAGTCCTACGGCTCGATCGTCTTCTCGGGCACGGGCAGCGCGGGCGTCGACGTGCGCGGGAACGTCGTCGTCGGCAGCGTCGTCGGCGTCACGGACGGCTTCACCATCGGAGGCGGCCTCGACGACTTCGTCGACGCGAGCTGGGACGGCACGCGGCGCGACGTCACGCCGACGGGCTTCGGGGCGATCCCGGGGATGGGGGTCGAGGCGTTCGTGACCGAGGTCGACTTCCACGGCGTGGCGCGCGAGCTGCCGGTGGATCCGGGGGCGGTGGACGTGAAGTGACTATCGGTTTGGGAGGACCTCGCTAGGCTGGGGGCGGTCGAGGTGCCGCCTTGTCCCGCCTGCAACTCCTCCTCCCCCTCGCGGGGCTGAGTCTCGCCGTTTCGGCGCGCGACGCGTCGGGGCAATGCCTCGACGGCGGGCACTGGGAGACGCACGCGTCGATGCACCTGGCGCGGTACGGCGCCGGCGTCACTCGGCTGGGGAATCGGATCGTCGTCATCGGCGGCGAGCTCGAGTTCACCGTGAGCTACCTCGATTCCGTCGAGGTGTACGACCCCGTGGACGATTGGTGGACGCGACTTGCGCCCATCCGGGGCGCACGCGCATGGATGGGCGTCGCCGACTGGAACGGCGAGCTCTTCCTCTTCGGGGGCTGGGGGGCCGCCTTCGGCGCGGCGTGGTGGACCTTCCAGCGCAGCGACATCCAGCGCTACGACCCGCGACGCGACGAGTGGACGATGGCCGGAGAGCTGCCCGAGCCCCTCTACGGGCCTGCGGCCGTCACCCTCGGAGACCGCATCCATCTCTTCGGCGGCGGCTCCGAGGGGAACGAGCACTACGTCTACGATCCGCGGACCAGCGCCTTGAGCCAGGGGGCGCCTCTGCCCTCTTCACGAATCCGTGCCCGGGCGGCGGTCCTCGCCGGCCGCGTCTACGTCGTCGGCGGCTCCGGCAGCTTGGTCCGACCGCGTGGATCGGTACGATCCGACCGCGGACGCCTGGGAGGCGGTCGCGAGCTTGCCCAGGCCGCTCCGCGCTGCGGGAATCGCCGTTCACGGGGGGCGGCTGCACGTCCTCGGCGGATCGTCTCCGGGCGAGTCCTTCTCGGATCGGCACTTCGTGTACGACCCGTGCGGGGACACATGGTGCGAGGACGTACCGCTCGTTGTCCCGCGAAACGAGCTCTTCGCGGTGACGGTCGCCGACCACATCTACGTTCCCGGCGGGGAGCGCGAGTACTTCCGTGGGACGAACTACGTCGACAGCTTCGTCCCGGACCGCGCCGCGAACGTGACCTCGTACTGCTGCTGCCAGGATTCCGCGCCCTGCGCCAACGAGGATCCCACCGGAGGCTGCCGCAACTCGCACGGCTCGGGGGCGCAGCTCTCCGCCCGCGGCTCGACGAGCGTCGCGGCGGACGACCTTGTGCTCGTCGGACGGCGCCTTCCGCCGCGTGAGAGTGGCCTCGTGTACCTGGGAGCGAGCCAGGTGCGTCTGCCGTTCGGCGACGGGCAACGCTGCGTCGCGCCGGCGGATTCCGGGCTCTTTCGGTTCCCTGTGCGCGCGGCGAGCGCGGGGGGGGAGATCCTCGAGGGGCCGGGTGTCGTGGCGAGCAGCCCGTTCGCGCTCGTCCCGGGCAGCGAGTGGCAGTTCCAGCTCTGGTACCGCGACCCGCTCGGCCCGTGCGGGTCGGGCTTCAACCTCTCCAACGGCCTCGCCGTGACGTTCGTCCCATGAGAGTCGTGCTCTCGCTCCTCCTGCTCGCGGCGACGGCGCGTGCCGACGTCCTGTACGTCGACGACAGCGCGCGGGGCGCGGACGACGGGACGAGCTGGGCGGACGCGTTCGTCCGCTTCCAGCGCGCGCTGGACGCGGCGTCGATCGGCGACCAGATCTGGGTCGCGGAAGGGACGTACAGGCCTTCGGCGACCGGAGATCGCACCAAGAGCTTCGTCGTGAGGAAGCGCGTCCACGTCTACGGAGGGTTCGCCGGCACCGAGACGAGCCTGGCGGAGCGCGCAGGCCTCTTCGATCGCACGGTGCTCAGCGGCGACCTCGCGCGTGACGACGGCGAGGACTTCGCGGGGACGGAGGAGAACAGCTACCACGTCGTCGTCATCGACACGCCGACCCACCTCACCGAGACCGTTCCGTTCGACGGCTTCACGATCACGGGCGGGCGGGCCGACGGGCCGGGCGTGGACGGCAACGGGGGTGGTATGTGGATCGTCTCTGCCGCGGTCGAGCTCGAGAACCTGCGCTTCGTCCGCAACATGGCCCGCGCCAACGGAGGAGCCCTCTACTGGGGGGTCACCGAGTGGACCATGCGGAACAGCCTCTTGCTCGAGAACATCGCCCACCGCGCCGGCGGAGCGGGGGCAGGACCGGCGTTCCACGTCTTCGACGGCATCCAGGGCTGCCGCTTCCTCCGAAACACGGCGCGCGGCCTGGGAGGAGGCGCCCTCGCCCTGTTCGGAGACGTCGGTTTCCCCGAGGACATGTCCGACTGCTTGTTCGCGCACAACTCGGCCGACGGCACTTCCAGCGGCGGAGGAGCGATCTGGAGCGAGGCCAGACTCTACCTCTCCAACTGCACGTTCTACGCGAACTCCGCACGCCGTTCTGCAGACGGTGGCGGGGCGATCTACGCCCGGTACCACCCGAGCTCCGGGGCCCAAGTGCTGAACAGCATCGTCTGGGACAACGTCGACGACCAGGGCCGCAGAGGGACCTCGCAGATCGACGTCGGGGACCTGGCGATCGACGTCTCGTTCTCGTGCGTTCAAGGCGGCATCGACCCCGACTGGTTCACCTGGTCGCCGATGACCGGGGTGATCGACTCCGATCCGCTGTTCGTCGATCCCGACGGTCCGGACGGGGTCCCCGGGACCGAGGACGACGACCTTCGACTGGCACGCGGATCCCCGTGCATCGACACGGCGAACCATCCGTACCACTTCTTCGGCTCGCTCGATGCCCTGGGCCAGCCGCGCTTCGTCGACTCGCTCACCGACTGCTCCGACGGCGCCCTCCTCGACCGCGGCGCGCTCGAGCGCCAGGAGATCGACGGCACGACCAACTACTGCCCCCAGCCCCCCTCCTCGCTCGGCGTCCCCGCCGTGCTGCGCGCCCCGTGCGTCGTCTGGGCGGACGTCGACAACCTTACGCTCGTCGCGCGCCCGGTGCCGCGCGGCGCCGGCTTCTTCCTCGCGGGCAGCCGCATGGTCGACGTGCCCTTCCACAGAGCGCGGCTGTGCGTCGGGGGCCGGGCGCTGCGCCTTCCGCCGCTGCCCACGTCGGGCGGCGAGCTGCGCGACCACGTCGGCCTGAGCGTCCCGCCGGCCTTCCCGCTGATCGAGCCCGGTACGACGTGGCAGTTCCAGGCCGTCTTCCGCGACCCGGGTGTGGACGGCGGCCTGCACCTCTCCGACGCGGTCCGCGTGACGATCCTGCGCTGAGGCGGCCGTCCCCCGCCCAGCGAGCGACCTGCGCTCAGTCGGCCAGCCCTCGCCCCAGCTCGCGGTTCTCCTCCATCGAGTCCTCGGCGTGGCGCAGCACGTCGGGCCGCATGCGCCGGCGGCACAGGTAGTCACGGATCGCGTCGGTCTTGCTCATGCCACCGGAAGGTCGAGCTGGCGCGCTGCCTGGAGTTGACGCTCGTCGAGACTGACGAAACGTGTGATCGGACTCTGCCGATGGAACCAGAGCGCGGTTCGCAGATGGGCCAGGTCGAGAGAGCGCGGAGTGATCAGGGCGGGAAAAAGCGTGCCCGAGCAGAGGTCGAGAGTCAGATCTCGGAGCGCGAAGTGCTCGACGTCCTTGCCAAGGCGCTCGAAGGCGGCATGGGCCTCGTCGGGCGCGAGGCAGCCTTCGCGTGAGAGACGGATCAAGTTTCGGCTCACCTCGAGCACGAGCAATGCGCTCGAGAGAAGCTGGCCATCGGCCAACGTGAGGGCCACCGTATCCGCCCCGTCCTCGCCCAGCAGCACCGCGAGGTAGGCCGATGTATCGACGTAGAAGCGGGCCATCGCCGGTCCCGATGGTCATCGCTCTCCGCGATCGTCCTCGAGGACTTCGAGGAAACGACCGTTCGTGGCCCGGTCGAACAGCGGACCAGGGATCCCGGTTCCATGGCGCGAGCCGACGTGAAGGCCGGCGACCGCGACCGACCCGAGCTGGGCCACGGGTCGGTGGTAGCGCGTGATCACGATCCTCTCCCCCCCGGCCGCTTCGTCGACCCACCGGGAGAGGTGCCTCTTCAGCTCCTGGAGTGAGACCTGTTTCATGGTCTGTATTTCGAACCAAATAGGCCCAAAACACAGCCCTTTTTCTCGCAAAAACTGGACAGAAGGAGGGATTGGCCTATCTGCGCTTCCCGCCCCCCACGAGCTCGACCCAGACCTCGACCTCGCCCGCGGCGGGGACTTCGACCTCGCACTGGCCGCTGGCCGCCTCGGCGTTCGAGACCTGGACGAGGTAGGTTCCCGCGGGGACGCCTTCGAAGAGGAACTGGCCGTTCTCGACGATGGCGTTCTGCGTGAGCGGGTACCAGGCACTCGGTTCCCCGTCCCAGACCGCGGGTCGGAGGTGAGCCGCGATCGCGGGTGACATCCCGGCACTCACGCTCGCGGTCCCGTGAATCGTCGTTCGACCGAGGGGTCGGAACTCCAGCTCGGTCGTCGTGCTGCCCTCGACCCTGACCGCGCGCCGCGCAGCGAACCACTGGCGCTCGCCCGAGCGCCGGAACCACGCGACCCGGTAGGAGCCCGGCATCAGGCGCTCGAAGGCGAAGCGCCCTTCGTCGTCGGTCGCGGTCTCGAGCTGCCGCCGCTCCGCGCCGGGGACGTCATCCTGCTCCAGGACCATCTCCTCGCCAGCGCGCGGCCGGCCTTCGACGTCGAGCAACACGCCGCGGATGCGCCCGCCGAGCCCGAGCTCGACGAGCCGCTCGACCACGCCCGCCGGCGGCACGTCGAACGGGCCATCGAGGGCTCGGAGCCAGTCAGCGTGGTCGACGACGAGCGACACGGACCCGACCGGTACGGCCTCGAGCTCGAAGCGGCCGACCGCGTCGGTGACGGCCTCGAGCTCGACGTGGTCGTCCGCGCGCGGCGGGTGGCCGCGGAAAGGGCGGACGCGCGCCCCGGCGATGGGCAGGCCGCTCTCGGAGGCGACGACCCGCCCGCGCACGGGCGCGCTCGAGGCGAAGAGCCGGATCACCAGCGCGTCGGGATCGGGGTCCGCGGTCACGGTGGCGCCCTCCACGACGGCCGGCGCGTAGCCCGGCGCGCTAGCCTGGATCGCGGTCGAGCGGCCTACGGTGAGCTCCTCGTCGCGCTCCGTCGTCCAGTAGCCGTCCGGGTCCGTGAACGGAACGCCGGAACCGCCCGCGGCCCAGCCGACCCAGTAGCCGGAGAGGTTCGAAGGCGCGACGAAGCGGATGCGGAAGGACGTCACGGGCTCCCCGGTGATGCCGTCGACGACCCGACCGGCGATCGCACCGGAGCGCTCCAGGCGCACGACGAGGTCGTCGCGGTCGACGGGATCGAAGGGCTCCTCGCGGCGCATGAAGCTCTCCTTCAGGAAGCCCAGCATGAAGCGGCCGTCCGGCAGACCGGCGACCTGGAAGCGCCCGTTCGCGTCGGCGTAGCGGGCGGGAACGTACTGGTCGTCCCCGAGGGACCTGACGTAGACGTACGCCCACCGAACGGCGTTGCCCGCGTCGTCGACCACCTGGCCCGCGAGGACGTGGCCGGGCGGCAGGACGACCTCGAGACGCTCCAGCGCCTCGCCCGAAGGAGGCACCACCACGGGGAGCCGCGCAGGCCCAAGGCCTCCGCGGATCGCCCAGAGGGTGTTCTCGCCCGGTTGGACCAGCGGGAACTCGAACGCCCCGTCCGCGCGCGACCACGCCGTCAGACTGACGACCGCGTCGGGGTGGTACGCCAGCACGAGGCGCGCGCCCGCCACCGGCGAGCCGTCCTCGTCGCGGACGGTGCCGCGCACGCGCGCGCCGCGCTCGAGCACCCACTCGAGCTCGCCGCGCTCGCGCTCCTCGGGCGAGATCTGGCGTGATTGGTCGCAGAAACCGGGCGCAACGGCCCAGAGCCACGGGTCGTCCTCGTCGGGATCGAGCGAGGTGAGCTCGAAGCGCCCCTCCTCGTCGCTCCGCGTCCGCACCTCGTCGTGGTTCCAGAGCGAGATGTCCGCGCGCGGGACGGGCTCGCCGCCCGCGCCGGTCACGCGCCCGCGCACGAGCTCCCCGGGCGCCAGCAAGATGTCGTCCGCGCGCACCTCCCCGGGGCCGCTCGACGGCGTGGTGAAGCGCGCGAAGCGGAAGCCCGGCGCGACGACGGTGCCCTGCGTGGCGCCGCGCAGCGACGTGCCGCGCAGCCGGTAGCGCCCCTCGGCATCGGTCCGCGCCTCGTCGTGGTAGGTCTCGACGCGGGCGTTCGCCACCGGCCGGTGCTCGAGGTCGAGCACCCGGCCGGCGATCGAGACGTCGAGCGGGTAGACCCTCACGAGCAGGTCCTGCGGGGACGGGTCCGCCGCGGGAACCGGCAGGGGCTCGGTCCACGTGTCGTGGTCCTCGAGCTCGGCGGAGAGCGCGAGCGTCACGAAGCGCGTGGGACGCGGCAGTGCCCACTCGAAGCGGCCCTCGCCGTCGGACGCGAGCCGCTCCTCGAAAAGCACTTCGCCCGCAGTCGACGTACCGTCGTGCAGCCGGGCGAGCAGCGGCACGTCGGGCAAGAGCTCGCGGTTCCCCAGAGTCACGTGCCCGCGCACGACCCAGTCGCGCGCCGCCGCCGCTTCTGGCGCGACGGGCTCTCGTCGCCGCTCCACGCCCTCCGGTGCGGCGATGCCGGGCCCGGCCGACGCCGGCGACGGCTCGAGCGATGCGACCGGCTGTTCGACGGGCGCGCGCGATCCTCCGGACAGCGCCTTCCACCCCGCGAACCCGATCAGGAACAGGCCCGCGAGCGCGCCGAGCTGCACTTGGTGCTTCATGACGAGGGCTCCACTCCCACGCGCCAGCGCCGACGCCGAAGGCGCGAGCACACAGGTCTCCCACGGCGCTTTTCCCGCGAGCGGCGCGAGCGCGGCGAGAAAGTCCCGCCGGCGCTCTTCGCGCCCCGTGTCGACCTCGGGGTCGCCCTCGGGGTCCAGCTCTGCGCGCAGGCGCTCCAGCCCGCGCCGCACGCGGCTGCGCACCGTGTTCACGGGCACGCCCGCGCGGCGCGCGATCTCGCGCGGCGCCAAGCCGTCGAGGAAGCGCATCACGATCGTGCTGCGGTACGGCTCCTCGAGCGCGTCGACCGCGTCGAGCACGAGGCGCAGCACCTCGATGCGTCCGCTGGACTCCCCCGCGCCCGCGACGCGTTCCGGGCGCGCGGCGGAGCGCTCACGCCGCGCGCGGCGCGCGTCCTCGCGCCTGCCCGTCGCGGCGAGCCGGCGCACCGTTCCCGCGAGCCAGGCGCGCAGCGAGCGCGGCGCCTCGCGCTCGGGCCGCAGCAGCGTGAGCCAGGCGTCCTGCACCGCGTCCTCGGCGTCGTGCTCCGCGTAGAGCAGGCCGCGCGCGAGCCGGCGCAGGCGCCGGGTTTCCCCTTCCAGCGCCTCCGCGGGCAGCGATTCGAGCGGATCTCCCATGACGATCACGGATGGAGTGCCGCCCGGCGCGAAATCGATCCGGGGATTCCGGGATCCCGAGGCGGGCCGATCGCAACGCGCTCCGGCGGCGCCACTATCCATCGGTCAAGGAGCGATGAGCTTCACGGTCGGGAAGTAGGTCCGGTAGCGGGTCGCGTCCCGCGTCAGCAAGTGGAAGCCCGCGATCGCCGCGTGGGCTCCGATGTAGAAGTCGGGCAGCGGTGAGCCCCGATGGCCGCCACGCCGGCGGTAGTCGAGAAAGCTCTTGCCTGCCAGGAAAGCCGCTTCGTACGGCAAGGCCTCCCGCCGGAATACCGTCGAGGGAACGGCGTCCTCCAGCTCCTCGATCGTTGCGAAGCCGATCGAGACCTCGGCGTAGATCAGTGGGTTGATCACGAGGGGCGACTCGTCTGCCGCGGCTTCGAGCGCCTGCGCGGACCACTCCCCCCAGCGTGGATCCTCGGTCGCCACGTCGAGCAAGATGTTACTGTCGACGAGCACGTCGGTCATGCGCCCTTGCGTGTCAGCGCGAGGATCTCGTCAGTCGTCATGGAGATGCTTGCACGGCCACGCAGGCGACGTACGACGCCCGTCCCGCGCGCGCGCCGGGAACGGGCCTTGACGATTCGGACCGCGCGTCCTTCCACGATGAACTCGACCTCGGTGTGCGGGAGGAGACCCAGCTTCTCCCGGATCTCCTGGGGGATCGTGACCTGGCCCTTCGAGGTGATGCGCATCCTTGCCTCAGCAGTAAGAGTATTACCGGTAATACTAGGGCCAGGCAACGGCGAATCAAGAGGCTTCGGATCGCCGCTCCGGACCCTCCCGGGGGCTGGCCCTGACGCGCTATCCCCGATCGAACTGCGGGATCTCGAGCTGCTCGCCGCCGCGCTTGGCGGACTCGTTGGCGACGATCCCCGGCACGCAGAACGCGAGCGCCTCGTACAGGTCGATCTCGGGCTCGCGGTCCTCGGCGAGGGCGGTGACGAACTCGTGCGTCAGGAACGGGTGCGACTTGCCGTGGCCGCTGTCGCGGCGCATCGCCTCGGGGACGCGCGGCCAGTAGTCGGGCTCGTCGCCGACCGTCTCGCCGCCGAGCTGGACCCGGTACGGCTGCCCGCCCGAGCCGGGCATGTAGACCGCGCCCTGCGTCCCGAGCCACTGCGCGCGCTCGCCGTCGGCGTGGATGTCCCAGCAGACGTTGCAGCGGAAGGGGTGCCCCGCGTCCGTGAGGAACAGCGCCATGCCGTTGAGGAAGCGGTTCTCGTAGTCGTTGTCCTTCAACGCCGGCTCGTCCGGGTCCCCGGTGCCGACGCAGGAGACGCGCACGAGGCGCCCGCGCGTCACGCCCACCCAGAACGCCGTCGAGTGCGTCGGGTAGAGCATCGGCGGGTAGCCGTAGCGCCAGGTGCGCTCGCCGTCGCGCCAGGAGAGTCCGTGCGTCGTGCGCGTGATCCCCGGGTGGTAGTACTCGGCCTCCGTGTAGACGAGCTGCCCGAGATCCCCCGCGCGCACGAGCTCGCGCACGGTGATCGCCGGCCAGCGGTAGTAGCTCGTCTCGGCGCTCATGTAGCGCAGGCCGGTGCGCTCCTTGACCTCCTTCAGCTTGACGGCCTCCTCCACGGTGAGGCACGCGGGGCACGCGCAGCAGACGTGCTTGCCGTGCTCCATGCAGAGCACCGTGTGCCGCGCGTGGTCGGGCGCGCCGGTGAACAGGGCCACCGCGTCGACCTGCGGGTCGCGCACCAGCTCCTCGAGCGAGTCGTACGCCTTGTCGCAGCGGTAGGTCTCCTTCAGCGCGTCGCGGCGCGCGGGGATCCGATCGCTCACGGCCTCGACGCGGCAGCCGGCATCCTCGTGCCAGTGGAACGCGCGCCCGAAGCCGCCACCGACGACGCCGATGCGGACGGGGCGGACGGGGCGGACCGGCTCGCCGGCGCGCGCGCCGCGCGCCCAGGCGGGCTCGCGCAAGGCGAGCGAGGCTCCGGCCAGCGCGGCCCCCTTCCCGAGAAAGCTGCGTCGCGACAAGCTGTTCGTCATCTCGCGGTCTCCTGCCACGTGGTTCAGTGGCTCTCGCGTGGCACCTCGGCCCCGCGGCACCCAACCAGGAAATCGAGGTCCGCGCCGAGGTCCGCCTGCTGGACGTGGTCGACGTAGAGCTTCTGGTAGCCGCTCGCCATCGGGGGCGGGGGCGGCTGCCACTCGCGCATGCGGCGCTCGAGCTCCTGCGCCTGGACGCGCAGCTCGAGCCGCCGGCCCGCGACGTCGAGCTCGATCTCGTCGCCTTCCCGGACACAAGCGAGCGGCCCGCCGTCGGCGGCTTCCGGGGCGACGTGCAGCACGACCGTCCCGTACGCCGTGCCGCTCATGCGCGCGTCGGAGAGGCGCAGCATGTCGCGCACTCCCTCGGCGAGGAGCTTGGGCGGCAGTCCCATGTTCCCGACCTCGGCCATGCCCGGGTAGCCCTTGGGGCCGCAGTTCTTCAGCACGAGCACCGAGCCCGCGTCGACCTCGAGCGCGGGATCGCCGATGCGCTCCTTGTAGTGCTCGATCGACTCGAAGACGACCGCGCGCCCGACGTGCTGCATCAGCTCCGCCGTCGCGGCCGAGGGCTTGAGCACCGCGCCGCGCGGCGCGAGGTTGCCGCGCAGGACGACCAGGCCCCCGTCTTCGTGCACGGGATTCTCGAAGGGCCGGATCGCCTCGCGGTCGTGGTTCGGCGCTCCGGCGCAGTTCTCCCAGAGCGTGCGCCCGTTCACCGTCGGCGCGTCCTTCTCGAGCAGGCCGTGCTCGCCGAGCTCGCGGTGCACGGCCGGCAGGCCGCCGGCGTAGTAGAAGTCCTCCATGAGGAAGCGCCCCGAGGGCATCAGGTCGACGAGCGTCGGCACGCCGCGCCCCCAGCGGTCCCAGTCGTCGAGCGTGAGCTCGACGCCGACGCGCCCGGCGAGCGCCAGGAGGTGCAGCACGGCGTTCGTCGAGCCGCCGATCGCGCCGGCCGTGCGCACGGCGTTCCGGAACGCGGATCGCCCGAGGATCTGCGACATGCGCAGGTCCTCGCGCACCATCTCGACGATGCGCCGCCCCGAGAGGTGCGCCAGCACGTCGCGCCGCGAGTCGACCGCCGGGATCGCGGCGTTGCCGGGCAGCGTCATGCCGAGCGCCTCGGACATGCAGGCCATCGTCGAGGCCGTCCCCATCGTCATGCAGTGGCCGGCCGAGCGCGACATGCAGGCCTCGGCCTGCATGAACTCGTCGGTGCTCATGCGCCCGGCGCGCACCTCCTCGCTGAACTCCCACACGCTCGTGCCCGAGCCGATGTCCTTGCCGCGGAACTTGCCCGAGAGCATCGGCCCGCCCGAGACGAGGATCGCCGGCAGGTCACAGCTCGCCGCCCCCATGAGCAGCGCGGGCGTCGTCTTGTCGCACCCGGCGAGCAGCACGACGCCGTCGATCGGGTTGCCGCGGATCGACTCCTCGACGTCCATGCTGGCGAGGTTGCGGAAGAGCATCGCCGTCGGGCGCAGGTTCGTCTCGCCCATCGAGAACACCGGGAACTCGAGCGGCAGGCCGCCCGCCTCCCACACGCCGCGCTTGACGTGCTCGGCGAGCTCGCGGAAGTGGGCGTTGCACGGCGTCAGCTCGGAGAACGTGTTGCAGATGCCGATCACCGGCCGCCCGTCGAAGACGTGCGAGGGCAGGCCCTGGTTGCGCATCCAGCTGCGGTGGATGAAGCCGTCCTTGTCCTTGGGACCGAACCACGCGCTCGAGCGCAGGGTGCTCATCGCGCAGGTCCTTCGGGAGGGTCGGGCGGCGCGGGCCGCACTGGTCGCCATCGGGGCGCGAAGGCGGGCGTCGGCAGGCCCGCCACGCCCGCGTCGACGGCGAACAGGCCACCCGCGAGTGGTTGCTCGGCGCTCTGCGCCACGTCGAGCGTCAGGCAGGCCGTCGTCACGAAGAGCGTGCGCAGGTCGGCGCCGCCGAACGTGCAGCTCGTGACGCACGCGGTGGGCAGATCGATCGAGCGGTCCTCGGTCCCGTCCGGCTGGAAGCGCACCACGCGCCAGCCGTCGAAGAGCGCGCACCACACGCCTCCCTCCGCGTCGACGGTGATGCCGTCGGGGTAGCCGTCGGCCTTCGCGATCCGCGCGAAGACGCGCTTGTTCGCGACGCTTCCGCCCGCCGGGTCGCAATCGAAGACGTAGATCACGCCCGCGAGCGAGTCGTTGTGGTAGAGCAGCGAGCCGTCGGGCGAGAAGGCGGGGCCGTTGGTGACGACGTAGCCCGCGTCGACGAGCGTCACCGAGAGGTCGCGGTCGAGGCGGTAGAGCGCCCCCGTCGAGTCGCGCTCCGAGTCGTCCATCGTCCCGGCCCAGAAGCGGCCCGCCGCGTCGCACTTGCCGTCGTTGAAGCGGTTGCCCGGCCGGTCGGGCTCGGGGTCGGCGATCGGCTCGACGCTCCCGCGCTCGAGGTCGACGAAGTGGAAGCCGTTGCGCAGCCCGGCGACGAGCCCGCCGCCCTCGACGAGGCCGACGCAGCCGACCTCGTCGGGCATCGGGAAGACGGCCTTCGCCCCGTCCGCGAGTCCGTAGCGCAGGATGCGCGGCACCTTGATGTCGACCCAGTAGACCACGTCCTCGGCCGCCGACCACACCGGGCCCTCGCCGAGCAGCGCCCCGGCATCCCACAGGCATTCGATCGCACTCATCGCACGCCCCCTACCGTTCGAACAGGCTAAGTCCAGCCGCCGTCGATCACGAGGCTCTGGCCGGTGATCCGCGCGCTCTGGTCCGAGGCGAGGAAGAGCGCCAGGTGCGCGACGTGCTCGGGGTCGATGTACTCCTTCAGGCACTGCCGCTCACGCACGTTCTCCAGGAACTCGGGCGTCATCCAGAGGCGCATCTGCTTCTCGGTCAGGACCTGGCCCGGCTCGATGCAGTTCACGCGGATCCCGTCTCCGCCGAGCTCGCGCGCGAGGCTCTTCGTCATGCCCACGATGGCGCACTTGGCGGTCGCGTACGCCGGCAGCCCGGTCATCCCGAAGCGCCAGGCGATCGAGCTCATGTTGACGATCGAGCCGCCGCCCGCGCTCGCCATGCCGGCGCGCACCGCCTGCGCCGCGAAGAACTGGTGGCGCAGGTTGACCGCCATGCGCTCGTCCCAGTACTCGGGCTCGACGTCCTCGAGCGCGTGGCGCTCGTCGTCGGCGGCGTTGTTGACGAGCACGCGCACCGCTCCGAGCCGCTCCGCGACCTCGGCGACCGCGCGCCGCAGGGCCGCGACGTCGCGCAGGTCGCACGCGAGGAAGAGCGGCGCGGGCGCCCCGGCGGCCTCGAGCTCGGCGGCGAGCGCGCGCCCCGCGTCCACGGCGACGTCCAGGAACGCGACGCGCGCGCCCTGCGCCGCGAAGTGCCGCACGAAGGCCTCCCCGATGCCGCTCGCGCCGCCGGTGACGAGGACGACGCGGCCCTCGAGGCTGGGGTAGAGGGCGGTCTCGCTCACGACAGGCGGGCCTCCGCGAGGGCGATCCGTAGCCTCTCCTCCACGCCGAGGCGCCGCGCCCAGCTGCGGAGGTAGTCTCCATCCGAGAGCCCCTGGATCGCGAGGACGCTCTGCACGTCGGCCAGGTTCTTCGGGCGAGCCGCTACGAGCTTGTGGAGGATGAGGTCGGCGGGCCCGAGCACCCACATCTCGCGACCGTCGATACGCGCCCGCACGCGGCGCGAGAACGCGCTCTCCTGGCGGATCATCCGGATCTTCTGCATGCCCGCCAGAACGTCCCTGAAGCCCTTCTCGAAGGGCTCGTCGACCTCGAAGCCGTTCTCCTTCACCAGCCGCAGGAACCGCTCGAATCCTTCGTCGTCGGCCGAGAGGGTGACGTCGACGTCGTAGGTGGCGCGCGGGATGCCCCAGATCGGCACCGCGACGCCTCCCATCGTCAGGTACTGGATCCCGTGCGTCTCGAGGACGTCGACCAGATCGAGGAGCACGGTCCGGACTTCGTCGGCGAAGCTCATTCCGCTTCCCGGAAGGCGCGCAGCATGTTCTGGTCGGAGAGGTCGTGCTCGCGCCGCCAGATGCTCCAGCGGCGCTCGATCTCCGCCGCGTCCAGGTTCGCCTCCCAGAGGTCCATGCCGAGGCGCGCGAGCTCGTGCCACAGCTCGAAACGCTCGGCCGGCGTCATGCGCCGAAAGGCCTCGAGCTGGGCGTCGTTCATCGCCCCCGGATGATACAACCCGGAAACGGGAGCTTCTGAGGGCCCGGCGACCGAAACCTCGAGGTTCGTCGAGGCGTTCGGTCCCTCGATGGCGCAAGGGGAGTCGAGCGCCCGCTGTCCACCCGGCCCCCGACGTTCGAGACGACCCATGATGCACTCGCCCTTCCCCGCACTCCTGCTCGCGACGCTCGCAGCTCTTCCCGGGCAGGTCCGGGACACCGACCCCTTCCCGCCCGCGACGCCCGAGAGCCAGGGCCTCGCCTCCGAGGCGCTCGCCGAGCTCGTCACCGCGGTCGCCGGCTACCTCGAGAAGGGGGAGCTCGTCGGCGCCGAGCTCCTGGTCGTCAAGAACCGCCGGACCATCCTGCACGAGGTCTTCGGCTGGCGCGATCGCGAGCGCGAGCTGGCGATGGAGCGGCACACGATCTGCAACGTCCGCTCGATGACCAAGCCGCTGACCGGCGCCGCGGTGCAGATCCTCGTCGACGAGGGGCGCCTCGGCCTGGACGACCCGGTCGCGAAGCACCTGCCGGCCTTCGACGACGAGAAGTGCCGTGCGATCACGCTGCGCCAGCTGCTCACACATCGCAGCGGCCTGCCCCTGACCGTGCTGACCGAGTCGGTCCGCCAGTACGACAGCCTGCAGGCGATCGCCGAGGCCGCCGGCGCGCGGGGCCCGGAGTTCGAGCCAGACTCGAAGTTCTGGTACAGCGACGCCGGCTCGGACGTCGCCGGCGCGGTGGTCGAGGCCGTCTCGGGGCAGCGGCTCGACGAGCTCGTCCACGAGCGCCTGCTCGCGCCGCTCGGAATGAGCGACTCCTTCTACCGGACGCCCGCGGACGACCCGCGGCGGGAGCGCATCGCGAGTCTGTACGTCGGATCTCCCGGCTCCTGGTCGCGCTTCTGGAAGCCGGATGACGAGCCCTTCTACCCGTTCGCGTGGGGCTCGCAGACGCTCTACTCGACGCCGCGCGACTACGCGCGCTTCCTCGCGATGTGGATGGACGGCGGCACGTGCGGCGAGCGGCGCGTGCTCTCGCGCGAGGCGCTGACCCGCACGCTCACCCCCACCTCGCCGATGAGCACGCTCGGCTCGGACGCGCCCTATCCGACGTCCTTCCGCGGAGTCCGGGCGTACTACGGGCAGATGGCGATCCTGTGGATGCCGCACGGCGCGGCCGCGGGCGCGGCTCCCGTCGCGGCCCCCGTCGCGCCCGTTTCGATCGGGCACAGCGGGTCCGACGGGACCTACGCCTGGGCCTTCCCCGCCCAGGACCTGATGGTGCTCTACTTCACCCAGTCGCGCGGCGCGGCGAGCGGACTGCGGCTCGAGCGCGTGATCGACCGCGCGCTGCTGCACCCCGGCGAGGAGCTGACCGAAGAAGTCCCCGACGAGCTGCGCCCCTTCCTCGGAACCTACCTCGCGAACTTCGGCCAGTTCCAGAACGCCGAGTTCAAGGTGCTGGTGCAGAACGGCAACCTGGCCGTCGACGTCCCCGGCCAGCTCGTGTTCGAGCTGAAGGAGCCCGACGCAGAGGGCAAGCGCTACTTCGTCCTGACCGCCGAGATCGCCGTGTCGTTCGACCGTGGCGAGGACCGCGTCGTCACGGGGATGAAGCTCTACCAGGCCGGGATGACGTTCGAGCTGCCGAAGAAGGGGTAGGCGCGCCTCAACGCTCGAGTCGATCGCGCACGGCTTGCGCGTACGCCAGCAGGTCGTCGAGGCGCTCCCCGAGCACGCTGCGGACGACCTCGAGGTCGACCTCGTCGTACTCGTGCACGAGCACGTTTCGAAACCCGACCATCGGTCGCAGGCGCTCGACCAAGTGGGGTGCGATCCAGCGGTGGCGACCGAGCAGGTCGAACAGGCCCCGGGGGTCGCGCGGCTCGCCCAGTCGCTCGGCGGCCACGATGTGCGAAGCGGCATCGACCGCGGCCTGGATCGCGAGCTGGAGCGTGTGCTCCACGAAACGCCGTTCACGGACGTCGTCGGCGATGAGCTCCGGGCGAGCTTGCTCGCGCAGCTCTCGCACGCAGGTCTCGATGCGCGCGAGCTTCTTCGCGACGATCTCGGGATCCCTCATGCCGACCGTCCGGAGAACCGCCGGTACTCCTCGAGGATCGGGAGCAGGTCGTAGTATTCTCGACGCTTCCGGACCTCGAACTCGATCCGGGCGGACGGGTCGCGGTCGAGCAGCAGGATCCCGTCGCGCAGCACGCGGTGGACGAGGTCGCACGACGCCCGGTTCAAGGCGACGACCTGGACGTCGCGGTCCAGCGCTCGCGCGAGCCGGTCCTCGAGCCGGCGCGGAGGGGAATCGAGCGTGCCCGGCGGATCCTCCGCGTAGAGGACGCCCAGGTCGACGTCGCTCCGCTCGTCCTCCTCGCCGCGGCCGAAGCTCCCGAAGAGGTAGGCCGTGAGCGTTCCTTCGTCGGTGGCCTGAAGGGCTTCCCGAACGGTCCCCAGGATCGCGCTCCGGTCCATCGTGGCCGGATTCTAGTGAGGTCTTCTTCCTGGGTTCCTGGCTTCCCCAGCGGTTTTTTTCTCGGGCGCAGGACGGCCAGAGCCACAGGACGCTCAACGCGCGTCCAGCACCTCCACCCGCAGCTCGTCCCCGTTGCACCGAATCTCCGGCACGTACATCGCATGCCCCAAGACCGGCAGCGCGTGGAACGCCCCCGGCACCTCCGCCCGCAGGTCGTAGCGCACCTGCCAGAACCCCTGCGGCACCTTGTCGAGGAACAGCGCCACCTTGCGGTCGCGCAGCTCCTGGTGCACCCAGCGCGTGCGGCCGGTCGTGCCCGGCCCGGCGCCCTGCACGAACGCGCCGCGGTCGACGCCGGCGCGGCGGCGCTCGGCCTCCTCGCTCTCGAAGCGCGCGCGCACCTCGTCGGAGCGCAGCTCGAAGGCGGACAGCGGCTCGCCGCTGCGCACCTGGACGGCCTCGAAGCCGGCTGGTTTCAGGTCCTCGAAGACCATGTACTCGAGGTGGTTCTTGGCCTCGACGGTCAGCACGACCTCGACGCGCTCGCCGCTCGTCACGCGCTCGCCGTCGCGCAGCGGCACGCGGTCGTACACGAGGCCCTCGAGCAACGTGGGACGGCCGACGAGCTTGTAGCACTCGCGGCGCACGAAGACCTGGTTCCCGCGCGCGGAGATCGGCTCCTCGAGGCTGAAAAAGCTCGCGCGCGCCGCGAAGTAGAGCGGCGCCGCGCCGCGGGTGCGGCGCAGCGTGACGCGGTTCGCGCCCTCCACGAGGAGCGCCGCGTCGACCGCGAAGGTCGCCGGGGCCGCGAGCAGCTCGTCGCGCGAGAGCGAGCGGCGGCCGACCTCCTGACCGTTGACGAGCACCTCGTAGTCCACGGCCGCGTCGAGCTCGCCGCTCGCGCGCAGGTAGTCGTTCAGCGCCAGCACGCAGATCGCGGTGTCGCGCGTGTTCGACCACTGCGAGCCGCGCCGGTTCTGGACGAGCCAGTTCGTGACGGGCTCGATCAGCTCGCTCTCGGGGTCGATCGCGAGCAGCGCGCGCAGCGCGAACGCCGTCGCCTCGACGCCGCCGTCGGACCAGCGGTTCCAGACGCCGTCCTCGCCCCAGTGGGCCGTCTTCAGGACGTACGGCTGCGAGCGCTGCGGCCCGCCGAGGATCGCCGACGTGTCGGGCGTCTCGTCGAGCAGCACGCCGTTCGCGAGGTTGCGCGCGAGCACGCGCGCCTGCTCGCTGCGACCCGAGTGGTGCGCGGCGAGCGCCAGGAGCGCGCGCGTGTAGGCGTTGAGCGCAGCGCGCTGCTCCCAGAGCTTCTCGAACGCGGCGGCGAAGAGCTGCTCGTCCTTGGGGTGTCCGCTGGAACCCGCGAACACCGCGAGCGCGTGCAGCATCCACGCCGCGAGGTCGGGCTGCGTCTCGGCCTCGACGACGTTCACGGCGAGCCAGCGCGCGCCGCTCTCGAGCGCGCCCGGGCGCACCTCGACTCCCGCCTCGCGCGCGAGCGAGAGCCCCCAGACGACGTAGGCGGTCATGAAGGGATCGCTGTCGCCGTGCTTCCACCAGGCCCAGCCGCCGCCCGCGTGCTGCAGGTCGTGGAGCCGCGCGAGGCCGCGCGCCACCATCGCGTCGAGCTCGGCGAGCGCCTGCTTGCCGCGCGGGTGCGTCGCGCCGGCGCTCCCGGGGTCGATCCCGCCGAACACGCGCGTCATCGCGTCTTCTGGCGAGAGCCCGCGCTCGCGCAGCGTCTTGGCGACGATCGCGCTCGGCACGAAGCGGCTCAGCGTCTGCTCGGTGCAGCCGTACGGATAGCCGACGAGGTAGGGCAGCGCGTCGAGCATCGTCACCGCGAGGCTCGGCGTGACCTGCACCTCGAACGCCGTCGACCCCGCGCGGCGCGGCGGCAGCTCGACCGCGAAGTCGAGCTGCTCCCCGTCGAACTTACCGGCGCGCGCCACGAAGGCCTCGACGCCGTGGTCGTGGATCGGCAGGACGCGCTCGACCGCGTCGGCGAACTCGCCGCCGAGCGCGACGAGCTCGAGGCGCGCCGAGCCGGGCTCGAGCACGCGCACGCGCCAGTCGACGCGCGCCTGGCCGCCCGCCGGCAGCACGACCGGTACCGGGCCCGCGCCCGCGAGCGCGCCGTCCCGTAGCGCGCCCAGCAGCTCCAGCCCCTCGACGGTGAGCTGCGCGCGCACCGCGAGCTCGGCCACGGTGTTGTTGTTGAAGTTGCCCGAGAGCGTCAAGTCGTCGCCGACCTGGAAGAAACGCGGCGCCTGCAGGCGCGCGATCAGCGGCTGCACGGTGCGCGTCTGGCCCTCGCCGATCCCGAAACGCGCGCGCGCGTCGGCCACGCGCACGGTCGTGCGCCAGCGCGTCGTCGAGTCGGGGAAGGGCACGCGAACGCTCGCCCGCCCGGCGGCGTCGGTCTGCACGCTCGCCAGCCATACGGCGGTCTCGCGGAAGTCGCTGCGCACGCGCACGCTCGAGCCCGAAGCGCCGCCGGCGCCCTGCTCCTCGGCCTCGAAGGCGATCGAGTCCATGGCGCTCTCGCCCGGTGCCATCACGCTCGGCGCGGCGCTCGCTTTGTCGGCCCGCTGGCGCAGGCCGCCTCCGGCCATCCCTCCTTCACGCTTGGGCTCGTTCTGCCCGCGATCGTCGTCGTAGAACGCGCCGTCCTTCTCCTTCCACGCCGCGCTGTCGCGCACCTCGCCGCCCTCGTCGCGCGCCAGGCGCACGAACGAGCCGTGGTGGAACGTCCCGCGCGTGGTCACGCGCAGCGCGCGCCGCTGGCCGTAGAAGAACTTGCGCGGATCGCCGGCGTAGTCGGCCTGGATGTAGGCGAGCGAATCGTCGACGACGGCCAGCGCCAGCTCGGCGGAGACGGGCTCGCCGTCGCGGTCGCGCACGGTGACGTCCAGGACGCCCTCCTGGCCGGGCTCGTAGGTCTCCTGCCCGTGGGCGACGTCGACGGTCAAGAACTCGCGCACCGGCGGGACGACGAGGTCCTGGCGCGCCTCGAAAGCCTGGCCGCCGGCGATGCGCGTGGCGGCGAGCTGGACGTTGGGGACGTGGCGCGCGTCGATCGGAAGGCGCACGAGCTTCACCGTGCCCTGCAGCGCGACGACCTCGTGGTGCTGGAGCTCCTCGCTCTCGACCGTGAAGAGCACCCACGCGGGGCTCTGCGGCGTCGCCAGCATCAGCACGGCCTCCTCGCCCGCCAGGACCGTGTCGCGGTCGACCAGGATCTCGACGCCGCCCGGCAAGTACCCGAGCTCGCGCGTGGCGTCGCCCGCGACGAAGACCTGCGTCGCCGCGGTCACCTCGATGCCGCGCCCGCCGTCGCCGCGCCAGGCGAGCTGGTAGTAGCCGTCGGCGGGCGGGGTGAAGCTCCACGTCGCGCGGCCGTCCGCGGAGGTCGCGATCGCGCCGCGCGCGACGACCTCGTCGCGGTACCCGCGCGACGGCTCCGACCAGGTCTGGCGCCGCACCTCGATCGTGCCGCGCGCCGCGACGGGGCGCTGGTTCGCGTCGCGCGTGCGCACGTCGAGCTCGATCTCGGCGCCCGGCGCGTGGATAGCGTGCGCGACGTCGAGGCTCGCGAAGTACTCCTGGCGCGTCACGCGCACGCGCCCCTCGCCGGTGATCTCGCGCCGCGAGGCGTCGACGACGCGCGCCTGGATCGTGTACTCGAGGTCGGTCCCCGCGTCGGGCGGCGTCTCGAGCGCGATCGTCGCGCGCCCCGCGGCGTCCGTCTCCAGCACCTGGTGGTGCACCTGCTGGCCGAGCCCGCCCCACCACTGGAATTGCCGCGGGTCGTCGTAGAACCACGGGAACTCGCGCTCCCTGGGGAATGCCGGGTAGAACGGCCGCTGCCAGACGTACACCTCGACCCGCGCCTCGCCGACCGGCGCGCCGAAGTAGTAGGTCGCCTCGACGTCGAGCTCGACCCTGTCTCCGACGAGGTGCATCCGCGGGCCGCCGTCCTCGTCCTCGCGGACGCGCACGGCGACCTCGAACTCGGGCCGCTTGTACTCCTCGAGCCGGAAGAGCGTGGCCGAGCCGACGTGCAACTTGCTCGCCCCGTTCTTCGCGAAGAAGCGCACGGTGTACTCGCCGAGCGTCTGCTCGGCCGTCGTCTCGAGCTCGCCCCAGGCGGAGCCGAAGGCGTTGAGCCGGCTCTCGCCCTCGCGCACCAGCGTCCCCTGCGGGTCGCGCACGTCCCACGCCAGCGTCGCGTCCGACGGCGTCCCATACGCCTCGCCGTCGTTCACGCGCGCGACGAGCTTCCAGCGCACCGTCTGGTCGGGCCGGTACGCGGCGCGGTCGGTGAAGGCGTAGACGTGCCAGGCCTCCGACGGCTTCAGCACCCCTGCCGACGAGCCCTCGACGAACGCCTGCCGCTCCCCGAGCCGCGCGGCGAGGAAATAGCCGTGGCCGTCGTGCCGGTCCCCGAGCTCGAAGAGCCGCGTCCCGTCCGCGCCGGTCGTCGCGCGCTCCTCGCGCCAGCGCCAGCGCCCGTCGTGGACCCCATGCTGCAGACGCAGCCGGGCGCCGCCGAGCGGCTCGCCCGTGCGCAGGTCGGTGAACCAGGCGAGGCACTTCGAGCCCGCGGCCTTCACCGTCAGCGCCGCGTCGCTCACGAGGACGAGCGCGCGCACGTCGCGGTTCGCGCCGCGCGCGCGCAGCACGTACGCGCCCAGCGGCAGCTTCTCCTCGAGCGTCAGCGCCGCGCTCCCCGGCTCGTGCTCGCCCGCGTCGCCGGTGGCGTGCTTCCAGCTGCGCGCCGGCTCGAGGCGCTCGAGCGGGATGCCGTAGATCCAGCCCGAGGTCGACTGGCCGGCGTCGAAGCCCACGTGGCGCGTGAAGTCGAACGGGTAGAGGTCGAGCTGGACGCCGGCGAGGTTGCGCCAGCCGAGGCGGTACTGGATCTCGGACTCGGGCAGGAAGAAGCGCTCGACGCCGAGGTCGAGCTGGGGCGCGGTGATGCTCTCGATGCGCGCGCGGACGTCGTCCCAGTAGCGCGTCTCGCCCTTCTCGAACTCGTCGAGGAAACGGCGGTAGACGAGCAACGCGGAGGCGTAGTCGGGCTGGAACGTGGAGCCCTGCGGGCCGCGCTCGACCTTGCCGTACCGCTGCATGTAGTCGGCGAGGTGGTAGAGCGCGTCGTCGTACCACTCGCTCTCGCGGCCGGCCGCGAGCACGGCGCCGAGCTCGCGCCGCACGCGCTTCTCCGCGGTCGCGCTCCCGCCCTGCTGGGCGTAGCGCAGCCCGAGCAGGAAGTGGGCGCGCGCGGCGTCCTCGGGGTCCTCGGCGATGCGCACGGCGTTCTCCAGCACCTCGACCGGGAAGTAGCCGACGTACCCGCCCTGGCCCCACTGGTCGCGGCTCCACGCGGGCAGCGCCAGCTGGAAGACGATCGCGAGGTAGCGCTCGCGCGCGCGCGCGAGGTCGCTCGAGCGAGCCCAGTGCCCCAGGGCCTGCTCGTAGTGGGGCCAGCCCGCGTGCCAGTTGGCGGAGCTGCGCCGCGTCCAGTGGAAGTCGCCGAGCGACTCCTGGATCTCGGCCCAGAGCTCGCCCTCGTCCTCGGCGCGCGTTGCAGCGCCCGCCAGCTCGCGCAGCGCCTGGGACGCGGCGTCCAGCTCGCTCGCGTCGGGGTTCTCGCTCGCCGCCGCCGAGCGCCAGCGCGCGTCGGCGACGTGGAAGTCGACCCAGCGCCTCTCCGCCGCCGGGAAGTCCTGGCCCTCGAGCTCGCGCAAAGTGCGCAGCGCGAGCTCGAACGAGCCCTGCGCGAGGTGGCGCTCGGCGCGCGCCTTGACGCCCGCGAAGTCGACCTCCTGGCGCTGGGCGGCGAAGAGGGTCCAGGAGAGCCCGGAGAAGAGCAGCAAGGAGAGCAAGGTCTTCATGGTGTTCGGTGCGGGCGTTGCCTCGCTCCTGACAACGGCTCGATCGGCGCCATTCTTGGGCCTTTCCCGACAGGCGCGGCGCGCGGGTTGACAGAGCGCTCCCAGGGCTCGGAAACTGCGCGCCTCCGCGAAACCTTTTCGGACCCCTTTTCATGGAAGGACCTGGAATGCGTCCCCGCCCGACCCGGCTCGCGCTCGCGCTGCTTCCCCTCTTCGGCGCCGCCTGTGCGTCGACGGCCGGGTCCGGCGCCTCGGCGCCGCTCTTCGACGACCTCGGCGACCACCACCACGCGATCACGGCCGACGTGGCGCTCTCGCAGCGCTACTTCGACCAAGGCCTGACGCTCGCCTACGGGTTCAACCACCTCGAGGCCGAGCGCTCCTTCCGGGCCGTGACGCAGCTCGATCCGGACCACCCGATGGGCTGGTGGGGCGTCGCGCTCGTCCTCGGACCGAACATCAACAAGCCGATGGACGAGGCCTCAGCGGCGAGCGCCTGGATGGCGATCAAGGAGGCGCTCGCGCGCAAGGACAACGGCAGCGACAAGGAGCGCGCGTACGTCGAAGCGCTCGCCGCGCGCTACGTCGCCGACGCCGCCGTGAGCGCGGGCGAGCGGCGCAACGAGCTCGACATCGCCTACGCCGACGCGATGCGCATGCTCTCGCAGCGCTTCCCGGCGGACCTCGACGCGGCGACGCTCTTCGCCGAGGCGCTGATGGACATCACGCCCTGGGACTACTGGACGCCGGACGGCGAGCCGACGCGCTTCACGTCCGAGATCGTGGCGACCCTCGAGTCCGTCCTCGACCGCGAGCCGTACCACGTCGGCGCGTGCCACTACTACATCCACGCCGTCGAGGCCTCGAAGACTCCCGAGCGGGCGGAGAGCGCGGCCGACCGCCTGGGGGACCTCGCCCCCGGACAGGGGCACCTCGTGCACATGCCGAGCCACATCTACATGCGCGTCGGACGCTACCACGACGCGTCGATCGCCAACGAGAAGGCCGCGGCCGCCGACGAGTCGTACATCGGCCAGTGCAATCGGCAGGGCTTCTACGCCGCCGCGTACTACCCGCACAACATCCACTTCCTGTGGGCGTCGGCCAGCATGGAAGGGCGCAGCGAGCTCGCGCTCGCGACCGCGCGCAAGCTCGTGGCGTACATGCCGCGCGAGCGGATCGAGGAGATGCCCTTCCTCGAGGAGTTCCTGCCGGTCCCCTACTACACGTACATGCGCTTCGGGCTCGCCAAGGAGATGCTCGACGCGCCGCAGCCGGCGGCCGAGCACGCGTTCACGCGCGGCATGTGGCACTACGGCCGCGGCCTGGCGCTCGTGATGCAGCAGGACCCGATCCGTGCGCGCACGGAGCTGCGCGAGCTGGTGGCGATCCAGGAGTCGAAGGAGATGCAGGATCTCGAGCTCTTCAGCGGATCGAAAGCCGCCAGCCTGCTCGCGATCGCGCGCAACGTCCTGGAGGCACGCCTGGCGAACGCGGGCGGCGACAAGACCGCCTTCATCGCGCACCTGCGCGACGCGGCCAAGCTGCAGGACGGCCTGCCCTACTCGGAGCCGCCGCCCTGGTACTTCCCGGTGCGCCAGGCGCTGGGCAACGCCCTCTTGAGCTCGGGGCGCTTTACCGAGGCCGAGGCGGTCTTCCGCGAGGAGCTCGTCCAGAACCCGCGCAACGGCTGGTCGCTCTTCGGCCTCGAGCGCTCCCTGCGCGTGCAGGGCAAGGCCGAGGAGGCGTCCGCGGTGCGCGAGCGCTTCGAGGAGGCCTGGGGCGAGGCGGACGTCCGCTTGGGGGCGTTCAGCTCCTGCTGTGGAGCCGCGGTGCCGGCGTCGCGGTAGGCGGCGACGCGCGTTTACGCGTTCCTGGAAATCGACGGTCTGGAACGCTTTTCCTGGCGTTTCCAGGAAAGTCCCGCCGATACACCGCGTGGCCGAGGGGCGGACGGCCCGCGACCGGCAGCACCTGGGACGAACATGAAAGATCTTCGAGCGTTTTTTTCCGGCGGCCTCGTCGCCCTCCTGTCGCTCGCCATGACTTCGGGTCTGGCTTCGCAGGCGAACGCGCAGGGGAAGCGGCAGGACCGGCGCTCGCAGTCCCGGGTGCGATCGATCGCGAGCCAGCGCGCCCCGCGTCTCCTCTACGTGTGGGACTCCACGATTCCGTCCAGCACGAAGGAGACGCGGTCTCTACTTCGCTTCGCCAGGACCCGCAGGATCTCGACGATCGCGATCGAGGCCTCCCCCATTGGATACGGGGGCTACGGGGATCGAGACGCGCTGCGCGACTACGCGCGCTTCGTCGAGGCGGCGCATGCCCAGCGCATCCAGGTCTTCGCGCTCGGTGGCTACTCTTGGTTCACGGTGTCCCCCGACGCGGGGGTCCCGGGCCAGCCGACCTCGTGGCTCGAGGGCTGGTCGCTCTACGAGAGCATCGCCGGCTCGGGCCTGTTCGACGGTGTCGTCGACGACTCGCAGCCGCACGAGACTTCTTTCGTGAAGGGCGACGGTACTTCCGGCAACTATTTCTGGGACAGCACGCCGGATGCAGCAGCGGATTATCTTCAGTGGCTCCAGGGGCTGGACGAGCGCCTGGGTGACGACCTGCCGTTCTATCTCGTTACCCCGGTGTGGTTCGATTCGGACGAAAGGCTCACGGAGCTCTATCTCGACGGCGAAAGCGTTCCGCACGCGCTGAGCGATTACGTTGCGCGGATCGCCGACCTCGTCATCGTGTCGGCCTACAGGGATCGGGCCGACCGGATTCTCGGGGAATCCAGGGGCGAGCTCGACACCGGCAGGTGCTTGCTGGGCGTCGAGACGCAGGACAGGGGGCCGGAGCTCGCTTCGACGACGTTCTACGAAGAAGGCCTCCTGCGCATGGAATGGGAACTTTTCGTGGTGGAGCGCCGGCTCAGGGGCGAATCGAACTTCGAGGGCTTCGCGATCCACCACTACGAGAGCTATCGGGAGCTGCGCAGAGGCGGTCGGAGGAACCGTCGCTGAGCCAGCGCCCCCCGACGTTTTCGAGGAATCGAAGTGCGAGCGCCCGCCGGAAAACGGCGGGCGCTCATTCTTCGTCCACGCTCTTGCGCCGCTTCCGCGCTCAGCGCGGCGCGAAGGCGACCCCGACGCCCACCGGACGGAGCGGCGCGCGCTCGCCGGCGAGCCGGCCGAGCCGCTCGCGGCCCCAATCCGCGAGCCCGGCGTCGCCCGTTCTCCGCGCGCTCTGAACCAGGCTCTGCAGGCACGGGACCGCCTCGAGCTGCACGTCGTCCGCCAGCTCGTAGGCCCGCCGGTAGGCGTCCGCCGCCGCGGCCGGCTCTTCGGACACCGCGTGCGCCAGCGCGAGGTTGCTCCACGCGCAGAAGGCCGTGCGCCGCGCGGGGCGCGACGCCAGGATGCGGCGCAGGACCTCGGTCGCGAGCCCGCACTCGGCGTGCAGCACGCACGCGATCGCGAGCTGGATGCGCGCCGCGTCCGACGGCGTCAGGCGCGCGGCGAGCAGCGCCAGCGTGGGGATCTCGAACGCCTCCGGGCCGCTCTGCGCCAGGCGTCCGAGCAGATCGCCCGCCGCTTCGAGGCCGCCGATCCCCAGTCCCGCCTCCGCGCACTGCCGCGAGCGGACGCGGATCCGCTCCGCCGTGGGCGGGCTCGCCGCGCAGTAGTGCGCGCCGGCCCATGGGTCGTCGAGGAGGCGCCGCACGAATGCGTCGCGGAAGAGCCTGCCGACGATGCCGCTGTAGGCCAGGACGAGGTGCCGCTCGAGGTCCGTCCCGCGCGCCTCGCGCGCGAGCTCGGCGGCGAGCCGGGCCACCTCCACTTCGGAGAGGTCAAGCACGCGCACGAAGACGGCGAGCACCTCCCAGTCGACTCGATCATGCCAAACATTCATCGTTCTCTTCCCTTCCGCTCGGAGCCGAGCGCGCGAAGGCTGCCGAGGGCCCGTTCCAGATCGTCCAGCACGCTCTCGCGCGAGGTGCCTGCCCGGGCCCGGTACTCGTTGACGGTCGTCCGCAGCACGACCAGGTGGTAGAAGGTCTTGCGGATGCGGTCGGGGAGGTCGTTGACCACGATGCAGGCGCGGCGCGCCCAGCGCGGCTCGATCCCCAGCACCTGGATCATCAGCTGGAAGCGCGGGTAGCCCAGCTCCCTCTCGAGCGGCTCGCGCCGGTCCAGCTCGCGGTCCTCCTCGCACAGCATCTCGAGCGCCTCCTCGATGCGCTCGTCCAGCCACTCGGCCACCGGCGGCTCCCCCGCGTAGTGCAGGCCGTGGATCGCGACCACCCCCATCGCGCGCAGCGTCAGCTGCTCGAGGTCGAAGAGGAGCGCGCGCGACCGCAGGACCTGCACGCAGCGCAGCCGGATGCGGAACGGGTCCTCGCTCGAGACGCGCTCGAGCACCTGCCACGGGTTCTTGCTCGCGAGCAGCTCGACGCTCGGGAACGAGACGGCGAACTCGCGCACCTTCGTCAGCGCCTCGGCTTCCGACCACGGCGTCTCGTCGGAAGGGTCGTAGTCGGAGAAGTCCATCCAGTTGCTCGCTCGGGGAAAGACGACCAAGGATCGAGCCACTCGTCGCGAAGGACCACGCGTGGCAGGCGCTCCGAGTATCGAAGGCCGCTGCGCACTGTCAACCGGGCACGCGCTCCGGGCGCTGGGGAGGGGGCTGTCGGGATTCCCCGTCCTGGAAGGCGCCTTGGGAGATGGGGGTTGGGCGTCGTCGATTGGGGGGCGTGGGGGGAGTTGGCGGCGGGCTCGGATCTGGGGAATGCGAGAAGCCAACTAGGAACCCAGGAATACTGCTTTTCCTGCGTTCCTAATCGTCTTCTCGGCCTCGGGCGGCCGGGCACCCTCAATTGCTCCGCTGTACCAGGACGATAGGACAGCGTGGCCTGGGCCGTCGATCCCGTCTCGGACGTGCCGCCGTCGCGGCAGCTCGTCGAGGCCGTTCTCGATGCCGTCGCGGCGGGCGAGATCGCGGTCGGCGATCCGCTGCCTTCGGTGCGCAAGCTGGCGGCCGAGGCGCTGGTGAATCACAACACCGTGGCCCGCGCGTACCGCGACCTCGAGCACCTGGGGATCACCGCGGGGCGAGCCGGGCTCGGGGTCTTCGTCACGCAGGGCGGCCCGGAGATCGCGCGCGGCGAGCGCCGCGAGGCGACGCTGCGCGCGTTCGAGCGGGCGCTCTTCGAGGCGCTGCGCGCCGGGCACGATCCTGCCGCGCTCGAGCGGCTGCTCGTCCGCGCGCGAGAAAGGAAATCCGCATGAGCTCCATCCTGGAAGTCGAGGGGTTGTGCAAGCGGTTCGCACGCCGCGAGGTGTTGCACGACGTGTTCTTTTCGGTGTCGGCCGGGACGATCACCGTCCTCCTGGGGCCGAACGGCGCGGGCAAGACGACGCTCCTGCGCGTCGTCCTCGGCCTCCTGCGGCCGCACGCGGGGAGCGTCGCGGTCTGCGGGCGCCTCTTGCACGGGGCGCGCGCGGCGCGCGCGACGGGCCGCGCCGTGCGCGCGCTCGTCGGCTTCGTGCCGGACGCGCCCGACGCGCACGGCTGGATGTCGCCGCGCGAGCTCTTCAGGTTCATGGGCCCGCAGTACCCCACGTGGGACGAGGGCGTCGCGCGAAGCGCGACGGAGCGGCTCGGCGTCCCGCTCGACACGCGCTTCGCGCGGCTCTCCAAAGGCGAGGGCACCAAGGCGATGCTCGCCGCCGCCCTCGCGACGCGGGCGCCCCTTCTGCTGCTCGACGAGCCCTTCTCGGGCCTCGACCCCAAGGCGCGCGAGGAGCTGCTGCGCAGCCTGCTCGCCGAGATCGAGCTCGAGGAGTGCGCCCTGCTCGTCTCGACCCACGACATGGAGGTCGCCGCGCGCCTCGCCGACCGCGTCGTGATGCTGCGCGCCGGCCTCGTCCAGGCCGAGGGCACGCTGGCCGAGGTCCTCGGCTCCGGAACCGAGCCCGCGCGCGCCTCCGCGGGCCTCAAGCAGCTCTTCGAGGACCCCGCGACGAGGAAGGCGTCCGCGTGATGTCCCACCTGCCCCTCTATCTGTGGAAGGAATGGCGCGACCAGCGCGCCGCGCTGCTCGGCCTCGCGATCGCCCTGCCCGCGCTCGTCGCCGTGGGGGCGCTCGCCGCCCCGGGCTTTCTCGACGTCTCCGCGGGCGCGGGCATGCTGACGGCCGTGCTCGTCGTCGGAGCCGACCTGATCCCAGGCGAGCTGCGGCGCAGCAAGCTGCGGTTCCTCGAGCGGATGCCCGCGGGGCTGGGGACGGCGTTCGCCGCCAAGCTCGCCATGTTCGTCGCCTGCGTGCTCGGCGCGGCCGTCTTCGGTGGAGCGCTCGCGCGCCTCGCGCTCCTGGTTCTCGGCGAGCGCTCGCTCCCGTTCGACGCCCACGCCGCGCGGCTCTTGCTTCCGGCGCTCGGGTGCGCGCTGTGGACCTTCGCCGTATCGGCCTGGGTGCCGCGCAGCGCGCTGGCGTTCCCGACGGCGGTCGTCGCGATCGCGGCGCTGTGCTGGCCGGGGTGGCTCTTCTACCAGGAGCACTCGTGGTTCGAGCCGTACGAGTGGGAGCCCAAGGCGTTCTTCGCGGTCTGTGCGCTGGGCGCGTGCGTCGCGGCCTGGGTCTCGTTCGTGTTCGGCTACATGGCCGGGGGCTCGCCCGGTCGTGCAGCGCGGCGCGGGCTCGCGGTGTCGGTGCTCTTGCTGTCACCGGCCTGGACCTGGGCGGGCGTGCGGCTGCACCGCACGACGACCATCGATCCGGGGGCAGCGGACTTCTGGATAACAAGCTGCATGCTCGGGGAGGAAGCCCGCTGGGCCTTCGTCAACGCGAAGCGCGCCCGGAACGTGCGGCAACGCGGCCCCCAGCATGCGCTCGTGGTCGACCTGCACTCCGGCGAATGGCGTTCCGTCGGCAAGCGCGGGGACTCGTTCCGAGCGGACTGGCGAGAGGGTGGATCCATCCACCCTCCGACGTGGCGGCGCGTCGTCCTCGAGGCCGTGTCCCAGATCGCGTTCGACGGCCGGACCGGCGCGGTCGCCGCGGATCAGCGGTGGCAGCCCGAGGGGCTCCAACTGCCGACCGCGGCCGAGCTCGGATTGGACGACGAGCGCGTCGTGATGGGCTACGCGGGGCTCGGCTACTTGACGATGGAGCGCGGCCGCTTCCGGTCCGCGGGCTGGTACGACCCGTTCCGCCAGCGGCACTTCTGCTCGAACGACCTCGCTCCCGCGGGCGAGGACTCTAGATGGAGCCGCGCGCTCGTTCGCTCGGGTCCGTGGATCGTCCACGAGGCACGAGCGGGAGTACGCCTCTTCGAGCCGGAGACGCGCGAGGAGCACGACGTTCCCGGCCTGTCCCCCGCGGCGTACCTCGGTCCGGTGCTCGCCGACGGACGGGCGCTGGTCCTGGACGGAGGGCGGGTCTTCCTGCTCGCGGGGCACGGCACCGAGGTGGAAGAGGTCGCGCTCGGTCACGGTCAGGGAGAGGTCACGGCCGCCTGGGCGTACGGGGGGTACGGCAGCAAGTCGCTGCTGCGCGACGACGCGAGGGTCCTCGAGGTCGACGTGCGGGGATGGGGCCGAGGCCCCGCGAGGCTCGAGCTCGAGGCGCTGCGCCTCGAGCTCGCGCTGGGCAAGCGAAGCCGTCGGGACACACAGCTCCTCGCCTGCCCCGACGAGGACCACGCCATCGTCCTCGAGAACGACCGCCGCATCGTCCGCCTGCGCTTCGGCAGCGACGAGCGCGAGGTGCTCTTCCCGCGCTGATGCGTCTCGACCTGGACGGCCCCGCGCCGCCAGCTCGATGTGGCTCGGCCACCCCGACAGGGTGGCAATCCACGGGCACCTACTGGAGGCCGGGCCTCCATAGCGTCTGACCCCTACACGACCACCCGCCGCACCTCGAGCGTGCGCTTGGCGAAGTTGAGCAAGAGCCCGTGCTCCCGCCCCATCGCGTTGAGATACGGAGCGCACGATCGCGAAGTGCACCGGCTCCAGGGCCCGGATGGCCTTCAGCTCGACCACGATCCTCCCCTCGGCGAACAGATCGAGCCGATGCACCCCCACATGAACCCCGCGACAACGGACCGGAACGACGCGCTCGCGCTCGAACACGATCCCACGCTCCCGGAACTCGAGCTCGAGCGCCCGCGCATACACGGCCTCGACGAACCCCGGCCCGAGGTCCATGTGCACGGCGATCGCGGCTCCGATGACGTTCCCGGTGAGTTCTTCGAACTTCTCTTCTGTCTTCTTCCTGCTTTTCCTGCGTTCCTAATCGTTTTCTCGGTCTCAGCGAGCCTTCATCTCCCGCAACTCCACATCATCCACGATCGCCGCGATCGCCGTCTGAAACCCGATATCCTGCCCCTTCCCGATCAGATTCCTCGCCGCCCTTCCGTGTACGACGAGCACCCTCTCCCCGATCCCCGCCCCCAAGGGATCCACCGCCACCATCGCCTCGCTCGTCGCTTCCCCGGTCAACGTCACCGGCTGCACGAGCAGCATCCGCAGCCCCGCGAGCGTGCTGTCCTTCTTCGTCGCCCACACGGTCCCGACGACGGTGCACAGGTGCATCAGCCGTCCTCCCGCGTTCCGAGTCGCCACGAGGCCGGCGCGCCGGGAGCTTCGAAGTCGTCGACCAGGCCGACGATGGCGGCCTCGAACGAGTAGTCGCCGTCGCCGCCGCAGGCGATGCGCGCGGCCTTGCCGAAGGCGACGATCACGTGCTCGCCGAGGTCGGCGCCGAGGGGGTCGACGGCGACCACGGGGCCGACCTTGGGGGCGGCGGGGTCGCGGCGCTCGTCGAGGGGCTCGATCACGAGGAAGCGCTTGCCCGCGAGGTCGGCGGCCTTCTTCGTGGCCCAGACCTGACCGACGACGCGCCCGAGGAACATCAGAGGCTCGCTTCGTGGTTCGTGCGCCCGGGGACGCCGGCGAGGGCGCGGTGCACGGCGGCGACGGCCTCCTCGATCTCGGCGTCGGTGCCGGCGAGGCGCAAACGGCCGACGGCGCCGTCGGCGCCCAGGCCGACGAGGCGGATGGGCGAGGCCTTCTCGGCCTCGTTGGCGGCGAGGACCACGTGTACGGCGGGCGTCACCTCGAGCGTGTAGAGCGTGTCGTCGCCGAGCACCAGCATCCCCGCGCGCGTGCGGTTGATCATCATCGCCTGGTGGCCCGCGATCTTGTGGATGATCTCGTCGGTGAGGATCTTCGGCGCGAGGCCGTCCTCGCGCGTGAGGCCGGCGGCCTGCAGGATCAGCCGGCCGGCCTGGACGACCTGGCCCTGGTCGGGGCCGTGGACCTCGAGCGTGCCGTAGTGGCGCTCGGTGATCAGGGCGCCGGGGGTGACGTCGCACGATTTCAGCGCGACGTCCATCAGGCGGTTGATCACGATGCCGGGGCGCACCTCGAGCCAGAACGCGCTCTCGCCGGCGACGGGGAAGTAGCCGTCGGAGTTGGCGGCGCACGTCGCGGCGAACTGCGGCTGCATCTTGTCGATGTGCACCGCGCCGCGCAGCTCCAGCTCGGGGGAGGGCACGGGGTCCCGCTTGGGGCTCAATCCTTCTTCTTCGCCGGGTCGGCCGGAAGGAAGCCCTCGAGGTCGGCCGCCGGGCGCGGGATCACGTGGACGGAGACGAGCTCGCCCACGCGCTTGGCCGCGGCGGCGCCGGCCTCGGTGGCGGCCTTCACCGCGCCGACCTCGCCGCGCACCATGACGGTGACGAGCGCGGCTCCCGACGTCTCCTTCGAGAGGAGCGTGACCTTGGCCGCCTTGACCATGGCGTCGGCCGCCTCGATGGCGCCGACCATGCCCTTGGTCTCGATCAGGCCCAGTGCGATCTCGGATTCGATGGCCATGTGTTCTCTCTACGGGGGATTGTGCCGTGCAGGGAAATCATGCGGTGCAGGCGCCGGTGCGTACGTCGTTGTGCGGGCACCCCCTGCAGGGTCCGAGCGGACAGCCGGCGCCGGCGTGGCTCATGATGGTCTGGATCTCGCCGACGGAGAGCGACGCGCCGACTTCGTGCGTGGCGTGCAACGTCGCGGGTTCGTTCGCGGCGCGCGCAACCGCCGGGTTCCCCGGTTTCCCCCGACTCGCTGCGGGCTTCGGGTTCGCCGGGAGCGGCAGCACGGCGCTCGTCACGGCCGCGGGCCGCGTGAACTTCGGCGCGGGGCTCGCCTTGAGCGCGGGCCGCACCTTCGGACGCAGGGTGGCCGGCGCGCCGCGCTCCGGCGCCGGCGACACGGGCGGGTTGCCGCGCCAGTTGCTGGCGATGCTCCAGCCCTCGCCCGCGTCGCTGCGCGTCGCCGTGCGCGGCGCGGACGCCGCGAGCGCGGGATCGCCGGGAAGCCCCGAGCCGCGCGGCGCCGCCTCGCCGGTGAGGCGCGCGGCGCGCTCGTGGTAGCGGCGCTCGATCTCGGGCCAGTCCTTGCGCGGGAACGCGACGCGCTTGTAGTTGACCAGGTGCCGCGCCGTGATGTTGTCGGACGTGATGTTGCCGGCCTGCGGCCCGCAGCCCAGGCTCATCGCCGGCACCAGGTTCGTGCTGAAGCCGACCGCGCCCTGCGAGGTGGGGCCGTTGGCGCAGATGCGGCTCGCGGGCTTCTCGAGGAAGAACGCCTCGAGCACCGCCGCGTCGCGCGCGTGCACGGCCATCGTGTGGCCGAGCCCGCCGTGGTGGAGCACCTCCTTGCACACCTTGCAGCCCTCCTGCCAGCCGTCGACCGTGTGCACGGAGAGCAGCGGGCAGAGGATCTCGATCGAGAGCGGCCAGTCCTCGCCGACGCCGCCCTGGTGCGCGAGCAAGAGGCTCGTGTGCGCCGGGACGTGGAAGCCCGCCATCTCGGCGACGCGCCAGGGATCGAGGCCGACGACGTCGGCGTTCATCAGGCCGCCCTTGTTGCAGAGGCGCCCGAGCTTGGCCGTCTGCTCCTCGTCGCAGACGTGCGCGCCGCGCTCCTTCAAGGCCGCGAGCAGCTTGTCGACGATGGGCCGGTCGGCGACGATCGCCTGCTCCGAGCAGCACAGCGTGCCGTTGTCGAAGCTCTGGCTGCCGACGAGGTCGGCGGCGACGCGCGCGATGTCGGCGGAGCGGTCGACGTAGGCCGGGACGTTGCCGGGCCCGACGCCGTAGGCGGGCTTGCCCGAGGAGTACGCCGCCTTGACGAGCCCCGACCCGCCGGTCGAGAGGATGATCGCGACGTCGCGGTGCTTCATCAGGGCGCCGGTCGTCTCGATCGTCGGGCTCGTGATGCACGAGCACAGGTCCGGCGGGCCGCCGGCGCGCTCGATGGCGCGGCGCATCACGTCGACGGTCTCGGCGATGCAGCGCTTCGCCCGCGGGTGCGGGCTGATCACGACCGCGTTGCGGCCTTTCACCGAGATCAGGCACTTGTAGAGCGCCGTCGAGGTCGGGTTGGTCGTGGGGATGACGGCCGCCACGACGCCCACCGGGGTCGCGACCTCGTACACGCCCGCCGTCTCGTCGCGCGAGACGATGCCGACGGTCTTCTCGCCCTTGATCGAGTCCCACACCCCCTCGGAGCCGAGCAGGTTCTTGAGCACCTTGTAGTGCACGCACCCGATGCCGGTCTCCTCGACCGCGAGGCGCGCCAGGTCGAACGCCGCGGCCGCGCCCGCCTCGGCCATCGCCTTGCACAGGCCGTCGATGCGCGCCTGGTCGTAGCCGGACACCTCGGCGCACGCGGCCCTGGCGCGCGCGACGAGATCGCGCATCTCTTGCAGAGAGCGCAGGTCCGGGTCGAGGCCCTTCATGTCGGGCTACCGCGGGGCGAGCCGCTAGCGGGCCGCCGGCTGCTTCGCCGGCGCCTTCATCGGCGGCAGGATCTTCTCGAGCTGCTCGTGCGGCCGCGGGATCACGTGCACCGAGACGAGCTCGCCCACGCGCCGCGCCGCCGCGGCGCCGGCGTCGGTCGCTGCCTTGACCGCGCCGACCTCGCCGCGCACGAAGAAGGTGACCATTCCGCCGGTCGCCTTCTCCTTGCCGAAGAGCTCCACCATCGCGGCCTTGACCATCGCGTCGGCGGCCTCGATTGCGCCGACCAGGCCCTTGGTCTCGACCATGCCCAGCGCGAGCGGCTTCATGGATCGTCTTTTCCTCGAGTCGGGAGCGGGGCGCGCACGCGCGCGCGAGCGGCAGGAGCGGCGGACCTCGGCGAGGCCCGGCCGCGGAGTGTAGCGCAGGTCCGCCGGATCTCAATGCCACGCCGGGCCGCCGCGGCAAATGCACACTTCGTGCCCGGTTGAAGGTCAGATGCGATCCCGTAGCGCGAGCCCTCGGAGCAAGAACCACCTGATACGGGGAAGATAAGCCTCTTCTCGCTCGGAAAAGGCGCGGCCCTGGCCGTGCTCTGGCGCGGCCGGCGAAGTTCCGGGCGCGGAACGCATGAAACGCGGCGCGGCGCGTACCCTGCGCGCCATGGCCGAGACCGCCCCGCCGACCGCCGAGACCCCGCCCGCCCAGAAGCCCTCCGGCAAGAAGCGCGTCAAGGAGTCGATCTGGGAGGTCTACTACCCGCGCGACGTGGAGCGGGAGCGCGAGGCCGTCCCGGTGGCCTCCTTCCCGATGATCATCTACTTCTGGCCGACGATGGTCTTCTTCCTGCTCTGCGCGGTGGTCCAGGGCCTCGACGTCGTCGCGCCGACGACGATCGGCCTCTGGGCGACGAGCGTCTGGGCGCTCAACCTGCTCGTGATCGTCGCGGATCTCGACCAGAAGAAGTTCACGATCGTGATGCTGCTGTTCGCCGTGTTCGTGCTGCTCGCCTGGGTCTCCTCGCTCAAGGACATGGGCTTCCTCTCGGGCCTCTCGTCGTGGATCGGCGGGCTCCAGGTCACCTACAGCACGCACGCGTTCCTGGTCATCGGCACCCTGCTCTTCGTCCTGACGTTCTTCGGGCTGATCCAGCCGCGCTTCAACTACTGGCGCATCGAGGCCAACGAGTTCGTGCACTACATCCAGCCCTGGGGCCGCGACCAGAGCATCCCGCGCCAGGGCAGCACCGTGACGCGCGAGGTGCCCGACGTGCTCGAGCTGCTGCTCACGTTCGGCGGCGGCACGCTCGTGATCAAGCGCGAGGGCGAGGTCGTGGCGCGCATCGACCACGTGCCCTTCCTGAGCCGGCGCATGAAGGCGATCGAGCGCCTGCTCGGCGCGACGCGCGTCACGGTCAGCACCGACGAAAGCTGACGCGCGAGAGAGCACTCTCACAAGCCTCCCACCGCAGGCCTCCCCATGCCGTTGCTCCTCGCGCTCGCCGCGCTCCTCTCGATTCTGCTCGATGCGCGGTCGGCTCCACCCCCCTCCCGGCAGCCGAGCCAAGAAGAGGCCGAAGAGGCGCCTCCTCCGCCCACCGCGGAGCCCGGGCGCTGGACCTTCGCGATCCGTCCGTACCTCTGGGCGGCATCGGTCGACGGATCGGTGGCCGTGCGAAGCCTGCCCTCCCAGGACTTCGAGGCCGACTTCAGTGACATCGTCAGCGAGCTCGACTTCGCGTTCATGCTGTCGTTCGAGGCCCGCCCGCCGAGCGGCGACATCGGCCTGCTCCTCGACTCCGTCTTCCTGGACGTGTCGGGGACCGAACGGTCCTTCGACTGGGGGCTCGAGCAGCGGCTGCTCGAGCTCGACGTCACGTGGCGCGTGGCGAAGCAGGTCGACCTGCTGGCCGGAGCGCGCTACGTCGGCTTCGAGACGTCCGTCTCGATCCCGCCCTCGGGCGCCTCGGCCAGCAGGGACGAGAGCTGGGTCGACCCGGTCATCGGAGCTCGCGGCGCGCTGCCGCTCGCCGACCGCTGGGCGCTCGCCGGGCGCGGGGACATCGCCGGCTTCGGCGTCGGCTCGGAGTTCTCGTGGCAGCTCGCGGGATACGTCCTCTTCAAGGCCGCCAAGTGGGCCGACGTCGGCCTGGGCTACCGCCACCTCCAGATCGACTTCGAGGAGGGCGACGCCGACATCGACCTCGGCCTCAGCGGTCCGCTCCTCGGCGTCGAGTTCCGCCTGTGAGCGTTCCTCTGCTGCTGGAGTCCGATCGCATGAACCACGTCGAGCGCCGCCTGGATCGCGGTTCGGTCGCCCTGTGGTGCGGCATCCCGTCCTTCGCTCGGCAGTCGGAACAAGCGCTCGACCGCACCGTCCTGCCGATCCCCGAGCCGAAACGGCCCGCGTACACCGAGCTTCCACCACGTCATCGACGTGGCGCCGACGATCCTCGCTGCGGCGAAGCTGCCCGAGCCGAAGGTCGTCAACGGGACGGCGCAGGCGCCGATCGGGTGCCGGGCGGCATCGACCGCCGGACGCGAACGCCGTTCCCTCTTCACAAGCCCAGCCCGGCATGCACCATGAACACCCCTGCCGGAAACCGCGTCCCGGTCGTGGGCGACTTCACCGTCCGCTTGAGCACGAAGTCGAAGAGCAGCGGGTTGTAGTGGTAGACCTCGCGCAGGGTCTCGCTCTCCGCCCCGGTGAGGAAGCCGGCGCGCACGAGGAGCGGCGTCGGGTAGAGGGCGTTGATCGCCGGCAGCGGCCAGTCGCTGCCGTCGACCAGGCGCGGGTGCAGGTCGGTGCGCTCGAGCAGGACGCCGAGCGCCTCGGCGTAGCGGTTGACCTGCGTCACGGTCGAGATCTCGCCGAAGAAGCGGCCGACGTAGCGCTCCTCGCCCATCATCCGCAGGAAGAGCTCGAAGTTGCGGCGCGGCTCCCCGCCGTGGTCGAGATCGCGCGACTCGCCGCTGCTGGCGCAGTGCGCGGCGATCACCTTCACGCCAGCGTCGAGCGGCCGGCGCAGGCGCAGCGGGTTGCCGAGCTCCTGGTCCTGCGCCGCGTGCACGGCCTGCTCCTCGCCCGTGTGCGAGAGCAGCACCATCCCGAGCTCCGCCATGAGCGCGTAGTACTCGTCGCAGCGCTCCGACGCCGGGTCGATCCCCATCGCGTTCGGCAGCCACTTGACCAGTCGCGCGCCGCGCTCGCTCCAGCGCCGCAGCTCGGCGAGCGCGTCCGCGCGGTAGGGATGGATCGAGACCGCCGGGAGGAAGCGGCCGGAGGACTCCGCGCAGATCGACCACACGTACTCGTCGGGAACGTGGAAGGTGCTGCGCGCCCTGTCGACCTCGCCGGCCTCCGTGTAGCGGAAGTCGAAGGCGAGCAGGAAGTGCCGGCCCGGGTACGGCTGGCTCGACGCGAGCGCGGCGAGGTTCTCGACGTAGCTCCTGTCCGCGCGGGGGCCCGGCTTCACGCCCGCGGCCGAGAGGTACGAGCGAAAGCGCAGATACTGCGCCGGGTGCAGGGGCGAGGTCATGTCGGGGTGGACCCAGCACCCGCTCTCCCCGCCCATGCCGGCCACGTGCGCGTGCAGGTCGCGCCGCAGCGCCGGATCGATGCCGCGGAACGCCGCGTCGATCAGTGCCCGCGTCGCCGGCGACAGCGCGCCCGGGTCGTGCAGCGCCGTCCGGCGCGAGTGACCCGCGACGAGGTCGATCAGCTGCGGCGCGAAGAAGAACGCGAGGGCAGCGAGGAGCAGCGTCGCGAGGAGCGCGCGGACCGTCCACGTGCGCAGCCGGCTCCTGCACCCCGGGTTCGGTACGTCTCGCATGCGCGGTCCCGCCGAGGGACCGCTATCGTACGGCCCCATGCCGGCCGCGAAGAAGGACGAGGCGCACGCTCGGTCGCGCGCCGCGGCGTGGAGCGAGCGCGCCCCCTTGGCGGAGGTCGTCAGCGGCGCGCTCGTCGTCCTGCTCGCGGGCGCCTTCTACTTCCGCTTCTTCCAGGAGGACGGCCCGCCGTTCGTCTTCGACGACGTCCCGGGCGTGGTCCAGAACCCGAACATCGAGCACCTGTGGCCGCTCTCGCGCTCCCTGGGCGCCCCGCCCGGCACGGGCGCGAGCGGCCGGCCGCTCGTCGCGCTCTCGCTCGCCCTGAACTACGCGCTCGGCGGCCGCTCGATCCGCGGCTACCTCCTGCTCGATCTGGGGGTGCACCTCGCCGCGGCGCTCGTTCTCTTCGCCCTGGTGCGGCGCGCCCTGCTTCACGCGCGCGAGCGCGATCGCCCCGCCCCTCCAGCGACGCTCGCGGCGGCCCTCCTGGCGTTCGTCTGGGCCGCGCACCCGCTGCACACGATGGCGCTCGCCAACGTCGTCTACCGCAACGAGGCGCTGGTAGGGCTCTTCTACCTGGCGACGCTGTGGTGCTCCCTGGAGGGCATGCTCGCGCGGCGCCCGCTGCCGTGGTACCTCCTCGCCGCGCTGGCGGGCATCTGCGGCGCCGCCTCCAAGGAGGTGATCGTGAGCGCGCCGATCGCCGTCCTGCTCCTCGATCGCGCGCTCGTCTCGCCCTCGTTCCGCGCGGCGCTGCGCGCACACGGGAAGCTCTACGCGCTCCTCGCCCTGTCGTGGGTCGCGCTCGCCTGCTGCGTCTCCCTTGGCGATCGTGGCGAGTCCGTCGGGGTCGGCATCGAGGCCGTCACGCCGCTCGACTACCTGCGCACGCAGGCGGGCGTGATCCTCCACTACCTGCGCCTCGTCTTCTGGCCCCACCCGCTCGTGCTCGACTACGACGACTGGCCGATCGCGCGCACGTGGGGGGCCGTCGTGCCCGAGGGCCTCGCGGTGCTGGCGCTCCTTTGCATCTCGACCTTCGGCGCGCTGCGCGGCCGCGTCTGGGGTTTCCTCGGGGCGCTTTGCTTCCTCGTGCTGGCGCCGAGCTCGAGTGTGATCCCGCTCACCGGCGCGATCGTCGGCGAGCACCGCACGTACCTCTGCGTCGCGGCGCTCGCCCTGCTCGCCGCCTGGCCGCTCGCCGCCGCGCTGCAGCGCACGCGCGTCGCCGCCGCGGCCCTGACCGTCGTGGGACTGGGCGCCGGCGGCGCCCTCGGTCTCGCGACGAGCGCGCGCGTCGACGACTATTACACGGGCGTCTCGATCTGGGAGGACGTCGTGCGCAAGCGGCCCGGCAACGCGAAGGCCTGGAGCTCGCTCGGCACGGTGTACAACGCCGAGGGGCGCCTCGCGGAAGCCGAGGAAGCCTACCGGCGCGCCATGGCGCTCAACTCGCGCTACCACGAGGCGCACGTGAACCTCGGCAACCTCTTGCTCAACACGAACCGCATCGCCGAGGCGAACGAGGCGTACGCGCGAGCGCTGGCGCTGCGCTCCGACGTTTCCGAGCCGCACTACTACTACGGTTCGACGGCCGTCGCGCTGGGCCGCGCGGCCGAGGGCGTCGAGCACCTGCGCCGCGCGCTCGACCTGGGGCTCGACGCGCGCCTCGTCCCCTCGGCGCTGCAGCAGATCGTCTGGGTGCTCTCGACCAGCAGCGACGACGCGCTGCGCGACGGGCCCGCAGCGCTGCGCCTCGCGCGCGAGCTCGACCGCATGACGAAGAGCTCGAACGCCGTGTTCCTCGACGCCCTGGCGGTGGCCTTCGCCGAGAACGGCCGCTTCGAGGACGCGATCGAGACGACGCACCGCGCGCTGCGCCTCCTGGACTTCACGGGCAACCGCGGCGCGTTCGACACGATCGAGCAGAGGCTCGGCGCCTACGCGGAGCGCAGGCCGTGGCGGCAGTGACGGGTACACTCCGCCCATGCGCCCGCGCCCGCCGATCCCGTTCGCCGCGACGCCTCTCCTGCTCGTCCTGGCCTGCGCGGCGCCAGGTCCCGTGGAAGACGTCCTCCGTCCGGGCGAGGACGTCCAGCCGCCGGGCGAGCTGCCGCCCGCCGACGCGGCGGCGCGCGCCGGGCTCTCCCCGCTCGAGCGCGCCGAGCTCGACCAGGCCCGTGTCGACGCCGCCGCGACGGCGGCCCGCGCCGCCCTCGAGCGCGATCCGGAGAGCTACGAGCGCCTCCTCGACGCCGGCCGCGAGCTCTTCCTCGCCGCCGACCTGCGCATCCAGCGCGCGACGCTCGAGGTGCTGCGCGCCGAGCCCGAGGCCGAGCTGGGGCGCGTGCTCGACGCCGAGGATCGCGTGCCGCGCGCGGTGAAGGAGGAAGTGCGCGCGCTCTGCAGCGCGGGCGCCGACGTGTCCGAGCGCGCGGTCGAGCTCGATCCCGAGAGCGTCGCGGCGCGCCAGTATCTCGCGCTGCACCGCACGCTGCTCGCCTGGGCCGAGGGCGCCGCGAGCGCGTTCCTGCGCGGAATGGGGCCGAAGGTCGAGGGCGCCATCGAGGCCGCGGTCGAGCTCGATCCGGCCTACGACGACGCCGCGCCCCTGCGCCTGCGCGGGCGCTTCCGCAGCCAGGCGCCGTGGCCGCTGCGCGACCTCGCCGGTGGGCGCGCGGACCTCGAGCGCGCGCTCGCGATGGCGCCGATTCCGCTGCACTACCTCTACCTGGGCGACGCCCGCTTCGCCGCGGGCGACGCGCAGGGCGCCGCGGCCGCGTGGCGCGCGGCGCTCGACGCAGAGGGCTCCGGGATGCCCTTCACGATCGAGCTGCACCGCGAGCTGGCGCGCGCGCGCCTTCGCGCGCTGGGCGGGCGCTGAGCGGCGACGACAGCGGGCTCAGATCGGCTGCGCGTGCGCGTCGAAGCCGCTAGCGTTCAGGGCCAGTCGCGAGCGGCCCGGCCGGCGCCCGCCGAGCGCGGCGGGGCGGTGCTCGCCGGGTGCGACGGCGAGCGGCAGGGCGCCGCGCAGAGTGCAGCGCAGGGCCGCGCCCGAGGGCCCTTCCGGAAGGCGCTCGAGGGCCTTGAGGCCCAGCGTCCGCCGCTCCTCGTTCACGAAATCCAGCGCCTCGAGGTAACGCCGAAGGTGCATCCTCCTCCTCCTGGATCGCCTGAGAGCGAGGCCGCAAGCTAGCACCCGGTCGAGCCGCCGGCAGCCCCGTGCTCGAGCTCTCCCCGAGAACGCCGCCATGCCCCGTCATCCCGCCATTTCCTTCGAACGTGCATTCGGCTCCGCGACCGGGCTCGCCGCCCTCGCGTCCCTCGCGCTCGCGGGGCCGGCGGCGCCGGCCACGCAGGGGAGCTGGCCCGACTACCGCGGGCCGGGCCTGGACGGGCGCGCGGAGCGGGCCGCGGTGCCGCTCGAGTGGAGCGAGACGCGCCACGTGCGCTGGAGGACGCCGGTGCACGGCCGCGGCTGGTCGACGCCGGTCGTGTGGGACGGAGAGGTCTGGCTCACCACCGCGACCGCGGACGGAACGCGGCTCTCGGTCCTGTGCCTGGACGTCGCGACGGGGACCGTGCTGCACGACGAGGTCCTGTGGACCGTAACCGAGCCGGCGAAGCGCAACACGCTGAACAGCTACGCCTCGCCCTCGCCCGTGCTCTTCGGCGACCTCCTGATCTTCCACGTCGACGGCGGCGACGTGCAGTACGTCGTGGCCCTCGACAAGCAGACCGAAGACACGGTGTGGAAGCGCGACCGCTCGGTCGACCTCTCGCGCGAGCCGCCGGACCGCCGCAAGGCCTACGGCACGCCGGTCATCGCGCGCGTGCGCGGCGCCGATCAGCTGATCGGCTCGGGCGCCGGCGCGACGGTGGCGCACGCGCCGCTCACGGGAAAGGAGCTGTGGACCGTGCACCACCCCGGGTTCTCGATGGCGACGCGGCCCGTGATCGGGCGCGACACGGTGTACGTCGGCACCGGGTTCATGCAGGCCGAGCTCTGGGCCGTGCGGCTCGGCGGCCGGGGCGACGTCACGCAAAGCCACGTGCGCTGGCGCCATCGCCGCAGCGTGCCGACGATGGCCTCGCCCGTGCTGGTCGAGGACCGGCTCTACTTCGTGAACGACGGAGGGATCGCGACCTGCCTCGACGCGGACACGGGAGAAACTCTCTGGCGCGAGCGCCTCGGCGGCGAGCACTGCGCCTCGCCGGTCTTCGCGTCCGGGCGCGTCTACTTCTTCGACCGCGAGGGCCGCACGAAGGTGGTCAAGGAAGGGCGCGAGTTCGAGCTCCTGGCGGAGAACGAGCTCGACGGGGGGTTCATGGCCTCACCGGCGATCGTCGGGGACGCGTTCGTGCTCAGGACCGAGACGCACGTGTACCGGATCGAGGAGGAGTAGCCGCGTCGGGCGCGGCCCTTCCTGGCGGGTGGAGGGCGGCCGGAAGCCGGCGAGACCCTACCCTTCCTTCCCCGCGCGGATGCAGTAGAGCCGGGTCAGCGTGCGGATCAAGAGGCTCCCCTCCCCGATCGCCGGGGTTGCCATGCACATCTCGCCGAGGTCGTTCTCGCGCTCGACCGCGAACTCCTCGCCGGCCGGGACGACCGTCGTCATGCCGTCCTCGTCGAGGAAGAAGAGCTTGTTCCCGTACGACCAGGGCGAGGCGCTGTACCCCGAGCCGGCGCGGACGCGCTTCTTGTCGTAGATCGTCGCGCCGGTCTCGGCGTCGTAGCACGCGAGCACGCCGTTGTCGAGCAGCGAGTAGAGGCGCTCGCCGACCACGATCGTCGAGGGGATGTACGGCGCGCCCTGCGGGTGGCTCCAGGCGACGAACTCGTTCGCGGTCGAGCCGGCCTCGAGGCTCACGTCGCCGCTCGCGCCCGGGCGGATCGCGTAGATCGGACGCTCCTTGCTCATCACGAAGCCCGAGGTGACGTAGACGAGCCCGTGGCTCGCGTAGGGCGTCGCGCTCGTGATGCCCGACATTCCCTTCAGGGTCCAGAGCACCTTCCCGTCGAGCCCGTAGGAGCGCACCGTCCCGGTCCCCGGCGTGACGAGCTCGGTGCGCTTCTCGTTCTGCCACACGAACGGCGTCGACCAGTTGCTCTTCTCCTCGCGCTCCTTGCGCCAGAGCGTCTCGCCGGTCTTCGCGTCGAGCGCCTCGAGCCACGACGCCTTCTCGTTGTCGCTCACGACGTAGAGGCGCCCTGCGTGCACCGCGGGCGAGGCCGCGGTGCCCCACCCGAAGCGCGTGTCGGCCGGCTCCCAGCGGCGCTCCCACAGCGGCTCGCCCTGCATGTCGAGCGCGAAGAGCCCGACGTTGCCGAAGTAGGCGTACACGCGCTCGCCGTCGGTCACCGGCGTCTCGGAGGCGTAGGTGTTCTTGCCGTGGATCGAGTGCGGCGGCACGCCCTCGTGCGCGGCGCGGTCCCAGAGCATCTCGCCGCTCGCGAGGTCGAAGCACAGCACCAGGAAGGCGTGCTCGCTCTCCGAGCGCTTCGAGACCCCCATGTAGAGCCCGCGCTGCGGCTGCGGCTCGTCGCCGCTCGAGAGGGCCGTCGTCACGAAGACGCGATCGCCCCACACGATCGGCGAGGACCAGCCGACGCCCGGCAGCTCGACGCTCCACGCCACGTTCTCCGTCGCGCTCCAGCGCTCGGGCAGCCCCTCCTGCGCGGAGACTCCGCGCGCGCCGGGGCCGCGGAACTGGGGCCAGTCGTGCTCGCCGCGGAGCGCGGGGAGGATGAGGGTCAACGCGAGCAGGGAGGAAAGGGTGCGCATGGCAGCACCGTACCACGTCGGCGTCGCATCATCTCCTCCGGGCGGCGCGTCAGCCCCTCGAAGCCAAGGCGCGTCGAGGCAGCGTGCCGCCCGAGCACGCAGGCCTGGACGACGCCGCCGCGTGCGGGCCGCACTCGACCCTTCCTCTGCCGACCCCAGTCCCCGTATCTTCGAGCGTCGATGCGCCCCCAAGCCTCGCGCCTCCTCGCCTCACTCGTGCTCGGCGCCCTCGCGGGGTGCGGACCGAGCCCCGTCCCGCGGCAGTCGATCGTCGTGGTCGTCGACACGCTGCGCCGCGACGGCCTGGGCTGCTACGGCGCCGCGCAGGACCCCACGCCGCGCATCGACCGCCTCGCGCGCGAGGGCACGCGCTTCGACCAGGCGATCTCGGCGTCGGGCTGGACCCTGCCGGCGGTCGCCTCGCTCTTGACGGGGACCTGGCCCAGCGTGCACAAGGCGCTCGGCAAGAAGACGCGCCTGACGCCGATCACCGCGGACCTGCCGACCGCCGGCGAGGTGCTCGCGCAGGCGGGCTTCCGGACGGGGGCGGTCGCCAACGCGGCCTTCCTCAGTCCGCTCCTGGCGCTCGACCGCGGCTTCGCATGGTTCAGCCACGAGCACGCGTACAACGACGAGCTGCGCTCCGCAAGGGAGAGCTTCGACGACGCGCTCGAGTTCGTGCGCGCGAACGCCGGCGCGGACTTCTTCCTGCTCGTGCACCTGTTCGACCCGCACCTCGACTACGACCCCTCGGCGGAGAACGCCGCGCGCTTCCGCGAGCCGAGCGAGCGGTTCCCGTCGAAGGTCTCGATCCTCGAGGTGCGCGAGATCATGGACGAGGGCATGCGCCAGCCGACGGCGGACGAGATCGCCTACGTCCGGGGCTCGTACCAGGCCGAGGTCGCCGACGTCGACGCCGCCTTCGGCGGGTTCCTCGACGAGCTCGCGGCGCTCGGCGTCTACGAGCGCGCGACGCTCGTGCTGACCGCCGACCACGGCGAGGAGTTCTGGGACCACGGCGGCTTCGAGCACGGGCACACGCTCTACGACGAGCTGATCCGCGTCCCCTTGATCGTCAAGCCGCCGGTCGGCACCGCGCCCGTCGAGCCGGTCGTCGAGGCACAGGTGCGCGTGCTCGACGTCATGCCGACGATCTTCGAGCTCAGCGGCGTCGAGCCCCCCGCCAGCTTCGTCGGCGAGTCGCTGATGCCGCTCGTGCGCGGCGCGACGCGCGCAAGCCGCTTCGCCTTCAGCGAGGGCATCCTGTACGGGACCGACATGCACAGCTTGCGCGGCGAGCGCTACAAGTACATCGCCAAGGTCAGCCACAGCGTCCTCGGGGAGGAGCTCTACGACTGGCGCGTCGACCCCGGGGAGAAGCGCAACCTGATCCTCTCCGAGCCCGAGCGCGCCGAGGAGCTGCGCCTCGCCTACCAGGCCTTCATGGCCGAGCTCAACGCCGCGGCGGCGAAGACCCGCGCGGGCGAGGTCAAGAACATGCACCCCGACCAGGTCGCGGAGTACGTGAAGTCGATGAAGTCCCACGGGTACGTGGGCGAAGACGAGGACGAAGAGGAAGCCGACCACCGATGAGCGCGTCGGGGCCGAAGCGGCTCAACCTCTTCGACGCGACGATGCTCGTGATGGGCGGGATCATCGGGGTGGGGATCTTCTTCACGCCGCAGAAGGTGGCGCTCCTCGTCCCTGACACGGGCCCGTACTTCACGATGTGGATTCTCGGCGGCGTCGCGGCGCTGGCGGGCGCGATGACCTTCGCCGAGCTCGCGGGCACGTTCCCGAGGGCCGGCGGCTGGTACGTCTTCCTGCGCGAGGCCTTCGGCTCGCTGCCCGCGTTCCTCTTCGCCTGGATCGTGCTCTTCGTCATCTCGACCGGCGCGACCTCGGTCGTGCTCGACTTCGCCGCGGGCCAGATCGGGACGCTCGTCTGGGGAGCGGGAGCGATCCCCGGCTGGGCGCCGAAGACGATCTCGGTCACCCTCGTCGTCGCGATCACCGGCATCGCGCTCGCGGGCGTGAAGAGCGGAGCCCTGTTCCAGAACTTCTGCATGGTCGCCAAGCTGCTCGCGATCGGCGCCCTCGCGTTCGCCGGCCTGGCACTCTTCGTGCCCGAGCCCGTGCCCGTGGCCGTGCCCGTGCCCGACGCCCCCCGGATCGCCTCGGGCATGATGCAGGCCGCCCTCCCCGTGCTCTTCTCCTACGGCGGCTGGCAGCTCGTGTGCTACATCGCGCCGCAGGTCGAGAACCCCGTGCGCAACCTGCCGCTCTCGATCCTCTTGGGCGTGGCCGGTGTGATCGTCGTCTACCTCGCGATCAACCTCGCGTACGTGCGCGTGCTCGGGCTCCCGACGATCGCCGAGCGCCCGGACTTCGCGAGCGCGATGGCCCTGCGCGTCTTCGGCTCGAGCGGCGGGAAGATCCTCGTGCTGGCGATGGCGATCTCCTCGATGGGCATCGTCACGGCACTCGTGCTCGCGACGCCCGGCCTCTACGTGGCGATGGCCGAGGAGGGCCTCTTCGTGCGCGCCATCGGCCGCCCGCACCCGCGCACCGGCGCGCCGGTGCTGGCGCTCCTGATCCAGCTGGCGATGATCCTCGGGTACGTCGCGTGGGGCAACGCGGGCGTGCTCACGGACGCGGTCGTCTTCGCCGAGTGGATCTTCCACGCCCTGTGCGGCCTCGCGCTGCTGCGCGTGCGCGCCAAGCTCCCCGACCTGCCGCGGCCGTTCCGGAGCTTCGCGTACCCGCTCTTCCCCGCGCTCTACGCGCTGCTCGCGACGAGCGTCGTCGTGGGCTCGCTCGCGACGACGAAGGCCGTGACGACTGGGATCGGGCTCGGGGTGCTGGCGGTGGGGCTGGTGGTGTACTTGCCTTGGCATCGGTTGGCGACGCGCGGGAGGTAGCTGTTGCTCTGGCCGCACGACACCCGGAGAGAACAATTGGGAAGCCGGTGATCCGGACGCCTCCGGTCGGCGAACGTGGACGGCGGAGCCTGGGCACCGCGCTTCGAGTGCTCCAGGAAGGTGGCCAGCTCTCGATGCCGGTGGCGCGGCCGATGCCCTCGATCGGACCTCGGTGTCACGAGCTACGGGTCACGATCGTGAAGGCGCTGGGCAACGCCGCTTGAGATTCGACAGCCGGTACGGGCTCGCGGCGGGTTGGAACCCGCGCCTTCTTCTTCCTGGGTTCCTGCGTTCCTGATTGTTTTTTTTTGGGCGCCGGACGGCCCCAACCCCTCAGTACCTCCGAAACGCGTCCTGATCCAGGCTCGGTTCATGGTGCGAAGCCAGCCCCAGTGCCAACCCCAACGCCAGGAACGTCGCCAAGAGCGACGACCCCCCCGTCGAGAAGAGCGGCAGCGTCAACCCGGTCATCGGCAGCAAGCCGAGGTTCACCGACGCGTTCACGAACAGGTGCGCCGCGAAGTAGAGCGCCACCCCGCCGACGACCAGGCGCGCGAAGCGGTCGCGCAAGCCGGTCGCGCTGCCCATCAGGAGCAGGATCATCAGCACGTAGAGGATGAGCAGGCTCACGACCCCGAAGAACCCGGCTTCCTCGGCGATGACGGCGAAGATCGAGTCCGAGTCGCGCTCGGGCAGGTGCCCCGTCTGGTTGGCGATGCCGCGGCCGAGGCCGCGGCCGAAGAGCCCCCCGTTGCCGATGGCGGTGCGCGCGTGGAAGACGTGGAAGCCCTGGCGGTTGCGCATCTCGATCAGGCCGTCGGGATCGAAGGAGTCGACCCAGGTCTCGACGCGCTTGATCTGGTAGTCGCGCACGACGCGCGCCTCGATCGCAAGGGCGCCCACGAAGACGCAGCCGAGCAGGATGGCGAGCAGCGCGCGCGCGCGCGCGCCGGCGAGGTAGAGCATGCCCGCCGTGACCGGCACGAGGGTCAACGCCGTCCCCAGGTCGGGCTGCAGCGCGACGAGCGCCATCGGGGCGAGCGCCGCGAGGACGGGGGCGAGCCAATCCTGCGCCTTCTGCAGGCGGTTGCGGGCGAGGAGCCGGGCGAGCATCACGATGACACCGACCTTGGCCAGCTCCGAGGGCTGCAGGTCGAAGAAAGGCAGCTGGATCCAGCGCCGCGCGTTGTTGCGCTCCTCGCCGACGAACGGCAGGAGCGCAAGGAGCACGATGCAGCCGGCGTAGATCCAGTGTGCGTTGCGCCTCAGCCAGCTCGCGCGCACGAGCATCGCCACGAAGAGCAGCGGCAAGGTCAGGGCGACCTTCTTGAAGTGCGCGTCGAAGCGCACGGCCTCCTTCACCTGGCTCGCCTGGGACTCCGCCATCGCTCCCACGAAGAGCAGGCCGAAGGCGAGCAGCGCGAGCGCCACGACGAGCGTGTGCCAGTCGACGTCGAACCAGCGCACGTTGCGCGGCGAGAGCACGCTGCGCGACGAGAAGAGACCGTGCGGCGCGGCGCTCCTCACGGCGTCTCCTCGACGAAACGACGCACGGCGTCGCTGCGCAGGAACTGGGCGGTGAGGTACGTCGCGCCGTGGCTCGCGGTCGTCGACGTGTCGTGCACGTACACGACGACGATGGCCTTCGGCTCGTCGGCCGGGAACCAGCCGGCGACCCAGGTGTGCTTGCGCATGCCCGGCACCCACTCGGGCCGGTGCCGGTCGAGCGGACGATCGGGGACGAGCCCCGGGCGGTAGTCCCCACTGCCGGTCTTGGCCGCGAGAGTGAAGCCCAGGTCCTCGCGGCCGAGCCCCTTGCCGTGGGCCGTGCCCCCCGGCGAGGCCACGACCTCGACCAGCGCCGAGCGCACGAGGGCGAGGTGGCGCTCGTCGATCGAGAGGCGCCGCGCCTCGCGCGGGAGCTGGAGGCCGTCGAGCCCCTGCACCAGCCGCAGCGACGGCAGCTCGCCGGTGGCGAGGGCGGCGTAGGCCCGCGCGACCTGCATCGGCGTCACCGAGATGTGGCTCAGCCCGTTGCCGAGCCACTGCTTGATGCTGTCGGAGAGCGGCGTGCCCTCCTCGGCGAGCACCCCGCGGAACCGCGCGTCCTCGGCGAGACCCAATCCCGCGAGCTCGGGCGGGAGCGAGCGCACGCCCGTCGGCTCCCCGAACCCGAACGCGCGCGCCATGGCGCGCATGCGCTCGCCGTCGAAGTAACGCTCGCCGAGGAAAGAGAAGTAGACATTGCACGAGCGCCGCAGCGCCTGCACGAGGTCGATCGGCGGGAGGAACGGCAGCGGGGAGTGGCCGTACTTGAGGTGGCAGCGCACGACGCCCCAGCGCGCCAGCACCTCGCCCGGCTCGGGCGTGCACACGACGAGCCCGGCGTGCGGCGAGAGGCCGCCGTACTGCAGCGCCCACGCGGCGACGAACGGCTTGAACACGGACCCCGGCGGGTGGACGAGGGGTTGGCGCAGCGTGCGCTCGAACAGCACCTCGCGCTGGCCGTCCTGGTGCGCGCCCCCCGGCCCGGGCCGCGTCGGGACCGACGCCGCGGCCAGCACGTCGCCGTTCGGCCGCACCAGGACGATCGCGCCGACCGGGTACCGGGCCCACACGTCGTCGGGATAGGTCTCGCCCGGCGGCGCGGGCTCGGGATGCTCGAGCACGCGCTGCGCCGCGCGCTGGAGCTCCATGTCCAGCGTGAGCACGACGTCCCGCCCGTCGCGCGGCGCGCGGTAGTAGGGCGAGCGCGGGGCCTCGGCGCGGTCGGCGAGCCCCTGCGTCTCGCGGTAGCCGTTGCGACCGCGCAGGAGCGCGTCGAAGTAGCCCTCGATGCCGCGCGCGCCGCGCGTCTCCCCGACGAAGGTGCTGCGCCCGACGAGCTCGGCCAGGCGCTCGCGCTCCTCCTGGCTGCGGCGCGCCTTCGTCCGCAGGCTCTCGAGCTGCGCGCGCTGCTCCGACTCCTCGAGGAGCTGCACGAGGAACGGCGAGCGGACGCTGCCCACGAGGTCCTCGGCGAGCGGCAGCGGCGGCTCTTCGTCGTCGAGCTCGAGGCGCAGCCGGCGCGTCGTCCCGTGGACGGCGAAGCCGGGGTAGCGCTCGGGGTAGCGGTCGACCAGCCGGATGAGCTCGTGCCGCGGCTCCGCTCCCAGGCGCGCCGCGCGCGCGCCGCGGTCGCGCACGACGTAGTCGCGCTCCTCGCGCGCGGCCTTGCGGCGCTCCGCCGTGAAGCGCAGCGGGCGTGGCAATCCCGCCTCGCGCGCGACCTGGTCGTGGAAGCTCTGGAGCACGCCGGCAAGCGCCGCCTGCAGCCGGCGGTGCCAGGCGTCGAGGACGAGCGCGGCGAGCTCCTGATCGCGCACGCCCCACGTCGGGCTGCCGACGTTCTCGGCGCAGTCGAGCAGCGCCCAGGCGAGCTCGGACATCGTCCGCGGCGGCTTCCGCCCCGCCAGCCCCGCGAGCGCCGGCTCGACGTCGGAGAGCGCGCGCGAGAGCAGCGTCAGCCCGTCGAGCTCGGCCGAGCGCAGGCGCGGGTCCTGGAAGGGCAGCACCGCGTGCGGATCGAACGCCTCCGGCAGGCGCACGCCCTCGAAGAGGTCGCCCAGCTCGGAGACGACGACCAGCTCGTCGATGTCGCGCCAGTCCTCGGGCAGCGGGCGGAAGAGGCCCGCGCGCGCGGTCGGGGCGCGGAAGTACCCGGCGAAGGCGTCCAGGACGCGGACCTCGGGGCGCTGGCCGGTCTCGACCTTGAAGCGCGCGACGACGTGCCCGGCGAGGTAGTCCTCCACCGCCTGCGCGAAGAGCTGCCCGCGGGAGCGCTTCCAGTCCGCCAGGCGCTCCACGTCCCAGTAGACGCAGCGGCGAAGCCAGTCGAGGTCGATCCGCGCCAGGTTCGCCTCGTCGAGACGCCACGCGCCGAAGCCGGCCGCGGCGCGGAAGAGATCGTCGGCGGCCGAGTCCTCGACGTCGCGGCGCGCGAGCTCGATGCGCTGCACGAGGCGCTCGAGCGGCGTCCCGTAGCCGAGGTCCTCGAAGTCCTCCTCGCGCAAGAGGTCGGCGAGGGCGCCCAGGCTCGCGACCGACGTCCGCAGGCGCGCGACCAGCTCGTCGAGCACGGCTTCGACGCTGCGCGCCTGGGCCAGCGCGGCGAGCTCGGCGTACGGCAGCTTCCACCCCGGCTGGTCCTGCTCGCGCGGGATGGCGCGCCGCGCGCGGCGGTCCAGCGCGAGGAGCCCCTGGACGTAGAAGTGCAGGTGTCCGCTGCGCGTCCAGCGCTGGTCCTCGTCGGCGGCGCCGGTCGCGGGGACGCGCAGCGTCTTCGTCTGCACGGCCTCGCCGCGCCCGAACCCGTCGATCGCCGCGGGGGAGAGGTAGGCGAGCTCGAAGGCCCACTCCTCCAGGTGGGCGAGCGCCTCCTCGAGCGGGACGGGCCGCATCTCGAGCAGCGAGCGCATCTCGGCGACCTGCCCCAGCGGGTGGCCGCGCCGGAAGTCGCGCCACACGAAGTGCAGCTCGTGCACCTCCTCGTCCTGCGCGACGACGCGCCCGGCGCGGTCGAAGATCGTCCCGCGTCGATACGGCACGACGGTCCACGTGCGCCCGAGGTTGGCGGCCTCGCGCGCCCAGACCTCGTGCTGCAGCACTTGCACCTGGAACAGCCGGGCGACGATCGCCAGCGAGCCCAGGACCACCAGCGCCATCACCGGTCCGAAGCGGCGCAGCGTCACCATCGCCGCCTCCGCAGGGGAGTCAGGCCGGGCAGGCGCGCGAGCGCGGGGCCGGCGAGGAAGGCGAGCGCAGCGGTCGCGAGGGCGCCGGGCAGCTGCGCCAGGAGCTCGGGGCCGAGCTCGCCGGTCGCGCCCTCGCGCGCCTCGTGGACGACGAAGAGCCAGGCCGAGAGCCCGTAGCCGACGATCCCGGCGAGGACCGTGCGCACGCTCGCCCCGTCGAGGTCGGCGACCGAGGCCACGGCGCGCACGCCGAACGCGGCGGCGAGAAAGCCGGCGAGGATCGCCGCCGGCGGCTCGATCGAGTACGCGACGCGCGCCATCCCGCAGAGCAGCGCCACCTTGGGCAGGTCGGCCGACTCGAAGCGCGCCGCGCAGGCGAGGAACAGGCACAGGAGCGCGTCCGGGACGAGCCGCGCGAACACGGGCTGCGCCGCCAGGAGCCCCTGCGCGGCGGCGATCCAGCCCGCCCACACGGCGAGCATCAACCAGCCGACCAGGCGCGCGTTCATCCGCCCGGCTCCCGCCACGCGAGCAGCGGCGCGAGCAGCTCCAGAGGGCCCGCGGGCCCGGTCCACACCGAGAGGTCGCGCGGCTCGCGCGCTCCCGCGGGCTGGCGCAGGCGGATCGTGTGCGGGCCGCGGCCGCACGGCAGCCGCGTCTCGCCGAGCAGCAGGCCGCGCGGCACGCCATGCTCGCCCGAGCCGGTCCATACGGTGGCCGGCACCTCGCTCGCGCCGTCCACGGCTTCGATCGGGACCGCGGCCTCCCAGCGGAACCGCAGCGAGCCGTCCGCCGAGCGCCCGAGGCCGACGATGCGGCCCATGACGTGGGGGACGTCGCCGATCATCGCCAGGGCCGCGACCTCGACGCCGGGATCGCCGAGCAGGCGCACGTCCGAGGAGAGCGGCCCGGCGCGCGTGACGCGGCCGGCGAGGCGCGCGCCGGAGGCGAGCGCCGAGCCAAGGGCAACTCCGTGGCGCCGGCCGAGCGCCAGCTTGCGGCCCTCGCGCCACGGCGAGAGCTCGCTGCGCAGGAACAGGCGCGCCCCGCGCCAGGCGCCTTGCTCCGGATCCTCGAGCGGGCCGCCGGCCAGGGGATCGGCGCCCGGATCGGCGGGCGGCTCGGCGCCGCGCGGGACGAGGACGAGGACCTGGTACAGGCCCGCGGCGTAGTCCAGCCCAGGCCGGATGCACAGCAGCGTGCGCTCGTCGCGGCTCCCGCGGGCGACGCGCACGCGCTCGAGCTCGCCGAGCAGGTATCCGTTCGCGAGCGGCGTGTGCTCGCCGGCGAGGTACGCGGGCTCGTCGACGACCACCGCGCCGCCCTCGAGCCGCGAGCGGCTGGGGTGATGGACGTCGAGGTAGATCGCGTCGACCGGCGGCGCGATCCCCCCGGCGACGAGCTCCGCCTCCGGCTCGCCGCTCGCGCCGACCACGAGCGCCCCGATGCGCGCGTCGGCCCCCGTGATGAGCTGGACCTCGATCTCGCGCGCGTGCCTTTGGGCGGCGGGCTCCGAGGCGGCCGCCGCCCGGCCCGGGACCCGCGAGACGAGCCCGACGAAGAACTCGCCGCTGACGACCGGCATGCCGACCTCGGCCCCGCGGTCGTCGGCGAGCCGGACCCGGATCCGGTCGAGCTCCTCGCGGTCGCGGCCGACCACCTCGCCGTGGACCCAGAGGGCCTCCGGGCCGGCCCGAGTGCGCTCCCCCACGACCGAGGCGAGGACCGATCGCTCGAGCTCGGCGCTGGCCGCGAGCTCGCGCTCCCGGGCCGCTACCTGCTCGCGGGAGCTCGCCCGCACCTCGCGCGACTGCAGCCACGCGATCGGTGCGCCGAGCTCGGCGAGCGCGCGCGAGGGCAGGAGCGCGGCGTCGAGCAGGTACTCGACGGGCGCGATCGGCCGCAGCGACAGGAACGCGAGGCCCAAGAGCAAGACCAGGTAGAGAGTGCGCGACCGCGTCAGACCCAAGACGTCCCCTCGAGGGCCGCGAACCGCCCGAGCCCGAGCCCGAGCCTTCACGACGATGGGGGCATTCGAAGCACACTCGGGCCCCGCATGCAAGCTCTTGGCCGGCCCCGTCCGCGCGCGTACCTTCGTCGAGCGCGCGCAGCCCCGGTTCTCTGTGCGGTTCTCGGGAGGCCCGAAGGGGGCCAGGCGAGGGAGACCCCAAGATGCGCGGCCGGGATGTCGGGACGTCGTGAACTGCACCCGGTGGAGCACGCCGTCGAGCGGCGGCCGCGAAGACGGCGGACCAGCAGGGCGGCGAAGCGGGCCGGTTCCCCGGGATCAAGATCGCTGGGCGCGAGCGGCGGCCGTACGCGTTCGTTCCTGGCACACGCCGAAACGAGCGCAAAGGCCGCGGTCGTTGGGTGGATGGTCGACGTAATCCCCAACAAGTACCTCGGTGGGCGATGGCTCCGAGAGACGGCGTGGTGGCGCGGCCTCGACGGCGCGAAGGTGCTCGAGGAACGGATGCAGAGCCGCGCGCTCCACGATCGCCGAGACGCTCGAGGGATGGAAGCCGCGGTGCGGCGCCTTCGTGCACAGGAAGACGCGTCGACTCGGCCCGGCCGGCCGGTCCTTCTTCAGGTAGAGGGCGAGCGCCGTGCCCACATCGGCGGGCAGCGGGGCAGCCGATCGCGGACCATGCCCTTGCCACGCACGACGATCTCCGCCTCCCGCCAGCGCAGGTCCTCGAGATCGAGCGCGAGGACCTCGCACGCGCGAAGGCCCAGGCGGGCGAGGAGCGGGAGGATCGCGTGGTCGCGGCGTCCGGTGGCCGACGATCGGTCACAGGCGCGCAGGAGCCGCTCCACGTCCGCTGCCGGCACATGCCGGGGCACGCCCGAGAGGCGCCATTGCCGCACCGTCGGGACGGCGAGCAAGAGATCCATGGCCGTCTCGGCCCGCAGGAACAAGAACCGCAAGAACGACCGCAGTGCCCGCCATGGCCTGTGCTCGCCGGGGCGCCATGCGACGGACGCGGGCGAGGAGGAACTCGCGCACCTCGCCGGCACACAGCGCGGCGGGCCGCAGCGCGCGGTCCGCGCGGCGCTCGATGACGAACGCCCGCACGAACCGTCGGTACGCAGTGATCGTGCTCCGCGCGAGCGCCCGCTCCCGGCGCAAGTACTCCTCGTAGCGCGCGAGCAGCGCAGTCGTCGGCGAGTCGTCGCGGGCGGGTTCGGGCGACGGAACCACGCCCGCGGAGGGCAACTGCTCGATCAACTGCAGCGCCGTACGCTCGAAGCCTGGGCAAGTACGGTCGCGGCGACGAGGCGCCTCGACGAACTTCACCACGCGGCGCTCATCGAGATCGCCGATCGCAACTCGCTCATCCGCCATCCAGCGAGCCAGGCCGACGACGATCCACCTTGTGCCGGATCGTCCGGCCGCGGTAGCCGAGATCGGCGAGGTGCGCGCAGAAGGCGTCGAGGGAGACGCCGAGGATGCAGGACCGCTGCCGGCGCACCGCAGCGGGATCGACGAACACGTCTTCAAGCATGTGTCTGCTCCTTGCCCGGCGACGTCGCCAGGTGGAAGAGACGGAACCCGGATCATCCCGCGTCCGCCAGGGGCCGCTTCGACGGCGACGCGCTCAGGAGTGCCGCCACGCGACCCCTACGCGGGATAACCCGGTACGCGGGATGGTGCCGCCGCAGCCCGTGCGGGCGAGACCCGGCCGGCGCCGCTTCCTTTCCAGCCAGTAGGGCGAGCCGGCGGTGCGCGTGCCGCGCCGTGATCGGCGGGCCGTCGCGACGCGCGAACACGGGTCCCGTCGTGCGCCCCGCGAGGTAGCGCCGGAGGTGCTGCTGCCAGGGCCGCCCCGAGCCGAACGCCGTCGCGATCGCCTCGCGGTTCGGCTCGCACGGGCTCGCCGGCCGCCTCGTTCCCGGCCGCGGGGGCCGCTCGAGGTCGGTGGTCACCTCACTGGCCGCTTTTGACGACCGAAGCGACCGTCCGCGCGGTGGCGGCACCCGGATCCCGGCCCAGCGCAGGTAGCGCCCGACCGTCTCACGGCGCACTCCGGTCGCCTCCTCGATGCGCCGCAGCGTCCATCCGAGGCGCCCCAGGGCGCGGATCTCTTCCTGTTTCTCCGGCTTCAAGACGTTGGTCATCCAGCCGGGAGAGCAGCTCCTCCGCGGCGGTCAACGTCCCGAGCGGTTCTCCCCCACTGGCCGGGTTTCAGCTGTTCCCGACTGGCCGGGTTTGGGTGTTCCCCGAGGCTCTACGCGATCGGACCCGGATCAGCGGATCAGGCGGCCGTCCCATTCATCCATCTCGAAGCCTACGGCGCCCACGTCACCGCCAGCGCGTTCGTCAGGGAAGCCGCTACCAAGCCGCTACTGCGGCGATCAGAACTTGAACGTGACGCGCAGCGCGTCCGACGTGTTGAACGCAACGCCTCCCGCCGCCGGGTCCCGGAACCAGTACTGGAAGTACGTAGTCTCCCCCGGCGCGAAGCCCGATCCCAGCACGGCCGCGGAGACCGTGTGTCCCGAGGCTCTCACGGGCGGGAACACGCGAGTAATCCCGCCACCGACGCAAAGATACCCGTGTCCGAACGGTATCTGCCTCTCCGTCGGTCCGAAGAAGAAGAGGCCGATCTGATCCGGGACGGGCTCAGCCGTCAGGGTCAGTGTGCGTCTACAGGTAGGGCGCGGTCCGAGCCGATCTCCGCAGCAGCACGAGCCCGCTCACGCTAGTGTCGAGATCCGCCGCGAAGGTCACCTCACCTGACTGCGTGATCGTGTAGAGGCGGTCACCGCTGTCCGCAAGCACGAGATCCCCGCTCGCAAGGTACGTCATCGCAGTCGCCTCACTGTACGGCGCGCCGCACAGCGGTACGTCGGTCACGGTACCGGCTACGACGTCGATTTGCTCGAAGACCCGATCGACATCGTGGACCCCGACACCTGATGCGTGGTAGATCCGACCGTCAAGCGGATGGAAGGCGATCGACTCACCGTCCGTGCCGTCTCCGAGAGCCATGACGGGCGTCAGGCTCGCGTCGCCCGGATCGATCGTGAACAGCCATTCGGGCGAGACCGGGGCGCCGTCAGCGCTGACGCCGTAGAGGGTCGAACCGTGCGCTCCCCCGACGAAGGTGATGTCCTCGAGGCGGTTCCGTGTGTCCCCGATGTGGGTTGCCTGGCCTGTCAGTGGGTCCACAGTCGCGAGCTGGCTCGTCGCCCTCTCGGAAACGTTCAGCAACGCGTAGAGCACGCCGTCGGAGGGATCCTGCGCGAGACCCTCGGCCCCTGTGACATTCGAGCTGCCCATCGTGATAGCCACGCACCAGATTGTGGAACCGTTCTGGGCGTCCACGCGCCGAAGGATCGGGGCGTCAGAGCTCACGGCGATGAGCGTGGTGCCGCGCGCCTCGCCGTCTTCAACGATCACGATACCATAAGGAACGTAGTCGCCATCGGCAAGCCTCTTCACCATTCCGTCTGCCGTGAGACTCCAGAAATGCCACGGCTCTCCTGGCCTTTCGCGATGCTCCTCAAATCCTCAAGATCGGCTGGCTCGTGCTCGATAGGTCCACCGTGATCAGGCGGTCCGGAAAGTCCACGGCCACTGCCACCTGCGCGCCAGGGGGAGCAGCCGCAGCTAACATCACCAGAGCACAAGCCAACATGTGAGACGTAGGTCGGTGCCACTTGCACAGGAAGGGAGTCTGCATGGAGAGAACCCAGGTCTAGGTCCTAGGGTTTGGCGACACAACCGACTCGAATGCTGAACACCAAAGCGTGACTAGAATCGCACCCAGATCTCGACGGCCTTACGGTCAGGGTCAGATTGAATACGTCAGACCAGGGCCTCATTCCCCGACGTCAACTACATCTTCCCCCCGACGTCAACTACATCTTCCCCCCGACGACAATTACATCTACCCATCGGGCCTTGGGGGGTGTGGGGGGCGAAGCCCCCCACGTCCACGGGGCGTAGCCCCGACAATGACGGAGCCCGAGTCGCGAAGCGACGAGGGCCTCCTTGCTCTTGGGGGAGCCGCGCGAAGCCAGCCTTCGAGCTGGCTGAAGCGCAGCGCGGCGGTCCGGGGGCGAAGCCCCCGGGAGGAGGGGGGTGCGGGGGGAGGAGACTCACAAGTTGTGGAGAAGTCGGGCGCAGGAAACAGCTTCCAGGAGCGCTCGTTTGCCTCGAGGACCCGGGCTCCGACGAGCAAATGTGGGCTTGCGAGGGGTCGAGATCGCGCACCTGGGCCACTCCGTGCATGCTCCCGTTCGTGCCCGCGCCTCTCACGGCCCCTCCGATCGGGCTCCCGAGGCAGCTCGGTTGCGTTTCTTCGCAGCGTCGGTCCGGAAGCTCTCGCCTGTCGCATCTCACGCTCTTTGAGACAGGCGTCTCAGGCAGGATGAGCTGGTACGCGACGCGCAGCAGGAGTTCGCGCCCAAGGGCGTGTGCGATCAGTTGCAGAGCACGTGGACCTGGTGCGGC